>Ga0105046_10006986_pt1 | contig 17828 bp, 14 predicted proteins | sample MAT03_FD_78385 | JGI IMG/M metagenome (GOLD analysis project Ga0105046, IMG submission 78385) | Freshwater microbial communities from Lake Fryxell liftoff mats and glacier meltwater in Antarctica - MAT-03 (megahit assembly) | ecosystem: Environmental > Aquatic > Freshwater > Ice > Liftoff...
CCGGGGCAGTATAGCTATACAACTTTACAAAAGCTGACTTTATCGTGTTTAAACAATAAAGCTATACCCTAAACTCCTGTAAAACTACTGAAGCTGGTAATCTCCATAAAGATCCCACACAACTCAGTACTTGTTCAGCCCATAAAGAGTTGCCCTAGCAAGTCTTCCCCCTAGTCAATACAGCATCTTTGGAGCGACCGAGTAAAGCTGCTCTCTATCAGCAGTAACGCCCCTAGCAATGTTTTAGATCACATATAAGGTAAGCACGTGAGCACATCAATGAAGGTTGCATTGGTTCATGACTACTTAACACAGCGAGGAGGAGCAGAGCGCGTGTTTGAGATCCTGTGCCGTTACTTTTCAGATGCTGATGTGTACACGTCAATCTATAATCCTGAACAAACGATCGATATGGGCGATCGGTTTGTCCACACTACTAAGCTACAGAAAATTCCTGGAGCATCAAGGTATTTTCGACTGTTAGCACCCTTTTATTTCTCTGCCTTTCGCGATCTAAACTTGCAAGAGTACGACTTAATTATCAGCAGTAGTACCAGCTTCGCTAAGGCAGTTCGTAAACGTCCAGATGCTATCCATATTTGCTTCTGTCACAATATCACTCGATTCCTATGGGAAACAGACACCTACCTCCGGCATTATCGTCAGTACCGACCGTTTCAACAGATTCTTAAGCCAGTCTTTCAACGGATGCGAAGTGCAGATTTAAGTTCTTCTCAAGAGCCGGATCTTTACATCGCTAACTCCAGCATTGTTGCGGATCGCATTCAAAAAATCTATGGGAAACCTGCTTTCACTGTTAACTATCCAATTGATAGTCAACAGTTTGTGTACTCTGATCAGAAGGAAGATTATTATCTAGCTTCTGCTCGACTCCTCAGCTACAAGCGTATTGACCTAATTGTTGAAGCATTCAACTGGTTAGGTTGGAATCTTCTCATTTCTGGTACTGGTCCTGAACGAGAGCGTTTGGAAGTTCAGGCTCTATCAAACGTCAAATTCTTGGGCTACGTTAGCGATCGAGAGCGTTGCCAACTAATTTCCAAAGCTCGTGCCGTGGTGGTAGCAGCAGAAGAAGATTATGGACTTGTGCCCGTAGAAGCTAATGTCAGTGGCACACCTGTTGTTTGCTTTGGCGCAGGAGGTGTATTGGACACACAGGTTCCCGGAAAAACGGGTGTGTTCTTCAATCGACAGACACCAGAATCCCTAATTAATGCCTTGTTAAAAGCTGAGGCAGTTCAATGGGATTACGCAGAGATCCGAGAGCATGCGCTGAGCAATTTCACCGAACAGGTGTTTTTTAGCAAAGTGAGTCCGATCATTGACCAAGTTTGCAGCAGTGGTATGAAAATTTTCGCTTAAGCAGACGTTTTTGAGGCGGTTTCAAGTTCAACATTTCTTCATTCCCTCATTACTCAAGGAAGTCAATTCAATGGTACCCACAGGAGTCACAGACACATTATCTAGTTCTACATCGCTTAAAGTTGACTACACATCTCAATCTGATCAAAACCCTGTGATGCTTTGCTCGTTGCAGTGGCGACAAGGTCAATTGCGGGTTCGACGATCGCAGTATGCTCAGCAAGCCTACACTCTTTCGTTACAAAACCAGTCTCGGCTGGTCAATTGCTTACGTCATTCATCTGTCAACCTGATTTGCCTAGATTCTCAACTAGAAGCTTCTACTCTGCAATTTTGGGCCAACATCTGCAGAGAAGCAGAAAAGCAGGTTTTCCTACGTTTTCCTGCCAAGCAGCGATCGCCCAAAAGAATTATCTTATTCACTAGGATAAACCAATCCATCAACAGTTTTAATGCTATTTTCTTGCTGATTATTTTCAGTCCAATTTTGCTTAGCATCATCTTGCTGATGAATATCTACTCCACTGCCCCCATTCTCCGTCAGAAATGGCGGGTCGGGGCGCGGGGTAAGCTCTTCCAGTCTTTTCAGTTTGAGACTCATAGACAGACAAATAATGCTAAAAGCTGTCCTGTTGAGGCAGATGCGATCGGCAAATGGCTACTTCGATCACAGCTTTATCAACTCCCTCAACTGCTCAACGTGTTACGAGGCGAAATAGCATTGATAGGGCGCAAAGCCTGGACGTTGGCAGAGCTTGATCGTCTTGACCCAGAGGAGCTTCAGCACGTAAACGTTCAACCGGGAATGTTGTGGTGCTGGCAATGAGTTCTGAAACAGTTTGCGATCGACTTCAGTGACTGGGTTTAAAAAACAAACCTCAGATAACGTCTAAGCGATCGCTCTATTTTTTTCCCCGTAAACACACTAGGTTCGATGTAATTATAGTTAGGATTCTCCAAATTAATATCGACGTTCTGTGATGCTATGAGTATGATCTTTAAATAAAATAACGACTAAGGTAACGCTGCTTTATCATGGCAGCTAGACCTATAGATGTGGTTTCATCAGACCACTCACACTAAAGATCCGTTGAGATTTTCCAGATAGGTTCAAAAGATGGCTGAAAAAAGTCTCGATACAGCAATCAATAGCGACTTGGGTTACGGACAGATAGTATCTATCCTGCTACGGCAACGCTTCTTATTTCTTGGAGTTTTAGCCAGTATTACGGCGGCTTCTGGGCTGCTAACAATGCGTACGCCAGCTACGTACGAAAGCTCAATGCAATTACTGGTTGAGCCTAATTACCAAGGAGAAGATTATCTTGACCAAAAGGCTGGGGTTGCCTCGTCTGCGCCATCGCCCGAAGACTACGCCACTCAGATCAACCTGATGCGAAGTCGACAGTTTATTACAAAAACGATAGAAACTCTGCGGTCTAACTACCCAGAACTTGACCCTATAGAGATGCAAAAGTCTCTTACGTTAACTCGAGTCGTTGAAGATAAAGAGGTTCCTACAAAGATTTTTGAAGCGACTTATGTGGGTGACAACCCAATCAAAACTCAAAAAGTTCTCAGTACGCTGCAAAGAATCTATCAAGAATACAATCTAGAGCAACAGAATATACGATTAACGAAAGGAGTGAGCTTCGTTAATAGCCAGTTAGGAGTTGCCCGAGAAAACGTTAGTCGAACTCAAGGCAAACTAGAGCAGTTTCGCAAAACACACAATTTGATCGATCCAGCGCAGCAGGCGCTTGCCCTCACCACCGCACTCAATGAGGTAGAGCAGACGCAACAAGAAACCCGCGCTCAATACCAGGCTCTTCAGGCTAATTTTAATACCCTGCGACGGCAGCTCGACCTTTCGCCTCAGGGCGCGCTCGTTTCTTCTCGCCTGAGTCAGTCCTCACGCTATCAAAATCTGCTGAATGAATTGCAGAAAACTGAGCTAGAGTTGGCACAACAGCGCAATATCTTTACAGATTCTAATCCTAAAATTAAAGCTTTAGTTGAACGGCGGCAGAGCCAAGTCGAATTGCTCAAGAAAGAGGTTGGGCAAGTTTTGGGAACTGTCCCTCAAAATTTGGCTACTACAGAAGAAAGTCTGCTTGGAGGAGGTCAACTTGGCACAGTTGATTTAGAACTTGTGAGCGCACTGGTAGAGGCACAGTCTAATTTGGCTAGTCTAAGCGCACGTGGGCAAAGCTTATTGGCTTCAAGACAGCAGCTTCGCAATCAACTCAATCAGTTTCCTGGGCTAATCGCAGAATATGACCGTCTGCAACCTGAAGTTGAGATTGGGCGAACTGTCGTTGAAAAGCTCTTGGAACAACAGCAGGAAATCGGCGCACAGTTGAGCCGGGGAGGATTTGATTGGCAGGTAATTGAACCCCCCCAGCTTGGCATGAAGATTGGTCCAAGCTTAAGGACTAATGTTTTGCTAGGAGGAATCTTGGGGCTGTTTCTGGGTGGAATTGCTGCGTTTATTCGAGAATCAATGGATGATAAGATTTACGACTTAGATAAGCTGCGAGAAACGATCGCTCTCCCCATTTTAGGCACCTTGCCCATACTGCCTCAGCTTAATTCACGATCAGCATTTTTACTGCCCAAAAGCTTCAGATCGACTCCGCTGCTGACAACGCAGGTCATAGGATGGCTGCCATTTCGTGAAGTGCTAGATCTAACCTACAAAAATATTAAATCAGCTGGCTCAGCTACCTCTTTAAAATCCTTAGCGGTTACTTCATCATCACCGGGTGAAGGAAAGTCAACTATTGCCGTTGGATTGGCGCTCAGTGCAGCCCGCATTGGTCAGCGAGTTTTGCTGATCGACTCTGATTTGCGGTTTTCCAGCCTTCACGAGAAACTAAGTTTGCCTAATGATGAAGGACTTTCAACGCTGTTAGAGCGGAAGCAAGATCAGCCTAGGCTGCATTCTATCAATTCAAATCTGGATATTTTAACGGCAGGACCAATGTCTACCGATCCGCTTCAGTTGCTCAACTCTCAGACCATGAAAGATTGGATGGAGCGGTTTGAGCAAGACTACGACTTTGTAATTCTAGATGCACCCCCTGTGTTGGGCATGGCAGACGCGATCGAGGCAGCACAACTTTGCGATGCAGTGGTGATGGTTTGCCGATTGGGTAAAGTCTCTCGATCAGAGGTGCAGCAAGCTGTGGCTGGGCTGAGTGGGGTAACTGTGCTCGGCTGCATTGCCAACTGTGTAGAATCTTCCATTAAAGGATATGGGTACACAAAGTATGCACAGCAGACTAAAGCTCCAGAGGCTACAACCTTTCAACTTTTGAGTAAAAGTTTGAAAAGACGCAATTAAATTATTGTTCTTGGAAAGTTCGCAAAGTAAGCTCTGTAATATCAACCCTCATGAAAACTTGTCCATCTTTCACTATGCACGCATCTACCAAACAGGCATCGAAAATGACTCGATTCAAAGAATTGGTAGTCATTACCTTATTGGGTTCGATCCCGACTATTTTTTTTGGTGTACTTCTACGGAGATGGATTTATCGAACTATTTTTGCTCAGATTGGTAAAGACATTTATATCCAGGATGGTGCAGAATTTTTTGGTGCAATGTTCATCGAGTTTGGCGATCGGGTACACATTTTTCGTGATGTTCGAATTGATGGTTGCCGACTCGGGAATCGAATTCGGATTGGGAATGATGTGGCGATCGAACGGGGTGTCAATATTGGCGCTCTTGAGAATACCAGCCTTGAAATTGGCGATCGAACGTTTCTTGCACCTGGGGTTTTCATTGTTGGACCAGGTAATATTCACATTGGCAAAGACTGCATGATTGCTGCAAATACAGGCTTGATCGCTAACAACCACAAATTTGATGATCCAATTAAACCCATTAGGGAGCAAGGTAATACTTTTGAAGGGATTGTAATCGAAGATAATTGCTGGTTAGGCTACGGGGTCACGGTGCTAGATGGTGTCACCATCGGTCAGGGTAGTGTAATTGGCGCAGGAGCAGTAGTCACAAAAAATGTTCCGCCCAATTCGATCGCGGTTGGCGTTCCCGCTCGAGTGATTCGGCAACGCTGTGCCATGCCAGAAACCTTAGATTTCACTGCACAGCTTTCGGTTTAGTTTGCTCAAAGTCGTTTCAGCGCGTATTTATGAAAGCTACGATTGCCAAAGGGTTTCGCTCAGTGCTAGAAGGCCGGGGTGGTTTTGCCGCTACCACCCAAACTTTTGTGGTCAAGATTATCATTCTGGCAATCAACCTGGGAACGGGCATTATTGCCGCCCGTTTTTTGGGTCCAGCAGGACGTGGCGAGCTAACCGCAATGCTGCTTTGGCCCCAACTTCTTGCTTTTACAATGACTTTGGGCTTACCTAAGTCGTTACTCTATAACCTCAAAAAGCAGCCTGCTGAGCGATCGAGATTTTTCTCGACCGCCTTGTTGATGAGCCTTGTTTTAGGATCTCTGGCTTCAATCATCGGCATTGTGTTTATGCCCTACTGGTTATCCCAATATTCGTTGGTGGTCGTTAGGCAATCTCAATGGTTAATGTTGACTGCACCCTTAGCATTATTGGGAACTATTTATATTTCTGCTTTTGAAGCAGAAGAAGACTTTAGCACCGCTAATCAATTCCGCTACTGGATGCCTTTTATAACCCTGATTGTGTTAGGTTTCCTCTTGCTAACCCAATCAGCAACAGTATTTAATATTGCCCTAGCTTACTTAATTCCCGGTATACCTATTAACTTATGGATGCTGGTAAAGCTCTGGCGGCGCTACCAACCTACTTGGCATGGATTGTGGAATCCTTTTAGAAAATTGATTGATTTTGGACTTCGTTGCTATGGCATTGATTTGATAAATGGGCTGTCATTCCAAATCGCTCAGGCGCTAGTTGTAGGCCTGCTCAGTCCTGCTGCAATGGGTTTATATACTGTCGCGCTCAGCATGACTCGAATGCTGACCATGTTTGAGGATTCAGTAGCGGTAGTACTTTTGCCAAAGGCAATTGCCCTTTCACGCGATGAAATTATTACTCTAACAGGACGAGCGGCTCGGCTTACCGGACTACTGACGATTGTTTGTGCTGTCTTTCTCATGTTTGCAGGACCAGTACTCTTAGGGTTACTCTACGGCTCCGAGTTTCTGGGATCTGTACCTGCATTCCGGATTTTACTAATCGAGATCGTCATTCACAGCATCATTGGAGTTTTAGCACAAGCTTTTATGGCAATAGGACAACCCGGCATCGTAACCTTGCTGCAAGGAGTTGGTCTAGGCTTTACTGTTCCGTTAATGCTTGTACTCATTCCAAAATATGGCATCTTTGGCGCTAGTCTAGCCTTACTCGGATCAACAATCGTTCGCTTATTTTTTGCTTTAGTTAGTTTCCCTTTATTTCTCAAAGTTCAAGCGCCCAGTTTAATCGTGACTAAAGAGGATGTGTCTTTTGTCAAACAGGCGCTGCAACTGAAAAAATAATTCTTTTATTCGCTTCTTAGCTACTGTACCTTTATTCACTTTTTAGCTACTGTCCATGTCAACTCATTCAGATGAACGGATATATTTCTACTGCTGCCCCCCAATTGATGTGGCGGAACGTGCGGTTTTTCAGCATGTTTCGATCTGCTTAGCGGAAGGATTTAAGCAGCTAGGCATTGAATTTTATTCAAATGTCAACTACTGGCAAACATCGCCTGATGGAGAAGATTATTTGTCGCGCCATGATCCCAAGATCAAACCCGACGATTGTTCGATTGTCTGTATTGAAAATGCCTGGTTTGACTATGGAAATTCTTTTCCAGAAAATTTGTTTAGGGGCGATCGAACGTATACCACTGTTTTAATAGATGGAGAAGATAACAGTAATTCACTTGCCTTTCAGCCAGGGTTTGAAGCATTCGATTTGATTCTGAGAACTCACTTTAATTCTAAATTCCGCTATCCTGCTAACGTTTATCCCTGGGCATTTGGACTTTCACAGCGCATTCTGAAAGAGTTGAGTGATCCTCTAGAGTATGGCAAGAGGAAAAAAAACATCCTGTTTAACTTCAGAAGCAATCACCCTGTGAGAAGAATAAGTGCTAGACAAGTGATTCCGCGCATTCAGCCTTTTTTCCAATTAGATGATAGCGTTGATACGTTTAGCTACCCCTCATCTGACTCCTACCAAAATCTCATGTGGACTCAAACTAACAGTCGGCATTATCTAAGCTACTACAAGCGCCTGCAAGCGTCTGCAGCTTGTGCCTGCTTCGGCGGATCTTTCATGTCACCTTTCCCACAAGATCCAAGTAGCATCTTCAATCGTAGTTTCAGGCGAATGATTGATCAATTCAATTTAAAAACCAGACTGGTTTCACAGTGGGATAGTTGGCGATTGTGGGAATCAATGGCTGCGGGATGTGTGACGTTTCACGTCGATCTAGAAAAATACGGCTGTTTACTACCCGTGATGCCGAAAAACTGGCAGCATTATATTGGAGTTGATTTTGATCATATCCAAGACACAATTGAACGAATTGAACGAAATCCAGAGCTTTTAGAAAATATTGCAGTTCAGGGTAGAGCTTGGGCTCTCAAATACTATAGCCCTGTACCAACGGCCTTACGATTTCTGGAAACCGTAAACCAAGTTAGGTGTTTCAGTCAAAAACACTTAAAAGAAGGGCAGACTCCATGAGCAAAAGTGCTGAACTAAATTCACCTCTGGTGAGCGTTATCATCCCAACCTACAACCGTCCTGCTTATCTCAAAGAAGCATTACAAAGTGCGGTTCAACAAACTTATCGTAATCTTGAAATTATTGTTTCAGATAACTGTAGTGCTGAAAATCCGCAGCCGATCGTTGAGTCATTTCGAGATCCTCGGATTCGGTTCTACCGCAACCCCACAAATCTGGGCATGTTCGCCAATACCATGAGTGCTTTTGGCAAAGCGCGGGGTAAATATATTGCGAGCTTGCTGGATGACGATCGATGGAAACCAGATTTCTTAGCAAAGCTAGTTCCCCCTCTAGAAGAACATCCAGAGGCAGTTCTAGCATTTTGCGATCATTTTGCAATTGATGCAGCAGGTAACATAAATTGGCAAGCAACCGAGGAATTATCGCAAGCCTACAGAAGAAAAAACCTACAGGCTGGAATCTATCAGCCATTCAAAAAAAACTGGATTGTAGATGGGTCTGTTTCTTCATCAATGGCAGCGCTGATTCGACGAGAATTCATTCTCTGGCAGGAGATTCCAGCAGAAGTAGGAGTGGCATGGGATATGTATTTAACCTATCTGTGTAGCCGCTCAAATTTAGGGGCATATTATTGCTCGGAACGATTGACATGTGTCCGGATTCATAGTGGTAGTGAGACCTATAATGACAAGCAAGATTTTGAAGCCAAAATTCAAAAGATGAAAAGTCATGTTTTTTGCTACGAGCAATTTATGAAAGACGAGAATTTGAGTGAATTCAAACCCATATTTCAACGGAAATGGGCTTTTTATAACACTGCGATTAGCATTAACTTACTCCGTGTCAACCAGCCAATTGCTGCACGACAGTACGCTTTGGCATCTCTGGGTCAGAACTTTAGCCTGCGATCGCTTGTTACTCTAATGTTGAGTTACATGCCCTCATCCTTCGTCAGTCAATTTTGACAGGCAGATTGGAAGCTTGAAGTCAACGTATATCACAGTAGTTCATTTCTCAAACTTTTCTAATCAGCATTCACTTCTGGAACGTTAGCGCTATGAAATTTACAGCTTGTGTCACAACGATGAATCGCCCGAAGGAACTTGATGCTTGCCTTCAGGCACTATGGAATTCTAGTATTAAACCTTATGCCGTCGTAGTCTCAGATAATTCAGTCGATCCTCAGATTCAGCAAGAAAATAGTCGAGTTGTTAGTTGTTATCCTGGAACAACTTATCTTGAAGGTCCTCATACTGGGGTGAGTGCTAATCGAAATAATGCCCTGAAGGCTGTTTCAGAGCTAACAGAATTAGTCTCCTTCTTTGCAGATGATATCTGTGTTGAACCAAATTTTATTTCAGTTGCTGTTCATCGATATACTCAAATGTCGTTACAAGAACGTCAGTTTAAGATCCTTTCAGGTGTGACAATTAATCAACTGGATAAAACAGAACACGGAGCACTAGGAGTCACGTTTCGAGGGTACTTCTGTGAGCAAAATCCTGCTCAAGTTGTCAATCTTTACGCAAGCATTTTTCCGTATTCTTTCTTAAAGCAGGAACAATGGGATGAAAATATTTTCCTGGGACAGGAAGATATTGAGCTGTCTTTGAGGGCATTAAAATGCGGATACCGCATTGCATTTTGTGCAGAAATGAAAGTTGTTGATATCTGTTTTGGCTCTTCCACAGTTCCCTCTTCTAGAACAGGTAGGCTTCTAAGCTATGATATTTACGCCGAAGCAAGCCGATTTTATATTGGCGTAAAACGCTACAAGAACTTGTTTCCAAATCCACTTAAATTACTCGCTTTTATCTGGATTTATTTTGTTCATATGGTTATTTATTTAATCAGGCGAGGCTCACTTGATGTTTTACCTAAAATTATTCAGGAATCAAATGTTCAAAGATTGTGACGGCTGATATACTTTCGAGCTTTGACCTGTAAACAGGCTTCCTCTCATGTTTAGCCGTTCGGTCTTGTGTCAGCAAATTCTGATAGAAAAATTAGGAGTTCACAACCAATGAAGCTCTGTATTGTTACCCATACGGTTGCTAAAGGCGATGGTCAGGGTAGAGTCAACTATGAAGTTACACAAGAAGCTCTTCAACGTGGGCATCATGTCACGTTAGTTGCCTCCAACATTGCGCCAGAGCTTCAGCAGCATCCGCAAGTGGTTTGGATTCCTATTGTGGTGAAACAACTGCCCAGCCAACTGCTTAAAGAATTGGCGTTCTCGTGGCAAACTGCGACTTGGCTACACTACCATCGTTCGGAATTTGACATTTTGCAAGTTAACGGAGCAATTACCACAGGTTCCAGCCACGTCAATGCTGCTCACTTTGTTCATGCCTCTTGGTTGCAGTCTCCTTACCATACCAGCCGTCAACGACGCGATGCTTATAGTTTGTACCAGTGGTTTTATACGGCACTGAATGCGATTCGGGAAAAACGAGCTTTTGCGCAAGCACAGGTAGTGGTTGCGGTTTCTGAGAAGCTAAAACAGGAGTTGCTTAAGATTGGCGTTCCAGATGACCGAATTCGCGTTATTGTGAATGGCGTTGACCTGCAAGAGTTCTCTCCTGGTTTCGCTGATCGAAGTCAATTCGGTTTACCCGAAGGCGTTCCGTTAGCACTGTTTGTAGGAGACATTAGAACAAACCGCAAAAATTTAGACACAGTATTGAATGCCCTAGCTCAAATCTCAGACTGGCACTTGGCGGTTATTGGTCGCGTTGAGGACAGTCCTTACCCAGAACAAGTAGCTCAGCTCAGCTTGGATGGACGAGTGCATTTCCTGGGATACCGTCGAGAAGTACCCATGATTATGAGAGCGGTAGATTTGTTTGTCTTTCCGTCTCGCTATGAGCCATTTGGGATGGTGATCACCGAAGCGATGGCAACAGGGCTACCCGTAATTACGGCTCAAACTACAGGCGCAGCAGAAATTGTTACTCCAGAGTGTGGAGTTGTTTTACAAAATCCAGAAGATGCAACCGCCCTAGCGCAAACTTTGCAATTGCTGCAAAATTCTCACCTACGGCAGCAAATGGGAGCAGTTGGGCGATCGATCGTAGAGCAGTACAGTTGGGCACAGATGGCACAAAGCTATGTTGAACTATTCGAGGAGTTGATCCAACCATGCTAATTACTGTATTAGTGCCTACCTATCGTCGCTGCAAGGATTTAGAGCGTTGCCTTACTGGGTTAAAGCAGCAAATTCGCACTGCTGATGAGATATTGATTATGGTACGGGACACGGACATAGAAACTTGGGAATTTCTTAAAACGCTAGAGTCCAATGGCCTGCCAACTCGTCTTTTAACTGTGACAGTACCTGGTGTAATCGCAGCCCTCAACATCGGACTGGATGCAGCCCAGGGAGATATTATTGCCATTACAGATGACGACGCTTCACCTCATCCTGATTGGCTAGCTCGCATTGAAGCTCACTTTGAAGCCGATCCCTGTATGGCAGGTGTAGGAGGACGAGATTGGGTATATCACGGAACACAGCTAGAAAATGGGAGCCGCCAAATCGTTGGGAAACTACAGTGGTTTGGGCGAGTTATTGGCAACCACCACATTGGTGTAGGCGAAGCTCGCGAAGTCGATGTGTTGAAGGGAGTGAACATGAGCTATCGACGCTTAGCTATGGCGGGATTACGCCTTGATTCGCGTCTACAAGGGACAGGTGCACAAGTCCACTACGAAATTGGTTTTTGCCTTTCCTTACGCAGAGCAGGCTGGAAGTTAATTTACGACCCCAAGGTGGCAGTTGATCATTATCCTTCAAAAAGATTTGATTCTGACCAGCGGAATCAGTTTAATGCCGTAGCTATGACCAATGCAGTTTGTAATGAGACTCTAATGTTGTTAGATCATCTGTCTCTCCTACGGCGGCTAGTTTTTCTATTATGGGCTATTCTGATCGGGACAAGGCAAGCCATGGGGCTGGTGCAATGGCTAAGATTTCTACCTCACCGAGGCGCTGCTACCCAGAAATTGTTCGCCTGTCTTCAGGGACGCTGGCAAGGCTATCAACTTTGGCAATACCATCAAGGCGATCGTCCGCTTTCTCCTAATTCTCAAATTCGTACCAGTAACTGATTCTCATTGCTCTTTGTTGTTTCAATATCAAATCTTATGTCCAATCATCCACTGCGTGCTAGTGGGAGCGGCTTTAGCCTGCAACCTACTGTTGCCTGGATAGCAATTCTAGGCTTCTCATTGTTGACTGTGGTAGGGATAGTCGCAGGCATGGGAAATTTACTGAGGCTGCTTTTTCCAATCGGGGCTTTTGCAGTTGGTATCCTTTTGTATTTTCGCTATCCCATTCTATACGTCGGCTTTACTTGGTGGCTCTGGTTTCTAACTCCCTTAGTGCGGCGGTTAGTCGATTATCGCAGTGGCTGGGTCAACCCCAATCTAATCTTGCTTGCCCCTTACTTAGTCACATTTGTTAGCATCATTACTCTCTGGAAATATTTACCTCGTGCTCATCGCATTGGTGCTTTACCGTTCGTACTCGTGTTTATAGGCATTTTGTATGGATTTCTGATCGGTTTGGTGAATAGCTCTGCTCCAATAGCAATCCGCTCTTTATTAGACTGGTTAGTTCCGGTTTTGTTTGGGTTTCATCTATTCATGAATTGGCGAGAGTATCCCGCTTATCGGCAAAACATGCAAGTAGTGTTTCTCTGGGGAGTTCTGATCATGGGAATTTACGGCGTTTTTCAGTATGTTACTGCACCTGAGTGGGAGCGTTTCTGGTTAATTGAATCAGAAATGTACACGAGTTCGGGCAATCCAGAACCCTTCGGAATGCGTGTATGGAGTACCATGCACTCTATAGGACCATTCTCCTGCGCGATGATGACTGGCTTAATCTTACTGTTTAGTAGCCGTAGTCCTTTATTAGTACCCGCAGTAGGAGTAGGCTATCTGAGTTTTTTGCTAACCCTAGGACGAACAATGTGGGGGTGTTGGCTAGCTGCTTTACTGCTGTTGTTTGGCTCTTTAAAGTCAGCTTTTCAAATCCGATTGATTTTCACACTGCTGTTGCTGAGTGTTTTAGTCATTCCTTTGGTCAGTGTAGAACCTTTTGCAGGAGCAATTGGCAACCGATTATCGACGTTTTCCACCCTTGAGTCTGACAACAGCGCAAATGCCAGAGCAGGCATCTACGCCGATCATTTGAATAAGGCACTCACAAGTTTTATAGGAAATGGAATCGGGAATACATTTATCCTAGATAAGGATGGTCAGCTTGTTGAGCTAGTAGTAGACAGCGGCATTCTGGACTCATTATTTACCCTGGGTTGGATTGGTACAATCCCCTACTTTGGTGGAGTTCTACTGCTGCTTACAAATATGCTTCAGTCTTCAGAGGCGCGGCGTGATCCTTTTATGAGTGCAACTCGTTCCATCAGTCTTAGTTTGATGCTATCGCTGGTAATTGGTAGTACTATGCTTGAGGTTTCAGGAATGTTCTTTTGGGGATTCATTGGCATCACAATGGCAGCCCGAAATTATCATCTGCAAAGCTCAGTTCAAGATGAGCGTCAGTACATCTAGTCGTTCAATGCTAACGCCAGAAGAGTCAATTTTATGAAAATTTTAATCGTTATGACCATAGCTGAGCAGAAAGGAGGGGCAGAATTAGCCCTGCAACACCTAATTCAATATGGACGAAATGTGTCCGTAGAATGGATTACCGTTTTTTTTGAAGACGGGCCGATGGTATCTCAATTTCAAGCTTTCGGAATCAAAACCTATGTTGTGCCCTCTGGACGACTACGAGAACCTCACCGTTTGATTGCAACAGTTGCTCAAATTGCAACGATTGCCCGCCAGAATAATGCAGATCTGATTTTTAGTTGGATGACCAAAGCTCAAATCTATGGAGGGCTTGCTGCCGTATTCGCTCAAACTCCATCTCTGTGGTATCAGTGGGGAATGCCATCTCACAATAGTTTGCTGGATCGAGTAGCAACCCTAATGCCTACTGTTGGTATCTTAGCATGTTCACAGATCACAGCACAGGCACAGAAACAGCTTCACCCTCTTCGCCCAGTTCAAGTCGTTTATCCTAGTGCCGAACTTGAAAAGTTTGACCTTAAGCTTTTACCAACTCCTGACAAAATACGCCATCAATTAGGTCTGCCGCATAAAGGTGCTCTGATCGGCATTGTAGGTCGGCTACAGCACTGGAAGGGAATGCACACCTTAGTTGAGGCAATGCCACAAATATTACAACGCTATCCAGATACACATTGTGTCTTAATTGGTGGAAAACATGATCTTGAACCAGAGTATGGCGAATTCTTGGAACGGCAAATTCAGGCTTTCGGGTTAGAAAGAACAGTCATAATGACAGGATTTCAAAGTAATATACCAGAATGGATGCAGGCAATAGATATATTTGTCCATGCTTCAGATAATGAACCGTTTGGGATCGTGATCATTGAAGCAATGGCGCTTGCAAAGCCGACAATTGCTGGCAATCAAGGAGGACCAACAGAAATTATTACGGATGGAATCAATGGGCTACTCTCACCTTATGGAGATGCCAACGCTCTTGCCCAAGCAATTCTACGGTATCTGGATAATCCAGAGTTTGCTCAACGGTTAAGCCAAGCAGCCTACACGCGGGCGATGGACTTCTCTACTCAGCAGTACGTACAAAACTTTACTGATGCGGTTCAAAAACTATCACTAGCCTCAGTCTAAATAATTCGACTCTATATCTGTTTCAGGGAGGTCGAGCCAGGAAGGGAATCTAATAGGATACATGCAGGTTGTAAGCTTTGAGCAGAGCTATATTCAACTGTAACGCCCTGATTGATGATGCAAAAGCTATTGCATGGTAGGTCAACTATGAGGACAAGAGGCGGTTGCTGCCCTCACAGAGAGTGTAAAGGTCATCAAACGGGGCAAAGATGACACTCAGTTTCAGCAACAGCGCTACTTGTGCAAGGTCAGTGAGCTTAACGTCGATAATTTGATCGACACGATCTTTGCCGAACACCATCAACCGTTGCGGCATCAGTTTGCTGAAATCATTATCGTCCTGACTTTTACTAATTTGGTACCTATTAGTAAAAGTCAGTTTACTACTCTATTTATCCTAAATTACTGCATGAAGAATAACCGCGATAACTGTATCGAGAGCCCTGTAGGAAAGTATTTTCAAAAGTAAACTTCATCTCTGATAGTCAAGTGAAAAACCACACAAACAATTCTCCTGAATCGGTCAATATTCTTTGCGTTGGATTAGGTTGGTTCCCGCAAACTCCAGGAGGCATGGAGCGATATGGATATGAACTCATGCAGCACTTGGTGGCTGGAGGAGATCAAATAGGCTTGTGTGGCGTGGGTCTATCTGAAAGCACTAATGAATCCTCGATCGCCTTCATGAATCTAGCCAATCCCGACGACTCTCTGCCCAAACGGCTGTGGTCTGTGCGCCAACGCTTTCGCCACCAGCTTCAGCTTCAGCCGCTGCCAGATGCAATCAATTTACATTTTTCACTCTACAGCTTCCCTATCTTGCAGGATCTGCCTGCCAACGTGCCGATTACGTTTACCTTTCATGGTCCTTGGGCACTAGAAAGCCAGCAGGAAGGAGCTAAGCCCTGGAGCGTTGCCTTTAAGCAGTGGGTTGAAAAAAGGGTGTATCACCGTTGCGATCGCTTTATCGTCCTCAGCAAAGCTTTTGGTACAATTCTGCACGAACACTATCAGATTCCCTGGAGCAAAATTCACATCATTCCAGGAGGCGTGGATACTACACAATTTCAAATTACTCAAACTCGCAGTCAGGCTCGTGAACACTTGGGCTGGCAATCCGACCGATTTATCTTGTTTACTCCGCGTCGTCTAGTACAGCGTATGGGACTTGATGTGTTGCTCAATGCAGTGGCTAAAGTTGGAGCGCAGCATCCAGAGATTTGGTTGGCAGTTGCGGGGAAAGGGTCGCAGCGAGAATCTTTAGAGCAGCAGGTGGTTGCGTTAGGGTTGGAACACCAGGTTAAATTTTTAGGATTTCTGCCCGACGAGCAATTGCCGATCGCCTACCAAGCTGCTGATCTAACGATCATGCCCAGCCAGTCTCTTGAAGGATTTGGGCTAGTGTTGTTGGAGTCTTTCGCCTGTGGAACCCCCGTGCTTTGTACACCAGTGGGGGGAATGCCAGAGGTTTTAGCAGGATTCTCGCCTGACTTGATTACTCAATCTACTGAGGCAACCGCCATTGCTGCCTGTCTTACCAATCTGCTGGACGGAAAACTTTCTTTACCTTCACGGAACGCCTGTCGAGACTATGCTTGCACCCACTTTGATTGGCAAATTATTGCCCCACAGGTTCGGCAAGTTTTATTAAACTCAACCCTATGAAAATTCTATTTCTAGATCAAAGCGGCAGCCTTGGCGGTGCGGAACTATGTTTGTTGGACATCGCCAAGCCCTATGGCGATCGCGCTTTGGTAGGGCTGTTTGCCGATGGCACGTTCAAGCAGCTCCTAGAACAGCAGCATATTCCAGTTCAGGTGCTAACGACTCAAGCCATTAACACCCGCAAGGGAAGCAGCTTACTTCAGGGGCTAAGTAGCCTTGGTCAACTCTTACCGCTCATTGCCCAGGTTACGCAGCTTAGCCGCAACTTTGATTTGATTTATGTCAATACGCAAAAAGCACTCGTAGTGGGCGCGATCGCGAGTCTCTTTAGCCGCAAACCATTGGTTTACCACCTGCATGACATTGTTTCACTTGACCATTTCAGCCCCACGAATTGTCGCATCATCGTCACCCTAGCAAACCATTTTGCGCGTCTGGTCATTGCCAATTCAAAAGCCAGTCAAGCAGCGTTTGTAGCAGCCGGAGGACGTAAAGAACTCACAGAGATTGTTTACAACGGTTTTGAGCCGAGTCAATATCAGCAGCAGCAAGCTCAAGTTCTTCAAATCAGGCAACAGCTAGGACTAGGCGATCGCTTCGTTGTGGGTCACTTTAGCCGCCTCTCACCCTGGAAAGGTCAGCATATTCTACTTAATGCCTTGCCCTACTGCTCCAAAGATGTTACGGCTGTGTTGGTTGGAGATGCCCTGTTTGGCGAACAGGATTATGTCACTCAGCTCCGCCAACAAGTTATCACCTTAGGGCTAGAAGATCGAGTTCATTTTCTAGGATTTCGCTCAGATATTCCGTCGCTGATGGCGACTTGCGATCTGGTTGCCCACACTTCAACTGCTCCTGAACCGTTTGGACGAGTGATTGTGGAAGCTATGCTATGCCAGAGACCAGTTGTTGCAGCCGCCGCAGGCGGAGCCTCTGAACTAGTGGAACATGGGCAAACTGGATGGCTCTGTCCCCCAGGAAACTCTCAAAAGCTGGCGGAGATCATTATGACTTGCCGTAACCACCCCGAACAGGCGGAGGCGATCGCTCAACAAGCGCAAATTCGAGCCTCTCAGAGATTTGATATGATGACGATCAATCAGGCGATCGCCCAATTGCTCAGCCAGATTGTCACTCCTAGTATCGATTGATCAAACTCAGCGAGATTGTCACCGATCCCGCTGCCGGGTAAGAAGGTAATGTTACCATCACCCTCTCCTCTAAGAACTGCTCAAGAAAGCTTCCCTTCAAGCAGCTCAAGCCTTTCAAACGCCCTCGCTCGGACGGGGCTTCACAACCGCTAACTGTTGGTGATCGCCTTCATTTAGTAAGGGTAGAGAAAGCAACATTAA
>Ga0105046_10006987_pt1 | contig 17828 bp, 16 predicted proteins | sample MAT03_FD_78385 | JGI IMG/M metagenome (GOLD analysis project Ga0105046, IMG submission 78385) | Freshwater microbial communities from Lake Fryxell liftoff mats and glacier meltwater in Antarctica - MAT-03 (megahit assembly) | ecosystem: Environmental > Aquatic > Freshwater > Ice > Liftoff...
AAAGCCGGTGGCGGGTATCCACACCCGCAAGGAAGCGTTTGGCGGCGGCTGGGTTTGGGAACTGGTAGCGCCTGACGAAGGTTGCCAACCCCCCGCCGAAGGTTGCCACACTCCCGCAGTTGGCAACCTTGGGAAAAAACCCGACGAATATCGAGGAAATCAACGGGAATCGCCCGAAGGTTGCCACATCCGGGGGGTTGGCAACCTTGGGGGCAACCTTGGCAACCTTGGCAACGGTGACGAAGAAGCCCCCACAAACACCGGTGATGAGGTCTGTGGCCCTGATGATGAGGAGCCCCCAACAAGCGCCGGCGGGGGCTGGGAGGTGGTGCCATGAACCGCGTGACCCCCAACCCCCAGGGAGAGGCCTTTCAACCTGTCGCCCTCGTGGACAAGCGGGAAGCCGCCAGGTTGCTCGCGGTCTCGGCTCGTCACGTTGACGCGCTGGTGGCTCGGGGGCTGCTCCCCAAGGTGAAACTCGGCAGCGCGTGCCGGTTCCGTGTGTCGGACATCCTGAGCATGGTGGATCGGCTGGCTGGTGTCGTGCTTCCCAATCAACCCAAGGATTAACCTTGCAATATTGCAAAACATGTAGTAGAATCCAGTATGACTGTGACTGAGCAACTCAGAAAAACGATGATCGCGAGCGGCATGTCGCAAGCCGAACTCGCCCGACTCGCGGAATTGCCCGATGCCGTATTGAGCCGTTTTCGCACGGGCGAGACGAACCTGCGGGGCGGCAACCTTGACCGGCTCTGCAAGGCTCTTGACTTGGAACTCGTGAAGCGTGGGTCGAAAACGAAGAACCGGAGGACGTGAACATGGCATCTCTCATCCGCTGGAAAAAAGGGTTCCGCATCGAATGGGTGAAACGCGAGAACGGCACAGAGAGTCGCCCGCGACTCAAGTTTGCGGACATGGACCGCAAGACCGCCCAGAGCATCAAGCACCACGTTGAGGAACTGGTGGCCGGACGGTCATCCGGCACACTTTCCGCGCCGGAAACCGTGGCGTGGCTCGGCCGGATCGATGATGCTCTCCACGCCCGCCTCGTGAACCTCGGGCTCGCCAAGCCGCGCGACCGCCGGACGCTCGGCGCATGGCTCACCGCCTTCATGGAAGGCAAGGACGACCTCAAGCCCGAGTCGCGGCGGAAACTGGAGCAAACCAAGGCGAAACTCATGGCGCACTTCACCGAGGAGCGCGGGCTTGTTGACATCTCGGCCGAGGATGCCAGCGCGTGGCGCAGGGGGATGGCCGATGCGGGCCTGAGCGTGGCGGCGGTCAAGACGCACGTGGGGAACGCCAAGAGCATCTTCGCCGAGGCCAAGCGGCTGGGACTGGTGGCGGCCTCACCGTTCGCCCATCTCACTGGCGGCGTGACCCCGACGGCCAATCAGCGGTATGTGACCCCCGAGGAGATGGAGGCGGTCCTCGCCAACTGCCCCGATTCTGAATGGCGGTTGCTCTTCGGGCTGGCCCGGTATGCCGGGCTCCGCACACCCAGTGAGACGCACCTGCTGACGTGGGGCGATGTGGATTGGGATCGCGCCCGGTTGCGGGTCCGGTCGCCCAAGACCGAGCGGTTTGCCGGTCACGCCGAGCGGATTGTGCCCATCGACCCCCGGCTCATGGCGCTGCTGCGGGAGCGGTTCGACTTGGCTCCCGAGGGCGATGTCCTGCTGGTCGGCTCGCTGAACCGAACTGCGCTGCATCGGCGGGCCAAGGGGATCATCGAAGCGAGCAAGGTCGAGGCGTGGGATGACCTCTGGCAGACTCTCCGCCGGTCGTGCGAGATTGAGTGGGCACAGACGCACCCGCAGTATGCTGTCTCCCGGTGGATCGGGCACAGCATCACCGTGAGCGGTCGCCACTATGCCAACAGCATCCCCGACGAACTCTTCGATCGCGCCAGTGGTCGCAAGGGGGGGGCGCAAAAAGGGGCGCAGCACAGAGCGGAATCGACGCGCACAGCCGCGCGTGGAGAAAAATCACCCACCAGCGATGATGCAAAAAAGCCCTTGATTTGCGGTGCGAAACGCGAAGGTGCGCAGGTGTGCGCAACTTCACAAAATGGAGCCGGGGGGAATCGAACCCCCGTGCCGGAACAGTCCGCTGGAAGCTTCTACGCGCGTAGCCGATGATTTGCATTCAGTTCGACCGCACCCTCGGCAGGTTCGGACCGTTCCTATTTCCCAGTGGAATCTCGCTCACATCCCCGGGAAACCGCAGGTGAGCCAGCCCGAGATTTTTAAGTGAAACGACCGTCGGGCCGCTTTCGCTTCACCGTGCGACCTGAAAATCAGGCCGCGAGACGATAACCGCTGTTGTTGGCAGTTAAATTTTGCCTGCTTTTTACGTGGCCTGCAGACTCCACGGCGCGCGACCTCCAACATTCCCTGTCCGGTCGAAACCATATCGGCCCCGGGAAGGTTGGATGATAGGTGGGTGGAGGCGGGCGGGACGGCTGTGGCGGTTTGGGGGCGGCGGATGGGTTGCGACGGCAACTGGGCGGCGGACGATCAGACGGCGAGGTTGAGAGGTTTGCCGACCTGCATGATGGTGGTGGCGGGTTTGGTGGGGTCGCCATCGGCGGCCGAGTTTGCCGATTCCTGCTGGGCCGAGGTGGCGGTGTAGACCCGCTCGATACGCGGGCTGAAGCGGCAGAGGAGTTCGTGGGTGATGGTGCCGGCGGCGGCGGCGATGCTGGGGAGGTGGTTGGAGCGGGAGACGTCGCGGCCGATGATTTCGACCTCTTGGCCGACGGCGGCGAGGGCATCTGGCAGGTCGGTCACGTCGATGGTGAACTGATCCATGCTGATGCGGCCGATGATTGGCGCGAGGGTAGCGGTCGCGGCAAGGGCGGTGGCGGCCTGAGTTCTTGGGCGGTCCCACGGTTCGCCGGTGAGGACGACGTGGCCGAGGTTGCTGAGTGAGACGGGAAGGCCGTCGGCGTAACCGACGGGCACGAGCGCGACCCGGGTGGGACGCTTGGTGACGAAGGCGCGGTTGTAGCCCACGGGCGAGCCGGCGGGAACTTCGTGAACGTGGACGATGCGAGAGACCCAGCGGAGGGCGGGCTGCAGCTTCAGCGCCGCGGCGGCGAAGTCGGGCGATGCGGCACCTGCGGAGGCGGCGAAGGCTTCGGCGCCGAGGCCGTAAAGGCCTTGGCCGATGCGGATCATGTTGCCGTGGAAGGCGCGGCCTTTGATGCAGGCGGCGGTGTTGGCGGCGTGGATGCGGAGCGGCGCGGCTGAGGACACGCCGGGGCCGAGGGCGGCTTTGGTCATGGGGCGGACGGCATCGATCCAGGTGCGGAAGGCGCGGGCCTGCTCGCGGGTGTAGGCGTCGTCAGAACCGGGCGAGGAAAAGTGCGTCATGAACCCGGCGAGGGTGAGCCGGGTGGCGGAGAGGGCGAATGTGACGAGAGCGGTGGCCTCGGGTTCCATCGCGCCGCCGCGGGACATGCCGGTATCGAGCTGTACGTGCACGGGGAGTTGGCAGCCGAGTTTGGCGGCGGTGGCGGCGAGTTCCTTAGCTTGGCCAAGGTCATGGAGAACAAAGTGGAGGCGGCCGGCGACGGCGAGGCGGTAGACGGGGTCGGCCCGGTCGATGGTTCGGGTGGGCATGAGGACGAGGACGGGCGTGCGCATGGGCTCGTCGGCGAGGGCGCGGGCTTCGTCAAGAGAGAAAACGGCCAGCAGATCGGCCGTGCCGGACCCGCAGGAGGCGACCTTGCGAGCGATCCGGACGGCGCCGAGGCCGTAGGCATCCTGCTTGATGACGGCGCAGATGGCGGGGACGGATTTGGGAGCGATTGGGGCTGCGCCGGCTGCGTCGGGGGAAGCCAGAGAAGGGGCGGTGAGCATCTCGCGGAAGATGGCGAGGTTGCGGCCGATCGCGGAAAGGTCGATTTCGAGGCGGCTTGTCGGCACGGGGGCTCCGCTGCGCTGGAGGGTCAATCAGGACGGATTTCCAAGACCGTTTGTTATCGACCAGCGGTTCACCATACGATAAATACAAGTATGCGGCCTTGAGTCGAGTGGACCAAAAGAGAATTTGGGCTCGACTCGGCTGCGGTGTCTGGGTACGTTGTTTGGGCGGCTGTGCCGCCACAATGAGTCGGGCAAGCGTTTGCGAGTTGTGCGCAAGCGTGCGGACCGCCGCCCGGGGAGTCGCCACCACCTCCTTGAACGTGGGGCAGAGATCGTGATTTTCCATGACTGCAAGTATTTTTGAAGGTGCCCCGCCGGATGGGTCGAGCGCAGCAGCGGAGGCCGAATCAACAGGCCATGGCGGCACTTTGCCTGCGGGGGACGCTCAGGCGGGCACTGGGGCTGAGCCCACGGGCGAAGGGGCGTTTAATGCGTCTGGATTCTCCGATGAGATCTTTGACAAGGACATGACGTTCGCCTCGATGGGGCTTCGCGAGACGATCCTCAAGGGGCTTACGGAGGCCGGGTTTGTCCATCCCACGAAAATTCAGGCCTTGATGATCCCGCGGATGCTGGCGGGTCAGGATTTGCTTGGTCAGGCGCGCACGGGAACGGGCAAGACGGGGGCGTTTGGACTGCCGCTGATTCATATGTGCGACCGCGATGCGCCGACGCAGGCGCTGGTGCTGGTGCCGACGCGCGAGTTGTGCCTGCAGGTGACCGACGAGATTAACACGCTGGCGCGGCTGACGCCGATCCGTGCGTGCGCGGTCTATGGCGGTGATCAAATTCGCCGTCAGGCCGAGGCACTCAAGAAGCGGCCGCAGATTATTGTGAGCACGCCGGGGCGGCTGATGGACATGATCGAGCGCGGGTATCTGAACCTGAGCGGGGTGCGGTTTGCGGTTCTTGACGAGGTGGACCGCATGCTGGATATCGGCTTTCGCGACGATATCCGCAAGATCTTTCGGATGTGCCCGCCGCCCGGGCCCAAGCACGAGGGCGGTCGGCAGAGCGTGTTTGTGTCGGCGACGCTTCCCGTTGAGGTTGAGCGGCTGGCGCGGACGCACGCTAACAACCCCGAGAAGGTGATCGCCGTGGTGGAAGGGCCGCTGACCAATCAGATCGTTAAGCAATGGTTTTTGCCGGTGAAGCCGTGGGACAAGCGGCGGCTCCTGCTGCACCTCTTGACGCACGAAGAGCCCGATCTCACGCTGGTGTTTTGCCGCATGAAACGGACGGTTGACGATCTCTCTGAATACCTTCAGAAAAAGGGAATCGATGTGCTGGCCATGCACGGCGATATGCGTCAGAGCAAGCGAATGAGCGTGATGGAAAAGATGCACAAGGGTGAGTTAAGCGTGGTGGTGGCGAGCGACCTTGCCAGCCGCGGGATTGATGTTGACGGCATTACGCATGTGGTGAACTACGACCTTCCAGATGATCCCGAGGTGTATGTACATCGCATCGGGCGGACGGCGCGGATCGGTCGTGGGGGCGTGGCGTGGTCGCTGGTGACGCCCGATCAGGGCGAGTTGCTGACGAGCATCGAGTCGCTGATCAACACCGAGATTCCGCAACTGCAATACCCGGACTTTGTGCCCAGCGAGCCGCCGGGTGGGCGGCGCGACTCGGCACCGCCCCCTAAGCCGCGGGAGCAGGTGAATCGGGTGGCAGCATCGGCGGCGCCGCCGATTCCGCCGGTGACCAAGGTGGTTGATGCATCGAAGTTCCCGGGCGGGATTGTGCCCAGCAAGCTGCCTCCGAACCGGATGTTTGGCAGAATGAAGACGAGCGACTCGCTGAAGGCCTCGGCACCACCGCCGCCGACGCCGGACAAAGCGCCGATTGTGCTGCCACCGAAAGGGTATTGAGTTTTCTGGTTGCCGCTTGGCGTGAAGGTCTTGCGACCGTGCGGGGTCGGTACGCCTGGATTGGTTGCGGCCGGGGCGATGAAGAGCCGGTGCAGGCGGGGACGAGTCAGAACCGGTTTGGGCGAGTCAAGAGCGGGCCCAGGGCACAAAGACCTCGACCAGGAGGTAGCTGGCGAGGGTGAGCAGCATCATGCCGGCGATGATCTGGGCGGTCATGATTGCGACCGCAACGGGATAGCCGCGGAGGTCCTTCATGCGGAGGGCTTTGTAGACCACGGCGATGAATGCGGAGAGGGGGATGAGGTAGAGCCACCACTGGCCGAAGGCGCCGGCGGGGAGGGGGTCGAGGAATGGTCGCCAGTGGTCAGGGAGTTTTGAAGCGGACTGCGCCAGCGTGAGCAGCATCGCGAGAGGAGCGAGGGTGTTGATCACGCGGAAGCTCCTGCCGCGGGGGAGGGCGAACCGCCGGCCGACTGGGCCGCGAGGCGGGCCTTGGCCTGGGCGTGCTCTTTGGCTTCGCGGACGGCGTCGTCATGTTCCCTGCGCGTGCAGCAGAAGGCAGCATCGATGATCACGATGAGATTGAGCATGCCGGCGATGGCGGAGAAGAGGATGCCGATCTCGTTAGCGCGACCGACGGACTTGACGAGCGGAGGGACGCCGCCAGAGGCGATGCGGAGCCGGCCATCGGGGGCGCGAACCAGCGACTCACCGGGATCGGCCGAACGGAGGACCTCGGGCATGCGGGGGTTGCCGGTGGCAACGTATCCCTTGAACTGCGTTTGGTGGAGGTAATCGGTCGCGAACACGACGGGGCCGACATGGGCCTGGCCGATAAACCAGACGCCATCTTCGCGGCGATCGACCGAATCGAGCCCGCCAACGAAGATGCCAGAGAAGAACAGACCGAGTACGCCGGCGGCGATGCACGCGGCGCGGGATCGGTAGCCGAGCAGGAACTGACCCAGACCCGGGAGGACCATGGCGGCCACCAGCGCGAGGGGTTGGAAGCGGTCCAAGTGATCAGAGATGGAACTGGGCGACGGGGATGAAGCTGGTTGCTGGGCCATTGGGGGTGGCAAGCATAAGCGGCGAATCGAGCGGAGGGATTGGCGAACGCGGCTGCTCGACTACTGGCGAAGTTTACTGGCCGAGTTCGTGCGTGAGTCGATCGACGAGCCCGGCGACGGTGAGGACTTCGCCCGGGGTGGCGCTGGCGAGGGCGGCGACCTCGGCGCCGGCGATGGCGGCGACGATGCGTTGATAGGCCGTGATGACGGTTGAGTGGTTGGGCCGGGCGAGGCTGGTGGCAATCTCTGGATAGCTCATTTTGGTGAGTTTGCGGGCCATGAAGACACAGACGGAACGGGCCAATACGACGGGGGCGGGACGGCCTTTGGCGAGTACGTCATCTTGCGAAACGCCAACGGCGCGGCAGACGGTGGACAGGATGATGTGGAATCGCACGGGCGGGCGGATGCCGCCGGACCCGTGGGCGTGGGACGACTCTCGCTGCATGGGGTTTCGGCCTACGGCGACATCGAGGGCCCGCTGAACGCCGAGGAGGCCGATGCGACCGCCGGTTCCGCCGAAGCCGCTTGGGGCCTGAGTGCCGAGGCCGCCGAGCAAGCGTCGGACGGCATCAACCTTGATGATGAGGCCTTCCATCTCGCGGGCGGAGGCGAGCCGAGCGGATGGGGCGAGGCAGCGACCTGCGCTGGCAGCGCCGTCGCCGCCCCCGGCGGCAATGAACGCGGCGGCCGGTTCGTCGAGCGTGATCCCGTGGCGGGTGGCGATGCTCATGGCGATGCGCTGCGCGGTTTCGCGGTCGGGCGTTTCGAGGGTTGCGACCATGCCGCCGACGAGGCGCGAGATGATGGCCTCGCCGAGGCCGCGGATCTTGCGGGGGTGATCGGGGAGAGTGACCATGACTCGACCGCCGCGGGAGGTGACGGCGTCGATGGTGTGGAGGAGTTCGGTTTGGGTGGCGGGCTTGTCGGCTATGGAGGCGAGGTCGTCGATACAGAGCAGATCGGCGGAACGATGGTCGCGGCGGAGGGAATCGACGCGGGCCGACTTGCCGTTGCTGGTGCCCGTGACAGCCGAGACGAAGGTGCCGACGAACGCCTCGCCGGTGGTGACCTTGACGATCGATGCCGCATCGGTCTCGAGCGCCAGGCCGGAGGCACCGCTTAAAAGATGGCTCTTGCCGACGCCGCAGGGCCCGACAATGGTGAGGATGGACGGGCCTTTGTGGGTGGTGGGGCTCGACGTGCGGGGCATCTGGACGAACCGGATGGTGGCGTCGAGGGCGAGGCGGCTGGAGCGGCCGACGATGAACTGGTCGAGGGCGTAGCGCTCGGCCGAGACTTCACGCACCTGCTGGGCGTGGGTGACGCGGCGGACGGTCGGGGCGGGCCGGATGGGCGCGATCGATGCGTGATCGGCCAGACGTTCGGCGGCGGCCGCTTCGGTCACGACGAACCGGACTGAGACGTATTCGAGGCCGGATTCGGCCAAGGCTGCGGCTTGGAGCATTTCCTTGAACCGACGGTCGAGGAGGGCGGCGGCGAAGCTGCTGGGGGCGGCGACCGAAAGCTCGGTGCCGGCGAGGGCCATGTGACGACCGGCGCCCGGGGTACCGAAGAAGCGTGCGAACGCGGCCTCGCCGATGGAGCCGGCGATGCGGCCGGCGATGCGATCCTCGACGGTGTCACGAGGCTCGGCGGTTGGTGCGGGCACGATGGAGGCGATGATGTCTTTGCCGAGGTCGGCTGCGGAAGAACGGGGGGCAAGAGCGATCGAGGTAGGGAGGCCTGACGGATGAGGGAAGATGGACGACTCGGCTCCGACGAGCGCCAGGGGTGCACCGAGCAAGGTATCCATCTCCGAGGCGAACTGAGCGCGCTGCGCCAGCGGCGCGTGACTGTCATCCATGGTCACACCTTTCGGATCGTTTGATTGGGTCGGCGGTTGCCAACCTGCCGGGCTGCGCTGGAGGGGTGGCGCGAGCTGGGTGCGGTTTGACCGCCGCTCGTGCAACGCCTCGAGGGCATCGTGCGATTCGTCATGAGCCTCACAATCCGTGTACTTGCCCGCGTAAGCCAAGAGCCGAAGAACTCGGCGGCTGCGACGGCTGGTCAATCCATGACCGGGGCAGAGCATAACACGACCTTTGCGCTCCGTCCGAACCGGGAGGTTCTGATTTTGGGAAGCGGCGGCTGAATCCTGAGCAAAACCAGCGTTTGCGGGCGCAAAAAAAGTTCTCCACGCAGGAGAACACGGATCGGCACAGTCTTGGGACAACTGGTGGACAAACGCGCAAGTCGCGCCTGCTCAATGCCCACGCGTGTTTCCGACAGGTCGTCACGGCGGGAGTTGGGTTCAGGGTGTGGACACTTCGCGGAGCGGGCGCACAAACGCTGACTTGGTGGCGAATCGGCGGAGCTTCCATCGCGAATAAAACCGCATCGCTGGCGTGTTGGCGACATCCACGGCGCAGGCGAGCGTGTCTTCGCTTGATGCGGGGAGCTCGCGCAGACCGTGGGCGAGGAGCATGCTGGCGACTGAACTTTTCCCGTTGGCGGGCGCCGCCCCGTGGCGGGCACCCCGAAGCGAAGGAGCAACGCCGAGGTAGACGAGTTCGATCGTCCCTGATTGGGGTACGGGGCTCAGGAGGAGGCAACCGGCGGGGATGCCCGCTTCCAGAATCAACCACCACAAGCGAGCATCAAAGGCGCCGACGGCCTTGTGGGAGACGATCACGTCGTCGGTGGTGCGCATGCCGCAGAGGATTGGGCAGTCGAGCGTGCCGATGTAGGACGCTTCGAGGGCGCAGCCGAGCTGGGCGTCGCGTTCGTGATCGGGCAGATCGGCGTAGCAGACAATGCGGATGTCTGGGGTGAGGAACGGAGGATGGGCCTCGATGACCTTGGCGAGGGCGCGGCGTTCACGCCGCAAATAGGCCAGTTCGGCCAGGTGCACGAAGCCGGCGGCGGAGTAGGCCGAGCTCAGTTCATCAACGCCAGGGTCGATGAGGGCCTGGGCGAGGCGGAGGCTGCCGCCGGTGCTGGTGCTCGCGAAGTCGCAACAAGCCTCGATCGCGGCGGCGCGAAGCCAGCGGCGCAGCTCGGGCGCTCGAGGCGAAAGGCCGTCGGTACCGGAGACCAGCACAACTGCGGTGCGGCCGGGCGCCGGGATCAGCAAGGCCACCTGTCCGATCGTTGCTGGGCCCTCGGCCGTCGGCACGGCCATCCACATCAACGTGAGGTCTACACCCTCGTGGCTGGCCTGCATCAGGAATGCGTCGACCGCCGGATCGGCTGCATTTGTCCCTACCAAACACCCAATCGCAAAGCGACGCTGATTGGGGTCAACGCGCGTCACCGTGACCGCCGTGGGGTCAATTTGACTGTTGGTCGGAACCGAAGCCGGGTTGGCGCGAGTAAAGATACCCATCAGTGGCGGCGCATCGTCGCCGACTGATGCTATCGGCGGATTCGGCCCGACTCAGCGACTACGCTTGCCGGAACGATTTTGTCGATTGGTTTTTTTGGCGACAACGTCTGCCGACCAGCCTGACCGAAACTCATCGAGGTGGCCATGTTTGGAATCGCTCGAATCGTCGCTCCCGCCGCACTTGTGGCTTCGGCTGTGATCCTTGGCGGCATGGCCCCCGAGCCCGATCCGGTGCCGCGGCGCTGGCAGCTTGATGTGACGCTTGGCCCGGTGCGGCAGGCGAGCTTTGAGATTGAAGGTCAGGGACCCAGGGTGTTTGTGTACATGACCTACAAGGTCAGCAACAACTCCGGGCAGGATTTGCTGTTTGCACCGTCGTTTGAGCTCGTGATGGGCAATGGGCAGGCGGTTCGTTCGGGTCGCGGCGTGCCTGCCGACATCACCAAAAAGCTGATCGAAAAGTGCCAGAACAACTTCCTGCAGGATCAGATTGCCGTCATTGGGAACCTGATGCAGGGCCCGGAGAATGCGAAAGAGGGCCTCGTGGCTTGGCCGCTTGAGGACTTCTCGCCGACCAAGATCGCCATCTATGCTGCGGGCTTCAGCGGCGAGACCACGACTATTACCCCCCCCGGCAGCACCGAAAAGACGCTTCTGCGCAAGACGCTTTCGGTAAACTATGTTGTGAAGGGCGAGCTCAGCAAGCGCGGCGATCAGCCTTTGGAGGTTGAAGAGCAGCGCTGGGTTATGCGGTAAGCACCGACCAAAACCCTGCTTGGGACACCGGCTTTAGGAATGGCGCGGTGTGGATACCTGATTTCTGAAGTTCCGAGGGAGTAGACCCGCACGCGGTCACCTCCTACCATCCTGACCCGGCCGCGAGCTATTTGGGCCGGTCTTTTTGAAGGTATTTTGCTATGGCACATAAAAAGGGTCAGGGTTCAACCAAGAACGGCCGCGACAGCAATCCCCAGTATCTGGGCGTGAAGCTGTACGATGGCGAGATCGCCAAGCCCGGTGCCATCATCACCCGCCAGCGCGGCACGGTGCACCGGCCCGGCTTTAACGTTCGGCGCGGCAAGGATGACACGCTGTACTCGATCGGTCTGGGCAAGGTGAAGTTCGCCGGTCGCTTGGTGCATGTGATTCCGACCGATGCCGCGACGCCCCGTCCGGCATGGCTCTGATCAGCATCGCCCTGGCCAGCGGTGGCGGGCAGGCGGGCACAAAACAATCGATTCAAGACCGGGCGTAAGCCTGGTCTTTTTCGTTTTGGGTTGCAGAGTGCGTCGAGTTGAAGTTGGGGACCACGAGGCTCGTGGCACGCGCATCAGCCGTGACCGAGGTAGGCCTTGCGGACTTCGTCGCTCTTGGCAAGGTCGCTGGCCCGGCCGCTCATGGCGACGGTGCCGGTTTCGAGCACGACGGCGCGGTGGGCGACGCCCAGAGCCATATGGGCGTTCTGCTCGACTAGCAGGATGGTGACACCCTGTTTGTTGATCTCGCGGATGATGGAGAAGATGGTCTGCACAAGCTGGGGTGCCAAGCCGAGGGAGGGCTCGTCGAGGAGCAGGAGCTTGGGCTTGGCGAGAAGGCCGCGGGCAATGGCGAGCATTTGTTGCTCGCCGCCTGAAAGCGTGCCGGCCACTTGCTTGAGCCGCTCGCGGATGCGGGGGAAGAGCGTGAGGGAACGTTCGCGGTCGGTGGCGATGCCGGCTTTGTCATGGCGGGTGAACGCGCCCAGGTCGAGGTTTTCTTCGACGGTGAGATTGGCGAAGATGCCGCGGCCTTCGGGGACGTGGACCAAGCCGCGCTGCACGAGGGTGTGGGGCGCCAGTCCTGCGATTGACTGGCCGTCGAAGATGATGGTGCCCGCGCGGGGCCGGACCATGCCTGAGATTCCTCGGAGTGTGGACGACTTGCCGGCGCCGTTGCAGCCTATGAGCGTGAGGATCTCGCCTTGATCGACCTCGAGTGAGACGCCCTTAAGCGCGTGGACGGCGCCGTAGTAGAGATCGAGATTGGAGACGGTGAGAAGGGGCATTGGTGGAGGGGGCTGAGCATAACGGCAAGAGCGAGGATTACGCCTTGGCGGGAGTTTCCTCCACGATACCGAGATAGGCCTCGATGACCTTGGGATTGTTTTGAATGTCTTTGGGAGCACCGGCGGCGATGGGGATGCCGTAGTCGAGCACGGTAATGTGTTCGCAGATATCCATGACGAGGCCCATATCGTGCTCGATGAGCAGGACGGTCATGTTGAACTCGCGGCGGATGCGCTGGATGGAGGTGGCGAGTTCCTTCTTTTCCTGCGGGTTCATGCCGGCGGCGGGCTCATCGAGCAGGAGGAGGGAGGGCTGGGTGGCCATGGCGCGAACGATTTCAAGCCGGCGCTGGTCGCCGTAGGGGAGGTTGCGTGCGAGTTCATCCTCGAAGCGATTGAGGTCAAAGACGGCCAGAAGGTCGCGGGCGCGCTGCCGCATGGCGCGTTCCTGCCCGATATAGAACGGCGTGCGCAGGAGCGTGGCGAGCAGCGAGTGTCGGCCGCGGAGATGGCAGGCGATGAGGACGTTATCCAGCACCGAGAGATCGGCAAAGAGACGGATGTTCTGGAACGTGCGTGAGAGGCCGGCCTCGGCAATCTGGTGCGGTGCCAAGGCATCGATCCGCCGGCCGCCAAGGGTGATGGAACCGGTCTGCGTCTGATAGACGCCGGTGAGCAGATTGAAGGCGGTGGTTTTGCCCGCGCCGTTGGGGCCGATGAGGCCGTGGAGCGCACCGGCTGGCACCGCAAGCGAAAGTTCCTGGACGGCCTTGAGGCCGCCGAACGTGATGCCGATGCCGCGCACGTCCAGCAGCGGGGGGGGGGGCTCGCCGGCAACCGGGTTGTCAGGGTGGCGCATCATGTCGATTTCTTGGCGGGCCGAAACAACCGACCGATGTCCCAGACTTCGTGGAGGCCCAGCAGGCCGTGCGGCCGCAAGATCATGACGAGGATGAGCGCCAGAGCGTAAATGATCATGCGGTATTCGGCAAGATTCACCTGGTGATGGTGCGCCTGGACGCGGATCAGTTCAAGGGTTATCACAGCCAAGGCGCTCACACTGATGGCGCGAACGTAGGTGAGCGGCTGGATCGACTTGGGTAACCGCCACTTGGCCAGCAACCCCGCCAGCGTCACCACGACCACGCCCATCACCAGTAGTCCTACCCAACCAAGCCGTGGCGCGAGTTGCTCGAGCGCGATGCGCAGCGGGGCGTCGAACCACATCGCCAGCGCGCCAACGGCCAGTGCGACAATCGCCGCCGTTACCAGAGCCGCGATCGCCAGTGGTCGTTTGCCCCGCGTTGCGAGGTGCTCGGTGGCCATGAGCCCCATCACAACCGCCGTTGCGGCCGCACCGTAGAGCACGGCCGATGGCGGATCTTTAAGCGCCTCGTTAATAACGGTGACGGCCATGGCGGCGATGGCGGCACCGCTGATCGAGCCGAGCCCGCCAAGCACCACCATGATCAGGATATCAAACGACAACTGGAAGTTGAGTTCACCAGGCACGAGTTGGTTGCCGCTCTGGTGGGCGAAAATGCCGCCCGCCACGCCCGCGAGGGCCGACGAGAAGACGAAGGCGCTGACCTTCATCTTGGTGAGGTTGATGCCCATCGACCGAGCGGCGATCTCGTCCTCTCGCACCGAGAGCATCGCCCGCCCCATGCTCGACTGCTTGAGCCGGTAACAAACCAGCAGCGCGAGCCCGGTGAAGAGGACGGTCCAGAAGAGGTTGTTGTACCACGGCACCCCACCAAAGCCGAGCGACCCGCCCACCGCGCCGAGGGTTTTGATGAGCCCGGCCTGCTGGACATCGGCCTTGGTCACCAGGACATCGCCGGTTTGTGTAAGGACTACGCGCAGTATCTCGCCAAAGCCGAGCGTGACGATGGCGAGATAGTCACCGCGAAGCCGCAGCGACGGGAGCCCAACCAGATAGCCGACCACCGCCGCCACCAATCCGCCCGCCAGGCACCCGGCCACAAACAGCGTTGAGCCGGGGGTGAAAAGCCCTTCCTGCACCATGGCACTGTCGAAGAAATAGAGCGAACCGTAATAAGTAATCCAGCCCGCCGTATACCCGCCCACGGCCAGAAATCCCGCGTGACCAATCGAGAACTGGCCAGTGAAACCGTTGACGATGTTGAGCGAGGCCGCCAGCATCACGAAGATGCCAACCTTGGACGCCACGTTGGCGTAAAAAGGACCGATCCACGGCGTGAGGTATTGGTAACTGAGGAGCGAGAGCAGCACGATGACCACCACCGGCAGCATCGAGAACAGCGCTGTGGGGACGAAGGCCGGGGCCAAGCGGTGCGCCGCCAAGGCCGCGGTTTGGGACGGGGCCGCACCAGGCCCGCGCGAAAGCGCGGGCGCGGGGGGCGCGGGAGCGACGGGAGCGACGGGGGCGGAGAGTGGCCCCGTCGTAGGCAAAGGTGTGATAGGGGTGTCCGGCGAAGTCACGTTAGACTTTCTCCCGGGTCGGTTTTCCGAGGAGCCCCTCTGGCTTGATCAGCAGCACGATGATGAGGACCACGAAGACATAAATATCCTTCAGGCCCGAGGCGTTGTCATAGCCGCCCTTGAGGAGCGCAAATGTGCCGAGTTGCTGGATGAACGAGATCAGATAAGCCCCCAGCATCGCACCTTTGATATTGCCGACGCCCCCCACCACCGCCGCGACAAACGCCGTCAGCCCCAGGATGACCCACTGTGGATGAGCCGTCTGCTGGAGGTTGTATTTGACGGCGAACAACATGCCCGCCGCGGCGGCCAGGGCGGAGCCGAGCATGAAGGTAAAAGAGATCACAAAGTTGACATTGATGCCCACCAGCGACGCACTGGGCACGCTGAACGACACCGCGCGCATGGCGGTGCCCAGTTTGGTGCGATAGACGAGGAACTGCAGCAGCAGCATGAGGATGATTGCCGTGACGGTGACGAGCACATCAACGGGGTTGATGCGGACCTCGCCGATGATCCACGGCTCGACGGGGACCAGGGCGGGCATCGGCTGGGGGCGGGCCCCAAATACAAACGGCAGTTGGCCAACATTCTGCAGCAGGAGCGAGACGCCGATGGCGGTGATGAGCACGTTGAGTCGCGGGGCCTTGCGGAGGGGCCGATAGGCCAGGAACTCAATGAGAAAGCCGAGCAGGGCGCAGGCCCCCATGCACAGAAGCATGACCGCCGCGGCGGCCCACCAGGGGAGCGAACCCTCAGCACCCAGCGCCGGAAAAAGTTTGGTGGCCAGCACAAATGAGAGCCACCCGCCCAGGGCGACAATATCGCTATGAGCGAAGTTGATGAACTTCAGAATGCCGTAAACCATGGTGTAGCCGAGCGCGATGAGCGCATAGAGACTTCCCATGGAAACGGCGGTGGTAATGGTTTGGAGAAAGTCAGTCACGGCGGGGCCATGAGCGTACACGATCTTTGCGCGCAGGCCAAGTGGGTCGGTCGCGGATCGGCAAAATCGCGGGGGTATTCATGGACGCGAGCCCGATTGGCTGGCGGGCCGCTTTGGGCGGCCTGGCAACGAAAACGGGCCGCTCCGACGTTTCGGAGCGGCCCGCGTGATTCAGTTTCGCGAGTTTGACGGCACGGACCCGATCACTTGGCCTCGGGCGCGATGGTGGCGGCGTACGCCGGGACGATGGTCCCATCGGCGAGTTTCTTCATTTCGACGATGACGGCGGCCTTCTGGGCGTTGCGCTGCGCGTCGATCGTGATGCTGCCCGTCACACCGGCGAAGTTCTTGGTGCTGTTGATAGCCGCCGAGAGGTCTTTGCCGGAGAGCGATTTGGCACGCTTCATCGCGTCGAAGAGAATCATGGCGGCGTCGTAGCCGAGGGCTGCCAGGCCGTCGGGGGTAGCGCCGCTGTAGTCTGCCTGATACTTCTTGATGAACTCGCGAACGGCGGCCTCGGGCTGATCGGGGGCGTAGTGGTTGGAGTAATAGCAGCCGACAATCGCGTCCTTACCGATCTTGGCGAGTTCTGCTGAGTCCCAGCCGTCGCCGCCTAAGAGCGCCACGGTGATGCCCAGGCGGCGGGCCTGCACGGCGATATTGCCGACATCGTTGTAGTAGCCGGGGACATAGATCATGTCGGGCTTGGTGGCGCGAATGGCGGTGAGTTGAGCGGTGAAGTCCGGGTCGCCCTTGCTGTAGGCCTGTTCGGTCGTGACCTTGCCGCCAAACTTTTCGAACGCCTTCCTGAAATCATCCTTCAGCCCCTTGCTATAGGCCGATGCCTGATCAAAGAGGATGGCGACGTTTTGGGCCTTTTTGGACTCAAACGCGAACTTAGCCCCGACGAAGCCCTGGAACTCATCGATGAAGCAAACGCGGGAGACCATCGGTCCGATGGCGGTGACGGTGGTGTTGGTGCTGCTGGGGGTGATCATGGGTACGCCGTATTGCTGAGCAACGCGTCCGCCGGCAAGCGAGAGTGAACTGGCGACCTCGCCAAGCACGGCCACGACTTTATCAGAGTTGATAAGGCGCGTCACGCTGGTACCGGCTTCTTTGGCCTCGCCCTTGGTGTCGTATTCCTTGAGTTCGATCTTGCGACCGTTGAGCCCGCCAGCGGCGTTAATCTCTTTAAGGGCGAGTTTGATACCCCGCGAGGTGCTTTGGCCAAAGGTGGCCTCTGGGCCAGTGAGCGACGCGTAATGACCAACCAGGATCGGGCCGTCATCACGGGCGGGTGTCGATGCCGAGGCGGAAAGGCCCGCCAATGCAAGCGCGGCGACCGAGAACACCGCAAGGGCGAGGAACGGTTGGAAGGTACGGTTGCGCATGAGAGGCGACTCCAGAGAGATTCTCGAGGCAGGGGGGTGAATAAAGGCGGTCTTCGTGGTGAGATGGTGGCGAGGCAAGCGGGCCGTGTCAAGTGGGGGCGGTCAAGCGGGGCCTGTCAAGCGGGGGCGGGGTTCTGGACGAAGGTGCTTTCGGCGGCCAAACCCCACTGGATGCTCGGTGAGGGTACGGAGTTGTTGCGGGTGCTCACAGTTTGGTGGGCAGTCGCTGAACCAAAAAATAAACAAGGGCCCCACTTTCGCAGGGCCCCTGAGGGAGATCAGAATAGTTCCACGTTCAAATCGTCATGTCTGACGATCAGGCGCGACGGCGGCGAGCCGCACAGAGGCCACCGAGGCCGAGCAGAGCAGCGGCGCCGGGGGTCGGGACCTGGAAGCGGAAGGTGAGGGGCTGAACGGTGAACAAGCGGGTGGTGCTTGCGGAGGCCGTGAAGAGGTCGGTACCGTTATTCGCGGCGAGATATCGCACGTTGATGTTGCGAACGTTCACAGTGATTTCACGGTCGAAGGCGGTCGTGAAGTCGGGCTTGGGGAGAAAGATGAAGCGATAGACATCGGCGTAGCCGCCGACGAGGTTCGCGACACCGAAGCCGTTGCCGTCAAACGTGGCAGCGCCAAGAGCGCCACCGGGAGCGCCGGGCGAGATGTTGCCGGGGTTGTTGTTGAAGGCAGCGCGGCTGCCGACGATACCAC
>Ga0105046_10006988_pt1 | contig 17828 bp, 17 predicted proteins | sample MAT03_FD_78385 | JGI IMG/M metagenome (GOLD analysis project Ga0105046, IMG submission 78385) | Freshwater microbial communities from Lake Fryxell liftoff mats and glacier meltwater in Antarctica - MAT-03 (megahit assembly) | ecosystem: Environmental > Aquatic > Freshwater > Ice > Liftoff...
CAGGATTTATAATCGGCTTGCTGGCTAGATTGAAGTTAGAGCGATCGCTTTCATTGAAACTTGATCCCAAATTCTGCCCACTTGTAACTTTTATTGCTAGCCTTTCTCCAAATACAAAACATTCGAGCAAAGAATTACTTGCCAGCCGATTGGCTCCATGCACTCCCGTACTTGCAGTTTCGCCCACAGCATAAAGCCCAGCGATCGAAGTCGCCCCATCCCCATCAGTGACGATACCCCCCATACAATAGTGAGCAGCAGGAGTAACAGGAATCGGTTTAGAAAAAATATCAATCTTCCAGTTTTGGCAAATCTTAATAATATTAGGAAATCTATGGGCGATCGCGGCTGGGGCAATTGGCGACAGATCTAAAAATACCGTAGGCTCCTTAGTAATTTGCAAATGCTTAAAAATCGCACGGCTCACCACATCCCTAGGTGCCAGTTCTCCCTTGGGATCGTAGTTAAAGGCAAAGCGATCGCCTTGAGCATCTATTAAATGCGCCCCCTCACCCCGCACTGCCTCACTAATTAAAAATCTGGGAGCATTAGGAATTGCTAAAGCCGTAGGATGAAACTGAATAAACTCCATATCACGAATTATCGCCCCCGCCCGCCAAGCGATCGCCACCCCATCCCCTGTACTTGAAGGTGGATTTGTATTTTGAGCGAAAACCTGTGCGCCTCCCCCTGTTGCCAAAACAACCACCACAGACCTTAAGCAGCCTAGTTGTAGATGTTGATCCAGATAATAAACCCCTGTACAACGATTAAGTTCAATACATAAATCTAAAACTAAAGTCTCAGCCAAAACTTGAATATTTGACTTTTGCAATACCCCTGCTGCCAATTTACTAACTAAGGCTCTACCCGTAGTATCCGCAGAATGTAATACCCGTTTTCGAGAATGGGCTGCTTCTAGGGTTAGCGCCAAGGAGCCATCCTGTTGCCGATCAAAATCCACACCCAAACCCAGTAGTTTATGAATTTGTTTAGCAGCTCCATGCACTAAGACATCCACAGCCTTGGGTTCACATAGCCCGACTCCTGCCACAAGCGTATCCTTAGCATGAAAAACAGGAGAATCTTCTTTATCTACTACGGCAGCAATCCCACCCTGCGCCCAATCGCTGGCAGAAACCGTCAGATTATCCTTGGTGACTAAGCCAATTGTCCAGTTTGGTGCCAGTTCTGAAAGACATAAAGCTGTGTACAGCCCCGCAGCACCACCACCGACAATTAATACATCAAAGTTTGCCATGCTGATAATTACTGATTATTCACTGATAATTCTCAATTGTTTTAGATATGCTAGCTCAGGATTAAATCTACTTTGGGTGGTAGTACCAGACTATTTTTGGATCATTTTTTGGCAATATCGCCAATTTTTAGTCTTTTAGGATACATTAAAATTGTATGTAATTGATTATTGCAATGCTATGATTGCGAACGTGTGACATCAAGGAAGAATTGCTATGGTTACAGGGTCTGTTTCTCCGCTTGTTCTGGTCATATTAGACGGCTGGGGGTATCGAGAAGAGACGGATGGCAATGCGATCGCCGCCGCTAAAACTCCAATCATGGATAGTCTATGGCAGATTTACCCTAAAACCCTCCTCCAAGCTTCTGGTAAGGATGTTGGTTTACCCAAAGGACAAATGGGTAATTCTGAAGTTGGACATCTTAATATTGGGGCGGGTCGGATCGTGCCTCAAGAACTAGTCAGGATTTCCGATGCCGTTGATGATGGCACAATTTTTAATAATCCAGCCCTAGTTAAAGTTTGTTCTGAAGTTAAAAACAGTGGTGGCAAGCTCCACCTAATCGGTCTTTGCTCCGATGGTGGTGTCCATTCCCACATTGATCACCTGTTTGGCTTGCTAGATATGGCAAAGTTACAGGGACTAACCAATGTCTGTATTCATGCTATTACCGATGGCAGAGATACGCAGCCCACCTCAGGTGCCAGTCATATTCAAAAAATCCAAGACTATACCGAGTTGGTAGGCACAGGCAAAATTGTTACAGTTAGTGGTCGCTACTATGCCATGGATCGCGATCGGCGCTGGGATCGAGTGCAAAAAGCCTATAACGTTATGGTTAATGATGAGATTGGGGAAATTACCTCGGCGATCGCTGTCATTGAAAATGCCCATAGCCAAAAAATTACAGACGAGTTTATAGTTCCCACACGAGTGGCAGCAGGGGCAGTAGAGGCAGGAGATGGGGTGATCTTCTTTAATTTTCGCCCCGATCGCTCCCGAGAAATTTGTCAAGCATTTATTTCTCCTAAATTTACGGAATTTGAGCGTCCTTTCATCACCCCTCTTTATTTCACCACTTTCACCCAATACGATGCCACTTTGCCCGTGGATGTAGCTTTTCTGCCTCAAAATCTTGACAATATGCTAGGGCAGGTGGTTGCAAAGTATCACCATAAACAGTTACGGGTAGCTGAGACTGAAAAATATGCCCATGTTACCTACTTTTTTGATGGCGGCAATGAAGAACCAAATATTGGCGACGATCGCATTATGATCAATAGCCCCATGGTTTCCACCTACGACCAATCACCCCCGATGTCTGCCCAAGAGGTGACTAAAACCGTGATCGATGCTATTAATAAAGGTATTTACTCGTTAATAATTGTTAACTACGCTAATCCAGATATGGTTGGTCATACAGGTAATTTTAAATCTACAGTTGAGGCAATTAGTGCGGTGGATAAATGTTTAGGGCAACTAATATCAGCAATTAATAAATCGGGTGGTACTGCTTTAATTACCGCCGATCATGGTAATGCTGAATATATGTGGGATCAAAATCATAATCCTTGGACTGCCCATACTATTAATCCTGTACCGTTTATAGTGGTTGAAGGTGAAGGCTTAAAAATTGCGGGACATGGTGGTGACGTTGAGCTGAAGCCTAGTGGCAAACTTGCAGATATTGCCCCAACGATCCTAGAGATTTTGCAAATTCCTCAACCTGCGGAAATGACAGGCATTTCTTTATTGGTTACTACTGACTTAGAACTGCGATCGCCCAGAACTCCCGTAAAGATCAAAGTCTAAAAAGCATTATGATATTAACTTGAAAGTATTGAAGAGCAATCAATTTAATAATAAGGAATTAAAATTATGACCCGTGCGATCATGGAAACCAACAAAGGTACTATTAATTTAGAGCTATTTGATCAAGATGCTCCCAACACAGTCAAAAACTTTGTAGATTTAGCAGAAAAAGGCTTTTATGATGGCTTAAGCTTTCATCGAGTGATAGATAATTTTATGGTTCAAGGTGGTTGCCCTCTTGGCACAGGGACAGGTGGACCAGGCTATAAGATTAATTGTGAAATCAACTCTAACAAGCATCTCGCAGGAACTTTATCTATGGCTCATGCGGGTAAAAATACTGGTGGCAGTCAATTTTTTATCTGTCACGATCGCCAACCTCACCTTGATGGAGTGCATACTACCTTTGGGAAAACTGAAGATATGACAGTTGTAAATGCTATCCGTAAGGACGATAAAATTATATCTTTAAAAATCGAAGCCTAATTGAGCATAGCTTTTAAGAAATTTCCAAATATTTAACTGAAAACTAATGCTAGGTTTAGCCCAAATTCCACACCTAGGTTAGTTTTTTAAGGATCTTATCCCTAATGGCAAAAAATTCTGAACAATCTCTAGATACTCAAATCACAAGGCTAATTAGTGAAACAACTGATCCAGCTATTGTTTCGGCAATTCAAGCGATCGCCCCAGTGCTCAAAATGATTGCCCTCAAACAAAAATCCTCTATATACTTTCTCTTGCAGTCTCCTAATACGGGTTTAGTTTTAACTACTCTCAGGCTTGTTAGTGATTCTAAGATTTCTAAAAATGTGATCTATGCTTACCCATCTTTAGCGATCGCTTCTCAACATCAAGCAGAAAGTCAAGAAGAATTACCAGACTCAATAATTTTTGCAGTGGAAATCATCTCTCTTTTGTTTCAACTTTTAGGGATGCAGGAAGTAGATAGTTTAATCCTCGATGAACATTTACCCCAAGAAATTTACCGACAAAAGTTATTCGATCTCTGTCAAATGCAACTTAAAATTACAAGTAATATTGCTTAAATGATCTCAAGCCTTTGATACCAGAGTGAAATCGAAAAGCCAAACTAATAAAAACGCAAAAAGTGCAAGACAAAATTATTCAACACTCACTTTTTGATAGTTCCAGCCTATACCAAACCCTCAGTATCCCCACACTTTCTTTATTAATGAGCAAGACATCTCTTGGGGAGTGGAAAGAGAAGATTTACAACTATCAACACAAAACTAGAAATGTTAAGTTAACATCGCAATCAAGTCTATTTAATGAAATAGATCAGGTTCAGGAATTTATAAAAATTAATCCGTTTGAATTGCCCTTACAGCCCGTTGAATTTTATCGACTCCCAGTAAGCGATCGCGGTGATGCCAGTATTTATTTCATCATCGATTTTGTGGATCATATTATTTTATATATTGGCGAAACCTGTCGATCTAACCTGCGCTGGAAGGGGCAACATGATTGTAAGAGATATATTCAAAACTACCAGAATTTACATTATTCCCATGGGATCAAGACCGCCATTAATGCAGGATTTTGGAATTATGCGCCTACATTATCTAAATCTAGACAGAAGCTGGAGTTAGACTTGATCTATGATTGGCGATCGCCATTTAATAAAGAGATTTGGCAATATTGGGGGACACCTTTTACGAATTAACCGCGCCAGACCAATCTACTGAATTATGGATTAAGGTAGTATTAAATAACTCACGATCTAGCTCCCAATTTGGTTGAGATTAAATAATTCCATGGCATTCTCTTCGGTGATTCGAGCTTTAGGGCGATCGCCCCTTTTACATGAATTAGAGACGAAATTAAAGAAAAGTAGAGTTTTAACCCTCAGTGGTTTATCTCGCTTAGCAAAGGGGATCGTTGCTAGTGCCTTAAGCTCTAAAACTAATTTATTGGTAATTGCGGCAACCCTTGAAGAAGCAGGGCGGTGGGCATTACAACTTGAGGCAATGGGCTGGCAGCAGGTGCATTTATATCCCACCTCAGAAGCATTACCCCAAGAGCGCCAAACTGAACCTGAAGTAATTTGGGGACAGATGCAAGTTTTAACTGACTTAGCCACTAAATCTAAGCCTATTGCCATAGTTGCGACTGTCAGGGCATTACAGCCCCATTTACCTACGGTTAAATATTTCCAACAGCAGTCCCTTACGCTGGTAATGGGCATGGATATATCTTTATCCCAATTGGGCGATCGCCTTACAGAATTAGGTTACGAACGCACTAGCCTAGTGGAAGCCGAAGGGCAATGGAGCAGGAGGGGGGATATTATCGATATTTTTCCTGTATCCAGTGAGGTACCTGTGCGGATAGATTACCTTGGCGATCAAATTGAACGGATTCGCGAATTTGATCTAGCTTCTCAACGGGGTTTAGATGCGATCGCTGGGATTATATTAACCCCTACAAATTATGGACAAGGTGCAGGCACAGAGACAATATTAAGCTATATATCCTCTGGGGACAATTTAGCTGATAATTTTCTGATTGCGATCGATGAATTAGAGCAATGTGAAGCCCATAGTCGCAGTTGGTATGATGCGGCGATGTTTGCTCAAACTTCAGAACAATCCGCAGCTATTTATGACGACATATTTGACTCTAATGGAGAGAGTATAGAAATTCAGCCAAGTATATGCCCTCGCTCTTGGACAGAATGCCTAACTGAAATAGAGTTATTTCCCCGAATTTATCTATCAGAGTTAGCTGAAGAGAATAAGGGTATTAATCTATCCAGTCGGGCGATCGCTGCGGTTCCCCATCAATTTGGCAATTTAGCCCGCACTATCCGAGAGTTTCGAGGGCAAAATTATCAAATTACCCTTGTTTCCGCACAGCCATCTAGGGCAGTATCTTTACTGCAAGAACATGACTGCCCCGCTCAATTCGTACCAAATCCCCAAGATTATCTATCGATTGATAAGCTCCAAACTGCCAGAGTACCTGTAGCTGTTAAATACTCTGGGTTAGCGGAAATTCAAGGATTTATTTTACCGACATTCCGCATTTTAATTGTGAGCGATCGGGAGTTCTTTGGGCAGCATGCCCTTGGCTCCTCTGGCTATGTCCGCAAGCGGCGAGTCGCAGCATCAAAAAAAGTAGATTTGGATAAGCTATCGGCGGGTGATTATGTGGTGCATCGTCATCACGGCATTGGGCAATTCCTGCGCCTTGAGAGTTTAGTCATTAATAAAGAGACCCGTGAATATTTGGTAATTCAATACGAAGATGGCTTACTGCGAGTAGTTGCCGATCAAGTTGGCTCCCTATCTCGCTTCCGTTCAGGCGGAGATAGCAAGCCCACCCTTAATAAAATGACGGGGAAAGCATGGGTAAATACCACAAATAAAGTGCGTAAATCCATTAAAAAGATTGCCATTGATCTTTTGGAATTATATGCTCGCAGATCCCACCAAGTCGGGTATGCCTATCCTCCTGATATGCCTTGGCAGCAAGAAATGGAAGATTCCTTTCCCTATCAACCTACTCCCGATCAATTAAAAGCTACCCAAGATGTGAAGCAGGATATGGAAAGCGATCGCCCCATGGATCGACTGGTATGTGGAGATGTGGGCTTTGGTAAAACCGAAGTAGCAATTCGAGCATTATTCAAGGCTTTAACCGCAGGCAAACAATCAGCCTTACTAGCTCCCACCACTATTTTGGCGCAGCAGCACTATCACACTATGCAAGAAAGATTTGCCCCTTATCCCATTAATATCGCTTTATTAAATAGATTTAAAAGTACGACAGAACGGAAGGAAATCCTGCAAAAGCTGGCAACAGGAGAGTTAGATTTAGTCGTGGGAACCCATCAACTCTTATCCAAGGATATTAACTTTAAAAGTTTGGGCTTACTTGTGATCGATGAAGAACAAAGATTTGGAGTGGCGCAAAAAGAAAAAATTAAATCTTTCAAAACCGAAGTCGATGTACTCACCTTATCGGCAACACCGATTCCCCGCACCCTCTATATGTCGCTTTCAGGAGTCAGGGAAATGAGCTTAATCACCACTCCTCCTCCCTCGCGCCGTTCGATTAAAACCCACCTTTCCCGTTTCGATCCCGAAGCAATCCGATCGGCTATTCGCCAAGAACTAGACCGTGGTGGACAGGTATTTTATGTAGTACCACGCATTAATGGCATTGAAGAAACTAGTACATTAATTCGAGAAATGATCCCCAGTGCCAGACTAGCGATCGCTCACGGACAAATGCCAGAAGGCGAGCTAGAAACCACCATGCTCACCTTTAACAGCGGGGAGGCGGACATTCTGGTTTGCACCACCATTATTGAATCAGGCTTAGATATTCCCCGTGTAAATACGATTATTATCGAAGATGCCCAAAAACTTGGGTTAGCACAGCTTTATCAATTGCGAGGTCGGGTGGGGCGATCGGGTATACAAGCGCACGCATGGCTATTTTATCAAGCAAAAGGTGAACTTTCTGAGCCTGCCAGAAAACGCTTACGAGCAATTCAGGAATTTACGCACTTAGGCTCAGGCTATCAGTTGGCAATGCGAGATATGGAAATTAGGGGTGTAGGGAGCCTACTAGGGGCAGAACAGTCGGGGCAAATGACTGCGATCGGGTTTGATTTGTATATGGAAATGCTCAATGAAGCGATCGCCGAGATTAAAGGTTCAGAAATTCCCCAAGTTGATGACACCCAAATTGATTTACAGCTTACTGCCTTCATTCCCAATAATTACATCCCTGATACCGATCAAAAATTATCAGCCTATCGTGCCCTCGCCGCCGCAAATTCTCGCCTTGAACTAGGGTTAATTCTAGAAGAATGGAGCGATCGCTATGGAGCCGTCCCCGCCGCCGCCCAACAGTTAATTAAGGTGATGGAATTGAAACAACTAGCCAAAAAAATTGGCTTTGCCCGCATCAAACCCGAAGGCAAGCAAAATATTATCCTTGAGACCAAAATGGAAGAACCCGCATGGAAAACCCTGCATCAAAGATTACCAACCCATCTCCAGTCCCGTTTTACATTCCAGACTGGCAAGGCGATCGCTAGGGGTATGGGCACACTCTCTGCGGAGAAACAACTGCAAACTCTAATCGATTATCTAGAACAAATGCAAGGGGAAATATAGGGGGCAACTATATTTTTTAAGAACTTTAAATAAAAATTTCCAATAAAGTTGACACAATAGCACTCTATGCATATATTATAGAGTTCGCTGTATTTTAGTCCGAATTGCTATTTAGACTAAGATTAGAGTAGTAATTTAATTTATAAAATAAAAGCAAGGGGAGATAGTATTAGTGGCTCGCATTGCAGGCGTTGACCTTCCTAGAGACAAGCGCATCGAAATTGGTTTAACTTACATATTTGGCATCGGCTTACCCAGTGCCCAAGCAATATTAGAAGCAACCAACGTAAACCCAGACACTAGAGTCAAAGACCTTAGTGATGCTGAAATAACTTCATTGCGTCAAGAAGTTGAAACAAATTACCAAGTAGAAGGCGACCTCCGTCGATTGGAAGGACTTAACATCAAACGCCTTGTGGACATTGGTACCTATAGAGGTAGACGGCATCGATTAGGCTTGCCCTTAAGAGGACAAAGAACTAAAACCAATGCCCGTACCCGCAAAGGAGTTCGACGTACTGTGGCAGGCAAGAAAAAAGCCCCAAGTAAGAAATAACTTCTACATTCAAGAATCGCAAATTTCAAGGCAAAAATTTCAAGAATCTAAAACACCTATACAAATATGGCTCGTCAACCAACCCGTCGTACAGGGGTACGCAAACAAAAACGTAATGTTCCTAATGGAGTCGCATACATTCAATCGACATTTAATAACACCATTATCACCATTGCCGATACTGCTGGAGATGTAATTTCTTGGGCATCTGCTGGCTCTAGTGGGTTTAAAGGAGCTAAAAAAGGTACTCCATTTGCAGCTCAAACTGCGGCAGAAGGGGCAGCTCGCCGAGCGATCGATCAAGGTATGCGCCAAATCGAAGTTATGGTATCTGGACCTGGATCAGGTAGAGAAACTGCTGTAAGAGCATTGCAAGCAACTGGTCTAGAGATCACACTTATTCGTGATATCACTCCAATTCCTCACAATGGTTGCCGTCCGCCCAAGCGTCGTAGGGTGTAGAGCTATTACCAGAACGTACATATAGACTTCTGCATTAGAGGTTTAATTAGTGCGCCCAGTATCAACGCTCTTAGTTTTATGCGATCGCTACATTTTTAGATTAGATCTTTGAATTAGATCATCTCTATTCATTTAGCGAAATCGTGCCAGTTCTCCTGAATTTATTAATATAGATATGGCTAACTTTCAAGTCGAATGCATCGGGTCTTACACAGACAAAACCAACAGTCAATACAGTAGATTTGTTTTAGAACCCTTAGATCGGGGTCAAGCAATTACCATTGGCAACGCTCTGCGGAGAGTACTGCTATCTAATCTTGAAGGTGCTGCTGTAACTGCTGTGCGGATTGCAGGAGTCAATCATGAATTTGCTACCATCCCAGGGGTTCGTGAGGACGTATTAGATTTACTTCTAAACATGAAAGAAGTAATTTTAAAATCCTACAGCCATGAACCTCAAATAGGTAGGCTAGTAGCCAGAGGACCCGTAACGGTTACTACTGGTGATTTTATTTTGCCTTCAGATATCGAAGTGGTTAATCCTACTCAGTACATTGCGACTCTCTGCGATGGTGCCGTTTTGGAAATGGAATTTAAAGTAGAGCGAGGTAAAGGATATAGACCAATTAGTCGCACTAAAGATGAAGTCTCAGCCATTGACTTTTTGCAAATTGATGCCATCTTTATGCCTGTCACTAAGGTTAAATATACGGTTGAGGATACTAGAGCTGGTGATTCGGTTTTCAAAGAAAGACTTGTTTTGGAAATCACAACTAACGGTAGTCTGTCTCCCCAAGAAGCTTTGAGTGAAGCAGCAAATACCTTAGTTGGTCTATTTGCCCCTCTTCAAGAAATCACCCTTGTTACACCTAAAGAACTGCGGACAGACCAAGAAGATGAAACCAAGCAAATTCATATTGAAGAACTTCAGCTTTCGGTCAGAGCATACAACTGCCTGAAAAGAGCACAAATCAATACAGTCGCTGACTTACTAAAATATAGTCAAGACGATCTGCTAGAGATTAAAAACTTCGGACAAAAATCTGCTGAGGAAGTCATGGAAGCTCTAAGACAACATCTTGGGCTGACGCTACCTGAGGAAAAACCCCAAAAAGTAAGTTAACTGACTTTTAATTATAAGTTTGTCTTAACTTTTGCAACTTGAATAAACTAATTACTAACTAATTCTATGCGCCATCGTTGTCGTACCCCCCAATTAAGTAAACCTGCCGACCAGCGTAAGGCTTTACTTAGATCTCTTACTACTCAACTTCTCCTTAGAGGGGAAATTAAAACCACCAGAGCCAAAGCCGATGTCATTCGAGCTACTGCTGACAAGATGATTGGTCTTGCTAAAGACGGCTCACTTCACGCTCGTCGTCAAGCTTTGAGTTATCTATTTGATTTATCTGTAAAAGATGGTCAACCTGTAAAACCCCAAGTTCAACCAAGGGATACCCCTGATGACGAGAGAGTTAGAAAGCTAGTTGATTTGCTGTTTGAGCAAGCCCCAATTCGCTATGGCGATCGCCAAGGTGGTTATACCAGAATCATCCGTACAGTAAGCCGTCGTGGAGATAATGCTCCTATGGCAGTTGTGCAATTGGTATAAATAAATCTCATGATTGCTGAACCTCTATCCTTGCCTACCCAAAGAGTTGCCCTAACTATTCAATATTTAGGGAAAAATTTTTATGGTTGGCAAAGACAGGCAAATAAGCCGAGTATTCAGCAAACCATTGAAGATATTTTAATGAGCCTTTGTCATCATAAGGTAACTTTACATGGGGCAGGACGAACTGATACGGGCGTTCATGCCTATGCTCAAGTAGCACATTTTGATACCACTAGCCCCATACCTGCGACTAGGTGGGCAAAGGTTCTCAATTCTAGTTTGCCTTCAGAAATTTTAGTAAGTGAGTCGGCACCCGTTAGTCCAGACTGGCATGCTAGATTTTCCGCAGCATGGCGTAGGTACCGCTATACAATTTTCAATGCTCCTATCCCCAACCTTTTTATCCAACATCAAAGCTGGCATTACTATTTGGCAGTTTTGAACCAAGATTTAATGCAACAAGCTTTAAGTCCTATGCTCGGTAATCACGATTTTTCGGCTTTACAAAGAACGGGATCAAAACGAGCTCACGGGTGGATAACTGTCCAAGATGCTCTATGCTGGCGGGAAGGAGATTATGTTTATATAGAAATGAAGTCAAGTGGATTTTTATATGGCATGATGCGCCTTTTAGTAGGGCTTTTAGTTGAAGTTGGGCGATCGCGCTTATCCGTGACAGAGTTTACAAATATCTGGCAGCAACGGCGACGATGTGATGTTAGATATGCAGCTCCACCTCATGGTCTTTGTCTCCTTGATATTGGGTATAATGATAACCCTTTTGTAACTGCTGATTTTTTCAAGTTTCCTAATTGTTCATCTCCAGTAAATCTATGACTACTCCTTTAATTAATCAAAATCGTACTTATCTCCCTACAACTCGCGAACATCAGTGGTTTGTTGTAGATGCTGAAGGTCAGCGCTTAGGTAGGCTTGCATCGGCGATCGCTATGATTCTGCGTGGCAAAAATAAGCCCACATATACTCCCCACCTAGATACAGGGGATTTTGTAATTGTGATCAATGCTGAAAAAGTTGCAGTTACAGGCAAGAAAAGTACCCAAAAACTATACAGACGGCACTCAGGTCGCCCAGGTGGGATGAAAGAAGAAACCTTTGACAAGCTGATCAAAAGAGTCCCTGAGCGGATTATTGAAAAAGCAGTTAAGGGAATGCTTCCCAAGAATACCTTAGGTCGCCAACTGTTTACAAAGCTCAATGTCTATGCTGGTGCTAGTCATCCCCATACGGCTCAGCAACCTCAAGTTTTAGTAATTAATACCATTCCAGGAGATAAATAATGCAAGCTACCGATCAATCTAACCGCGCTGTATATTGGGGCACAGGTCGGAGAAAAACTGCCGTAGCCAGAGTCAGACTAGTACCTGGTAGTGGCACCATTACTGTGAATGGCAAGCCAGGTGATTTATATTTGCAATTTAATGCCAGTTATATTTCAGGCGTTAAGGCACCTTTAGAAACCCTTGGCTTAGAAAATGAATACGATGTTATTGTCAATGCCCATGGTGGTGGCGTAACTGGACAAGCTGATGCGATTAAGCTAGGTGTAGCAAGAGCTTTGTGTGAATTGTCTCCAGAAAATCGTAAACCCTTAAAAGTAGAAGGCTATTTAACCCGCGATCCCCGTGCTAAGGAACGGAAAAAATATGGTTTACGGAAAGCCCGTAAAGCACCTCAATACTCTAAGCGTTAAAAAGTTTAAGTACTACTCGTAAGAGATAGATAATTTTAAGGCGTGTCTATGAACTGAGAATCCCCCGATTTATCGGTGGGAATGTCAACAACCTTTATGCTTATTCTTAACTGGAATGAGCATTTTTTATGACTTAAATGCAAGTCTTAACCCACGCAGCTCTTAAGTAATACACCCAGTAAAAACCCTAATCCACTAAATCTCACTATTTGCCAAAAAGGTTCCTTAAAACTAGTCCAAGTAATTAATTGGGCAGCGATCGCCGTGTCAATATCTTCTAATTTAGTTTGAATAGTTGCCAGTTCAGCTTTTAGCTCTTGGCGTTGGCGTAAATTAATTTTGCCTTTAAGCTTAGCTGCGACTTCCTGCTGCTGAATTTCTAGATCAATGCGATCGCTATCAACAGCCCGAGCCTCATCAAATTTTTGTTTTACTAATCCTAAAGACTCCTCAGCCTCTTGAATTTGCAGCTCAATTTCCTGCCAAAGATCAAGGGAATTATCAGACTTCATAAAAAAAATCTAAAATAATAACATCACCGAATCATAATACCCGTTAACCTATCATCATTATGGTTATCAAAAAAGCGTCTTTCTCTGTCGATAATACCAATCGCTCTATGGGCAAAGGATTACAACCTTTAGTCTTGTTTGCGATCGCCACATTTTTACTAAGTTTAATTGGCGTAAGACTTTCTTATATTCAAATTGTTGAAGGCGATCGGAATCGGCAATTAGCAGAAAATAATCGAATTCGCCTCATTGCTAAAGCCCCCGAACGAGGACGCATTCTAGATCGCCACGGTAAAATTATGGCGACTAATCGCCTGTCCCATGCCATTTATCTCTGGCCCGTTGCCCAACCCAAGGCAAAGTGGCAAGAAACAATTACTAAGCTTGCCCAAATAATTAAAGTACCTGAAGCCGAAATCAGGCGCAAACTAGAACAGGAAGGCTACAACTCCCCCAACAAAGTCAGAATTTCTGCCGCCATTAGCCCCAAACTCGCTACCGAATTAGGCGAACGCATCAATGAACTCAAAGGGGTAGAAGTTGATCCTGAACCAGTACGCTATTACCCTAATGGTTATGTCGCTGCCCATGTGCTCGGTTACGCTGGTGAGCTGACTGAAGAGGAGTTAAATAGACTCAAACCTAAGGGATATCGCCTTGGTGACATAATTGGTAAAGCAGGAGTAGAGTCAGCATTTGAACAAAAATTTCGTGGTGTATGGGGTGGTCAACAGGTTGAGGTTGATGCTGGCGGAAAAGTAATTAGAATTTTAGGAGAGAAACCGCCCATAGCTGGTAATTCTGTTAGTCTAACCATAGACTTAGAACTGCAAAAAGTAGCAGAAGCAGCCCTAGGTAATCTCCAAGGTGGCGTAATTGCTATGAATCCTCAAAATGGCGAAGTCCTAGCCATGGCAAGCTACCCCAATTTCGATCCCAATATATTTTCAGGACGTATTTCCAACGCACTCTGGCAAAGATTAACAGCCAAAGCTAATCCCTTTGTTAATCGTACCCTCCAAGGTTTCCCCCCTGCCAGTACCTACAAAATTATCACCACAGTTGCCGCTCTTGAGTCTGGCAAATTCTCACCCAATGACTACCTAAATACTTTTCCTTATTTAGAAGTTGGTGGCAATAAATTTTGGGATCATAATAATGCAGGGTTTGGCACAATTGGATTTGCCGATGCTATGGCATATAGTAGCGATACATTCTTTTATCAAGTGGGTCGAAGAGTTGGCATTGATACCCTAGCCAACTGGACAAGAAAATTTGGATTTGGTGCTCTTACAGGGATTGAATTAAAAGAAGAAGAATCAGCAGGCTTAGTGCCTGATCCCGCTTGGAAAGAAAAGGTATTAAAGGAACCATGGTATGTGGGGAACACTATTAATATGTCAATTGGGCAGGGAGATTTACAATCAAACTTACTGCAAGTGGGCATGATGACAGCAGTAGCAGCAAATGGTGGGTACTTAGTCAAACCACACCTATTGTTTGAGAATACCGATGCTAAAGCATGGCGAAAGTCCCTAAATCTTGCTCCTAGTACTGTTGCCGTATTAAAAGATGGGCTTAGACGCGTAATTACTAGTGGTACAGCCCAAGCTTTGAATGTCAGCTCTGTCGCGATCGCTGGTAAATCAGGGACTGCTGAAGACCCACCTCGAAAAAGTCATACTTGGTTTGTGGGCTATGCTCCTGCGGATAAACCTGAAATCTTAGTAGTTGTATTTGGCGAAAACTCTGGCGGTGGGGGCGGATCTCTAGCGGGTCCCAAGGTACTCAAAGTAATTGAGGCATATATGAGACTAAAAAAAATCAGAAAATCTTAAATCACTGCATATCTCCTTACTCAGTTTTTGACACTCAACTCTGATAAATCTTACTTCAACGATCCGATCCATCGTAAAATTTTCGAGTTCTTAAGATTAGGATTTCGCCAATCCAAAAATGAAGTGCAACACCTTAGAGATCTATGCATAAAGGACTCATAAAAATATTCTGATGTTTACAAGCACTATAAAAATATCCTTATCAACTACAAGCATCTTAACATTACAGAACGAGTAGAGTTATAGGTGCGCCCTTTATCTGGTAAAGTATTGATGCATAAGCATTCTGGCGTTCTCTAATTGATATTATAACTATTAGGAGAACTTGATAAAAGCCACGTTATACAAGAATTTTAAAGACTTCATATGATATCAAGAGGAAGTCGATCCCCAAGGGAGTAAGTAAAAGCCATTAAAAGCGATTTAAATAATATCAGCAAAAAATCTTTCCGTCTTCCTGAAATACCACACCCCACTTATGAGTAATAAAAATACAATAAGCAAAGACAAGGTAAACCCTAGTGGATGTAAGCTGTAATTTCCACCTAAAATTGCCCAACGAAATCCATCAATTACACCAACCATAGGATTGAGCGCATAAATCAAACGCCATTGTTCTGGAACGATGCTACTAGAAAATCCTACAGGTGAAATATAAAGCCCAAATTGCACAATAAAAGGCACAACAAATCTAAAATCTCGGTACTTAACATTCAGTGCCGCTAGCCACAAACCAGCCCCCATTGAGGCGGCACAGGCGATTAAAATAAACACAGGTAATGTGAGAATTCGCCAACTAGGGACAAAATTAAACCAAGCCATTAACCCGAGCAAAATCATCCCAGAAATCAAAAAATCCACAAAACTAACCACGATCGCACTAGTTGGAACAATTAATCTAGGGAAATATACCTTAGACAACAGGTTGGAATTGGCAATTAAACTATTACTACACTCAGACAAAGAATTAGAAAAAAATTGCCAAGGTAATAAGGCTGAAAAAACAAGAATTGGGTATGGAACGCTACCATCGTCGAGCTTTGCTAACTTACCGAACACAACTGTAAATACGACCATAGTTAGAAAGGGGCGAATTAATGCCCAAGCAATGCCGATCGCTGTTTGCTTATAACGAACTAAAATGTCTCTCCACGCAAGAAAATAAAACAATTCACGATAGCGCCATAAATCCTGCCAATATTGAGATTCTGTCCGTCCCGCTTCGATAATCAACTCTGGTTTCTGCGTCGTCATATAATACTTTTGTAACAAGTCCTGCTTAGATCTAAATCCTGAAAATCAAGTTATTCAAGCTCCAAGTATAACTGTTGAGTTGAATAAAATAGAATCTCAATTTTTGGGGATTCTTCTGGTATTGTTTGATCGAATTCTATTCCATGAAGATAGTTTAGAGACTTAAAATGTCTGATGTCGTAATTAGAGTCGAAAATCTTAGTGAATGCTATGCGATTGGGCATCAGAAGCAGGAGCGCGATGTGCTTGCGGAGAAAGTTAAGTCTTTTGGTGGTTTATTCAGTCGTAATGGCAAAGATGAAGATCCAACTCATGAGGAGTTTTGGGCGCTGAAAGATTTGTCATTTGAGATTAAGCAAGAGACAGGGTTGGCATCATCGGGCGCAATGGGGCGGGTAAGTCTACGCTCTTAAAAATCCTTAGTCACATTACTGAGCCGACTTCTGGGAAAATTTCGATCAAGGGTAGAATTGCTAGTCTGCTAGAAGTGGCACTGGTTCCGTAGAGTAGGTTGAGGTAATCCATGTATAGCAAAGATTACCGAGTTACAGGTGAATGGAATTTTACAGGACTATTAAACGTAAAAACAAGGTCTCCAGCTTTTTTTTAAAATAATTGGATGATCTTAGACACATCCAAAATTCTCGGGATCCTGTCACAGAGATACTTTTTAACTCCTATCCTACAGAACCAGTCCCCGATCCAGCATTTGTAGGATTTCTTATCCCTGACACTAAAACTTCAAGTTTGCAAGATTTTGAGCTATAGCTAAAAGGATTAGCATATTCAGTTTTTTACTCCTCTCATGCAAGCGATCTCATTGATTTCCCCTGCCACCTAAAAATTCCTTTAAAACTCCGTTAGAAATATCGAAGGCATCTTCAACATCGAACAAGCCAAAAGCGATCGCATCCTCAATCCAAACCATCTCCCAGTTATTACAGGGCTAGGCACAAGCCAAATTGCCGCCAGCATAATCTTGGCTCAGTTCCCCGCAAAAAACGAAAATCCCAGTTGTCAGGCAGTAATTTACATGGGTGGAGTTTTCATCTCTTTAAATTACCTACTTAAATAGGAGCGATCGCTTTTAGCTTTAAGTTAAGATGATCAGACACAAATTGATTTATAGAAGCTTAAATGGTTGCTTAAATTCTTCTTTCGGCAGAACTATATGCTTGATCGTGCAAATCAATCGATAAAATCTCTACATAATTTTCAGCCTCAATAATTCTAAAAACTAAACGCCAAGCATTTCCTTTAACTTTAAATTTAATTGCACGACAAGATTTCAGTTTCCCCTTTTTCTTCTCAAATAAATAGGGTTTGTCTTCTAAATCTTTTAAGAACAATTCAAATTCTTCAATAATTTCTTTGTTTGTTCTTAACAAGTTCTGAATCTCTTTGAAAGCTTTTCGATGATATTTAACTTCAAACATCCGCACCTGTTTTGAGTTGTTCTATCCAATCCATAACTTCTGCTCCAGAGACAAAATCTGTGCTGTCATCCGTTAGTCTTTCGTAGGCAGATTGTTCGGCTGCACCCCAGTCTTCATAGCCTTCGGCGATCTCTTGTTTGATTTTATCAATTTTGGCAAGAGTTCCAGAAATTAACGATTTTGTTTCAGAAACTTGCTTTTGATCTGGAGATAA
>Ga0105046_10006989_pt1 | contig 17827 bp, 15 predicted proteins | sample MAT03_FD_78385 | JGI IMG/M metagenome (GOLD analysis project Ga0105046, IMG submission 78385) | Freshwater microbial communities from Lake Fryxell liftoff mats and glacier meltwater in Antarctica - MAT-03 (megahit assembly) | ecosystem: Environmental > Aquatic > Freshwater > Ice > Liftoff...
ACCGATAGCTGAAAAAGGCATTTTACCAACTTTATAATTAAGCCCTTTTGCTTTAGCGGCGCGCTCCGTTAATCCAACTGAAGCAACCTGTGGCTGACAATAAGTGCAGCCTGCGATGTTATCATAAGCCATCGGATGATGCGCTGTGCCGCAAGCAGCTTCGGCCGCTACTAAACCTTCGTGGCTAGCCTTATGCGCTAACATGGCGCCACCGGTGCAATCACCGATTGCAAAGTGATTAGCTACGTTGGTTTTAAGAAATCCATCAACTTTGATAAATCCCCGATCAAGAGCAACGCCAACTTTATCAAGGCCGATATTTTCAGTATTTGGCACTACTCCAACCGCTAGCAAGCAAGCGTCACCGCTCCAAGCAAGGTTACCGGATTTTGTCACGATGCTAGCTGAAACTGTTTTTCCGCTTTGCTTTAAATTCTCTACCTTTGCACTGGTATGAATCTGCATGCCGCGCTTTTTTAGAATCTTTTCTAAGCTTTCAGCAATTTCTGTATCTTCAACCGGCAAGATCTGATCTACCATTTCACAAACAGTTACCTCGGTTCCAAGCGTGCTAAAGAAATACGCAAACTCAATTCCGATAGCGCCTGAGCCTATTACCAGCAGCTTCTTTGGCTGCCTGCGGTACTCTAGCGCGGTGCGATAAGTGTGCACTACGTCGCCATCTACCGTAATGCCAGGTAATGTGCGCGCGCGTGCGCCAGTAGCGATAATAATATCTTTATAGCGATAATCCGTGCTCGTTGCATCGGCTGCAGTAATTGAAATAACGTTACCACCAGCAAGCTTACCGGTACCCATTATCACTTCAACTTTGTTTTTCTTCATCAAAAAAGAAACGCCTTGTGAAAGTTTATTTGCAACTTCACGCGAACGATCAATTACCTTTGGAAAATTAATTTTAGGTTCATTAATTTCAAAGCCAAATTCAGCCGCCCGATGCATGTCGTGATAGAACTGCGCTGCACGCAGCAATGACTTTGAAGGAATGCAACCCCAATTAAGGCACACTCCACCAAGCGCTTCCTTTTCGATAATAGTGACTTTGCGTCCCAATTGCGCCGCGCGAATAGCCGCAACGTAACCACCCGGGCCAGAGCCGAATACGATTAAATCTTTTTCAATAGGATTATTAGCCATATTTTAACCAAGCCTCACACTCAAATTTTGCGCGCTAGTTCGCAGCCGCCTGCGCCCAGCGCTACAAGCTTACGCAGATTAGCGAGGGTTTGGGAAAATTGGTAGAGTGCTTGAAACGTATTGCGTTGTAGAGCGCTCGCCGAGTTTTGAAAAAATATTTAATCCGTGAGTAAGATTTTATGGCACCGGTGTTGCCGTTGCAGGCGGCGCTGCCACGAGGCGCGGAGCTAAGAGGGTATTTGTGCCCCCCGTCTGCGGCATGGGCGGTTGTTTGCAAGATAGTCTTGCTCTGACGACGTTGCAGTGTTTCAGTGCGGGTTCGTTTCCAGGCATGTCTGGGCGGTTAAACCACCAACGATAAATGGGATTATTATATGTCGTCACTGAAGGAACGTAGGGGTCGCTGCCAGTGCCAGGGGGGCTCATAGTAGCGTATGCACGAAACGTATAGCTGCCGGTATTTGTGCTTCCAAAAGTTGCCAGGTTCCCATCTGGAAATGTTGGCGGCTTATCTGATACGTCGAGATCGTAAACGTGCAGGCGTAAAAATCCGATTACTTCGTAAGGCTGCGAAATAATAAATGGGTCTGAGGAAGGCGGCGTTTGACCGTCTCTGGCGACGCCAGCGCACGCTTGGCCGTAGTTGCCGCCGGCGCGACCGTCAGCAACTATTGCGACCCAAGTCTTCCATGCCGGAATAGCCAAGATTTGTTGGTCAGTCAGCGCCTGCGTGCTAGGATCTTTAGTATAATTAGGCGGCGCGTATCTTTGATACCAGTTTGCTGAGCCTGATTGGCTGAACTGATTCCAAAATCCCCAGCCAGTGCGCACAGAGTTACATGTGCCGCCTTCGACTGAGGGAATATTACTGGGAATGTTTGGGTCATTTTGACCGTATCGCCCAAAATCGCGCGGCCAACGGGGGCGAGGAAATATAGTGGGATCAGTCGTCGTAAGCCTGGGTGCAGCAGGCGGAACGCAAGGCGTTGAAGCTGGATCCACAGGTGTAAAAAATTGATTTACGTTTCTAATCGGGAATCCGGCTGTTCCAGTCAAAAACGCACTAGATGTATTGAGACTCACGTGTTCAGGGTCATTAGCGGAATATGGAGCGTCCATCCCTCGCGCCACACCAGGGACAGAATTAGAAATCGAATTCCAAAGCGCTAATTTCGAATCTGAAGTTGTAAAACCATCTGGAATCGGACACACGGAATCGCCTATCTTTAGCGTTTCGCTGTAGCGAGAATCAGTTTTTAGCCATTTTGAACCCAATATATCGCTGTAGGTAACATCAGACTCGACCGGCATTGCTCCAGATGCGGGACAGGGTGCTGCTGCAAACGCAAAGTTATCTTCCGGTTCGGCATACCTAGGGCTGCCCCAGAAACAAAATGTGTCAGCGACATTAGATAGGCTTTTTCGCGGCCCAAGGCCAGCTTGAAGAGCGCTAGAATCGGTTTTTGCCCAATAGGCTTCTTCGCCTTGTCTAGGATCTCCAGTTGATGTTGATGGTGATGAAAGAGCAAAAAATAATGGATCCCAATTAAACTGCGGCACAACGCCTCTACAGCCCGGGCCATTACTCGGGGCAATATCGCCAGGTGCACAGTACCTAGAGGTTGGTGCTATTAGTCGGTCCGCCACGCAAATGTCGTATGCACTATATATGCTTGCTGCCCCCTCGGGCGGTAACGGTAACGAACTATTATCTGGCAAACTAAGACCACCTCTTAAAAGCGCGCATAGCGGCACCGCAAATGGTGCAAACGGTACTTCTTGATCATGATTTACCGTAGCAATCGATTCTTTTGTAACAATTAAAGCTTGAGAAACTAATGGCAATCGCGAAGGAACAGCTGTGACTCTTACACGCACAGCATTAAACCTAAAAACTCTAGGTATGCCTGGATAATCGTACTGAGCGGGATCCTCAAGCGAAATAAATTCGAAGGTTCTTACTCCAAGTGAATTAGTTCTCCCTTTCCACCACCCGCGTTCTACAACGGCGCGGACTGCTGGTGTTGGCCCTGCGGTTGCAAAGACTGTTCCAGTTATGGAATCGGAAAGTCGAGTTAAGCTAGCGAGTGAATTAGTTTGTGTCGAAAAAAGACCTAGAGGTGCTACACCGCTTTGCAAAGTCCTTAGTGCAAAATCTGGTGCCGAATTCCAGCGATCTTGGGACGAACACGTTTGCGTTCCTGCAGTACCGCCTATCGGAGGGCTCGAAGTTCCAACCGTGCATCCCTTTTCGATAACTAACACTGAGCTTCCCGCAAGCGCCGCCGAATCAGCCAGGGATGCAAGATAACGGGATAACAGGCTGCGTTGAGCAATCGCGATCGTGACGCCAGCAAGCAGTAACAGCATAGTTAAAGCAGCAGCTATCATGGCGAATATTGCACCATTCTGCCTTCTACAATAAGGCGATTTTTTTAAATCTAAATTCATGGAATGGCCTCACATGGTAAACTTAGATCTTCCAGGGGCGGTGGTGGGACTAGGCATGTTTCTGACATGCTAAATGATTCAGGACGCAATAGTTGCCGTGTTGTTACTGGCAGAGAGCTTCTTATTAGGCCAAGGGAAAGAGGCGCACAGGCTACACAATGAATCATATATCTGATGCGTAATACGATCTTTCTTTTGGGTAGACCGTTACTGTCGAGGTCTCTAGCGTCGATGCAGGGTACGCTAATAACATCGGTGCCATCGCGAGGAAAATCAACACGAGTCATAAAAATAGCACCCGTATTGGTCAATGTGCCGATGATGCCCGCAGGGCTAAGACTATTTAGCGCAGCAGTAGATGTATCCTCACAGATCTGATTACTCCGCTCTAATTTTCGCGCAACATCAACAATTGCGTCATCTAATACTGATTTTTGAAAAACAAGAAACATAAGCTGGATCGCTCCGAAAAGTAGAGCAAGGAGTATTGGAAAGGCTATAACAAATTCTATTAGGGTAGCCCCTTGTGTCGATGCTCGAAAACTCGAATTGGGGAAAATTTGATTTTTACGGCGCACCAACATTTGTTAGATTGTACAACTGTCTCGTCGTTGCGGGCAGCCATGATTTTAAGCGATTATTGATGACAGCTAAGGTGTAAGAGGAGCTTGGTCTAATTCTCGATAGATGGCAGGAAACGATAAGCTGACAGGACGAGATCCGGCCATTTGCTGCCAAAAACCATTAGTTACGGCAGCATTTATGACTATCGTTACCAGGCACGGTAAATTTGGTGAACACGGGCTGGGTCCATTGCTTAAGGTTCTATAAGACGAGAGGGTTCTAGTTACAGTTACACTGGAAATAGAATTTGAATTAATTATTCCTTTTGAAACCAAGGCATCCTGCAGTTGGGCCTTAAGCGGGCTTCGTGTCATTCTGTTTAAGGGGGATATTCGACCGTAGTCGTTGGCATATTCACGTACTACCGGCTCGACCGTCGCAACGAAAGCTTGATAACGCGACATACTAGAGGTTGCGCTTAGTACGCCGCTTAAGACAATCAAAATTAGAGCCATCGATAGAGCTGCTTCGATTATTACGCCGCCCTTTTGCTGGCCAAACATTGCAGTCTGCGCTGCTAATTTACTGGCCAAAGATTCGCCTCGAAAAATATGTGTCTAGTACCAGCATTGTTGGGTTCGGTAATTAAAGCGACATCGGGCAGCATTCTTACGGTGCCTGTATCTAGATAATTTGACGATCTTGCAAATTCACCAGGAACCGCGTCCCTTAGCTCCCCTGGTAGCTCAGAGCTTACCCTTTCTGATGTGTAAACAGGATTACGTTGGTTACTAACTCCTAACCCTAAATAGTCTCCCGACGGGTCACGAGGATTAATATTCGGAAGCACGGTTCCAGCTGTAACTACATCAAGTGTATCAATGGCACGCGCGGCGCCCAAGAGACCGAATTCTCCGATTACCACAGGTGTTGGTTGCCATATATTAGTTAAAGAGCCCAGCGGCATCGATATACGCGATGAGCGTTCCCCATATTCGTTGTTTGGCCCCCATCCGATTAAATTTGGGACTATATCTAGTCTTGGCATATAAGTTGGAAGGCTTGTTACTGTGGCGCGATCGAAGACTGGCTTAATTTGCACGACTAAATCAGGCAGACTTGTAGACCCGCCCACTATGTTTGCAATCTTAGCAGAGACCACACTGACCACACTGACCACAGCGTCGGGGTCGGGGTTGGGGTAGTCATTAGTGTATGTATGACTTATAGCATTTGAAAAATCATTTATGCCTGTTGGGTTGGAGCCCTTAAATTTTAATACGTGAACCACAGCATTTCCCTCCACATAAGTAGCTAGAAAAAAGCCGGGACTATCTCCTGATTCCACATAACTAAATGATTGTCCGAACGCAGAACGGAAGCCAGCGTCACATTTAGGAACATTAGTCCCCGCGCAATATTTCGGCTCGAATGAACCGATAGAGCCGCTCGCCAAGGTGCCTCTGTAAGCGCAAGTGAATCCTGAATTATCAGCAGTTAGATCTCCGTTATTTATACAAACGAATAGATAGGTTCCTTCGATATTCTCTGGGGGATTGGGAGGGAATACTGTCCCATCCGCGATGACGTGTGGTAAGCTGGTTTGGGCAATTATTCCGATATCATTTAGTTCGTCTCCGCCGAAATTTCCGACTGCTAGCGCAAAGACTTCAGCCTGGCGACAGTTTGCTGTCGGATTATCGTCTTCATCTAAACCATCCATCGGGCAGTTAAATTTCACAATGTGCTGATTAGTATTCGGAATTACAGTGCTGAGGCTAGACCTGAAAGCGAACGCGTCAAAATCGTTTACTATTGCTAGGCTTGAGTCATCGTTGTTGAAGCCAATCACGAGGTCTTCTCCTACCTCGGTGGGTGGAGCCCCAGGAGATGGGGAGGGAGCAGGATTTAAGTCCCCAGAAGCCATTGCTTTGGGAGCAGTAAACTTCAAGTTGGCTTCAATTATTTGAGCGAACGACATGCGTTGGTAACGGTCAGGGGAAGTTGCGTGACTAGGTCCATGAGCAAGTAGGAGTTGCGCTGGAATCTCGTTATAGTCCTGGCCAACGTTCCTAAGAATCATCGCAACGCTATCGCGCAGCGGTACTGTATTGGGTAAAACCCTGCTGGCGTAAGCGACGGAGGCTATTAAATCGCGACGTTCCTCAAAGAAGGGCTCATCAGACGGCGGAATGCTTAGTGGCGACTGCGGCGCCAGCTCGAATATCTGATTTGTGGGTTGAGTAGTTTCAGTATCGTCGCTGTAGGATTCGGATAGGTTATATTCGATCGCAGGTTTTCCAAGCACCAGCGCCTGAGCTGCAAGAATAAGACAAGCGCCTAAAATAAGAGGTTTTGGACCGAAAGATAACTTTGGAGCGCTCAGCCACTCTCTTGCTTTTAGCAAACTTAAAAGCCCTGAAAATATATTCATGCAGATTTATATCGGCGCGAGATCTTTCATCCTTAATGAAGCACACTGATTTGTCTTGTAAATCCAAGTTGCTTGGGGGGTCTTGTACAAGTATCCCTCAGAGCACTAAAAGATCTGCGCACAAGCCGCCGCTCCCTATTAACTCTCTCCGCATTTATTCTCTCCGCCGCCGTCCGTATCCAGCAACGAAGGCAGCCGCGGTTAGCGCTACTAAACCTGTTCCAGGACTAGGGACGGTAGTAATATCAAGCGAAAATGGCATTCTGCTAGAAGGGAATCCTAGTAGCCAAGGACTTAGTAGTGGGGTTGGATTGCTTCGATATCGAAAATCAGTTAGCCCCTCAGCTAAAAAATCGGGATTGCTAGCAGTTAGTCTACTTGCAGGTGTGTCAAAAAAAATTGAAAGCTGGCCGTTAAAACTATGTTCAGGTGCAAATCCAATATAAAGCTGTTGCGACTCCACGCCTGGCGGAAGAGTTGGCATATAAAATTGATATGGCAACTGAAAGACCGTGCGAGACCCAGATCCACCAAAGGTTCCGATGCGCGGGGGTTGAGGATCCAGTGTATTGACAGCCTGCTGCATTATCAAAGAGGCAGCTGGATTTGATGCACTAAAAGTACCCGCGTCAAACATAAAAACATTAAGTGTCCAGGGAGCATTATAGAAAATACCGCCGGGAGCCACGTTGTTTACTGTTGCAGCAGTTGCATTAGCGCTCATCGCCGTTTGCAGGTTAAAATAGGCTAACTGCCCCGACGTTGATTGTGTGACAGTCTGCTGAAAAATGCCCAAAGCATCGCCAGATGTTAGGTCTCCAGACTGAAATATTGTTGAACCGAATCGAAAGTCTGCAATTGGGCCACCCGTCTGCAACCTATTCTGCGTTTGTACTATATCCCCCAGCGCTCGCACTGCCGGCATACTGACGGCGGCAAGTGAACAAACTATCGCGGCGGATGTTGTAAGAGTTCCCATTTTTTCTCGATCGAAATTTCGGTTAGTTCACTAGGGACTGAATCGCGTTGCTCTTAAAAATATAACGAGCTGCCAAATTATGCCTATTTTCAACCTGTTAATCAAACCCCACTAAAGCTTTCTCGTATTTCTGCCGACACTTTAAGCCTGCTTTAGCTAGTTATCTTCATGGCGCGCCTAGATTTTGAAATCGTACACCGCGAGACCGACCATGTGGCGGTGAATGGTAGGCCGTTTCGAAGCCCTACAGTATTAATTCGCGTCAATCGTTCCGTAATGTCGCGAAATGTCTTTGTTTTGGGTGCTTTGTTGATTGCCTGCCACATCGCGGACGGTTACCTAACGTTTGCGGGTATCTCTAACTTTGGAGTGATGCGCGAGGCTAATCCCTACATCGGCAGGTTAGTCGCAGAGCACGGCGTGATTCCCGGAATTTTTTTGGTTAAAACGGCTGGAATTGCGATTACGTTGTTAATGATGTGGCTTTCCAACGCGCGTCGCTGGCTACGCCCGTTTATCGTGGCCGCTATCGCGATGTATCTAGCTTTGGCCGTTATTCCCTGGATCGTTGCGTTGTGGGGCGGGGGGTAGGGCATCGCAAGGATTTCAGGGATCAAGGAAATTATTTGTTTTTGATTCTGGAGTTGGCCAACTCTATACCTCCTAAATAAGAAGAGATTTTTAATCAATTATCCGGCGGCTGAAGTAGCCCGCCTCTAGCGTGATCAAAAAAAGAATCCACCTTAAGCTGCTGCAAGGTAACCATATCAATCATAAGCGGCTTTCTATCTCGATTACCATAGCGAATAATCACGTTTATAAAGACAACGAAATACTATCAAGGTGACATACTGCTGGAAGATGGAGAAACAGTGCACAACGCTTTTTTTGATCGAGATTTTAAAGGAGTGTAAATAAAAGCCCGTTATTTTGAAGCTATAGACACCCTATATTTAGAGCTTAGCGACCGCGAGCCGGCCCAAACAGAGCAACTGAATGAGAACGTTCAGCTTGAATTAGATAAAGTCTGAGATATTATAAATCAATCATTGATTTATAATTGCGCTGACTTGTCTCGCCTTAGCCGCAAGGCGAAGGAGGGAGCGCGCAGCGCGGAACCCTAGGCTCTTCAAATGTCGCCCCGTTGGGGCTTTTTGTTTAGAGCTGTGCTGTGTGCGGCAAAGGTCTAGATATTATAAATGGGTAACTAGTCAGCATACTCAACAAAGGTCGCCATCTGAAATGTTCGACTGCCTTCGACCCGGGGTGATAATAACTAACTGGTCACAAAATAGAGCAGCTCCCCAAGTGCTAGAAAAAAAAAGTTTAGCTAATAGGAAAGATATACCAGCTACACTATGGATTAAAACTTTGGTGACCAGTTGCCTCAAGGGAAACTACAATTCTCTTATGAGACTATAGCTGCATAACGGAAAAGCCTGCGCCATTGCAAAACATCGCTAGATGGAGTTCGCGCTGTAATAAAAAGGTTGCTTGATTCTGCCGGTGGTTCTGGCTCTGTCGTTCTGGAGGCGGCCTCGTTTTTTAACGACCCTACTAACCCCCAAAATATATCTGCGCTAGTTGCGCGTTACTTCGCACTTCACTGGGGGTGCCTTGTATAATCAGCTCGCCTTCGTGCATCACTAAAACCCGGGAGCAAAGCTCTGAAATAAAATTCATGTCGTGCTCGATGACAAAAATCGTTGTGCCATTGGCTTGGGTGCGCTTGATAATAGTTTGTAATTCGCCGCGCATCTTTGGTGAAACACCTGCGGTTGGTTCATCAAGTAGAATAACTTTTGCGCCGGCTATACAGGCGCGCACGATCTCTAAAAGCCTTAATTGGCCTCCGGAAAGGCTGCCAGCAAGCTCGCGCTCACGGCCAGCAAGGCCTACTTCTGCTAGCGATTCCATAATTTTTGCGCGTGCTGAAGTTTTTGAGCCCGACACGCAAAGCGCGCTATTCTCAAACGCAACTTGCATATTTTCTAAGATAGTTAGCTCGCGAAAAACTCCGCTTGCTTGAAAAACACGACCCAGGCCGGCGCGCGATCGCTTGTGCGCAGGCATCTTTGAAAGTTCAGTAGTGTTTAGCCTCACACTGCCGCCGGTGCTGGGCACAAAGCCGCTTAAGGCGTTAAAAAGTGTTGTTTTACCGCTACCATTTGGCCCGATTAATCCGATACAATCGCCACTTGCGATATCAAATGAAACATCGCGCACTATGGGCCGGTTACTGAGCGTGACTGATAAATTTTTGCAGCTAAGGGTACTCATGATTTCTGCCGGTTTGTTAGATGACTCGTTGAGTTTTAAATAAAGTATCTTTTTTGACCCATAAAACTGTAAATAAAATTAGTGCATAAACAATCTGGCGCGCGGGCCCTAAAACACTGGGCGCAAAAGGAATAAAACGCATCGCTTCACCTAAAGCTAAAATGCCAAACGACGCAAAGATGCATCCGATGACTGAGCCCGGACCACCTAAAACTACAACGGTTAAAATAGCGATCATTTCCTCTAAACCAAACGAGCTTGGATCGATAAAGCTAATGTATAGAGCGTAGCACGCACCTGCCATGCCGCAGGCAAACGCTGAAATAACAAACGTTAAGCCTTGCGTGTTCACAGGAGAGATTCCACACGCTGATGCAGCTTGCGGAAATTCAGCAGAAGCCCGTAAGCGGCGGCCCAAAGCTCCCCTTGATAGCGAAAAAAACAGCATATGCACTAGGCATGAAATAATAAGTAAAACAAATAGAAAATTTAAATTATCGTTTGTGTCTAATCCACCTAAAAAAATCGGACGCTGTATGCCAGCAATGCCTAAGACTCCATTTGTTAGTGAGCGCCAGTTAGTAAGCGTATTACTCACTAGATACGCTAACGCTAAGGTGCCGATCGCAAAATAATCCCCGCTTAGGCGCGCAGCGATAGCAGCTAAAGGGATGGATGTAACTGTTGCAAAAACTGCTGCGCAAAGCAGGGTGCTTGTAAACCCTAGCGTAATCGAGAAATTGCTCTCTAAAAAAGTCGGCAGTAACGCCGCTGTATAGGCCCCAACCGCATACGTGGAAACGTGTGCAAGGTTAAATAATCTGCCAAGTCCGAAGGCAAAGTTAAAACTTTGTGCAAACACTGAAAAAATGCAACCGATAATGCTTAAGTGAATTAAGTATTCCATCAGAGCTACACGCTGCTCCTACTGGTGCCACGTTTTAAAACCCCGTGAGGCCGCCACAATAAAACAACCAGTAAAACGATAAACGCTACCGCATCGCGATATCCTATCGGCAGCGAATATGCGCCGAAATCAACCCCAACAATCACCGTTTCGATAGCCGCTAAGATATAACTCGCAATTATTGTGCCCCAAATATTCCCAAGCCCGCCTAACACCATGACGGCAAGTGCTTTGACGGTAAAACTGGCACCCATGGTCGGTTGCAGGCTTGTTTCATAGCCTACTAAGATCCCCGCAAATGCAGCCAAAATAGCAGAGATAACAAACACTTTAAGTTGGGTTCCGCGTATTGAAATACCTAACGCTGATGCAGCTGATGGGGTTGATTGCACAGCCCTAAAATTTCTGCCTAACGCAGTTTTGTTAACAAGCAGCGCAAGCATTCCCAGCACCAGCGGTGCGCTAATACAGATAAAAATTTGCGACTGCGTAATATATCCAAACCCTAGATCGTAAGATTCCGCGTTACTTGAAATTGAGCGCACATTCACACCAAAAAGAATCGCTATAGTATTTTCAAATATTTTGCCGGCAGCAACCGTTGCTACAAACGGTAGCAGTGGATTACGTCCCGCAAACGGTGCCACAAACAAGGCGAATAACAAGGCACCCAGTGCACCCGCTAAGATCAGCGCCATACCGCCGGCAACAAAAAGCTGCGAGTAAGAGACTACGTTTTGTGTGGCAGAAATTTCCTGCAGAGTTTCTGCATTTAGGATTTCAGTGAAGAACAAAAATAAATACGCTCCAACCATCATGGTTTGCCCGTGCGCAAAATTTAAAATTCTGCTCACTCCATAGGTGAGCGCTAGGCCAGATGCAGCAAGGGCATAAATGCTACCAGCTATGGCAGCGTTTATTAGCAGCTGAGGTAAAATGGAGAGGGTTGAATCCACAATTAGTGAGACAGTATCTACAATTTAGTACTATTTATACAACCCACTCATACTTAGCCCAACTAGGCATGTCGCACTCACGAAGTTTAAATTCGCGCGCGGTTTTGCTGCGTTTATCGAAGAATTTTATCTTTAAACTTAAAAGATGCAGCTCTGAACTGCAAACTCCAGCGTAAAAATTATCTCCGACAACGGGGCTTCCAAGTGCCGCTAACTGCACCCGTAGCTGATGAGTGCGTCCGGTGCGAGGCTTGGCAAGTATTATTGAGCACGGAACGCCATCTAATACGGTGTCTGAAACTTTGCTAAAAAAAGTAATGGCTTCGTCCCCGCCAGTTTCAACCACTTTACGCAAAATCGCGTGCCGTGGGTCACGATCTAGGCGATTTTGCACTAATTTAGAATTCCATTTTACTACCGGACTTACAGCTAGCAGATAATACTTCTCTACTTCGTGGCGCTCATACACTTGTTGTAACATTTTATGCGTTGGCCCCGCTGTACTAATGACCACAAGCCCACGCGCTGAAGTATCGAGCCTGGAGGGTAAATGCGCCTGTTTCCCAAGATAATCCTCAACAAGTTTGCGTAAGTGACTGCTGTGCTGTTCGCGTGCCTGAATGCAAGCAAGCCCTGCCGGTTTGTTGATAGCGATTAATTCTTTATCTTCGTAAACTATCCATTCTTTCTCTAGGCGCTTAAACAGTTTCTCGTGCGCACCTGCTTTTGGTTCGTAGTATTCAATTCGAAATGGCACCGCTGGCAGGATTGAATCCACAAGGGCTGGATGCCCATTAATATAGGCGCCACCCTGGGCGATGCGCTTGCCCCAATTGTTTTTATCGAAATTTGGGAAATTAATTTGTAACGCTTCAAATAAAGTATGTGGTGCTTTTTGCTGATTGCGATAAATAAATTCGTGTCGCTTACTGGTGAGCGATGATTCAATGCGATGAACCTGAGCATCGTGTTTCGCAGTTTTTTCTGGGCCACCTGGACTGACAGTACCATGAGAATCAATAGCGCCGATTTCAACCGTCGAATCGTGTGAGATTGCGTTCTCTAATATATTCCTGCGCCGTTTTTTGGTCATAGTATTCGGATGCTTAATTTGCAGCCTAGTCCGCTCACAAGCTCAATATCACTTCGCTGGGTTTTTAGCAGGCTAGTTCTTGGTCTCTGAAGCTTTTATCGCGAGTCTTGTGTTGCGGTACGCCTTGATCGCACTTGTAAGTCTGTTAAGCCTATCGATTATCTCAGTCGGCGATAACTCAATAGTGAGCGCTGTTGGACGAGTCAGCCCGAAAAGCTCTTCTAGTTTGGCTATTTTTTCCGAAGTTGTAACTGCCATCGCTGCACGCAGCCGGTTTTTTAACATGTCGCGACGCGCAGTGCGGATTTCAACTAATGATTGCATTAGTCCGCGCTGTGATGGGTCAGCTTTTAAGACACCGCTAATTGAACAATCAGGAATTGATGCGAGTGATGGAAGGTCTTTAGCCGCATCGATTAGCCGGGTGTCCCCAAAAATAGTTGTTCCATCAGCCATTTCAGCCATCGCTAAAACAGCTGTCGCTTGCGCGGGGGCTTTAAATGAGGCCGTAAGAGTGCCTGCTGAAAATCGTTTTAAGCTAACTTTAGAGATCATCTCAAGCGAGTTGCCTAGAACGATTCCGGTTACAGCGCGCGGTTCACCAGCAACGGGCAGATCAACTGAAACTAAAATACCTTCAGCTATAGATGCCTGAGCGCTAGAGGCTTGCGGTGAAGCTAAGATGCCAGCAGCTATTACCAGCGAAATAATTCGCCATAACTTTCCGTTTTTCCTGCGCTGTGTTTTGAGCTGTGTTTTCATTCTGCAACCTCTTTTTGCAGGAGTTCTGCGCTTGAAAGGGCTGTAGTGTAAGCATCAATCTCTTGCTCTAAAACTCTGGCCGATAAGGCAAGCTTTTCTAATTCTGATTGATTAGCATTGCCGGCGTTAGAATAGTCTAGCGAAGGCACGCAAGGTCGGCGGATTGTGAAGCGCTCAGTTGCCAACGCAGCTGAGCCGTTATTATTAGCTCCTGCGCCTACTACGATAAATTGATAGGTGAGTTCAGCCAACGGCGCTGCCAAGCTAAATTCGTAAACCGGGCGGTCCACACCATTTCGATAACTACTTTGAAGCGGCACAGGTAAAACACGTCCATCACGCACCGCTACCAATCTGACCGGCAGTGCGATTGAGCGGGTGCCCGATAGCTCTAAAGAGAGCACTAGATTTTGTCCTGGAGAGGGTAACGTTTTGTCGGTGACTGGTTTATGCAGCAATTGAATTGATGGGCGTGATGGTTTATCCGCAGCGAGTGCGGCATTGGTGTTTATTGCCAGCACCGAAATTAGCGCTATGAAGCAGCCGCAAAAAGTTAAAAATTTCGAAAAAGTGTTCATCACCTAGCGACTCGCGCCTCCCAACGGCCTTGAGCTCCGGTAGAAAGATCATGGAAAAACCCAACGATCGAATCCCCGTCAACCTGACCGGTAAAATCAATTAGAAAACCGTTTGAGCTAACGCGCAATTTATCTAAGCCTGCACCACCTGGGTAGCGCCCTAATACCGGCGACCAGCCGTCAATACCAACTAACGTAATAACTGAGGACGCATCAGAAGGAACAATAAAAGCGAGCGGGCTTGTGGTACCAGGAATCAATCCGTCAACGCGGCCTTCATATCGCCCTGGTTCTAGTTTTGGAAAATTTAGTGCCTGTATGCGTGCTTTACTGTCGAGCGCTCCGGCGATACCGGAACCGGTTATTACGGAAGCTTTATTATTTGCTGCAAGAGATGAATCTAATTTATCCGCGCTGCGTGAATTGCCCGAGAAAAGCCACAAGCCAAGCAGAAATGCACCAAGCACAGCAGCGAACGGCAGATATTTTTTAGCGCGTGGGTCGGCCTGTAACTCTTCAGCACGCTGCGCTAGTTGTTCAAAGATTGGAGCAGTTTTTAAGGCCTGCAATTTTTCAAGCAATTGAGTAAAAAAGTTTTTGCTCGTTTCACCTCGGTCATCCCGAACAGAGCTTAAAATATCACGTCCAGATCGACGAAGCCCTCCGCTATTGCGCGAATCTTGGAATTTTTGAAAATTACGGTCCTCGGAGTCTACTGATTTGTAAGCGCTGTCCCGTAAATTATTTTGCGTGTTTGAATCTTTAATCGGCGAACTACTTAGCGCTCTAAACTTCGTTGAAGTTTCGCCACTAACTACCGCCATCGATTGAGTAGGAGAAGCGAGAGTAGGATTAGACTTTTCTCTATTTGAGGACTCCGCCACCATTGCGTCAATCTTTGTGCTCTGCGGCATTCTATTTTTCGGCCCAACAGCAACATTTGATTCAGAATTTGATTCAGTAGCGATATCGCCGCGTGCCGCAGCTACAGCCTCTTTAGGAATTAGCACTGTTTCGCGCGACACGTCGCGCTCAGCCAACATTTCTTCGCCGCCGCTATCGCTAATTGCTAATTCGCCAACAGATACCAAATCTGCGACGGATGACTGCATCGGCGTAGAAGCTGCGACTGAGCTTCCTGCCTCTTCGTTTAAGTCGTTAACAGCCAACGGGTCGGCTTCAAACTCTAATTGTGGTTGAGATATTTCATTTAACTTGCTGCTTAAGCCGGGACGCGCCCGATTCTTCATCTTGCGTTTTGATTTATCGCGCCCAAGTAGTAATGACTCAAAAAGTTGTTGTCCGTTTTCAAAGCGTACGGACGGGTCGTACGATAAACTGCGCATGATCGCGGTGTTGATATAATCAGGCACTTGCGGCGCAACTTGTGATAAGTCGGAGAACGCGCCGTCTTTTCGCACTTCTAGTTGTTCGGCTAGCGGAGCTTGCGAAAATGGGTGAACACCAGCGAGTAATTCGTAAAACGTGACGCCTAGGCTGTATACGTCAGAGCGTTGATCGCAACGCACACCGTCTAAAACTTCAGGCGCTAAGTATTCCATCGTGCCAACGCCGCGCTGTAGGTCGGATAGCGAAGCCTCGTCTGACGGCAAAACCGCAACACCGAAATCCGCTACCCGAATTTCAGCCTCGTTCATCACCAAGATATTATCAGGCTTGATATCACGATGGATTAATCCGGCGCGATGAATATACCCGAGAGCTTCCGCAGCTTGTGAAAAATACCGTTCGCGCTGAGCCGCGGTGCATTCAGCGCCACGTTCAGATACGTAATGACGCAGATCTTTATGTGGTGCGTACTCCATCGACAAATAACAGAGGTCGCCAACTGAGCGGAAGTCATCAAGTCTAATCACGTAGCGATGGCGCGCGTAAAGCATCGCCAGCGCTTCTTTGCGCAGCCGTTCTTTGGCCGGTACGGTGGCACCTTTATCGGTTAAAACTTTGATGCCTACATCAGCATAAGGCGCTGTGGCTCGTCTGCCATGATACACCACGCTGGCCGCACCACGGCCCACGATCGACACGATTTCGTAGCGACCGTCGAATATCTTGCGTGTTTTGGCACTTTCTGTAGACAATTTATTGACTGTTAAAAGCTTTCCTTAAGTTAAGAACTACAATTCTTCTAAAATTACAGCCTGATCCCCAATCCACAACTGTTATGGCTTGCTTCACGGCAGGTGATGCATAAGCGATAAATGGTGGATTGTATTAGGCACACCCTGCATTTGCAGTACCCTGTATTAGGAGCTTTTAGCACCGAAACCAGCGGACCCAAAAGTAGGGCCGGGAGCATGCCGCAAAGAACAGTTCAATGCTAGCCAAGTTGGGGGATTTATCTGTGTACAGCAAACCTGCGCCCGAGAGGATTCGAACCTCTGACCATCCGCTTAGAAGGCGGATGCTCTATCCAGCTGAGCTACGAGCGCGCACGGTTAAAATACCCGGGGAGCATTAGCACTAAGTTCGTGCAAATCATAGTTATTGGTGATTTGTCCCCGTAGTTTACAACTCTGCTCAGTTCACTGAAGTTGCCATCTACTCTTGCCAGATACCCATAGGTTGCGGGATAAAGTTAAAACTATGATTGAGACGGTCACTACAGGATACGAAGGCATTTTTGGGCTGGCGGTAGTTGTGGCGGGATTTCTCGTCACGATTCTATTTTTAGCTACCGTTTTAGGACCAAAGTATGCGAGCAAAACTAAGCAGCTGCCGTTTGAATGCGGCTCGATTTCGGTTGGCTCAGCCAAAGATCAGCGCTTCCATGTGCGCTTCTACTTAGTAGCGATGTTATTTATTTTGTTTGATATCGAGATAATTTTTATGTACCCGTGGGCCGTCAATTTAGTAGAGTTAGGCTGGGCTGGATATTGGGCGATGATGTCGTTTATCACGGTGCTGGGGCTAGGGCTTGTTTACGTGTGGCGTAAAGGAATTCTAGACTGGAAGTAAGCGCTCTTAAGTACCGGTATGAAGCGCAGTCATTTTCGTTTTAGTGTGTATCTTTTATTATTTCTAGTGCTTGGCCGGCTGTTGTGGATTTCAAGCTTAATTACCGCGCCGTTTTTTGAAATTGACGAAGCGCCTAAGCGACAGTGCCAAAATGCTGCTGCGGGCGCGCATGCAAGTCCATTTACGATAGCACTATATTCCGCTGATAAAGCAGATGTTTTTCCGCTGAATTCGAAAATTTTATCCGAGCAAACGCAGTTCGCGTATGCACCCGAAAAAGTTACAAGTGGAGTATCTTTAAGGGAAATCGAAACTGCAGGATGTCGTTGGTATTTAGGCCATGTGCCCGCTGATATTTCGCACCTAGAATTACGGCGCTTCGCTGTGTCTTTAAGGCATGTGACCCAACCGGTTATTATAATTTCAGACTTACCATCGCCGTTTTTTTCATTGTCAACCGGATTATTAGCGCGTGCTGCATTTCTTACCGTTGCAGGGCACAGTAATATCTTTAACGCCCCACGAATTTTAGCAAGTTACGGCGTTAATTTAACGACAGATGGTTTAACCTAAGAAACGCAGTTGAAACTGTTCAAGAGCGCTGAAATACCTGATATTGGCGGGCGTGAGCAAGAAAATGATGCGTCGGCAGTCTCACCCTGTGGGTGAGCGTAAATCAGGTTCAA
>Ga0105046_10006990_pt1 | contig 17827 bp, 16 predicted proteins | sample MAT03_FD_78385 | JGI IMG/M metagenome (GOLD analysis project Ga0105046, IMG submission 78385) | Freshwater microbial communities from Lake Fryxell liftoff mats and glacier meltwater in Antarctica - MAT-03 (megahit assembly) | ecosystem: Environmental > Aquatic > Freshwater > Ice > Liftoff...
ACATTCGGACGGAAGTCCGTAAGAAGCAGAACGAGACGAAAGGATCGTATTCTGGTGGTATGAGGGCAGGCGTGGCTGGGGGTGATTCTTCCAGTGGCTATTCAGGAGGTAGTGGCGGTGGTGGCGGCGAACCTGACATGAGTGGCGGAATGGCAGGTTTTCTCGGAATGGCAGGTGGTGGCGGAATGGCAGGTGGTTACGGAATGGGCATGACGCAGGCGCCCTCGGAGAAGCAACTTCTCTCGGAAATTGTTCACCAGCTTCGTGCGCGACTTGATTCGAAAAAGTTCAAACGTGAGGACGTTGAGAAGCAACTCCGAGCCGCACTGCAACAGTATTTTTTTGCGGACATGGAAGAACGCGTGAGTGAATTCGACAAGGTTAAAGCACGTGTTGTCGAAATGGAAACTAAACTGCAACGCAGACTGCGGCGTGAAAACGAGATCATCGATCTGCAGCTCAAACAGATGCTGCATCAGGCGGATGGACTCGACTTCTCTGTGCCCGGTGGAGACGAGAATGGAGCGGCCAACTCTAATGGGGGAGGCATTGGAATGAGTGCCGTTAATCTCTTTGGTACCGGTGGCCTCAGCGGCGGCGGGCGGTCTTCGAGCGGTTTAGGTTTATTGCCACCTTCTGATGAAGCAACGGTGGGAGTCGAAGCTGGTTCGATCGGCTACGACGCATCGTTTGCACTAACACGCATCCATCGATTGGTCCCGGATGCAGTGGCTGATTACGATCCTCTGAAATCCTACAGCTCACTCGGAGAGTTGATTAAGGCCCCTGAAACGCCAGAGTCGAATGTCGAAAAGATGAAAACGATAATACTGGCCCTCCATCAATTTCACGAAACATTTAACCACTTTCCCGGCAGCACGAATCGCCAATTCAAGAATCAACCGCCTCACAGTTGGCGCGTGGCCATTCTTCCGCTGATCAATCACGCGGACCTGTTTAATGCGTATCGCTTTGACCAGCCCTGGGACAGCGAGCAGAATCTGAAAGTTGCCCAAAAAATGCCGGACCTGTTTCGAACGAGCGCAGACACAAAGAACACGACTTCGTTTCTTATGTTAACTGGCGAAGGCGCGTTCTGTTCTGAGGGCTCGCCAACAAGATTTGCTGACATCACAGATGGAACTTCGAACACGATTGCTCTGATCGAATCGGACCACGAAGTGCCCTGGACGAAGCCTGAGGATTTTTCGTATTCCGCCGCCGGCCCGCTTCCAAAGTTGTCGCCTGCCAGACTTGTCGCGATGGGTGATGGCTCAATAAGACGTCTGCCCGAGATGACGGACAAAGAATTTCGTACATTTGTCACTCGATCAGACGGCGTGCCGACTTCGATCAAGTTGGGAGAGCCACGCTGATCGAGTTACATGGCGACGTGGATTAAGGTCCTAGTTCCGAGGCTTGACCGAGGGACCGAAGCAAAGGGGACGCTGAAGCTCATTTCTGAATCAATGAGATGCGTCCCCTGTTCAGTCGGCCCTGAAAAACAAAAGGGGACGCAGCCAATAGTGTTCGGCACGATTCTTGCCGAGATTTCTTTGGACAGCGTGACGAGGGATTTTGCCTGAGAATTTCAGGTGTCACGGGATTGTAAATTGGTCAAATTGCAAACACGACGGAGCGTTGACGATGCGAGGCATTTGCCATGTCGCAGGCTCAACGCACAGAAATTCTGGAAAAGGACATTATCGGGCTGAAGTATTTTGGCCAACTCGGCAGTCTGCTGGAATCTCTGCGTCACTTTCTGGCTGGCACTGACACCTTCTACACGACGAATCAAGGAACGCATGTCATACATCACGACGTCGAATTACTCACCAGCCTGAGCGAGGAAGAACTTGAGGCATTGGCAAACAGCACGCTTGCTCCCGCCTCTCAGGCCCGCCTTGATGAATTGCTGGAAGGCAATTCGGAGAATGGTCTTGATAACGAAGGCAAAGCGGAACTCGAATGTCTGCTGGCAAAAGTTGATCAATTGACGATTGTCAAGACGAAAGCACGTTACACGCTTCGTCAGCACACCGAGGCATCCGGCGCGTGAGTGATTATATTCCTGTGGATCTTCGGCCGGGTGGCCGGGGTTGGAGCAAAGCCAAACTCCGGCATTCTACAACGTGACACATCGAACACTTCAGAGCTTCCTTCGCCACGCTTCGTCCAGCCCCGACCACCCGCTGACGAATGGCGACAGGTCGTCGATTCAACCAGGCCAATAATATCGGAATTCGCAAAACAAATTGAAGCAACTTTGTACGCCATGCACTTAATCACTGAAGCGCGGAGTCAGCGTGACTCTGTCGATTGGCCGGTCGACTGAATCAGTCGCGAGAGTGATGCACGGTGGAGCGGAATGGTGTTCATCAGAAATATGTGTATTGGTGGCGGATTTATTGTTGCAGCGCCAATCGTCGCGATTGTGGTCGGCCATCTTCTCGCTGCTTACATTCCAATTGACGATCCGTTGTTTTACGGTGAAAGTATTGAACACTATTTGACTGAGGTGTATAAAGTAAAGATCCAGCAGAACGCTCGCAGGCGACGAAGATTCTTACGGAAATTCTGACGTCACCCTTTGATGAACCAACGATATGCCGATGCTCTCTTTGCTTTTTAAAATACGCTAGCGTACGAGGTGCATTGTTGCTGAGTTTATCGCGCTTTGACGCCCTGCGGCTTCGTTGGCGGCCATTTGTCGCATGGGAAGAGCCATGGCCGCAGCGATGCAAAACTGGACGTCGATTGGCAGATCCGGTTCCATCGTCACGGTAAGGAAGAAGTTCATATCGCCAGGTTGCGACAACGTACGCTAATCGGAATGCAGCCTGAGATTCGAAAGTCGAAGTTTCTTTGCCATGAATTTCCATGCCATTGTCTCCTCCACGGCATTAACACCGCACGATTGTCCGGAATCGAAACGTAATGATTTCAGCTGCAACTCACCAGAGGAATTCGCTGGCATCACTCCGGTTAACGATGCACGCTGTGTGTTTGGATTGGCCAGATACAGAGAACTCGGCAAGTCTTGCTCGTCGATCTTACGCCATGCCGATTCTTACCGAGAACGCAATGCGCGATCCGGATGATCATGACGTGCAACTGTAAATCAGAGACGCGCGCGTCCGGAAATACTGACGCGACATTCTGGGAATGTCGTCGTGGTGAACTGGCATGGAAAAGATAAACTCTCGGAAGGCATTCTTCTGCGAAATCTTGTGGCGACATGGAGTGCGTGAATGATCGTCGGCGTCGCTCCTGGGACCACCAATTCGCTTGTCGCATGGTTATGGGAAGCGAAAAGGCGACGCAACTCATATCGTCCCCTATTCATCGTTCAAGCCGGAACCCGTGCCTCAGCGTTGCGCAGGCTTGCCTGGCCGGGACTTACGAAGGCGGCGGCGTTCTTCTCTGTTCATTGGTACGTCAAAGGCGGACGGATCGAATGCTGTTGCGTGCCGTTCCGATTTGCCCCTTTTTTCACGCAACTCGAGATCATGCGTTTTCAAACGTTGTGCGTAGACCTTGTCGCTCTCCACCATGTCGCTCCAGAATTCCAGTAGCTCCTGAGCGTACGATGCCTGGCGATGGAAAGGATCCAGAAAGGGATTGGAAAACTCGGCGTTCGTTTTCCGCCAGATTTCATCCGTGTCAGGACTCCAGGTGTAACTGATTGTGACGACTCACAGACATCGCAACGCGATGTCTGGTGCTATGCCGCGAACGGTTTCAACATGCCCGATGCGCGACGGAAGGACGAAACGCAGTTCGCGGCCTTCGGTTTTCTTGTCCAGCATCATACAGCCCACGATGTCGGCGTGACGATCCTGCATTTCGGCGGGCACAGTGACGGGAAGGTGCAGCGCGGACAGCAGGTCAATCTGGCGGCATGTGTCGTTGGGTGTGATGCGCCCGAGCGATTCCGCAAGACGGCTGGCACAGATCATGCCGATGGATACGGCTTCGCCGTGCAGCAGAGCTCCGTATCCGGCGAGCGCTTCAAATGCATGGCCGAACGTGTGCCCGTAATTCAATACGGCACGCAGTCCCGTTGTTTCATATTCATCCTGACGTACGACATCGGCCTTAAGTTCACAACTGCGGGCAATCACATGCCGCAGCACTTCGGGATCGCGTGAATTCAAGCCCGCGATGTTCTGCTCCAGAAACCCAAAAAACGCTGCATCCAGAATGACGCCGTACTTCACGACTTCCGCCAGCCCTGAGCGATATTCGCGATCAGGCAGCGTCTTCAGGGTCGCCAGATCGATGATCACACCCAGCGGTTGATGAAACGCGCCGATCAGATTTTTGCCGCGCGGATGATTGATCCCCGTCTTGCCGCCGACTGAACTATCGACCATCGACAGCAGAGTCGTCGGTATCTGCACAAATCGCAATCCCCGCGCATAAGTTGCCGCGACAAATCCAGCGAGATCACCCGTCACGCCGCCACCGACCGCCACAACCAGCGTCTTGCGGTCGGCGGTCATATCGACAAGGTGATCGTACAGAGCCTGAGTCTGTGCATAGGACTTTGTCTGTTCCCCCGACGGCACGATGGCGGCACGGACTTCCGCACCGACCGCTTCCAGACTGCGCTGTACGGCGTCACCATGGACGTGAAACACGGCGGCATCGGCAATCAGCAGGACGCGCAGGCCTTTGGCGGTGCTCAGTTTCAGCCATCGGGCCAGCAGCGAACCGGCCTGCGATGTGCCGCCTTCGTTGATCACGATGTCGTAACTTCGCGAACCGAGATTGACGCGGACGATTCGTTCCCATGCAGAAATTTGTGAAGTCATTGAGGCTGACTTATAATGAATGCTGTTTGATTTTATACTCTACGCGGCAAGAACTGAGATCCGGCGAGCGGAGCGGCGTGAGCCCTCCGAGTAATATGCGTGCAACTCGGTGGGCTCACACCCACCGCTCGCCAAGACACCTCAATGTTGACCGCGTTCAGTATAGCATCGAGCGGTCAATAAGTGTCTCGTCGAAATCAGCCGTTGAGCGTTAGCTCACGGTTTTCACGGAACCGGACGCTAGCGCGTTCCGGCTAATGCGACAGTCATAAACCGCTTGATGCTCAGACCCGCGCGGAGTACAGATTTTTTACAGAATGAGCGAAACCGCCAGCAGCGGCCCCCTTCACAGTTGAAAGGCTTCATTGTCGTCGGTCAGATACGCACGGCAACACAGACTGTCGCATGCGCGACGAAATTCCGGAATCCGATCTCATGCTTGCGAAGCGTATCATTCCCTGTCTCGACGTTCACGCGGGCAGAGTGGTCAAGGGCGTGAATTTTGTCAATCTCCAGGATGCCGGAGACCCCGTCGAGATTGCTCAGCGGTACGAACAGCAGGGTGCAGACGAACTTGTGTTTCTGGACATTACCGCCAGTCATGAACAGCGGGACATTATTCTGGACGTCGTCGCGCGGACGTCGGAAGTTGTGTTCATGCCGCTGACAGTGGGTGGTGGAATTCGCACGGTGGACGATATTCGTCGCTTGTTAAGCGCGGGATGCGACAAGGTGTCAATTAATTCTACCGCTGTGACAAGGCCGGGTTTCATCAGTGAAGCGGCCTTGAAGTTTGGCAGCCAGTGCATCGTGGTCAATATCGACCCGAAACGAATTCAGCGGGACGGCAAGGAATTCTGGGCTGTCCACATCAATGGTGGTCGAGTCGCCACGGGCCTGGAAGCTGTCGCCTGGGCATGTGAAGTGGAGCGTCTGGGTGCCGGGGAAATTGTGCTCACCTGTATGGACTCCGATGGTACGAAAGACGGCTACGACCTTGAAATCACGCGTGCCGTCGCGGATGCGGTTTCCATTCCGGTTGTTGCGAGTGGCGGTGCCGGATCACCCGAACACCTTTACCAGGCCGTCACCGCCGGCGGTGCCAGTGCAGCGCTGGCAGCCAGCATATTTCACTATGGCACGTACACGATCGACGAAACCAAACGCTATCTGGCCGCCCGCGGTGTGCCCGTGCGTCTATGAGAGCCGATGAACAAACAGACGATCGGGCCTTGCCGCTTACTTATTGATCGAGAGATCCTTACTCCATCTGCCCCAAACCTGGCACCACCGATCGATTCGCCAAAATCAGAGTCCAGGTCCTTACTGGTTCAAGCCATACACGAGGAGTCTCCGATAGCATTATCCGGACCACTTCATTGCGTGACGCGTGCAGCAAAAACTGCCGAAGTGCGAAGGATCGTAGGTCTGGTTCCACGGAGTAGGATTGTGCGTCGAACCAAAATTGCCACTGGAATTCTGTTCGCCTGAGCGGTGTTGTCAACTCATTTGACTGAGAATGCCGGGGCTCAGGATCGCCTAACGTCACTGCTTCCCCGGACCGATGCTGCGGAGGATTTACTCGAATTCACGGAAACCAACGCGCCACAAGTCGATCAGACCGCACCCAACGCGAATCAGTTTCGGCAGTTGCAGGACACAATCCGTCGGGAATGACGCGCAGGCTCAGGGGATCACGCGGTTCTCTGCGGACATTCCTGCTGCGGGTGGCAATTCACGCTTTAGTATTGCCGACAACAATAAGGGCCTGCCGCAGAATGCACCAGATCAGTCGCGCCGAGGTCAAAAGGCAAGTCCCGCGATTGACGCAACTGATATTCTACCGCAGCCACCTTTGGTCGTTCCAACGCCCCAGCAGATTGCGCTGAGTACGCTCCACGAAGTAGCGACCTTGATCAGTCGCCGAACTGGAATCCCGTCACCTGCCAAGGTCCCGGGCACCGCAACTGTCTCCTCTGCGACAGACATTTTTGAGCAGCGTCCTGTTGTGCGTCAAAAACTCGACCAGTGTGCCGTGAACCGGCGAGTGGCGTTGCGCCAGTCAGATGAAATCAATGTTATAGCACCTGTGGCTCAAGCTACGGATGGCGACATAGCATATTCGACTTCAGGAAACGCTGGCGTTCCGCACGATGTACGGTTATCGGGTTCAACCGCGACAATCCGTCTCGTCCGATGAGACGCTGTTCTCGTCTCTCCGCAAGTCACTGTTGCGAATACGGACGCGCAAGAGTGCAACAGCACGGGTATTGAACACGCCGGACGAACTCGCCGACGACTTCGACCTGCGCTACCGCGTTTAGTCCGAACTGAACTATTTGTCAGAGAAAAAGAATTGTCCGGAATGTCCCTGGGAGCCTGACTATACCGACCGAACATCGCTTCCTCTCGGCGTGTTCTCGAAGATTGACTGATCGCTCGCGGGTCGAACTGCGGAACTGAAGGACGACTTTGATCGGGTTCGGGAAATCAATCACAAAGCGTTCATCTCGATGCTCTACCGCTGGAACGTCGATGAGATGTCGAAACTTCTTAAAACTGCGGGAGCAATCACGTTCCATGAAGGCAGATGCCTGCGTTCCGGCAGACTACAAAAAAGAGTTTTCTGAATCAGCATTCTGCACTTCTTCAGTTGATGATTTCATCTTGTCCCAGAACGTCAGTGCAAAGATCACCAGAACGATCCCGGCCATGATTGACGGAAACATCCAGAAATTCTTCCATTGATTCATCGTGGATGACAGCAATTCTTTATCCAGAGCGGTCGGCAGGCTGCGCGAGAGCATGTTGGCAAAGGTGTCGATGAAACTCATTGGCGTTTGTTCGCCCGCTGCAGCCTTGAGTGCCGCAGAATACTCCGTTGCCTGCGTCACCTGCTCCCCGTATTTTCCCACAGTCAGGTTGAGGGGAATTCCCAGGAAGCTGTCTGCGGCCATGATCTTGTATCCGAAGAACATGCCAATGCCCTGTGTGAGGAACACGAGCAGACTTTGAGCCTGTCCGCGTATGGCTTTCGGAGCCTTCTGGTCCGTGTACATGAATCCGGTGACAAAGAAGAAGTCGTAACAGACACCATGCAGCGCAACAGCCAGCAGAATCATCCAGGTGACCTGATCCGGCGCGCTGAATGAAAACAGGGCATAACGGACGACCCACGCGGCCATGCCGACCAGAATCATGATCTTCAAACCCAGACGCCGGAAGAAAAACGGGATCAACAGCATAAAGAAAATCTCGGACATCTGTCCGATGGTCATTGTCGCGGCCGCTGCGCCAAATCCGGTTTGAGTCAAATACGATCCCGTCATTCCATAGTAGTAGGCCAGTGGCACACAGATCAGCGTTGAACAGATGGCAAAGACCAGGAAGTTCCAGTCCGTCAGCAGTTTGAACGCATCCAGCATGAACAGCGATCGCAGGTCCATCGGCTTGCCCTTCAATGGCGGCGGTGTATGCGGAAGCACGAAGCTGAAAATCCCGAGCAGGATACTGCTGATTCCGCCGGCCCAGAAGATATTGAAACTGCTGGACCATCCCATGCCCCCCACAAGCAGCCCGGCCGCGATCCAGCCAATGGTTCCCCAGACACGAATCTTCGGGAACTGATTTTGGCTCGGTATGTGAGTGAAGGCGATCGTATTTCCAAGTCCCAGCGTCGGCATGTAGCACAGCAAGTGAGCCAGAATCAGCCAAACCACGGTTGGCCCGCTCTCCGCGCCTTTAGCTGCCACTGCAGGAATTGCAAGCAGAATCGCCCCACCGATCAGCATCAGGACCCCCATGACGCGTTCCGAAGAAAAGAACCGGTCAGCGATCAATCCCAGGAACAGCGGAGCAAGAATCGCTGCGATTGGCGCGCTCGCGTACGCTCCGCCGATTGCGTCGCTCAATCCGGCGAAGTCCAGTGCCGCACCGAGAGTCGCAAACCAGGTCCCCCACGCGAAGAACTGCAGGAACATCATGATGGAAAGACGCGGGACAATGGTCGAATTCTGTTGGCTCATACGATGACACCTGTTGTCTTTGAAAGGGCGGAAGCTGCTTCGAGCCAAATAATGACAAGCAGAATCCGTTCGGGCAACCGATGAACGGTTTTCCCCTGGTCCAGGCTCTCATCGTTCCTCGATCGAATCACGGTACCGTTGGAGTTTCTCAACACGTTGCGGCGAGTTATACTGCCAGTTCAGTGAAATTCATCCCCGCACGCTCTATCATTCCGCCATGGCATCCAACAAGAAAAAAGCCCCTCAAAAGAAAAATGACGACAGCGAGGATCGAAAAATCGTCTGCACCAATCGCCGCGCGCGGCATGAATACGATGTGCTGGACGAAATCGACTGCGGAATTGTGCTTTCGGGCAGCGAAGTCAAGAGCATCCGCAACAACAAGATCTCAATCGAAGAAGCCTACGCCCGAGTCGATAATCATGAGGTGTGGCTGATCGATTGCGATATTGCTGAGTACGCTCAGGCGTCGATCTATAACCATGCACGGCAGCGAAAGCGGAAGTTGTTGTTGAGGCGACGCGAAATCCGCAAGTTTATCGAAAGTGCGGACAATGACGGCCTGACGCTCATTCCGCTGACTGTGTTCTTTCAACGCGGGTTGGTCAAAATCAGGCTGGGGTTGTGTAAGGGCCGCAAGCTGCACGACAAGCGTCAAAAAATGAAAGAACAGGACGCCCGCCGCGAAATGCGTGATGCGAAAACGCCATAGCTGACGTGCGTGATCGCGGGGCATAAATAAGGTGCAGCTGTGTAGGATGGACATTCCTGTCCGTCGCATTGCCAAACCACATCGCCGGAGGGGAAGGTTATTGATGCGCCTTGGCGTTCGTCACGTGAACTTCGCCAGGTAGTCTCTCGGACATGAATGTCCAAGCTACATAAATCACAATCAATCGCCCGATTCTTTCTTTGGCGGCGGTGTGGCTTTGGACTCAGTCTTTCCGGAGTCCGTCTTCGCTGAATCGGACGTGGCTGCAGTCGAGGTATCATTGGCTTTCTTTGCCGCCTCCGCGCCTTTCTTGTACGACTCGCTGCGGTAATCCGTCTGATAAAATCCGGAGCCCTTGAAGATGATGCCGCCGCCAGCGCTGATGATCCGTTCGGCCTTCGCTTTTTTGCACTTGGGGCATTTCTTCGTCGGCTCAGCTTTGATCGACTGGAATTCTTCCCACTTGTTATCACAGGCGTCGCATCGATATTCGTACGTTGGCATAAGGTCACATCTCGAAACAAAGCAGGAAACACTTAAAAAACGACGGCTGGCATCGTCCTCTCGCACAACAACACTCGCCTATGCCTTTGGCGGAGCACAGGAGACAATCACGCGTGCCGGCCTGACGACTCGATCATGCAGACGGTAACCCATTTCCACAACCTGCAGGACAGTCATGGGTTCGTGCTCGGCGGATGGAATCTGAGTCAGTGCTTCGTGCAGATTCGGGTCGAAAGGTTTTCCGAGCGCGTCGATCGGTTCTGCGGCGTGAGCTTTCAGAGTATCACGAAACTGCTGCGCCACCATCCTGATGCCGTTGAGCAGCGTCTGCATGTCACCCGTTTGTTCCGCGCTGCTGACGGCGCGATTGAGTCCGTCGAGTCCGGGAAGAATATCCCGCAGAAGTCGCAATGATTCGAATTTGCGGGCATCGTCCTGTTCCCGCTGAATTCGACGCCGAAAATTGTCCGTGTCCGCCTGCATGCGGATCATCCGGTTTTGCAGTTCATCAATCTTCGACTGCATCTCAGCGTTGACGATCGAAGATCCCGAATCCTGCGCGAATGCCTCCGCGACCGACTCGTTGCCATCTGAAGCGGATTGTCCAGAGTTGTTGGCGTTTGGTTCTGCTTGTGTCATGAATAAATCCTATTCTGCTGTCTCGTCCTGCCCCGAAAAGAACTGTTTCACCTTTTCGAAGAAAGATTTGCTCTGCGGCATCACGTCTTTGTGATCCAACTCAGAGAGTTTTCGCAGCAATTCTTCCTGCTCTGCGGACAGTCTTCGAGGCACTTCGACCTGAATCTCGACCAACAGATCACCCGTTCGTCCATTGCCACCGCGCGGGTCCGGCATCCCCAGGCCGCGGAGTCGATTGACTTCGCCCGGTTGAGTCCCCGGCTTGATCTTGAGTGATTCCGGCCCCTTCAACGTCGGGATCTCAATCTCCGCACCCAGTGCTGCCTGACCAAACGTGATCGGCAACCGGTACATAAGATCCTGTCCTTCGCGCTGAAAAAGCGGATGTTTTTTAACATCGACATCAACGAACAGATCGCCACGCGGGCCGCCGTTGAGTCCGGCTTCGCCTTCACCACGCAGACACATCTGCATCCCCGCATCGATTCCTGCGGGAATTGAAATCTCCCGTGTGACTTCCTTCAGCAACCGGCCCTGTCCATTACATGACGGACAGGAATTCTTCACTACGGTCCCGCGTCCCCGGCATGCAGGGCAGGTTGTCTGAAATTTGAAGAATCCCTGAGACTGAATCACCTGACCCTGCCCGCCGCAGGTGGAACACTTCATCGGTGAAGTCCCCGGCTTGCAGCCGGATCCCTGACAAATGTCGCAGGCTTCATGCCGCGAGATGCGAAGTTCGCGTTTGCATCCACTAAACGCTTCCGTCAGGTCAATGCGAATTTTCGTCTGCAGCGATTCGCCTCGCGACGCCCCGGAACGACGACCGGCCCGTGAGCCGCCACCACCACCGAATTGAACTCCAAAGCCTTCGAACAGATCGCCAAAGGCACCGAAGATGTCGTTCACATCCTGGAAACCTGCCCCGCCACCTGCACCGCGGACGCCGGCATGACCCAGACGGTCGTAGCGGACACGCTTGTCGGCATCGCTGAGAACCGCGAATGCCTCGGCCGCTTCCTTAAAAAAATTGATCGCGTTTTCATCATCGGGATTGCGATCCGGATGAAATTTCAGGGCCAGTTTCTTGTAGGCCTTCTTCAGCTCATCGGTTGACGCAGTGCGGACCACGCCGAGAACTTCGTAGTAGCATCGCTGAGTCGTCATCATCAGAAACCAGAGAGAGAGGTGTCAACGCGAGTCGGAAGATAAAACCAGGTCTTCAGAACCCGCGTAATTTGCCTGTCAGGCGATATTGCTGTAAACGAAGGCGGGACACCATTGCTGGTGCCCCGCAGATTCAGGATCCCGACATGAGGCAACACGCAGTTCCAGCGGATGCGCCATGAGACTGTCCTGCTTCACTAGCGCACAACGCCTTCGGAAGCTGATTTCTTGCCGCCGTCTGCATCGTCAATCTTTGTGACCAGAACCTGAGTCGTTAACATCAGTCCCGCAATCGACGCTGCGTTCGACAGCGCGTTTCGCACGACTTTGGTCGGGTCCAGGATTCCAGCTGCAAACATGTCCACATATTCGTCTTTCGCGGCATCGTAGCCCATCGCTCCCTTGAGCTGCCGAACTTCGTCAACGATCACCGCACCGTCTTTGCCGCAGTTGCTGGCAATCGTGCTAGCCGGGGCTTCGAGAGCCCTGATGATGATGCCCACGCCGATCGCTTCGTCACCCGTGGCTTCGACTTTTTTGACAGCATCAATGGCTCGCAGCAATGCGACGCCACCACCTGGCAGAATGCCTTCTTCGACGGCTGCCCGAGTTGCGTGAAGTGCATCTTCCATGCGGGCCTTGGTCTGCTTCATTTCCGTTTCGGTCGATGCACCGACTGAAATCACGGCAACACCGCCGGTCAGTTTGGCCAGACGTTCCTGGAACTTTTCGCGATCGTAATCGCTGTCCGTCTTTTCGATATGATCACGAATCTGCTGCACGCGAGTCTTAATGACAGCCGGCTTGCCTCCACCTTCAATGATCGTGCAGTCGTCTTTGGTGACTTCGACGCGACGAGCACTGCCCATTTGAGCCAGTTCGACGGATTCCAGTTTGATCCCGAGATCTTCGGAAATCAGCGTGCCGCCAGTCAGTACAGCCATGTCGCCCAACATGGACTTGCGACGATCACCGAAGCCCGGTGCCTTCACAGCACAGATCTTCAGGATGCCACGAAGCTTGTTGACGACAAGTGCGGTCAATGCTTCGCCGTCGATGTCTTCAGCGATGATGAGCAATTGCTTGCCGGATCGAGCGACCTTTTCCAGCAACGGAACGAACTCGCGCAGGCTGCTGATCTTCTTTTCGAACAGCAGAATCAGGCAGTCCTCAAGCACGCACTTCATGTCTGCAGCCTGAGTCACGAAATAAGGACTGATGTAGCCCTTATCGAACTGCATGCCTTCGGTAAATTCCAGTGTCGTGCTGTTGCCTTTGCCTTCTTCAACCGTGATCACACCGTCGCGACCAACGCGCTCCATCGCGTCGGCAATCATGTCACCAATTGCTTTGTCGTTGTTCGCGGAAATCGCACCGACCTGTGCGATCTGTTTTTTGGATTCAACCGGCTTCGCCTGCTTTTCCAGGCTCTTCAACGCGGCATCCACCGCCCGTTCGATGCCCTTGCGCACGACAGTCGGATTGGCTCCGAGGGAAATGCTGCGCAGACCTTCGCCATAGATTGAACGAGTCAGTACAGTGGCTGTGGTAGTACCGTCGCCAGCAGTATCGCTCGTTTTGCTGGCCACTTCGTTCACCAGTTTGGCACCCATGTTTTCGTATGGGTCTTCGAGTTCCACTTCTTTGCTGACGGTGACACCGTCTTTGGTGACGACCGGGTTACCGAAGCTTTTGTCGATAATCACATTGCGACCAGTCGGCCCCATCGTCACAGCGACTGCTTTTGACAGTGTCTCCACACCGCGTTGCAGCTTGAGTCGGGCTCGATCGTCAAACAAGAGTTGTTTTGCCACTTCTAAGGCTCCTTCAGCAGTTATGTCGCTGCAATAATTCGGGGTATATGCAAAGTACACTAGAGGAAAAAATCAACTCACGACAGAACACCCGACAACGAGTGTCCTGTCGATGCGTTTTCATGGTCGACTAAACCAGCTTGGCCAGAATATCGCTCTCGCGAAGGATCTTGACTTCTTCGCCATCGATTTCGATTTCTGTTCCGCCGTACTTGCCAAACAGAACCTGATCGCCAACCTTCACGCTGACCGGTGATCGCTCACCGCTGTCCAGCATGCGGCCTGGGCCGACAGCGATCACAGTGCCGCGCTGCTGCTTTTCTTTCGCAGCGTCTGGCAACACTATCCCGCCAGCGGTGGTTTCTTCAGCTTCGTTCGGACGAACGACAACACGGTCATCAAGAGGATTGATTTTCATTTGAGTCAGCTCCGTAAATTCCGAGCCCAGCCCGGAGTGTTATGTAAATTGAATTCAGACAAGACAATGTTTGATATCAGTCGGTAAACAAAAGACCGGGGAGAAGCCCCTCGGGCTACATCATTCCGGGCATGCCACCCATTCCACCCATGCCACCACCCATGCCTCCCATTCCGCCACCGCCATCGTGGTGATGATCGTCATGCTGCCCGTCTTCGGCCTTCTTCGGCTCATTCACCACGATGCAGTCAGTGGTCATCAACAGAGTCGCAACACTCATCGCGTTCTGAAGAGATGTGCGAACGACTTTTGTCGGATCAATCACGCCGAAGGCCAGCATATCGCCATACTTGTCATTCAGAGCATCGTAGCCGTAATTGACTTTTTTCTCTTTCTTGACGCGATTAGCAACCATTGCGCCATCAAGGCCAGCGTTTTCAGCAATCATCCGGAGCGGCATTTCCAGCACGCCTCGAACCAGTTGAACGCCGTACTCTTCATCGTTCTTCAATGAAAGTTCATCCAGGGCAGAAGCACATCGCAGCAATGCAACGCCACCGCCCGGCACGATTCCTTCTTCGATGGCCGCTCGCGTTGCTGCAAGAGCATCGTCGATCAGATCCTTACGCTCTTTCATTTCCGTTTCAGTCGCAGCACCGACATTGATCTGAGCCACACCGCCTGCCAGTTTGGCCAGACGTTCCTGCAGCTTTTCTCGATCGTATTCACTGTCGGTCCCGTCAATTTCACGACGAATCTGTTCGACGCGACCGGTAATGTCGGTCTTCTTGCCGCCGCCTTCGACGATAATCGTCTTGTTGGCGTCAATGCGAATTCGCTTCGCTTTGCCCAGATCTGAAAGTTGCACGTTTTCAAGCTTGATCCCAAGATCCTTGAAGAACGCCTTGCCGCCAGTGAGGACGGCAATGTCTTCCATCATGGCTTTGCGACGATCTCCGTAACCAGGAGCCTTTACCGCCGCAACTTTGACAATGCCTCGCATTTTGTTGACAACCAGCGTTGCCAATGCTTCGCCTTCGACGTCTTCGGCAATAATCAGCAGCGGCACTCCGCTCTTGGAGAGTTCTTCCAGCAATGGCACCATCTGCTTGGCACTGGAGATCTTCTCTTCGTGCAGCAGGATGCGGCAGTTATCGAACACGACTTCCTGCTCGTCGTCATTGGTAATGAAGTGAGGCGACAAATAGCCGCGGTCAAACTGCATACCTTCAACGAGTTCAACTTCCGTCGTGACGTGGCGACCTTCTTCGACAGTGATCACACCGTCCTTGCCTACTTTCATTAGCGCATCGGCCAGAATCTCGCCAATCTCGGAATTGTTATTGCCTGCAATCGCCGCCACCTTGGCAATAGACTCGCGGTCAGTTGCCTTCACGGGCTTTGACATCTTTCCCAATGCTTCAATGACAGCTGCAACCGCCTTATTCGCACCCCGACTCAGCGCCATCGCATCAGCGCCGGCAGCGATATACTTCAGTGCCGAACGGAAGAGCGCTTCGGAAAGCACAGTCGCGGTGGTAGTCCCGTCACCCGCCACGTCATTGGTTTTGCTGGCGGCTTCTTTCACCAACTGAACAGCGACGTTCTCGTACGGGTCTTCGAGCTCGATATCTTCAGCGACGGTCACTCCGTCCTTCGTCACCTTTGGTGCGCCCCAGCCCTTATCCAGCACGGCATTGCGACCGCGAGGCCCCAACGTACTGGCGACTGCTCTGGACAATTTCGATACGCCGGACAGCAGGCTCTTACGCGCCTCTTCGTCAAACGTCAGCAACTTAGCCACGGCTTCTCCTCAAATTTACAACGCAGTTATTGTGGTTCACTTCAGGCCAAACGGTACGCGATCAAATTCTGATCACTGCACAGAGTGGCAGAGTCTTCAGGATGCTTTCGCGGATTGCAAACCCTGTGCCGCCTTAAATTGTTGCGATGCAAGATGCTTGTGAGGAACAGTTTACAAGTTTTGAGTCGAGTCAGACTCGACGGCGATCTGCCACGAACAGTCTTTTTGGCAGATGGCACGGTCAGTCAATTCCGTGCTGTCGCAAAAAAAGACGCACTGCCGCGAATTGCAGAAAGCAGTGATTCTTCACTGCAGGTTCGGCGTGGATAGAGTGGACGTGTTTGCCGCTGCCAGAATTCTCATCGGTAGGGTTTGTACCACTGTTAGATTTAGAGAATCCGTATGATTCGCGGCGAATTTCAGGGAAATTCCTTCAGGAGTGACCTCATGATAAACGTAAATATGGATGATTCTGCAGATTATGCCGAAAGCAGCATGACATTTGCTGTCCTAACGCGAACAACTGCCACTGGTTGACTGTCTGATGTGAAATGTTTCACTTCGAGTCACATGGATGAAAGGTTCGACCAGCACTTCAAGATCATGGTTTAATTTTGCAAAGGAACCTGCAAGATGCTTGTTCTCAGTCGAAAAATCGGAGAGTCAATTCAGATTGAAGGAGGAATCCGCGTCACGGTAACAGAAGTCCGTGGCGGGCGTGTTCGTCTTTCAATCGAAGCACCGTCGAACGTTCGAGTACTCCGCAAGGAGATCGCAGACAACTTGGTGAAGCAGCCCACGACTGAGGTACCCTCTGATTCAGATCAGTAATTCCGTCCGCCTTCTGAAAGAGCCAGAGGCGCAAGTGATGCAACGATTACGTTAGTCGTCGTGTGCATCATTTGCGTGTCTGGCTTTTTCGTGCGCTGGGAAACCTGTGAGTGAACTTGTGATCGGCTTGTCGACGCCGGCCCAAACCTGGAAAATAATACTTTCCGCGGCCAGAAGTGGGTCCGTCGAGCGGAGCGGCGTGAGACCTCCTGTCCCTCGTTTTTGTACCGGCAAGCTGACGCATGCCGCTCGCCGGTTCTTTCACTCACGACCGCTTGGAGTATAATACAGGCCGGATTGATCTCAACGGTCAGCAACGCGCTCTCCGGGCAACTTTTATGGTGATACGGAATCTGGTAGAGTTTGCCATTATCGCGGGAGTGTAGATTGCATCGCTGGAGTTGTTGAAGTTCGATGTGTTGCCCGTGATGGCACTCACAATTCCGAACGTGATCAGCCTCACGAAGACAGCATTTTTTTGTTCCGATAAACATCCGTCAGCTTGCCGAGGCGACTCGGTCCAATATGGCCTATCATCGATTCATGTTGCTGATGCTCGTCAACGTGGTGCAGATAATTCTGTCGTTCGGACTGGATTTTCATTGCCTATACACTGTCAGTCCGGACAGCTTCAGCGTCGTCCTGGAATCACCGACGCAGTTCGAAATGGTCTTCGAATTTCTTTACGTCAGCACGCTCAATTTTACTTTCTTCGGATATGGTGACGTCACGCCTCAGACAGTTCCTGCCAAGTTTATTACGATGACTGAGATCGTGCTGGCATTTGTGACTGTGATTTTTCTGCTGTCCGATTTCATCAGCCTGAAAGAATCGCTCACGAAAGACAGCGGCAGAATCTCTGGAGACAATCCCGTACAACGGTCTAAAACAACGTCATGACAGCCCGTGTTTGGTCCTGCATGAGACCGACTTCATCAATTATGTTTTGAAAGAGCAACGAGCGATGGCAGACTGGATCGAACCCCCGGCAAGGGCTCCTGCGTTTTCACTCAAGGCGACAGACGGCACGACCGTCAAACTTTCGGAACTCAAAGGCAAACCGGTGGTGGTCTACTTCTATCCGAAAGATGACACT
>Ga0105046_10006992_pt1 | contig 17826 bp, 12 predicted proteins | sample MAT03_FD_78385 | JGI IMG/M metagenome (GOLD analysis project Ga0105046, IMG submission 78385) | Freshwater microbial communities from Lake Fryxell liftoff mats and glacier meltwater in Antarctica - MAT-03 (megahit assembly) | ecosystem: Environmental > Aquatic > Freshwater > Ice > Liftoff...
GATGAGCAGACGCTCGCTCGGCCCGAAGCGATGCTCAAGGTAGTCGCCCACGGTGCGCAGGTTGTGGCGCACCGCGATCCGGTGGATGGCGGGGCCGATCCAGAAGGCGAGCGCCACCGATCCGATCGCGGCCGACCCCACCCACCACCAGGCGGCGAGTCCGTCGCGATAGCCGAGGCCGGTGGCGCCCACGGTCGAGCCCGCGCCGATGTTCGCCGCCAGCATCGTCGAGAAGAGCAGGCCCGGACCAAGCGACCGGCCGGCCACGAAGAAGCCCTCGGCCGTGCGCACCTTGCGGCCGATCCACAGGCCCAGGCCGATGATGCCGGCGGAGTAGACGAGCAGCAGAAGCAGTGTGTTGGTCATCAACGTGTCGCTCGAGACCGACGTGCCGGTGGCCGGTTCACAGCAGGAAGCCCGCGATCGTGGCGGTCACGAAGTTGGCGAGCGTGCCGGCCACCATGGCCCGGATGCCGAGCCGCGCCAGGTCGTGGCGGCGGTTGGGGGCCAGCGCCCCGATGCCGCCGATCTGGATGCCGATCGAGCTGAAGTTGGCGAAGCCGCACAGGGCGTAGGTGGCAATCGTGAACGAGCGCGGGTCGAGCGCCTGCTTGAGCGTGCCGAGCTGCGAGTAGGCCACGAACTCGTTCAGCACCATGCGCGTGCCCAGCAGGTTGCCGATCGCCGAAGCGTCCTGCCAGGGCACGCCCATGCTCCAGGCGAGCGGCGCGAACACCCAGCCGAAGATTTGCTGCAGGCTGAGGCCCACGAGGCCCAGGGCGGCGTTGGTCATGGCGATGAGGGCCAGGAACGAGATCAGCATGGCGCCCACGTTGAGCGCCAGTGCCAGGCCTTCGGAGGTGCCGCGGCCGGCCGCGTCGATTACGTTCACGTCGGTGCGTTCGACCTCGAGCGTCACCGTGCCCATGGTCTTGGGCTGCTCGGTTTCGGGCACGAACATCTTGGCCATCATGAGCGTGCCTGGCGCGGTCATGATCACCGCCGTGAGCAGGTGGCGCGCCTCGATGCCGAACAGGATGTAGGCGGCCATGATGCCGCCAGAGATGTGCGCCATGCCGGAGGTCATCACGGTCATGAGTTCCGAGCGCGTCATCTCGGGCAGGTATGGGCGGATCGTGAGGGGCGCTTCGGTCTGGCCCATGAAGATGCTGGCGGCCACGTTGAGCGACTCGGCGCCGCTGGCCTTCATGAACCGGCGCATGCCCACGGCGAAGAGCCGCACCACCAACTGCATCACGCCCAGGTAGTAGAGGATGGCGAAGAGCGCGGCGATGAAGATGATGGTCGGCAGCACCTGGAAGGCGAACAGCACCGAGTAGCGGGCGCCCTCGGCTCCGAGCACCGCGGTCATGATGCGCGGCCAGGCCTCCTTGTCGCCGAGCGGGCCGAAGACGAAGGCCGCGCCGACGTTGCCGAAGTCGAGCAGGCGGTTGATGCCCTGGCCGAGGAACACGAACAGCTGCTGGCCGGGCGTGGTCTTCAGCACGAGCAGCGCGAACAGCATCTGCAGGCCGAGGCCCCACGCCACGGTGCGGCGGTCGATGGCGCGGCGGTTGGTCGAGGCGCAGTAGGCGATGGTCAGAATGACCAGAAGGCCCACAAGGGACTGCACCTTGGGCGCCTGTGCGGCATACGCCGTGAGCGCCGCGGCGGCGGCCACGGCCAGGGCGCCGCCCACAACCACGAGATCCTGCCGGGTCCAGGGCTGCGGCGGCTCGGGTAACGCGGGTGCTGTGTTCATGCGTCGACAGCGTATGCTGCCGCCGGGTCGCCAGCAACCCCAATGCGACGCCCGCACGCCGGAGCGGGTCCGACCGGCGGGGCGGGCTGAACAGGTAGGCCGTGGCAAAGAACCCAGGCTGAGCCGCGCTCTGACGACCGCACCGCCTGGGGCCGATACGCAAAGCGGTCTGTCGATGTACTCCCGCGGCGAGAAGGTGGGCTTCACGGTGGGGCAGACCGTGCCGCCGCCGACGGCTTCGACCTGCAGGAAGACGGCCGTAAGCGCGACCGTGGTAAGAAGATAAAGTCATGCGCATGATCGAAGGCAGTGAGGCCGGCGACACCGGGGTCGGCATTGCAGGAGCGCCCAGCATTCATGACGCGCGGTGAACTACCGGCGGAGGTGCGCCGTTTCATCCTGGTGAGCATCCCGTCCGTTCCGTATCTGGAGGCGGTGCTGCTGCTGCGGGCAGAGCCCGACGTGCTCTGGAACGCAGCACGCCTCGGGCAGCGCCTCTACGTGAACGAACGCGTCGCTGGCGACCTGATCCGGGAACTGGCCGGCGGCGCGATCGCGCAGGCGCAGGAGGCCGGCGGCGGGTGGCACTACGCGCCCCATGCCGACCTTGCGCAGTTGCTCGACGCACTTGCGGCGGCCTACACACACAACCTCGTAGGGGTCACGGACCTCATCCATTCACGCGTTGACAAGCGGGCGCAGCAATTCGCCGACGCTTTCCGCTTTCGGAAGGAGTGATGCCATGGCCGCCCTGATCTATTCGCTCTGCGCGCTCACGGCGTTGGCCTGCACGCTGCTCCTCTGGCGCAGCTGGAGGGCGAGCGGACACCGGCTGCTGTTCTGGAGCGCACTCTGTTTCGCGGGGCTGAGCCTCAACAATCTGCTGCTCGTGGTCGACAAGGTCATCCTGCTCGACGGCTCCCTCATCACCTGGCGGCTCTGGGCCGCGCTGGTCGCGGTGCTTCTCCTGGTGTTCGGGCTGGTGTGGGGGGAAGAATAGCCATGGACCAGTTGCTCATGGGCGCCATTGCCGCGGGATCGCTCGTGGCCGGGTTGTTCTTCTTCCGCTTTTGGCACCGCTCGCGCGACAGCTTCTTCCTCTTCTTCGCTCTTTCGTTCTGGCTGGAGGCGGCGAATCGCGTGGCGCTGGCGGTGGTGGTGGGCTCCAGGGAGGATGGCGCACTGATCTACAGCGTCCGGCTGGTTGCTTACGGGCTCATCCTGCTGGCGATCTGGCAGAAGAACCGGCGCTGAGCACGTCAAGGCGTCGCGCACCGTAGCACCTTGCGGGCGACGGGCCAGCGGGGGAGGAGGCAAACCCGCCGGCCACGGTTCTGGCGCTCGCCCGCTCTCCCAGAGAACAAGGGGAGCCTCTCAGAGCTTGGGGATGCGCAGCGTTGATCGTCAGGATGACGAGAAGTCCCACGAGGGACTGCACCGTGGGCGCCCGCGTATCGGCCGCCGGAACATCGTCTAAATCCCCTTGACTTGGCTCGAACGTTCACGAGATGCTCCCCCAGATGCCTATCGGACGAAGAGGCAGCCTCATCCGCGATCCCGGGCAAGATGACGTTCCACCCCGTCTTGACACGCCGCTGACCTGAACCGAGAATCCCCATGCCATCCCGGCGTCTTGCTTCAACCCAGACTCGCGTGCTCGTCACGCCACAGAGTGCTGGAACCGACCCCTTTCTGGCCAGCCTGCTGACCGAGATGCTCGACCTGAACGAGGGCGACTTCTCGGCGCGGTTGCCGAGGGATCTCACCGGCGTGAACGGCAAGATCGCCGACGCCTTCAACGACCTGGCGATGGCGTGCGGGCGCCGCTCGGCCGAGATCGCCCGCGTGACCCAGAGCGTCGGCAGGAGCGGCAAGCTGAAGCAGCGCCTGCATGTGGCCGGCGCGCGCGGCGGCTGGGCCGACGAAGTCCTGGCCATCAACAACTTGATCGACGATCTGGTGTGGCCGACGAGCGAAGTCACGCGCGCGGTCGGCGGGGTCGCGCAAGGCGACCTGACCCGGTCGGTGCCGCTCGATGTCGAGGGACGCCCGCTCGAAGGGGAGTTCCTCCGTTCGGCCAAGCTCGTCAACACGATGATCGATCAGCTCTCCGTATTCACCTCTGAGGTCACGCGCGTGGCCCGTGAAGTGGGCACTGAAGGCAAGCTCGGCGGGCAGGCCAAGGTGAAGGGCGCGTCCGGCGTCTGGAAGGAGCTGACCGAGGCGGTGAACCAGATGGCCGGCAACCTCACGGCCCAGGTGCGCAACATCGCCGACGTCACCATCGCCGTGGCCAACGGCGACCTGTCCAAGAAGATCACGGTCGACGTGCGCGGCGAAATTCTGCAGCTGAAGGAGGCCATCAACACGATGGTCGACCAGTTGCGCGGGTTCGCCGCCGAAGTCACGCGGGTCGCCCGTGAAGTCGGCACCGACGGCAAGCTCGGCGGGCAGGCCGTGGTGCCCGGCGTGGCCGGCACGTGGAAGGATCTGACCGACTCGGTCAACGCCATGGCCTCGAACCTCACCGCCCAGGTGCGCAACATCGCCGGCGTGACGACGGCCGTGGCCCGCGGCGACCTGTCCCGCAAGATCACGGTCGACGTCAAGGGCGAGATCCTCGAGCTGAAGATCACGATCAACACGATGGTCGACCAGCTGAACGCCTTCGCCTCGGAAGTGAGCCGGGTCGCGCGTGAAGTCGGCACCGAAGGCAAGCTCGGCGGGCGCGCGGAAGTGCCCGACGTTGCCGGCACGTGGAAAGACCTGACCGACTCGGTCAACGCGATGGGCGCCAACCTCACCGCGCAGGTCCGCAACATCGCCGAAGTGACCACGGCCGTGGCCCGCGGCGACCTGTCGCGCAAGATCACGGTCGACGTCAAGGGCGAGATCGCCGAGCTGAAGGACACCATCAACACGATGGTCGACCAGCTCAATGGCTTCGCCTCGGAGGTGACGCGGGTCGCCCGTGAGGTCGGCACCGAGGGCAAGCTCGGCGGCCAGGCGGTGGTGCAGGGGGTCGGCGGCACCTGGAAGAACCTGACCGACTCGGTCAACTCGATGGCCTCGAACCTCACCGGCCAGGTTCGCAACATCGCCTACGTGGCCACCTCGATTGCCCGCGGCGACCTGTCGAGCAAGATCACCGTCGACGTGAAGGGCGAGATCCTCGAGCTCAAGAACACCATGAACACCATGGTGGATCAGCTGAACGCCTTCGTCTCGGAGGTCAGCCGCGTCGCCCGCGAAGTGGGCACCGAGGGCAAGCTCGGGGGCCAGGCCGAAGTGCCGGGCGTGGCCGGCACCTGGAAGGACCTCACCGACAACGTCAACTCGATGGCCTCGAATCTCACCGGTCAGGTGCGCAACATCGCCGACGTGGCCACCGCCATCGCCCGAGGGGATCTGTCGCGCAAGATCACGGTCGACGTGAAGGGCGAGATCCTGCAGCTGAAGGACACCGTCAATACCATGGTCGACCAGCTCAATGCCTTTGCTTCCGAGGTGAGCCGCGTCGCCCGCGAGGTGGGTACCGAGGGCAAGCTCGGCGGCCAGGCGGCGGTGCCGGACGTCGCCGGCACGTGGAAGGACCTCACCGACAATGTCAACTGGATGGCCTCGAACCTCACCGGCCAGGTGCGCAACATCGCCGACGTCGCCACGGCCATCGCCAACGGCGACCTGTCCCGCAAGATTACGGTCGACGTCAAGGGCGAGATCCTCGAGCTGAAGAACACCGTGAACACGATGGTCGACCAGCTCAACGCCTTCGCCTCGGAGGTGACGCGGGTCGCCCGTGAAGTGGGCACCGAAGGCAAGCTGGGCGGGCAGGCGGTCGTCACCGGCGTCGCGGGCACGTGGAAGGGCCTCACCGACAACGTCAACTTCATGGCCTCGAACCTCACCGGCCAGGTGCGCAACATCGCCGAGGTGGCCACCGCCGTGGCGCGCGGCGACTTGTCGCGCAAGATCACGGTCGACGTGAAGGGCGAGATCCTCGAGCTGAAGGACACCGTGAATACGATGGTGGACCAGCTGAACGCCTTCGCTTCGGAGGTCAGCCGGGTCGCCCGCGAAGTGGGCACCGACGGCAAGCTCGGCGGCCAGGCGGTCGTCACCGGCGTGGCCGGCACCTGGAAGGACGTCACCGACAACGTCAACCAGATGGCCGGCAACCTCACGGCGCAGGTGCGCAACATCGCCGAGGTGACGGTCGCGGTGGCGACCGGCGACCTGTCGAAAAAGATCACCGTCGACGTCCGCGGCGAGATCCTGCAGCTCAAGGACACCATGAACACCATGGTGGAGCAGCTGCGCTCGTTCGCCGCCGAGGTGACGCGCGTCGCTCGCGAAGTGGGCACCGATGGCAAGCTCGGTGGCCAGGCCGAAGTGCCCGGCGTCGCCGGCACCTGGAAGGACCTCACCGACAACGTCAACTCGATGGCCTCGAACCTCACCGGCCAGGTGCGCAACATCGCCGACGTGGCCACGTCGATCGCCCGCGGCGACCTCTCCCGCAAGATCACCGTCGACGTGAAGGGCGAGATCCTCGAACTGAAGAACACCGTCAACACCATGGTCGACCAGCTCAACGCCTTCGCTTCGGAAGTGAGCCGCGTGGCCCGCGAGGTGGGCACCGAGGGCAAGCTCGGCGGCCAGGCGGTGGTGCCCGGCGTGGCCGGCACGTGGAAAGACCTCACCGACAACGTCAACTCGATGGCGTCGAACCTGACCGGCCAGGTGCGCAACATCGCCGAGGTGACGATCGCCGTCGCCAACGGCGACCTGTCGCGCAAGATTACGGTCGACGTGCGCGGCGAGATCCTGCAGCTGAAGGAAGCGACCAACGCGATGGTCGAGCAGTTGCGGTCATTCGCGTCAGAAGTGACCCGCGTGGCCCGCGAGGTTGGCACCGAGGGCCGCCTGGGCGTGCAGGCGGTCGTGCCGGGCGTGGCCGGCACGTGGAAGGACCTCACCGACTCGGTGAACGTCATGGGCGCCAACCTCACGGCCCAGGTGCGCAACATCGCGGAAGTGACCACAGCGGTGGCGCGCGGCGACCTGTCACGCAAGATCACCGCCGACGTGAAGGGCGAGATCCTCGAGCTGAAGAACACCATCAACACGATGGTCGATCAGCTGCGGGCGTTTGCCGCCGAGGTCACGCGCGTGGCCCGCGAGGTCGGCACCGAAGGCAAGCTGGGCGGCCAGGCCGAGGTGCCGGGCGTGGCCGGCACGTGGAAGGACCTGACCGACTCGGTCAACGTGATGGCGGCGAATCTGACCGACCAGGTGCGCGGTATCGTGAAGGTGGTCACCGCGGTGGCTGACGGCAGCCTGCGCCAGAAGCTCACGGTGGAGGCCAAAGGCGAGGTCGCCGCCTTGGCCGACACGATCAACAACATGACCGACACCCTCGCCACCTTCGCGCAACAGGTCACGAACGTGGCGCGCGAAGTCGGTGTCGATGGGCGGCTCGGCGGTCAGGCGAACGTGCCGGGCGCCTCGGGCACCTGGAAGGACCTGACCGGCAACGTCAACCTGCTGGCCGCCAACCTCACCAATCAGGTGCGCGCGATCGCCGAGGTGGCGACCGCCGTGACCAAGGGCGACCTGACGCGATCGATTCAGGTCGAGGCGCGGGGCGAGGTCGCTGAACTCAAAGACAACATCAACACCATGATCGGCAACCTGCGCGCGACGACGGACTCCAACCAGGAGAAGGACTGGCTGAAGACGAACCTCGCCAAGTTCACCCGCATGCTGCAGGGACAACGCGACCTGGTTACCGTTGGCAAGCTCCTGCTGTCCGAACTGGCGCCGCTGGTCGGCGCGCAGCAGGGCACCGTCTACCAGATGCTCGGCGACGTGTCCGTCAGCGCCCCGGCGCTGTCGCTGCTGGCCGGCTATGCGGTCGGCGACGACCAGTCGACGCGGATCGAAGTGGGCAGGGGTTTGGTCGGCCAGTGCGCGCTCGAGAAGCAGCGCATCCTGATCACGAAGGTGCCGCCGAGGTACGTCCGGATCCGCTCGAGTCTGGGCGCCACCACGCCGAAGAACATCGTGGTGTTGCCGGTGCTGTTCGAGGGTGAGACCAAGGCGGTGATCGAGCTGTCGTCGATCGAGCCCTTCACCACCACCCACCTGACCTTCCTGGAGCAGTTGACGCAGTCGATCGGCGTCGTGCTCAACACCATCGAAGCGACGATGCGCACCGAGAATCTGTTGCAGCAGTCGCAGCAGCTCACGATCGCGTTGCAGACGCGCCAGAACGAACTGCAGCAGACCAACGAGCAGCTCGCGCTGAAGGCCCAGGAGCTGGCCGAACAGAACGTCGAGGTCGAACGCAAGAACAAGGAAGTCGAGCAGGCGCGGCGCGCCCTCGAGGAGAAGGCCGCGGAGCTGGCCCTCACTTCCAAGTACAAGTCAGAGTTCCTGGCCAACATGTCCCACGAGTTGCGCACGCCGCTCAACTCGATTCTGATCCTGGGCCAGCAGCTCGCCGACAATCCGTCGGGCAGCCTGGCGGCCAAGGAAGTCGACTTCGCGCGCAACATCCACTCGGCCGGCACCGACCTGCTGACGCTCATCAACGACATCCTCGACCTCTCCAAGATCGAGTCCGGCACGGTCACCGTCGACGTGGAGGAGATCTCGTTCCGGTCGCTGCGGGACAGCGTGGAACGCACCTTCCACCATATCGCCGACGCCAAACACCTCGAGTTCACCATCGACCTGGCCAGCGACCTTCCGCCGACCTTGATGAGCGACCCCAAGCGCCTGCAGCAGATCCTGAAGAACCTGCTGTCGAACGCCTTCAAGTTCACGCAACAGGGCCGCGTGAGCATGCGGGTGCGGCAGGTCCACAGCGGCTGGTCGTCGGACCATCCAACCCTGCGCCTGGCCTCGTCGGCGGTCGCCATCGAAGTCGAGGATTCAGGCATCGGCATCGCGCCACAGAAGCAGAAGCTGATCTTCGAAGCCTTCCAGCAGGCCGACGCCGGCACCAGTCGCAAGTTCGGCGGCACCGGCCTGGGACTGGCCATCAGCCGTGAGCTGGCGATTCTGCTCGGCGGTGAGATTCGGCTGGCCAGCGAGCCCGGGATCGGCAGCACGTTCACGCTCTTCCTGCCGTTCAGCTATACCGGTCCGGCCCGCGCCGAGGGAGCGGCGGCGGCGCCCGATGTGGCGTTGCAGAAGGCACCGATTTTCTCGGTGGTCAAGGCCGAGCAGGCCGTGCCCGACGACCGCGAGACGGTGGGGGACAGCGATCAAACGGTGCTGATCATCGATGACGACCCGCACTATGCCCGGGTGCTGCTCGGCGTCGCGCGCGATCGCGGCTTCAAGGGCATTGTCGCCAGCCGCGGTCAAACGGCGCTGGCACTGGCGCGGCGGTACCGGCCGACCGCGATTACGCTCGATGTCTTCCTGCCCGACATGCTCGGCTGGACCGTGCTGAACGACCTGAAGCTCGATCCCACGACCAGGCACATTCCGGTGCAGATGCTCTCGGTCGAAGAAGAGCGCCAGCACGGCCTGTCGCATGGAGCTTTTTCCTATCTGGTCAAGCCGTCTTCCGCCGCAGAGCTCGAACACGCCTTCGATCGCATCGCGTCCTATGTCATCCCGCACAAGAAGCGGCTGCTGGTCGTGGAAGACGACGAGATCGCTCGCATGAGCATCGTCGAGCTGTTGATGCACGACGACATCGAGATCGTGGCGGTGGGTAGCGGCCGCGAGGCCCTGGAGGTCGTGCGCTCCCATCCCGTCGAATGCTGCGTGGTCGATCTGACGTTGCCGGACATGACCGGCCTCGAGCTGATCGAGCGGATGCAGCACGAGTTCGGGATGCGGGACACGCCGGTGGTGGTGTTCACCGGCAAGCAACTCACGGCCGAAGAGGAGACCGCGGTCCGCACGGTCGCCAAGAGCGTCGTGCTCAAGGACGTGCAGTCGCCGGAACGGCTGTTCGACGAGACGGCGCTGTTCCTTCACCGCGTCGTCGCGACGCTGCCCGAGCCGAAGCGGCGCCTGCTCGAGCGGCTGCACCGGTCGAACGACGTGCTCAAGGGCCGCAAGGTCGTCATCGTCGACGACGATGCGCGCAACATCTTCGCGCTCAACAGCGTGCTCGAGAATCACGGCATGGACGTGCTCACCGCGACCAACGGCCGCCAGGCGATCGATCTGATCGAGTGCACGCCCGACCTGAGCGTCGTGCTGATGGATATCATGATGCCGGAGATGGACGGCTACGAGACGATGCGGGAAATTCGCCGCAATCCGGCCTACCGGACGCTGCCGATCCTGGCGCTCACCGCCAAGGCGATGAAAGGCGATCGCGAGAAGTGTCTGGAGGCTGGCGCGTCCGACTACATCGCCAAGCCGGTCAACCAGGACCAGTTGCTGTCGTTGTTGCGCGTATGGCTGTACCGATGATCGCCGAGGCGGCCCTGACCGGCGAGGACGTGAAGATCCTGATCGTCGATGACGAGCCGCGTAACCTGGATGCGCTCGAGGTCATGCTGGAGCCGCTCGGCTGCACGCTGGTGCGCGCGCACTCGGCCGACGAAGCGCTGCTGGCGATCCTGCGCGACGAGTTCGGCGCGCTCATCCTCGACATCCAGATGCCTGGGATGAGCGGTATCGAGCTGGCGACGCTCGTGAAGCAGCGCAATCGCTCGAAGGACGTGCCGATCCTGTTTCTCACCGCCCACGTGTCGCACGACGAGGACATTCTGCGCGGCTACGGCGTGGGCGGTGTCGACTACCTCAGCAAGCCCATCAAGGCGGATGTGCTGCGTTCGAAGGTCGCGGTCTTCGCCGATCTGCACCGGAAGACGCGCGCGCTGTGGGCGCTGAACGAGGAGCTACAGCATCAGGTGGCGGAGCGGGAGCGCGCCGAAGTCACGCTCCAGCAGGTCAATCAGGAGCTCGAATCCCGCGTGGCCGAACGAACGGCCGCCCTGGCGTTTGCCAACCGCAGCATCAAGGAAAACGAGCAGCGGCTGCGCATGGCGATCGACCTGGCCGGCATCGCGCCCTGGGAGTGGGACGTGCGGGCGCCCGACGCGGCCTGCACGGCCGGCGAAGCGCGCCCGGGCTGGTCGTGGGACATGCGCTCCCACCCCCTGCAATGGATGCCCGAATTGATGCACTTGTGGGCCCTCGAGCCCTCACACCACACGACGTATGAGGACTTCCATCAGCGTGTGCATCCCGAGGATGTCGCCGTCATCGAGCGCCAGTGGCAGGCGGCGCTCCGTGACGGCCAGCCATTCGAGCAGGAGTTTCGTCTGGTGCTTCCGACCGGCGACGTGCGCTGGATCTACTCGAAGGGCGGCGCCGTGCGCGACGAAGCCGACCGGCCGCTGCGGATGGTCGGCAACAACATCGACGTGACCGAGCGCAAGCGCGCGGATGAGGCCCTGCGGGAGGCGGACCGCCACAAGAGCGAGTTCCTGGCCATGCTCGCCCACGAGCTGCGCAACCCCCTGGCGCCGGTGCGTACGGCGGCCGAGGTGCTGAGACGGTTCCATGCTGACGCCGGCACGCCCCAGCTCCATGCGGTCGACGTGATCCGACGGCAAGTGGTGCTGATGACCAGGCTGATCGACGACCTGCTCGACGTCAGCCGGATCGCCCAGGGCAAGATTGCCCTGCGCCGCACCACCGTGGACGTGACGTCGGTGATCACGCAGACGGCCGAGGCCTGTCAATCGCTGTTCGACGAGGGCGGCCCGTGCCTCAGCGTCCACGTGCCGCCGGGGCCGCTGCTTGCCGATGCGGATCCCACGCGCGTGGCCCAGGTCATCGAAAACCTCTTGAGCAACGCGGCCAAATTCACGCCGGCGGGCGGGCACGTGCGCCTTGCCGTGGAGAGCAATCCCGGTGAGGCGGTCATCACCGTGACCGACGATGGCATCGGCCTCGACCACGATCAGATCGTGCGGGTGTTCGACCGCTTCGTGCAGGTGGATACGACGCTCGAACGCGCCCGCGGCGGCCTCGGCCTCGGCCTGACGCTGGTCAAGACGCTGGTGGAGCTGCACGGCGGCACCGTGGCGGTGCACAGCCCCGGCCTCGGCCGTGGCGCCGAGTTCGTCGTCCGGCTGCGGCTCAACGCCGTCGATGCGCTGCCCGAGGCCCCGCCAGCGCCTCCCGAACCTGCGGACGCGGGAACCCGGCGTCGCGTCCTGGTCGTCGACGACAATCGCGATTCCGCGTTCACCCTCGGCCAGCTGCTCGAGCTGGGCGGCCATGATGTGCGGCTGGCGTACGACGGACTGGAGGCGGTGGAAGTGGCGGCCTCGTTCCTGCCCGACGTGGTGCTCCTCGACATCGGCCTTCCGAAGTTGAACGGCTACGAAGCGGCGCAGCGGATGCGCGCGCTGCCGTCGGGCCCGGGCATCCTGATTGCGGCGCTCACCGGGTGGGGGCAGGATTCCGATCGCGAGCGCACCGCCGAGTCCGGATTCGACCTGCACCTGGTCAAACCGGCCGATCCGGATGCACTGATGGCGTTGATCAGCGGCGGTCCGCTTGCGGCTCAACGGAAATGACCGGTGGAAGCTCACCTCTTCCATCAGCATGGCGGCTGCCGGGCTTGCGTTCTTCTTCGAGATAGCGCTGCAGGCGCACGACGAGTTCGAAATCTTCGGTGCACCCTGGCAGGGGAAGGCGGCGGGCCCCTTCAATGGCTGAGCCGTGCTCTGACGATTGCACCGCCTGGGGCCGATACGTGAAGCGGTGTCTGTCGATCGATCGCGGTTCCAGGTCTGGGCGTTCCGCCCGCTCTCACGCCGGGTCACGCGCCCGCTCTCCTATGTGGCTCTGGTGGCCTGGGTGGCGTGCATGGGCCTGCTGGCCCAGCGCGCCTATCTGCAGGCGTCGGGCGCCAACCTGGCCACCGACCTTGCGCGGTACGGCACCGCGGCCCAGTGGCGCGGCATCTACTACCGCGGCGAGAAGGTGGGCTTCACGGTGGGGCAGACCGTGCCCACTGACGATGGCTTCGAGCTGCAGGAAGACGGCCGCCTGCAGATGTCGCTGCTCGGCGCCACGACCCCGGCCGTCATCAAGACCACCGCGCGCGTCGACCGCGCGTTCGCCCTCCGGTCGTTCGACTTCTCGCTCGATCCCGGCACGGGTCCGCTGCAGCTCGCAGGTACGGTGGATGGCCTCACCCTCACCATCCGGATCACCTCGGCCGGCGGCACGCGCACCGAGATGCGCACCCTCGAGGAGCCGCCAGCGCTGATGTTGAACCTGGCGCGGCGCCTGGCAAGCGGCGGCCTCACGGCCGGCGCCCGCCACGAGCTGATGGTCTTCGACCCGGCCACCTTGAGCAACGCGCCAGTCGTGATCGACGTGAGCGGCCGCGAGGTGGTGATCGCCGGCGGTCGCCCCATCCCCGCCTTCAAGGTACAGCTCGGCTTCTCGGGGCTCACAACCACCGCGTGGATCACCGACACCGGCGAGATCGTGCGCGAAGAGAGCCCGCTCGGCTTGATGTCGGTGCGCGAGACGCCGGAGCAGGCGCAGGCCCTGGCCGTATCGAGTCGCGCCAGGTCGGACATGCTGCAGGCCGCCGCCATCGTGCCCACGCTACGCAAGGCGGTGACCGAGCCCACTGACGTGACGCGGTTGAAGGTGGAGTTCAACGGCGTCGACATGGCGGCCTTCAACCTGGCCAGCAGCACGCAGACCTTCGACGGCCGCGTGCTCGACGTGCGCGATCCACGCGCGCTCGTGGCCGGACCGGTGGATCCCGACCTGGCACGCTACCTTGGTCCCGAGACGTTCCTCGAAAGCGACGACCCCGAGGTGATCGCCGAAGCCGGGCGGATCGTGACAGGCGTGGTGGGCACCCGCGCCCGGGCCGAGCGCCTCGTGCGCGGCGTGAACAGCCTGCTCGACAAGAAGCCCACCATCAGCGTGCCTTCGGCCAAGGAAGTGCTGCGCACGAAGGTGGGCGACTGCAACGAACACACCGCGCTCTACGTGGCCATGGCGCGCGCCATCGCCATTCCCGCGCGCATCAACGTGGGCCTCGTCATGGTGCGCGGCGCGTTCTACTACCACGCCTGGCCCGAGGTGTGGATCGACGAGAGCCCCACGCGCGGCTACTGGCTGCCGGTCGACCCCACGTTCAACCAGTTCCCGGCGGATGCGACGCACCTGCGCCTGCTGCAGGGCGGCCTCGACAGGCAGACCGCCATCCTTCCCCTCATCGGCCGCCTGAAACTGACTGTGCTCGATGCCGAGATGGCGCCCAACACCTCGCCGCTCACGGTGGGCCGCGAGCTGGCGGATGCCGCCGATGCACGTCCATTGTCGCTGGCGTTGCCCACGCGCCAGGCGTGCGGCTGCTGGGCGCTGCCCTGCCGGGGGAATCCATGATTGCCGTGCACGACCTGCGCAAGCAGTACGGAGAGTTCACCGCGGTCGACGGCGTGTCGCTCGACGTGCAGCCGGGACAGATTCACGGCTTCCTCGGACCGAACGGCGCCGGCAAGACCACCACGATCCGCATGATCGCTGGGCTGCTGAAGCCCTCGGCCGGGCGCATCCTGGTGGACGGTCACGACATGGCCACCTCGGCCGAGAGCGCCAAGGCCGCGCTCGGCTTCATTCCCGACCGGCCGTTCATCTACGAGAAGCTCACGGCGGGCGAGTTCCTGCGCTTCCACGGCGGTCTCTACGGCATGGACGACGCGGCCATCGACACGCGCATCTGCGAGATGCTGGATCTGTTCGAGCTGGCGCGTTGGCGCAATGAGCTGGTCGAGAGCTTCTCGCACGGCATGAAGCAGCGGCTGGTGATGAGCGCGGCGTTCCTGCATCGCCCGAAAGCGGTGCTCGTGGACGAGCCGATGGTGGGCCTCGATCCGCGTGGCGCGCGCCTCATCAAAGACGTGTTCCGCAAGATGAGCGAACGCGGCGTGGCCATTCTGATGAGCACCCACACGCTCGAAGTGGCCGAAGAGATGTGCGACGTCATCAGCATCATTCTCAAGGGGAAGATCATCGCGCGCGGCACGGTGCCCGAGCTGCGTGCCCTGGGCGATGCCGGCGACGACGAGCTGACGGCCGTGTTCCTGAAGCTCACCGGCGGCAGCGGCCTGCAGGAAATCGACGAGGTGGTGTGATGCTGGCGCACGCCTCACCGCGGGCGTTTCCGTTCCTGCTGCTCCCGTCGCTGTGGGCGTCGCGCAACCGGGCGCGGCGTCGCGAGCGCGGCGACCTGCTGCGCGGGCTGGTCTTCGGCGTAATCGGCCTTACCGTGATGGCCGCGCTCGTGGCCGGCGCGTTCTGGGTCACCTACCAGGCGGCGCAATACGCCGAGCTCGGTGACTACCTGATTCGCATCGGCCTGTCGTGGCTGTTCCTCACGTTCCTCTCGTTCCTGGCGTTCAGCGGCGTGGTCGCCACGCTCTCCATCTTCTTCCTGTCCGACGACCTGCGGCTGGTGCTCGTGGCGCCGGTGTCGGCGCGGCGCGTGTTCATGGCGCGCTTTGCCCGCACGCTAACCCAAGCCGGATGGATGGTGGTGGTGTTCCTGGTACCGGTGCTGACCGGCGTGGGCATTGCCAAGTGCGCGCCGTGGTCGTTCGTGCTCGTAGCCACGCTGACCGTGGCGCCGTTCGTGGTCATTCCGGTGGGGCTGGGCGCGGCCGTGACGCTGCTGCTCGTGAACGTGTTCCCAGCCAAGCGCGCCCGCGACATCCTGATGCTGATGGGGCTCGTGTTCGCGACCAGCCTCGTGATCCTGCTGCGCGTGATTCAACCCGAACGGCTGCTGCGAGTCGAATCGATGCCGGTCGTGACCGACTTCTTCGCCACGCTGCAATCGCCGGTGACCCCCCTGCTGCCGTCGTTCTGGGCGGGGGAGGCCATCTTCGCTGGCCTGCAAGGCGGCAGCGACTGGCTGCACGTGGCGGCGCTGTGGACCACGGCGGCGGCCGTGGTGATTGGCCTGGCCGCGGCCTTCGAGAAGTGGCACTTCGCCGGCTACAGCAAGTCGCAAGAGGCACGGAAGGCGCGCTTCGCCGAATGGCGTGTGATTGACAGCATCGCCCGGCTGCTGCCGCTCTCGCCGGTGCGTCGGCAGCTCTTCGTGAAAGACCTGAAGGTGTTCCTGCGCGACGTGAGCCAGTGGTCGCAGCTTCTGCTGCTGCTCGCGCTGGTGCTCGTGTATCTCTACAACTTCCGCGTGCTCGAGCTCGACAAGATTCCCTACATGAGCGGCGTGATCAAGAACGTCTACGCGTTCTTGAACATGGGCATGGCCGGCTTCGTGATGGCCACCGTGACGGTGCGCTTTGTATTCCCTGCGGTGTCGGCCGAGGGCGCGGCCTTCTGGATCATTCGCACCGCGCCGATCTCGCTCGAGGACTTCCTGTGGTCGAAGTTCTGGACCGGCCTGGTGCCCGTGCTCGTGCTCACCGAGTGCCTCACGATCGTGGGCAACGAGTTCCTGGGCAGTGATCCGTTCCTGAAGCAGGTGGCGGCGGTGTCGGTGGCCTTCATGGCGTTCGCGCTGGTCGGCCTCGCGGCTGGCCTGGGCGCGCGCTATCCGCGTTTTGCGGCCGACAACCCCAGTCAGGTAGCTGGCTCGTATGGCGGCGTGGCCTTCATGGTGCTGGCGGTGCTCTACGTGATCGCGATGATCGCGCTCACCGGCTGGCCGTCGTCGGTGTATCTCTTGGCGCAGACGCGCAACCGCGCCTTGACCAGCCCGCAGCAGTGGATGATGGCCGCGTCGTTTGGCACCGCGGCGGTGATGAGCGTGGCGATCTGCCTGCTGGGCATGCGCAGCGGCGTGACGGCGCTGCAGCAGATGGATCGCACGCCGGGTTAGTTAGGGCCATTGGCTAGGCAGACCTGTCCAATCAGGCGGCGGACAACTTTGCGACGCGCAGGATCTTACGCCGGCGCTCAACGCGCCACAGGTCATATTGCACCTGCTGGTTCATTCAGCTCTCAGCGGTGGTGCCAAAGGCGAGGGATAGTCGAACGGCCATCTCGGGGCTGATGCCGGCGCGACCATTGAGAATGCTGGACAGCGTCTTGCGACTCACGCCGAGTGAACGGGCGGCGTCGGTCACAGTGGGGCCGAGGGGCCGCAGGCAAAGTTCGCGAAGCACCTCGCCGGGATGTGGTGGGTTGTGCATCTTCATGTGGCGCTCTCAGTGGTAGTCCTCGTAGTCCATTTGTCGGCGTCCTTGCCGGCGAACCGGACTGTCAGGCGCCAGTTACCGCTGACCTTGACCGCCCAGGAACCCTTGCGGGACCGACCTCCGCGTAACCTATGGCGTTGCGAATGACAATCGCGGGTTCAGACCACTTCGAAGAATAGAAGCAGCTGATAACCCCACGCTGGAGTCGACAGCGCGACCGGGGACGCTTGATCGCATTCCGCGGTGTCAGACGTGCTGGTCCACCAGCACCGGGTTGCCGTCCGGTAAGCGCCTGACCTGCGGGTCAGGACGCGTCGGCCTTGTGCTGATACCTGAAGTCGCAGCAGGTGGCGCCCTGCATGATGGTCTGCGTGCGGGTCAGCGTCACGTCCGCATTGAATCCCTCGATGAGCGCGGCATCCCGCTGGCACGACAACACCTCGCCCAGGTCCTGAATGCCGAGCGCGCGATACATCTCGGCATAGCGGCAGCGCGTCACGTCGAAGTCGAACTGGCCTGGCGTCTCGTGCAGCACCCGCAGGCGCAGCGCGTCGTCCTTCGTCCACGGTCCGAGCGTCTGCGCGAAGCTGGCCAGCGACGCGTCTCCGCGGCTCTCGGCCATCACACGGCCCTGTGCACGCGCGATGCCGGCAATCACGTCGCGCACGATCGCTACTACCTCGTCTCGGCCGAAGCGCTGGCCGAGCGCCTCGATCACCGGCGCCAGAATGCGCGCCTCGATCTCGCGGCGGGTCAGCACGCCCACAGCATTCAAGCGCTCCACGCTCTCGTGGTCGTCAGTCATTGAGCCCTCCTGGGCGTGGGCGGGTGCGCCCGGCTACTTCTTGACGTGGCGTTCGAGCATCTGCCGCCGCA
>Ga0105046_10006993_pt1 | contig 17825 bp, 16 predicted proteins | sample MAT03_FD_78385 | JGI IMG/M metagenome (GOLD analysis project Ga0105046, IMG submission 78385) | Freshwater microbial communities from Lake Fryxell liftoff mats and glacier meltwater in Antarctica - MAT-03 (megahit assembly) | ecosystem: Environmental > Aquatic > Freshwater > Ice > Liftoff...
AACGAATTACGAATCGGCTTCGCCGTACGAATCTACGAACGTAACGAATTACGAATCGGCTGCGCCGTACGAATCTACGAACGTAACGAATTACGAATCCCTTCGGGTACGAATCTACGAATCTACGAATTGCGAATCGGCTGCGCCGTACGAATTTACGAACGTAACGAATTGCGAATCGGCTGCGCCGTACGAATTTACGAACGTAACGAATTACGAATCGGCTTCGCCGTACGAATCTACGAATTTACGAATGCGATTATAACGTAACGAATTGCGAATCGGCTGCGCCGTACGAATCTACGAAATTTGTTGAGTTGGAACTTGTGGAGATCGTTCATAAGGATCAATTGCAATGTTCAATCAAAATAGATTTTAAAATTAAAACTTATTTCCTTGCCTGTTTTGGCAGGAATATTAATGTGGTTAGATTTTCAGTAGAGAACCGGTTTTCTGACAGATTTGAACCATAACAAACGCTCTTTTCAAACCTTACTCCTTTCGGACATTTCATCAAAACTTCAAAAACACTATTTTCTATTTAACATAACATTAAGTAAATGAGACAGCACTATTTTAGCAATTCATTCAGATTTTGAAATTAAATAATCCATCAAAATTGCATTTAGCATTCCCAGATTTAACGCTCTAATAGTTCTTCATGACTTGCTGAACTCCTTTAACTGATATAGCAGAATTATATATTAAATACATGAGTAAATTCTCAAGGAGCAACAACAATTGTGTGAATTATTAGGAATTTAACTCTGGTCCTACCCCATGACTACCGCAGGGTTTTTGGTTGAAAAGTGGAATTTCTCTGTTTCTACTTAACATAACATTCAACAAGTGAGACAAATATTGAGTTTAGCATATCCAGGAGCCGAAATCGTTTCATTAAATAACGAAAACATTAAAAAGTGTCAAACATATCGATTTCACAATTTTTACAGGGATCACAATCACTTTTCCCCATTCACCGACGCAATACCCCATTTCACCGATTTTGCCCGACTCCTTACCGATTTGCTATTTTCGATGGAATCAGAACATAATATGTTTGTATCATCAATTTAAGAAAACATTTATCATAATCCTCGATACATAGATACCTATCACTCAATTTGTCACTTTACACTTGTCACATTACACACTTTACACTAAAACTTAAAAAAAATGGAAATCATCGATCCCCAACAAAAGAAAGAATTTGAAGAAAGTCGCGTATCGCACAACAATTTTCAAAACGACAGCAGCGGCCGTGTGCTAGCCGGGCTTATATTATTAGCTGTCGGAGCACTGTTAATAGTCCGCAAGATGGGCTTTGACTTTCCCGATTGGATATTCTCCTGGCAAATGCTTTTAATTGCAATTGGTGCCTTTGTGGGTGCTAAAAATAGCTTCCGAATAGGTGGTTGGCTGGTGCCGATATTTATAGGAGTACTATTTCTTTTCGGAGACTGGATACCTGAATTGAATATCCGTCCATATCTCTGGCCAATAGTATTAATTGTAATTGGAGGAATAATGATTGCTACTGCCGGTAGAAAAAGAGTTTGGAGTTCGAGCAAAAGAAGTCGCGGATGGGCATCAGGAAAAATTGCAGAATCTAGCGAAGAATTAATGGAGTCGGTAGCGGTTTTTGGTGGGATAAAGAAAAATGTGATCTCTAAAAATTTCAGAGGCGGCGAGGCGGTCACCATTTTTGGAGGTACCGAAATCAATCTCTCACAGGCTGATCTTGAGGGACAAGTAGAACTTGAAATTGTTCAGATTTTCGGAGGCACTAAAATTATTCTCCCACCGCACTGGGTAGTGAAATCGGAAATGGTTTCGATATTTGGAGGAATAGAAGACAAACGTGTGCTTCATAAAGAAACAACTGATTTTAACAAAACCCTGATACTTAAAGGTGTTTCAATTATGGGCTCTATTGATATCAGGAGTTTTTGATCGGATTGGTTAAAATAATTGTTTAAAATTGGGGTGACTTTTTTATTGGAACGAATAAAGGAGTCACCCTAATTTTAATAATTTTATCGGCGCTTGCACAGTCATAAATTATTAGATACAAGTCGCGTTCCGTAAGTCTTACTTTTGTTACATTCATTAAACCTATAAAAATTCAGCCCTTGCCCGCCTTAACAAATAACATAAAGATTTGGATGCTCCCCATTGGCTGGTGGCTAATTTTTTCCCTTTTTCATGGTTGGATGGTAATGAATGCAGGATTTGATGTGTGGGTGGCCGGCACCGACAGTATTATCAGCAATGCATTACTAACAGTCATTTGTACCGGCACCATGTTTTCGGTACGATATTACCGGCCAAATCCTGAGAAATCCATTTATCTTTTTATTGGAACCATTTTACTTGCGGTTTTATCGTGGTGGTTGAGTATTCAGATATTATTCGAAATTTTACTCGGGGACGAGCTATTTCAAACATTTTTGAACAGCACGATTTATGTACGCATCATCATCAATTTTCTGGTAATTTCCTTGTTTGTAATGGTGGGCTGGATTTCGTATTATGTGAATGAAAAACTGGAGGAGCAAAAACACATTAACGAAGTTCAGGAGATTGCCAGGGAAGCCGAATTAAATAATCTCAGGCAACAGCTACAACCTCATTTTCTTTTTAATACGCTCAACTCTATCAGCGCACTCTCAATTGCAAATCCCGAAAAGGCCCGAACTATGATTCAACAACTTTCGGATTTCCTTCGCGGAACACTTAAAAATGAGGATCACAAAAACAGTATTTTAGTAAATGAAATAGAACATCTTCAACTCTATTTGGAAATTGAAAAAGTGAGGTTTGAGAACAGATTGAATACTAAGTTAGAGATCAGCAAAGAGGTAGAAAATGTAAAGATTCCATACTTACTGCTACAACCGCTGGTTGAAAATGCAATTAAATTTGGTTTGTATGATACACTTGATCAGGTAACCATTGAAATCATAGCTAAAAAAGAAAATCAATACCTGAAAATAACGGTCACCAATCCTTATGATGAGCAAACCGGAAAGAAAATAGCAGGAACCGGCTTTGGACTTAATTCAATCCACCGGAGGCTTTACCTTTTGTTTGGCAGAACAGATCTGTTGAAGACTACAGGATCGGGTGGAAAATTCATTGCATCATTAACCATACCCATTACACAATGAAAAAAGTAATCATAATTGATGACGAGCCTCTGGCAATTTCTGTTGTAGAAAGTTACCTTCAGGACCTCCCCGAATTTGAAATAGTTGCTACCTGCCTGAATGGTTTTGAGGGTATGAAAGCAATTAATCAACATCTTCCCGATCTCATTTTTCTGGATATCCAAATGCCCAAAATAACAGGTTTTGAAATGCTGGAGCTGATAGAGCATCCACCGGCGGTAATTTTCACTACGGCATTTGATGAATATGCCATCAAAGCATTCGAGGCCCATGCCACCGATTACCTTCTTAAGCCATTCAGTAAGGATCGTTTTACTAAAGCACTTAGCCGATGGAGCGAACAGGGTAAATTGTCGAACCTGATAGAAGCAGTCGCACTACAAAATGTACCTCCTGAAGGGCAAAAACGAATCGTTGTTAAAAGCGGTAATAATATACGAATCTTGCCTCTCGATGAGATTCGTTACATAGAGGCATACGACGATTACATAAAAATTCACATTGAAAACGATTGCTTCTTAAAAAAGCAAACTATGCAACAAACAGAGCTGCAGCTTGGGGAACAGTATTTTTTAAGAGTGCATCGATCCTTCATCTTAAAACTGAATGAAATCACCAGAATTGAATCAGTAGCTAAAGAAACTTATGTTGCTATTTTGAAAGATAAAACCCAAATTCCATTGAGTAAAACTGGTTATACGAAGTTGAAATCGGCATTGGGAATCTGATCTTATCCTTAACTGCTTTTCAGGCCTCAAAGCACAACCAAATTATCAAGATTTTTGTTCTATTCCTATACTGATTTTATTGACTATCTTTGAGGCGATTAAAAGCATTATGGAATATGTATTTGCGACCGGTCTGGGACGGTCAGGAACCAAATTTTTAACCAGTTTATTAAGTACAGTTCATAATGTACACTCTGTTCATGAATATATTGGAAATAGAGAATTTTGGCTTTTGAGCTGGTACCTGCCCGGGACCGTTTACACAATGCCATTTTTGGCCAGAGAGAAAGAAAAAATTGATAAAATTTATAATACGGGTTTGTTTATAGATATAAACGGATACCTTCAAAACTGTGTTCCCGAACTACATGCCACTTTTAAGCCCATCAAAATTTTTCATTTTGTAAGAGATCCCAAGGAGGTTGTTCGTTCCTTGTATACCCGCAGGGATGATTCCGACATTCACCTCATACCCAAAAACCTCTCAGAAGTTGAACAATGGCTCGATGGAGATAAGTTTACTCAAATTTGCTGGAATTGGGCGAACACAACAGAGAAACTTTTAAGTGAAAAAACAGAGTTGATTCATTTTGAAAAAATCAAATCTGACTTTGATTATTGTAATGAAAAAATAATCCAGCCTTTGAATCTGAATTTATCCAAAACTGTCTGGGAAAAAGCTGTTTTAACAAAAGTGAATAGTACCAAACCTCTTTGGTACAGGTGGATTTATTCTAATTTGAAGAAGAAAAAATTGATGAAGGATGAATTGCCCTCTTATCCAAAATGGACTGACATTCAAAAAAAACAATTTGCTGATATCTGTGGAAGTACTATGCTCAAATGCGGATATGAACTATGACGAACAACTTACTTCTTTTTGTAAAATTATCGAGATGAGTTTCTGGATATCTTTTTGCCTTGTGGGCGCTTTTTAAAGCCACCTGAACTTCTATGTTGGCGAGGATTGAATTCAGGTCCCTGAGGAATTTCTGAAGGGTTCTGAACTTTTTCGACTTCACGCCCAATCAACTGTTCAATAGATGCAAATTTCATCTGATCAACCCCATTCACAAAAGTAATTGCGGTTCCTGTTCTTTCGGCCCTGGCAGTTCTTCCAATGCGATGCACGTAATCTTCCGGATCGGGAGGTACATCGTAATTGACGATGAGATCAATTCCTTCCACATCTATACCTCTCGAAAGAACATCTGTTCCGATAAGCATGGGCAATTGTTTATTCTTAAACTCCCTCATGATAGCCTCACGCTCGGGCTGCTCAAGATCGGAATGAAATGCTTTGCAGAGTATGCCTGCTTTGCGAAGTGTAGCATCGAGTTTTTTGACATTCTCTTTGGTAGAAGCAAAAATGATCATGCTTTTGAAAACATCTCTTTTCAGTATGGATTTCAAAAGATCCAATTTATTAGCATCGTACACCAGATAAGCTTGCTGGACAATTCCTTCAGCAGGCTTAGAAATGGCAATATTGATTTGCTCAGGGTTGATGAGAATTTTATTGGCCATGGTCCTGATTTTAGGTGGCATGGTGGCCGAAAAAAGTAAAGTCTGCCTTTGTTTGGGCAGAAAACTGATGATTCGCATAATATCATCATGAAAACCCATGTCAAGCATTCTGTCGGCTTCATCCAAAATGAGATGCTGCAAATGTTCCATCTTAAGATCCCCTGAAGCCATGTGCGAAATTAACCGTCCCGGTGTAGCAATTACAATATCAATACCCTCACGAATTGCCTTTTTTTGCTGATCCCAGGTGATACCATCCCCTCCCCCATATACCGGCATAGAACTGATTCCTGTAAAATAACTGAATGCTTCCACCTGCTGGTCAATTTGTTGAGCCAATTCGCGTGTGGGTGCCAATACCAAAGTATTTACATGTTTCCTGTCGGAATGAATGATCTTTTGTAGGACTGGCAAAACATAAGCTGCTGTTTTACCCGTTCCGGTCTGAGCACAGGCAATCATGTCCTTATTTGCTAAAATTGAAGGGATTGCCTGCTCCTGAATGGGAGTAGGTTTATCATATCCCATCGATAAGATACCCTCTAATAAGGAATCGTCGAAATTAAAATCTTTAAATGTCAAATCAAGTGTTTTTGAACTCACAAAGATAGGCAAATTAACCTCTCGAACCCTTCAAAACTAAAGCAATAGCCTTTCGGGAACCGTTGAAAACCAACAAAAACAGGATATTTAGACCGGAAAATAAATATTTTACTGATTGTCATTATATTAAGAATATTGTTCACTATCTTTGCACAAATTATAATTAAATAATATCATGCAAACAGGAACAGTAAAATTCTTCAATGACACTAAAGGTTTTGGATTTATAAAGCCAGACAATTCAGGTGAAGATATCTTCGTCCACTCATCTGGATTGGTTGATCACATTCGTGAAAACGACAGGGTTACTTTCGAAGTACAAAACGGAAGAAAAGGATTAAACGCAGTTAACGTAAAAGTTGTGCAAGGTTAATCCTGTCCTTGACAGAAAAAAACACGCCACTTGTTGGCGTGTTTTTTTTTACCCCATTCTTTTTATCTTTTTTCTGTTGCACTTTTTATAAAAGATTCCTTTTGATCGTTTCAGGAACCTAATTTTCAGCTTTGCTCCCATCAATTCTTTTTTAGTCATTTATCAGGATAATTCATTCTGAAGTTCAAACCAAAACTCTACTTAACATAACATTTCACCATAGAGACAATCTAGCAATTCATTTATTCAAAATGGTTTTCTTAAATTGTGACCTTCAAAAAACGTGGAAACATCAAACTTTAATATCTGGCAGATCCTTGCGGGCATAGGGTTGTTCCTTTTCGGGATGCAGTTAATGGAGACAGCCATCCGGCATCTGGCAGGGAGATCGTTTAAAGTATTTTTAAAAAAGCAGACAGATCATCCGCTCAGAGCGATAGTAGCAGGATTGTTAGTGACTGCCTTGTTACAAAGCAGTTCAATTGTGAACCTGTTAGTACTGGCTTTTGTTGGGGCCCGAATACTGACCATGAGAAATGCCATGGCGGTAATATTAGGTTCCAACCTGGGAAGTACTGTTTACAATTGGATCGTAGTATACTTAGGATTCAAATTCGATATTCAATCGTTCGCCTTTCCATTGATGGCCATTGGAGCAGTGGGAATTATTTTCTTCCAGAAGAACAAGAAAATCATGAACTGGTCGCATCTCGGTTTTGGAATTTCGCTCCTGTTTTTAGGATTATCGAACATTAAAGGAGGCGTAGAAACTTTAGTAACCACTGTAGATCTAACCTTTTTTAATGAATACGGAAATGTAGTTTTTGTGCTGATTGGATTCGTGATAACCGCAATAGTTCAGTCGAGCGCCACAACAGTAGTTATCACTCTTTCGGCTCTTAATGCAGGGGTTCTTACTTTTGAAGCAGCTACCTGTTTGGTTATTGGCTCAGAGGTAGGAACATCGGTTAAAACAATAATTGGAGCAATTGGTACGGTGCCGGATAAAAAACGTGTGGCTTTAGGCAATTTTCTGCAAAATGTTACTTCCTCGGGTGTGGCACTCATTCTTTTAACTCCACTTATTTTTCTTATTCAGGAAAAGATGGGCGTTAAAGATCCATTGGTAGCGTTGGTAACATTTCAGAGTGTGATAAATCTAATCGGCATCATTATTTTTTATCCCTTGCTCCCACTTTTTTCAGGCTGGTTGGAAAAACAGTTCACTCACGAAGACAAAAAAACTTCACAATTCCTAAATAAATTACTTCTTGATGAACCGGAAGTTGCCCTTTCAGCTCTCGAAAAGGAGGGAAACAGGTTGCTATGGAACATCGCAGAATTAAATAGAAAGGGTCTTGAAATTAATTACAGAGTTGGCAATACGGAAAATGAAATTGAACACATCAGAGACAAGAGTTATTCTGAGCATTATGAGATGGTAAAACATCTGAATGGTGAAATCATTGATTTTTGTTTGGAACTCGAAAACAAAGAAGCTGCAGAAGAATACAAAGAACGTATTCACGAATTGATTAAAGTGTTTCATCTTACAATGAATGCGGCAAAATCGGTGAAGGACATCAGACACAACATCAAAGACCTCAGGGATTCAGCAGATGACCTTTTACATAATGTTTACAATGAACTGCGGAAAAGCGAAACCACTTTTTATGAAAAAGCACATGATATTATCAGCAATGGATCGGAGGATGTTTCAAAGGAACTTACTACCTTATCGAATGATTCAAAGCTGATGCATGACCAGTTCATTAAGAATATTTATGGATTTTCACTCAGCAAAAAACTTCACGATTTGGAACTTGCAACGCTGATGAATGTATTAAATGAAATTCAATCATCGCATAATTCGATCATTGATGCTTTCACCCTTTTGTATCATCAAAATAAAACCCTTTAGGATTCAGCTGCATCATCTTCAATGTGTATTTTATGAAGAAACCGATGTACGACGGGAGCTAAAAACACAGCCATTACCGTAAGGAAAGCAAGGCCACTAATGGCAGGCTATCACTTTATGGGCAGGTTGTCGTGGCTGCCATGGCGATCCTTATTTTTTCACTCATGTTGGGTGAATGGGTCCTGTTGACAGGATGAATTCTGATGCCGGTAAGTTGTTTTCATCCTTCTATACACTTTACAGTGGTTTGCTCCGGTGTTCAAACATAATTTGGATTATTTATCTTTTACTGATAGTTCTGAAAAGTCAATGCTAATATACAAATCTTTAGTTGTAAACCGGCCACGCGTTTTTCCTGCAACAAATCTGTTCCAGTTTTTTACAAGCCTAAGTGCTTCCTGGTCTCTGCCCGAGCCAATTTTATAGAAAGATTCAGCGTGTAGTAACAAACCATTCTCACTAATTGTAGCTTTTACAATAGCTGTTGAAGGCGCTTTAAAGTTAGTGATTTTCACTTCCGATTTAAGGTAATTTATCCATGCTTCCTTTCCACCAAACAGTGAGGGTAATTCTTCAATATTTGAATAAACAAAGGTGTTCCCCAACGAATCACGACTTTGCCCTGACAACAATTGACCCTTGCTGTAAAGCTCCCGAAAAGAAGGTTTTCCATTTGCAAAATAGCCCATCCATTGGCCCTCTTTTCTTCCCATCGACACAAATCCTTTTTCGGCAACTATTCCATCGGCATAATATATCCCTTGCACCCCCTCGCCCCCGTCCACTTCCAATTCACCGAACTTATTCCAGGAATATTTAACTAGCACTTCGTTATCGGTGTAAGTCATTTCATTTATTTTTCTCCCATCTTCATCAAAGTATTTCCAATCGCCTTTTTTATTACCCGATTGATAACGACCATAAGCAGCATAAGTACCATTAGGATTGTAATAAAAAAAGATACCCTCTTCAATGCCTCTGTAGTAACGGCCTTTCATCTGAATTCCTCCTTCAATGTAATGGTCTTTTACTGCTCCATGAGGATTACCAAAAACATCTTGTTTTCCACTTCTGAAATATAGTGCTTCTTCTTTGGTTGTTTCACGCCAGTTCTCATCATACCAGACAATTAAATCCTTAGATTGGATAGTGTCTTTTGAAGTTGAATCAACAACCTGCCTTTCAAAAACCAGCCAAAAATCAAGTGGAGGCAACAACCTTATTGTTTCATTGGCTAATTGGATACTATCGGTGTACACAAGATCAGCTGAAGAAACAAAGTTTTTCATATGTCCGAGACTTTGGTTCCGTAGCCTAAAAATCTCTTTTAGAATAAACAGATCATGCTCCAATTCCACCGGAGGAACCCGAAATAATTGCAGCATCTCTAAATTTTTATTCCACACCAGTGATGCTTCATTTACACCGGCTAAAGAAACGAGCGGCTCATCGGGACCTATATTACTATTCAGCAATTCCACTGTTTGCCGATCATTTTGAATAAAGGAATTGAACATGGTATAATACCAATACCGATAAGGTTCCCTTGTAAAAATGGACATAAAAAGAATGGATATTGCTAATAACAATACCGATAAAACTCTGGTATAAACAACCCATCGCAACTTTATTTGACCCGGAAAAACCATCAAACCGGCAACAATACCCCAAAACAAACCAGCTATATGTGCGGCATTATCAATGATTTCCAAATAAAAGCCCAATCCGATGTTCAATAGAATCACAAACACCAATTGGGAGAACTCAATTATTCGTCTGTTGTAATTTATACCGGGTAAAAATACAAGGCCCATGAGCAAAGCGCCAGCCAGTGCCATTATTGCTCCGGATGCACCTGTGCTGATTAAAAAAAAATTATAATAATAACTTCCTGTGCCTGCCACTATGGCTCCTGTAAAAAAGATGATCAGCAGCAACAGACTTCCATACCTCTTTTCAAAATCGGCTCCAATCAGATATAGGGAGACTACATTGACCAGCAGGTGTAAAAGCCCGTAATGTACAAAGGCTGAGGTAATTGTCCTCCACCCTTCTCCTTTTTCGAGAAACGCATCAAAATTGCCACCCCACTGAATCAAATCTATAGGATCGGGAGCAAAAAATGAGACACCACTTGCAACCATAGCAACATAAACACCTATGATGGCAATACAAAGTATAAATGTTGAGGGAAACCTGTTTTGTGATCGGATCATGACTTAATGAACCACAAAAATAGGTTAAAGCAAATTTATTTATCCACCCCTTATTTCTTCTTTTTCACCACTAGTTTAGGAGCAGCTTTCTTTTTGGTTTCCCTCAGCATGGTCAGTTTTTCGACTTGGGGTCTTCGGTTTTTCTTAAGTGTGGTCTGGTATCTTTTTTCTTTCTCAATCAACAAATTTTCAGCACCTTTTATCATTTCCAGATCGGCCATGGTTTTCTTTGGTTTCGATTTTGTTTTAGAATTTGCCATAATTATTAAGATTTAGAGAGTAAAAGTATCTAAAATTCGTATTTTTGAGCATGATAATCCTCATATAAAAATAATTCTTACAACTGTTTTCCGATATGAAAGAAATAATTTTTGAAAAATTCCGAAATGTGTTTGAAAAAAACCTCCTTGAAGAAATTGCTGAAATAGGGAAACTTGTGAACGTAAAGGCAGGCGATGTAATAATGGATACCGGCCAATATATCAAATTTATTCCCATTTTGCTGGAAGGTACTATCAAAATTATTCGCTCCGATAATGAGGGTGGAGAAATTCTACTTTATTATGTTGGCAGCAATGAAACCTGTGCCATGTCTCTCACCTGTTGTTTGGCTCACCAAAAAAGCAAAATACGAGCCGTTGCCGAAGAGGATACAACGATGATTACACTCCCTGTAGCGAAAATGGAAGAATGGATGGTTCAATACCCTTCCTGGAAAAACTTTGTGATGCAAACCTACAGTGCCCGTTTTGATGAGTTATTAAAAACAATTGATGGTATTGCATTTCACAAAGTAGATGAACGATTAGAAAAGTACCTGAAAGATAAGGCAGCTCTCACTAACAGTCAGGTTATAAATGTGAGTCATCAGCAAATTGCAGAAGAGTTGAATTCCTCCCGGGAGGTTATATCGCGTTTACTCAAGCAACTCGAACATAATGGCGGAATTGTACTGGGGCGAAATAAGATTGAGTTGGTAAAAAAATAGTCGCTTTTGCAGGATGAGCTTGATATAAACACGTCCTCAATTAAAAGTATATTTTTAGTGTTTCAGGACTGTTTCTTTCAGGATAATATAAATTCCCATCACCAGCACAAACCACCCAAAGGCCTTTTTAAGTTTAATGTTATCGATGCCATGAGATAATTTGTTGCCAACAAATATTCCTGCTACAGCAAGTGCTGTAAACGATAAAATAAGCATCCAGTCCATCGGTATATGCTTGATGTCACCTAAAAAACCAATCAATGATTTGAGGGCGATGATGATGAGAGAAGTGCCTACTGCAATTTTCATAGGAAGTTTTGTTAAAAGAACCAGTGCCGGAATAATTAAAAATCCACCACCTGCACCCACCAATCCTGTTAATACTCCAACCACAGAACCCTCTAAAAAAATAAGAGGAATATTGAACCTCGGCTCGGCAATTTCAGGTTTTTGACTGGATGCCCGCGACTGATAAATCATAGAAAATGAGGCAGCAACCATTAAAATAGCAAACACAAGCATAATAAAAATATCTCTCGTCACTACGAAGTTACCTAGGCTAAACATGTTAGCAGGCAATCCGGGAACAAGATACATTCGCGTAAGAAAAACAGCCGCTATTGAAGGAACGCCAAAGATTAATGCCGCTTTAACATTTACCAAACCCTGCCGGTACTTCTGCAAACCACCCACCAGGCTCGTAGCACCTACAATAAACAGTGAATATGAGGTGGCGGTGAGAGGTTGAGTTCCCAAAAGATATACCAGAGCGGGAACGGTTAAAATTGACCCGCCTCCCCCTATCAAGCCCAGCGAAAGGCCAATTAAAATTGCGGCAATATATCCAAGCAGTTCCAAAGTAACAGATTGATTTAAGCCACAAAGATGAAAAAAATGATGCCCGTAACACCTAATTTATAAATCATTTAAGCAGAAATCACTTCTTTTTCGTAAAAAGTTGCGACATTTGCTTAAATTTACTCCTTGTAATATTCTAAACCCCTATTCAATGCGTACTATACTTGTTACCTTGTTTATCTTCAGTTATGCACTTACTGCATGCGGACAACCTACTTCCCAACAAGCCGGACAGATTTCGATGGATATTTCTGTGCTTGAATTTTCACGTCTAATCAAAACTGCGCCCGGGCAAATTATTGATGTCAGGACAAAAGCAGAAGTTGCCAAAGGAGCCATAGAAGGTTCAGAAAACATTGATTTGTTTGATGAAAATTTTGATGCCAAAATTGAAAAGCTAGACAAAACAAAACCGGTTTATTTGTATTGTGCATCCGGTGGTCGCAGCAGTGAAGCAATGGAAATTATGGTGAAAAAAGGATTCAAAACTGTATATAATCTCGATGGTGGATACAGTGCCTGGGTGAAAGCAAATGATACAAAATAAACTATGGGCTTCTCTCAAATCCTACCAATCTCCTTCTCCTTTGGAGAGGGATTTAGGGTGAGGCAGATTGAAAAGCAGGATTTGAGAGATGCCTCAACTTCCTTAAAATGAAAACCAAGGATTTTTTATTGGTAATCCTTCAGTTTTTACTTTTCATTATTTTTATCGTGTTTCCTGCCGGATTTGGTCCTCCGTTAATTTTTCCGTTTATCTCGTTCATACTCACAGTTGGAGGTTTGCTCCTTATAGCAATTAGTCTCTTCCATTTGGGAAGTAACATCACCCCTTTCCCTACACCCGTAAACCACTCCACGCTCATCACCCATGGGATTTATAAAATCATCAGACATCCTATTTACACCGGAATACTTTTTATTACATTGGGAATTGCATTTTATACTGCAAGTTATCCAAGGCTGGCAGTAACAGCATTATTATTTATTTTGTTTCATTACAAATCGAGATACGAAGAACAAATGCTCATTGAAAAATTTCCGGGATATGTTGATTATAAACTCAACACCGGGAGGTTTTTACCCAAATTATCAAAATTAAAAAACAGCAAATAACAGAGATTAAAACACACTAATATGGAAACAACAACACCAACATTTGGCGTTCAGGTACCCGATTGGTACAAAGGGTATGTGAACGCAATTGCCGGAGCCGATTTTATAACCGTGCTAAAAGAGCAATTCAACACTACCCCAGCTTTCCTAAAAAACATAAAAGCAGAAAAATGGGATTATGCCTATGCGCCCGAGAAATGGACCATTAAACAACTCATGATTCATTTGACAGATGCCGAAAGAGTGTTTGCATACAGGGCTTTGCGTTTTGCCCGCAACGATGCTACCGAACTGGCCGGTTTTGATGAAAATGAATATGCAGTTAATTGTATGATTGACTCCAGAACTCCCGATTCAATTATCAACGAATACCACGCTGTTAGATCATCTACAATTACGTTGTTTGATAGTTTTAATGAGGAAGCGTTGATGCGGAAAGGAATTGCAAATGGGAAAGAGTTTTCTGTCCGTTTATTGGGTGTGGTTATTGCAGGCCATCAAATGCATCACATGAATATACTTTCTGAAAGGTATCTTAGTGCATAAAAAAAACCGGAAAGTAAGTTTAAAACTTAAGTTCCGGTTGTTTACTTTCAAATTCAATTTTTCATGAAATCTTCTCGGGAAGAGTATGTTTTCGTCCTTTATTTTGCTCTTTCAAATATTTCATTAATGGGCTAAAGTAATCCACCATAGCTTTGGCACTCATCTGTTGCCCTAAATGTTTTTGAAGGTGGACTCTCCAATCTTCGGTTGCACCGGTAACCATTAATGATCTCAAAAATTCACCGGTTTCTTTGCTTCCCCAATAGTTGGTATTGTGAGGATCCTGTTTCAATATTTGTTCGGAGATATGGAGGTGAAACATAAACAGCAGCACATTGGAAATGGAATAATCGTAATACTGGGCAGGGTCGTTTACAATGTGTGTTTTGGTGGCAGCATCACAATATTTTTCGCCTCTTGGTGAAGGAGGAACAATTCCCTGATATTTCTTCACCAGCTCCCACCATTTTTTATTCATTTCGGAAGAAGGAAGATTTTTCGAGTATAACTCATTTTCATAATTGGTCATCACCCCCGCTCCCCATGGAATATGAACTATAAAATCGAGAGCTTCACGCAACAGCATTTGAGTTTTATCAGTTTTTGCATCTGCGCCCAGCATCCCTCTTCCTTCAAGGAAATCCTGTTGTAAGGCAGCTAAACCAATCAAACTTCCCATTGCCTCATGATACCCGCGATTAGCTCCGTTTCTCAAAATAATTGGTACATCAGGAATAGAATAAGTGGTATAGTAATAAATATGTCCCAACTCATGTAAAACCGTCCCCCACCATTCTGTATTAGGTTCTACGCTCATGAGTGAACGCACATCTTTATCATAATCCATGTGCCAGGCCGATGCATGATTATTTTTCTTAACACCGTCATCACCATTTAAAGGATACAAACTCGATTTTTCGTAGAAGGTATCGGGGAGCTTTTGAAAACCCATAGAGACATAAAATTCCTCACCTTGCTTTACAATGTATTCTGCTCCCTGATCTTTGAGGAATCCATCCACATTCATGCCTTCTGCATTTATGAGAGCGGTCCAGTCTTGTCCCCAACGGTTAGGAAGCCAATGAGCAGGAAGGTATTCGGGCACTTTCGCTCCATACTTTTTAGCTAAAGTGTATCTGGCCCAGGTATGCAGTTCACGATAGAGCGGCCATACGTCATTTACAAGCGAATTACACAAAGTTACCATCTCATCACCTTTCATTCCATAATCAGAAACCTGATAGGCAAAGTAATCGGGATAACCCAATTCCTTTACGGTAGCATTACGCAAGTCACGGAGTTCAACTACACCTTCTTTCAGGTTGATCCCTACTTCCTTTGATGCCTCCCATGCCCGAAGTCGCTCATCTGTGTTGTTGTTGGATTTCAAAATGCCATCAATTTGGTTGGTAGTAACAGATGCTTCTTTGATTCGATAGTCGAATCCAAACAAGCGGCTGGTTTGTTCGGCTTCCATATCAATTTTACGCTGCACAATATCCTTTGCCGATTCAGGATTGGCTCCGGCTGTATAAAGAATTAATTCCAGCTGGCGAATTTCGATAGGTGATAGATTGTTTCTCTCTTTTAAAAAGCCCCTGGCACTATCTATATTTTTATTACTTCCTGTAAAAGCAGCGAAGGCAGCATTCGCTTCTTTTACAGCATCTTTTGCACTGTTATCCCCTTCAACAATACGTGTGTTTAGTGTCCACTCTGCCTCATTGGAAGCGATCAGCAGTTCCTGAAAAATGGAATTGTATTCCTCAAGAAATGCCGTTACTTCGGGATTGGAATAATGATTTGCAGGCGTAGGTGTTTGCCTCCAGCCGATGGTGAAAAACAATAATGAAGCGGAGATAAAGGCAACAACGATTTTTTTCATAGTAATTAGATTAACTAATGGGGATTTAACTGAGTGAAATGCCGGGTAAGTGGGCTGTTTCTGATGTTATTGAGTCAACAGTAAATGATTTTTGCCGGGCCATACAATTGAGGTTCTAAAGATAGAGCTTAAACATACAACTTTAAATGTTTCAACATTCAAATGTGAGGAGGGATAATTCGGTTTACAGAGAGTGAACCTGCTCAGAATGACTTCACTGTGAACCAATGTGAATTAATGCTCTTTTTTCGGTACTTTTGCACCCCCTGAAAATCAGGTAAACCATAACGCTTCGATGCCCTATTCAAAAGAGATTAAAAAACGCCGCACTTTTGCCATCATCAGTCACCCGGATGCGGGAAAAACCACACTTACCGAAAAATTTCTTCTTTTTGGTGGTGCTATACAGGTAGCTGGTGCTGTAAAGTCCAATAAAATTAAAAAAACAGCCACCTCCGACTTCATGGAAATTGAAAAGCAGAGAGGAATTTCTGTGGCTACTTCCGTGATGAATTTTGAATACAAAGGGTTAAATATTAATTTGCTTGATACTCCCGGTCACAAAGACTTTGCTGAAGACACCTATCGCACGCTGACTGCTGTTGACAGTGTGATTCTTGTTGTTGATTGTGTTAAGGGCGTTGAGGAACAAACTGAAAAGCTAATGGGCGTTTGCCGGATGCGCAATACCCCAGTGATCATTTTTGTTAACAAACTTGATCGTGAAGGAAAAAATCCTTTTGATTTACTCGATGAGATTGAAGAAAAATTAGATATTAAAGTCAGGCCGCTTAGCTGGCCAATTAGCATGGGATCATCCTTTAAAGGGGTGTATAATATTTACAACAAGAGCCTGATGCTTTTTTCGCCTAACAAAAAAGCTACCGATGACGATGTACTACCAATTAAAGATTCGAAAGATCCTCTTTTGGTTGAAAAAGTTGGACGATTTGCAGAACAATTGCAGGAGGATATTCACCTCATCGAAGGTGTGTACGATCCCTTTGACAGGAACCGTTACCTATCGGGAGAAGTGGCTCCGGTATTTTTTGGAAGTGCCATCAACAATTTCGGAGTAAAAGAGTTGCTCGATACCTTTACGGAAATCGCACCACCTCCCGGCGACCGCCCTGCAGTGACGCGGATAGTTCATCCCAGTGAGAAACCATTCACCGGATTTGTATTTAAAATTCATGCCAACCTCGATCCGAAGCATCGCGACAGGATTGCTTTTTTGCGGATCTGCTCAGGGAAATTTGAAAGAGGGAAATTTTTCCATCATGTGAGGCTAAATAAAGACATTCGGTTTAATAGTCCTGCGCAATTTATGGCTCAGGCAAAAAGCATAATTGATGAAGCCTACCCGGGTGATGTAATTGGGTTGTATGACACAGGCAATTTTAAAATCGGCGATACGCTTACCGAAGGCGAAAACATTACTTTTAAAGGCATTCCAAGATTTTCACCGGAGATTTTCAAGGAACTCATCAATACCGATCCAATGAAAAGTAAGCAATTGGATAAGGGCATCATGCAGCTCACCGACGAGGGTGTTGCTCAGTTGTTCCTGCAAAATGGCGGCTCACGTAAAGTTATTGGGACTGTGGGTGAACTGCAGTTTGAAGTTATTCAACACCGCTTATTGAACGAATACGCCGCCTCCTGTAAATTCGTGCCTCTGTCGGTTTATAAAGCATGCTGGATCACTTGCGACGACAAACTTAAACTGGAGGAATTTATTCGCTTTAAATCGGGCCAAATAGCATTCGACAAAGACAAAAATGTTGTTTATTTCGCCGATTCACAATGGATGCTGGATCAAATGATCAAAAATAACCCCGAAATAGAATTTCACTTTTTATCGGATAACGTGGGGAGGTAAAGTGAGGAGTGA
>Ga0105046_10006995_pt1 | contig 17824 bp, 17 predicted proteins | sample MAT03_FD_78385 | JGI IMG/M metagenome (GOLD analysis project Ga0105046, IMG submission 78385) | Freshwater microbial communities from Lake Fryxell liftoff mats and glacier meltwater in Antarctica - MAT-03 (megahit assembly) | ecosystem: Environmental > Aquatic > Freshwater > Ice > Liftoff...
GCGCGTTTTGTTGCTCTGGGTCGACTTTGCCCCCGTATCGGCGGTGAAGTCGACCCGGAACCGCTTTGGCCACTTGTGTTTGACCTTCTGGGTCTACTTTGCCCCCGTATCTGCGGTGAAGTCGACCCGGAACTTCTGGTTTCGTCCTTGAGTTGCGCGCCTCCTCTGAATGGCGCGGTATTTCATGACCGGGATTGTGGAACAAAGCTGGGGACAATTTCCGGGATTTCACGCCGAAACGGGCGTTTGTTCGGCGGGCTGGACCTCGCCCGTGGTCGGCTTCCCTTAAGCTGAACCAGTGACGACCTCCCTCACCGATCGCCGGACCAGCCTCTACGAGACCCATGTCGAAGCGGGCGCGAAGATGGTTCCTTTCTCCGGCTGGGAGATGCCCGTTTCCTATGACGGCATCAAGGAAGAGCACATCGCCGTGCGCACTCACGCCGGCATCTTCGATACCTCACACATGGGCGAGATCGAAGTCGAAGGGCCCGGCGCACTGGCTTTTCTCCAACGTCTGGTCACCAACGACATCTCGAAAATCGCGATCGGTGGCGCCCAGTACTCCTGCCTGCTGAACGAACAAGCCGGGGTGATCGACGACCTTTTTGTCTACCGCCTCGGGGGCGACCGCTACCTGGTCATCACCAACGCCGGCAACCACGAGATCGACCTCGAGCAGTTCGGCAAGTTCGCCCGGGACTTCGACGTGTATGTGCGTGACGCCAGCTACAACTACGCGATGCTGGCCGTCCAGGGACCGCACGCCCGCCAGATCGTCGCCGACACCCTTCACATCGACCTGCCCAGGCGCATGGGCGTCATCGCCCAGCAGATCGGCCGCCGTCCGGCCCTGATCTGTGGCACTGGATACACCGGCGAAGACGGTGTGGAGCTGTTGATCGATCCCGAGATCGCCCCGGCCATCTGGATGGAACTGGTTGACGCCGGTGTCGTGCCAGCTGGTCTAGGAGCCCGCGACACGCTTCGCCTGGAGGTCTGTTTCCACCTCCATGGCAACGATCTTTCGACCGACATCGACCCGATCTCCGCCGGACTCGGCTGGGCTTGCAAAGAAGCCACCGGCTTCATCGGGTCGGACAAAGTCGCCGTGCTGCGGGCCAATGGCACCGACGAAAAACTTGCCCCGTTCGTGATCGAAGGACCCGGGATTCCCCGTCAGGGAAACCCGGTGGTGGTCGGAGACGTTGTGGTGGGAGAAGTCAGCAGTGGCACCTTTTCACCGTCTCTGGATATCGGTATCGGCATGGCCTTCATCCGGGCCGACCTGACCGACCCCGGAACCGAGATCGAGATCGATGTGCGCGGGAAGCGTCGTCCGGCCCGCGTAAGTTCCAAGCCCCTTTATTCCAAGGAGAAATAACTTGTCCGAGCCGAGCTACCCCGAAGACCTGAAGTACCACCCTGAACACGACTGGGCCCGGATCGAAGGTGATGAAGCCACCCTCGGAATCACCTGGTACGCCCAGGACTCCCTTGGCGAAGTCGTTTTCTACGAAGGCCCCGCTATCGGTGCCGAAGTGAAGAAGGACGAGCCCTACGCTGAAGTCGAGTCGGTCAAAGCCGTCTCCGACGTGATCGCCCCGCTCTCCGGCGAAGTCATCGCTGTAAACGACAGCCTTGCTGATGCCCCCGAAGCCGTGAACGCCGATCCGTACTCCACCGGCTGGCTGGTCAAAATCCGCCTGAGCGACCCCTCCGAAGCCGACCAGCTGATGGACCAGGCTGCCTACAAGGCGTCGCTGGAGTAGATCGTGGCCGGCTATACCCCCGCAACTTCTGATGACCAGGCGGCGATGCTGGCCGCAATCGGCGTCGATTCAATCGACGAGCTCTTCAGCCAGATTCCGGATGGAGTAAAGCTTGGCCGGCCGCTCGACCTCGAAGACGGGCTCAGCGAGTCCGAGGTCTACAAGCGCCTGGCGGACCTCGCTTCGTGGAACCGCCATGCCGAAGAGATGCCTTCATTTCTCGGTGCCGGCATGTACGACCACTACGTGCCGGCGATCGTTGACGCGATCACCAGCCGGTCCGAATTCCTGACTCCTTACACGCCGTATCAGCCGGAAGTTTCCCAGGGCGGCCTTCAGGTGATGTTCGAGTTTCAGACCGCAATGTCCGAACTCACCGGACTTCCCGTGTCAAACGCCGGCCTTTATGAAGGCCCCTCGGCTGCCGCCTCAGCCGCCTATCTGGCGCTGAAAGCAACCGGCCGTACCGGTCTGGTCGCCTCGCGCGGCCTCCACCCGCACAGCCGGGAGACGCTTGCCACTCACGCGGTTGGTTTCGGCGCCCAGCTGACTGAAGTCCCGCTGGTCGACGGCCTCACCGAAAGCAAAGCACTCGAAGCAGCGATCGACGAAAACACTGCCGCGGTCTTCCTGCAGAACCCCAACTTCCTGGGGTCGGTTGAAGACATCGCCACGCTCGGCGAGTACGCAACCTCGAAGGGTGCGCTCCTGATCGTCCAGGTCGATCCGATCACCCTCAGCATCCTCAAGCCCCCGGGCGAGTGTGGTGCCGACATCGCTTACGGCGAAGGCCAGCCGCTCGGCAACCGCCTCGATTTCGGCGGTCCTTCATTCGGTTTCTTCTGCGCCAAGCAGGAGCACATCCGCCGCATGCCCGGCCGGATTGCGGGTGAGACCACCGACGTCGACGGACGCCGCGGGTTCGTGCTGGCCCTTCAGACCCGTGAGCAGCACATCCGTCGTGAAAAGGCGACCAGCAACATCTGCACCTCGCAGGCTCTGAACGCGCTCGGAGCAATGGTCCACCTTTCCTGGCTGGGCAAGGAGGGTTTCGTCGAACTCGGCGAGCTCCTGGCCCGCCGCACCGATTACGCCCGGAAGACGATCGCCGGTCTGGATGGTTTCGAGCTGCTTCACAACGCACCAGTGGTCCGTGAATTCGCCGTGCGTTCCGATCGTCCCGTCGAAGAACTGCTCCACATGAGCTCGGATCCGACCGAGCCCGCTCCCTACATCCCGGTGTATCCGCTCGGCCGTGACTACCCCGAATACGAAGATTCGTTCCTGGTCGCGATGACCGAGAACCGCTCGGTTGACGACGTCCACTGGCTGGCCCACATGCTCTCGCACGGGCAGGCTGGCTGGGACGAGCACATCCACGAACACGACGATGAGGGCAATCCCGTCGAAACCAACGGGAACGTTGCCGAAGCTGCCGACGGGGCGGAAGTCCGACAGGAGGCGATTCGATGAGTAACGCCGCCACCCTCACCGAGACCCCGCAGCAGGCCGACCGTGCCGTGACGATCTACGAGAAATCCGTCCCCGGTCGCCGCGCGGTTCAGCTGCCGCCGACCGGAGTCGAAGAGACACCGATCGATCAGCTGATCCCGTCGCACCTCCTTCGTGAGACACCGGCCGAGCTGCCGGAAGTTTCCGAGCCGGACATCATCCGGCATTACAACCGGATTTCCCGCCGAAACTTCGACCTCGACACCGGCTTCTATCCGCTCGGATCCTGCACCATGAAGTACAACCCGCGCCTCAACGAGCGGGTCGCGGCGCTGCCTGGACACGCCCGGCTTCATCCGGCGACCAACCCGGCCGACGCGCAGGGCGCGCTCGAGCTGATGTACCTGCTCCAGGAATCGCTCAGCGAAATCTGCGGCCTGCCCACGGTCAGCCTGCAGCCTTCGGCCGGATCCCAGGGCGAGCTCGCCGGACTGCTTCTGACCCGGGCCTACCACAAGGACAAGGGCCGGAATCCCGGCAAGGTCCTGACCCCGGACACCGCCCACGGCACCAACCCCGCTTCGGTCTCGATGGCCGGTTATGAGGTGGTCAAGATTGCGACCAACGCCGACGGCGGGGTCGACATGGACGACCTCCGGACGAAGATTGACGAAGACGTTGCCTGCCTGATGCTGACCAACCCGAACACGCTCGGGGTCTTCGACGAGAACATCGCCGAGATGGCTTCCTTGGTCCATGAGATCGGCGGCCTGCTCTATTACGACGGTGCGAACCTGAACGCAATCATGGGCCAGGCCCGCCCGGGCGACATGGGCTTCGACATCGTCCACGTCAACCTCCACAAGTCTTTCTCCCAGCCGCACGGTGGTGGAGGACCTGGTGCCGGACCGATCGCAGTTTCCGACCGGGTCGAGCCCTTCATCCCGAAGCCGCAAGTGATCCTCGGAAAGCGCTCCTTCGTAGATGGCGCGTGGATCACCACCGCCGTCGAAGGCGGAGCCGCTGACGGCGACTTATTCTTCGACCTCGACTACGACCGGCCAAAGTCGATTGGTCGCATGCGGGGATTCCAGGGCAACTTCGGCGTTTTCGTCCGCTCCTACGCTTACATCCTGAGTCTGGGCGGCGATGGTCTTTCCGAGGCTTCGCAGCTCGCGGTCCTGAACGCCAACTACCTCAAGACCCGGCTTTCCGAAGGTCGTGCCGGCAAATATCTGCCCGTCGCTTTCGACCGGCACTGCATGCATGAGTTCGTCATCTCCGGTGCGGAGATGAAGAAACAGCTCGGCATCAAGACGCTCGATCTGGCCAAGCGCCTGCTCGATTTCGGCTTCCATCCGCCGACCGTTTACTTCCCGCTGCTGGTCGAAGAGGCCATGATGATCGAACCGGTCGAGACTGAAGCCAAGGAGCATCTGGACGAATTCGCGGATGCGATCGAGAAGATCCTCGAAGAGGCGGAATCGGATCCGGAGATCGCGCAGAACGCGCCGTACAGCACACCGGTCAGAAGGCTGGACGAAGTCGGGGCGACACGCCGGCCGGTCATTCGCCAGCTCTGAACAAGGAATCCGATTTGACATCCCGCTTTCGCCACTCGATTCGATTCCGGGGCGGAAGCCAAACCGGATTTCGAAGTTTTTGGAAGGCGCATGGGCAAACCTGCTGCCTCGAGCAGTGCCAAAGGGTGCATAGCGGTAGATTCTGCTGGCTTGCAATCAAATCCAGAAGGACGCGGTGCTTTAGATGTCGGATGAGAATCCCCAGTACTCACTGAACCAGGACCAGCGCGACTTCCTCGAAGTGATCCGCCAGATGGTTCAGGAGAAAGTCGCGCCGCGCGCCGCGGAGATCGACGAGAAGGCCGAGTATCCGCAGGACATCCGCGAGCTGTTCGCCGACCACGATCTGTTCGGCCTGCCCATCGAAGAGCAGTACGGAGGCACCGGCACCGGTGACCTGATGCTTGTCGCGGCGATTGAAGAGATCGCCAAAGGCTGTGCTTCCTCATCGCTGATGATTGCCGCCCAGGACCTCTCGTCATTGCCTTTCAGGCTTCACGCTTCCGATGACCTCAAGGACCGTTTCCTGCCAAAGATGGCCTCCGGCGAATGGATCGGTGCTTTCTGCCTGTCCGAGCCTGACGCCGGGTCCGACCCGGGCGCGCTGCGCACGCACGCCACGAAAGTTGACGGCGGCTGGCAGCTGAACGGTGCCAAGAACTGGATCACCAACGCCGGCGTTGCCGATTTTTACATCACCTTCGCCGTGACCGATCCCGACGTGAAGTACTCACGTGGCATCACCGCTTTCGTCGTAATGGCCGACTCGCCCGGCTTCCGGATCGACGCGCTCGAGCACAAGATGGGCATGAAGGGCTCACCGACCGGCCAGCCGGTTTACGAAGACGTCTTCGTCCCGGATGAGAACGTGATCGGTGAAGTCGGCAAAGGATTCGGCGTCGCGATGTCGACCCTCGATCGCTCCCGGCTCGGAATCGCGGCGCAGGCTGTCGGCATTGCCCAGGGCGCCACCGACTACGCCGCCAATTACGCCAAAGAGCGCATCGCGTTCGGCCACCCGATCAACACCCTTCAGGGGATCCAGTTCAAGCTGGCCGATATGGAGACCAAGACGGCCGCCGCCCGCGAACTTACCTACCGCGCCGCTTCGATGTCAGATGCCAACGACCCGAAGCTCGGAAAGTACTCGGCGATGGCCAAACTCTTTGCCTCCGACACCGCCATGGAAGTCACCATCGAAGCGGTTCAGGTGCTCGGTGGATACGGCTACGTCAAGGAGTATCCAGTCGAACGCATGATGCGTGACGCCAAACTGACCCAGATCTACGAAGGAACGAACGAGATCCAGCGCGTCGTAATCGGCAGGTCGATGGCTTAGTCGAATGAAGATCTTTTCCGGAATCCAGCCGACTGGTAGAAAACACCTCGGCAATTACATCGGTGCGATCCGGCAGTACGTGGAGAGCCAGGACAGAGGAGATCCCGCGGTCTTCTGTGTAGTTGACCTACACGCAACCACCGTCGCTTACGACCCCACCGAATTGCGGGACCGTCTGTATGACACGACCGCGATCCTGCTTGCCGCCGGTCTCGATCCGGAAAAGTGCATCCTCTTTCGCCAGTCGGATGTCCACGAACACACTGAGCTTTCGTGGCTGCTCGGGGGCGTCACCGCCCACGGCGATCTCAACCGCATGACCCAGTTCAAGGAGAAATCGGCCAGGCAGAAAGAGCTCGTTTCGGCCGGCCTGTTCTTCTATCCGGTGCTGATGGCGGCCGATGTGCTCGCCTACCGGGCGCAGGAGGTGCCGGTTGGCGAGGACCAGATCCAGCACGTTGAACTCATGCGCGAAATCGCCCGCAGGTTCAACGAGCGTTTCGGAGAGACCCTGGTCGTTCCCGAATACCGAATCCCGGAGATCGGGGCGCGGGTCATGGACCTGCAGGAGCCGACGAACAAGATGTCGACCACGGCAGGCTCCGATTCCGGAAGGATCTACGTGCTCGATGATGAGAAAGCGATCCGCAAGAAGTTCGGCAGCGCCGTGACCGACTCCGGTCGCGAAGTGGTTCGGGGGCCGGACAAACCCGGCATCACCAACCTGATCGGCATCCACTCGGTTGCGTCGGGCAGGGGTGAGGCAGACATTGAATCCGATTTCGTAGATGCCGGTTACGGAGACTTCAAGAAGGCGGTAGCCGAATCGGTGGTCGAATACCTCGCACCGGTGCGGGATGCATATCCCGGGATTCGAGGCGACGAAGCCGCACTTGAGGCGGTGCTCGAACACGGTGCGAACCAGGCCCGCGAGATCGCTTCGGCGACCCTGGGCGACGTTCGTGAAGCCATGGGAGTCGGCGCTCCCCGCAAATAGCGGTTTTTGCCTGATTCGGCTTCATAGCTCACGGAACCGCAAATAGCGGATTTTTCGGGCAGTGTCGACCGATCACGTCTTTACCCTGTTGGAATGGCTTCCAGACTTGATTTGGACCTCGACCTGGACCTGGATGTCTTCGTCGGGCCCTTTGACTTGCTGCTCAGCATTGTGCTGCGCGAAGAAGTCAGCCTGCTCGAAGTCGAACTGGGCGAGATCGTCGCCAGCTACGTGACCAAGCTGGAAGAGGAAGGCGAGATGGAACTCGAGGTCGCGACCGAGTTCCTGCTGCTGGTCGCTTCGCTGCTGGAACTCAAGTCGCGCCTGATGCTGCCCGGTGCGGAAGAGGAGTTCTCCGAGATGGAACCGGCAGAGGCGGTCGAAGAACTGGTCGCGCGCATGCTGGAGTACCGCCGCTACCGCGATGCCGGCCGGGTCCTGGCCGAACACTTCGAGAGCCAGCGTGGATACATGTATCGCTCCGCACCGCTGCCGCTTGAACTGCGACGGGTCGCAGTCGAGTCAGCTGAGGCGGTCTACGACCCCGACCAGCTGGCTGCGGCGATGGGTGACCTGCTCGAACCGCCGCCACGACCGGACCTTTCCCACATGCGGGCGACCGTTTCGCTCCAACGGAGGCTTTCGGTTCTGCGCTCGGCGCTCATGCGTTCGCCGAGGTTCGACTTCGACGAACAGTTTGGCAATGAAGACCGGCTCACCCAGGCGGTGACCATATTCGCCCTGCTCGATCTTTACAGCAAGGGTGAAGCCTCCTGGGAACAGTCCGAGCCCTGCGGCCCGATAACGGTGCGCAGCATCAATACCGGGACCGGCCAGCTGGCCCAGGCGGGATAGACGATGAGTCTTGAACATTCAGCCGAGCTTGCCCGGACAATCGAAGCCCTGCTCTTCCTCTCGAACCATCCGGTCGGAGAGATGGAACTGGCCGAGGCCTGTCAGGTTGACCTGGAGGAAGTCCAGGCTGCGGTCGTGGCGCTGGAGAAAGAATTTGAACCCGGACGGCGCGGACTCGTGCTTCGCCGGGTTGGCGAGGGCCTGGTGCTGGCCACTGACCCGGCCACCGAGAATGCGGCCCGGCGACTGCTGGCCGCGCCGAGAACCCCGCCGCTCACCCAGGCGCAGGCAGAGACCCTGGCGATCGTCGCTTATCTCCAGCCGGTGGCTCGGCCGGAGATCGCCCGAATCCGTGGAGTCTCATCTGAGTCGGCGGTTATCAGCCTCTCCGAGCGCGGTCTGATCGAAGAGTCCGGGCGGTCCCGCTTCGGGGCCACCATCTATCGAACATCGGCCCTTTTCGAGAAGGTTTTCGGCCTGGACGGGCTCGATGCCCTCCCGGACCCGACCAAGTTCGACCCGACGCCAGAAGATGAGCGCGAGATCCGCGAGCGCCTGCTGGCCGCTGGCGAGCAGCGCTCCGACCAGTAGCGACGCGCTGGCGTAGGTTGCAGCAATGCGCCTCGCCAAATACCTCGCTCATTCCGGAGTAGCCTCACGCCGCAAGGCGGAGGTGATCATCGGTGCCGGTCGGGTCCGGGTCGACGGCCATCTGGTGACCGACCCGGCCACCGGGGTTGAAGTCGGGCAGGACATCAGGGTCGATGGCCACATGGTGGTCCCGGAGGGCCATGAGGTCTGGGTGGTGAACAAGCCGATCGACGTGATTTCAACGGCCGACGAACCCGGCAAGCGCATGGCCGTGGTCGATTTGGTCGACAGTGCAGCCCGGCTCTATCCGGTCGGCCGACTTGACGCCGATTCCTCCGGAATCATCCTGCTGAGCAATGACGGTGAGCTGGCCAACGTGCTGACCCACCCGCGATACGGAGTGAAAAAGACCTATCGCGTCGGCCTGCGCCACAACGTTTCCGATGCCGAACTGAACAGCCTCGCCAAAGGGGTGAGGCTTGACGATGGCATGACCGCTCCGGCCGACGTCCAGCGGAACGGGGAGCGCACTTTCGACATCACGATCCGTGAAGGACGCAACCGTCAGATCCGCCGCATGGGTGAAGCGATCGGCAACGAAGTCATGGAACTCCAGCGGATTTCCATCGGTCACCTGCGACTGGGACGCCTGGGCGTGGGCAAATCGAGATTGCTTGACGAGCAAGAGGTGGCACGGCTCTGGAAAGATGCAGAGCATGAGTGAGCAGACCAAAGTCGTGGCGGTGCGGGGAGCCGTCCAGGCTGACCTGAATTCAGCCGAAGCGATCCTGACCGCTACTGAAGAGCTTATGACCGAGCTGATCAGTCGCAACGAACTCGATTCCGAGCACATGATCAGCGCGATTTTCACGACGACGGGTGACCTCGATGCGGAATTTCCGGCGGTCGCGGCACGTCGCATGGGCCTCAACGATGTCCCGCTGATGTGTGCCCAGGAGATCCCGGTGCCGGGTTCGATGACCAGGGTCATCCGGGTCCTGCTCCACATGAATTCGCCGGTTGATTTCAAGCCGCAGCACGTCTACCTCGGAGAAACCCGCAACCTGCGAGCCGACCTGAACGCCGCGCAGTGACCGTTCACTTCAACTCGAAGCTCGCGACAATTCCCGGCTACACGCCGGGCGTGCCCAAGGGGCATTCGGCCGAAGACGTAGCCAAATCCAGTCTGGCCCAGCTCGCTTCGAACGAATCGCCGTTCGATCCGCTGCCGGAAGTGATTGAGGCGGTCACCAGGGCAGCCGGCTCCATGAATCGTTACCCGGACCCGGAGGCCACTCTGCTGCGCCAGCGGCTCGGCGAGCGCCACGGGGTGGATCCCGCCCGGATCGCCCCGGCCAACGGCTCCTGCGAGATCCTGCTCGCCGCTGGGGAAGCACTGCTCGAACCGGGCGCAGAGATCGTCTACGCCTGGCCTTCTTTCTCGATGTATCCAAACCTCGCGGCCATGTCCGGTGCCCGGGAGATCCGGGTGCCGCTGGCCAAGGGTGAGGTCCACGACCTCGAAGCGATGCTGACGGAGATCACCGCCGCGACCCAGCTGGTCCTGGTCTGCAACCCGAACAACCCGACCGGCACCTACCTCCCGTTCAGCGAGATCAGGTCATTCGTCGAAAGGGTGCCGGATCACGCCACGGTCATTCTCGACGAGGCGTACATCGAATTCCAGACAGTGGATGACCCGGATGCTTCGCTTCAGCTTCTGGACGATCACGACAACCTTGTGATCCTCCGGACTTTCAGCAAATCGCACTCTCTGGCCGGTCTCCGGGTCGGCTATGCGATTGGCTCGCCCGCCTTCCGGGCGGCGATGGACGCGGTGCGCCAGCCGTTCAGCGTCAACGCGCTTGCCCAGGCCGGCGCGGTCGAGGCGCTCAAACATGGCGAGGCCATTCGCAGCCAGGTCCTTGCCGCGATCAAGGAACGGGCGAGGGTGGAGGAAGGCTTCAAAGCCCACCGGCTTTTGACCGCTACCACCGGGGCCAACTTCTCTTGGGTTTCACTGGGTGAAGACGGGGCCGAGATCGAAGAACTCGTGGTCAACGACCTGACTGCGGCTGGGATCATCGTGCGGGCCGGACGCGGGTTGGGCGGCCCCGGATGGCTGCGGATTTCATACGGCACCACTGAAGAAAACGACCGCATGCTCGAAGCACTCGGGGATTCGGTCAGGCGCCATTCCTGACGCCCGCCGTCATCACCTGATACAAAAGGGGTGAGTGAAGTCACACGGTGACATCCACAGCCGCCTTTCGCGGCCCGTCACCAGCGCAACTGGCGCCGCGTCTCGTGCTGGCTTCTATTCCTATTGGCGATTTACTTAGGCGTCCGGAAACCCGGTCTTACGACCGCGTTCTCATAATTTGAAAGCCGCCGGGCGCCGAATCCCTTCAAGGGACCTCTTGGTCCTGTCTTGCTGCGTTACGCCGCAGCCCGGAAAGTAGAGTTTGAGGAAGTCAAGAAAGGTACGAAAACCAGATGATGATCGTAATGAAAGAAGGGGCGACTGAAGAACAGATCGCCAAGATCGTAGAGCGGGTCGAGCAGGTCGGTTGCTCGGCCCACGTATCCAAGGGGGAACTACTGACCGTGATTGGCGCAATCGGCAGCCGGGACAAAGACCAGGAGCTCGCGCTTGAAGGCGCCCCCGGGGTCGACCATGTAGTGCCGATCGCAAAGCCATACAAGCTCGCCTCACGCCAGTTCAAGAAAGATGAAGATTCGGTTTTCGAAATCGGTGGAAGAAAAGTCGGCGGCACGAACTTCGCCCTGATTGCCGGCCCGTGCACCGTCGAGAATCGCGACCAGATGCTCGATTCAGCCGACGCGGTCGCGGCAGCCGGAGCGACCATGCTGCGTGGCGGCGCTTACAAGCCGAGGACCTCGCCGTACAGCTTCCAGGGACTGGGTCGCGAAGGCCTGCGCCTGCTCGCGGAATCGCGTGAACGAACCGGCCTGCCGATCGTCACCGAACTGCTTGACCTGCGTGACCTTGACGACGTTCTCGAAGTCGCCGACGTGATCCAGGTTGGCGCGCGCAACATGCAGAACTACGCCTTGCTCGCCGAAATCGGCAAGTCGAAACGCCCTGTTCTGCTCAAGCGCGGTCTGTCCGCAACGGTCGAAGAGCTGCTGATGGCTTCCGAGTACGTGCTCAAGGAAGGCAACGAGAACGTCATGCTCTGCGAGCGCGGAATCCGTACCTACGAAACGGCCTACCGCTTCACGCTCGACCTGCTCGCCGTTCCGGCGCTCAAGGAACTGACGCACCTCCCGGTGATCGTCGATCCGAGCCATGCCCCGGGCCGTCGTGACTGGGTTGAGCCGATGTCCCTGGCCGCAGCCGCAGCCGGAGCCGACGGAATCATCATCGAAGTCCATAACGAGCCCGACAAGGCGATCTGCGACGCCGCGCAGCAGGTGCCGACCTCGGAGTTCGAGGCGCTCGTGGCGAAGCTCGAAGCCATCGTCGGGGTCGTCGGAAAGACGATTTCCCGGGCTTGAGCCTGCGCCTCACCATTCTCGGGGTTGGCCTGATCGGTGGGTCGATCGGGCTGGCCGCGCGTGAGCGCGGTCTCGCCGAGGTGACGGGCTACGTGCGCAACCCGGACAAGGCGGAGGAGTGCCTCCGCCTTGGGGCCGTGGACCACATCGCGGATTCGATCGAAGCTGCGTCGGCGGGAGCCGACGTGGTCATCTGCTGCGCGTCGGTGGGGTCGCTGGCCGGGATGGCGAAAGCTGCCCTGGACGCGGCCGGACCAGACTGTGTCGTGACTGACGTCGGTTCGACCAAACAAGAGCTGGTCGAAGCGATGGGCGGAGACGAAAGATTTATCGGTGGGCATCCGCTGGCTGGCGCCGAGACGGCCGGGGTCGCCAATGCGCGCTCCGACCTGTACGAAGGTGCACGCTGGTACCTGACGCCTTCCGCGAACGCTTCGGGTGTGCTCTATGACCGCCTTCAACGGCTGGTCAAGGACCTTGGTGCGAAGCCGATGGCCATCGAAGCTGCCGAGCACGATGGGGCGATGGCGGCGGTCAGCCACCTGCCGCATGTCTTCGCCAACCAGCTGGCGGCCCAGGGCCGTCCAGCGACGGAACGACTCGGTGGGCTGGCACCCAGCCTTCGTGATGCCACCAGGGTCGCCGGGGCCAACCCCGGCATCTGGGGAGAAATCTTCGCGACCAACCACCTGGCCGTGGCGGCGGCAATCCGCGAATCGATCGTCGGCCTGGAGTTCGCGGCCGAGCTGATCGAATCGGCCGACGCCGAAAGGATCGCCAAATGGCAGACAACCGCTGCCGCCGACCGGGCCGGGCTCTCGAGTTCGGAAACCGAGGGAGAGGCCACCCATCAGCTGCGGGTGCTGGTGCCGAACCGCCCGGGAATCCTGGCCGAGCTGGCACTGGCGCTGGGCAAAGCCGGCGTCAACATCACCGACATGTCGCTCGATCCCACGCCGGACATGAGCTCCGGTGCGATCTCGCTCTGGGTTGCCGGTGAGGATGAAGCCGAAAAAGCCGTCGAATGCATCGCCGGGCAGGGCCATTCAGTGTCGCTGGTCGGCGAAGAATGAGCATTGAGCAGAACGGCAAGCCAGTCGTTGCAGAGTTCAAGCCGCGCGGTCCACTGACCGGCTCGATCCGGCCCCCGGCGGACAAATCCATTTCCCATCGCGCGGCAATCATCGGTGCGATGTCGGAAGGCCCGACCAGGGTCAGCAACTTCCTCGACTCCGATGACACCCGCTCGACTCTGAGCGCTGTGGCCAACCTCGGGGCGATGGTCGATCCCGAGCCGACCACCTTCATGCCGGAGGAATTCGTGATCGACGGGGTTGGCCCCGGCGGGCCGCGCAGCCTCGGCCGGATCGACGTCGGCAATGCCGGAACCCTGATGCGCCTTCTGCCCGGCTGGATCGCCGGTTACGAGGGCGGGCTATGGCGGATGAACGGCGACGCTTCGATCCGCAAGCGTCCGGTGGACCGGATCGCCGACCCACTTCGCCTGATGGGGGCCGAGATCGAAGTCACCGACGGGCGTTTCCCGCCAATCAGGATCGACGGCCGGCAGCTCAAAGGCATCGAATACGAACTTCCGGTCGCCAGCGCGCAGGTCAAGTCCTGCATCCTGCTGGCCGGACTCCGGGCCGAAGGGCCGACCACGGTGATCGAGCCGCTGGCCACCCGTGACCACACCGAAGTGATGCTGGAAGCAGCCGGAGCTGACATCGAGCGCCGCCCTGGTTCAGTCACTATCCGGCCCGGCAGGGAGCTGCGGCTGGCCGAGGTCGAAGTCCCGGCCGACATTTCTTCTGCGGCTTTCTTCCTGGTCGCCGCTTCGATCGTCCCTGGATCGCGCGTGGAACTGGAGCGGATCGGAATCAACCCGACCCGGACCGGGATCCTCACGATCCTTGAACGCATGGGCGCCGACATCGAGGTCAGCCCGCAGGAGGGTGGGGGAGAACCGGTCGGCAACATCACCGTGAAGTCAGCTGATCTGAAAGCGACAAGGATCGAAGGCAAGGAGATCCCCCTCGCCATCGACGAGCTTCCAGTGGTGGCCCTGGCGGCCTGTTTTGCCGAAGGAGAGACGGTGATCGCCGATGCCGAAGAACTCAAGCGCAAGGAGTCGGACCGGATCGCGGTCGTGGTTGATTCCCTCAAAGCGCTGGGCGCCGACATCACCGCCACCGACGACGGCATGATCATCCGCGGCACCGGGGGTCTGCGCGGCGGCATCGTCCACTCGAATGGAGACCACCGCATCGCAATGCTCGGAGCGGTCGCCGGGATCGCAAGCACCGACGGCGTCGGCGTGATCGACATGGAAGCCGCCTCGGTCAGTTACCCCGGCTTCGCGATCGACTTGAACCGCCTGAGCACGGAGACGACCTAGTCTGTCTCGCGGCTCCAGCGCTGCACGCTTGAATGCTCGTCCAGTGACCACGGAGCGAGCAACAGCAGGAAACGCGAATCTTCCAGTGCTCTGACTGAATGCCGTTCCGATGGTTCGAAGACGACCATTGTCCCGGGCCCGCCGGTGACCTTCTGGTCGTCCGGAGTCGCGATCTCCAGGCGCCCGAGGATGACAACGACGGTCGCTCTTTCACGGACCTGGTGGTCACCCATCTCGTCTCCGGCAGCAAGGTGGACGAGTACGGCCCGGCCCTCTTCGAACGAACCGAGAATCTCCGGCTTGTGACGCTCGACCTTATATTCGACGAGGTTCCAGGATTCCACTCTTCCTCCTTGGTGTGTTCCTTCTCCGGTAGCGAGCCTATACCGCCCGTCGGGGCTCTCGCGGGAATCTAAGGTGGTCGGGCTCAGTCGTTCCTGTGCTCGCCGACCCAGTCGTCGAGCTTCTGCCAGCAGTCGAAGAGCCACTCGGTGCGGGCGGCTTCTCCCGACGGAATCTCGGATCCGGAGTAGCGCCAGAACTTGACCTTGATCGTTTTGTTGACCAGTTCCCCCGCCCAGACGTCACCGATCGAGCGCAGGCCGTCGAACCCGACGTGGGCGCAGAAGACCATGTCGATCCCACCTGCGGCTTCATCGATCAGGGCCAGCGGCCCACCGAGCCTTGGTGGCAACAGGTGGTTGAGGCGGGCGGCGTAGGGGGCGATTTCGGGCTGGCGCTCTTTGATGATCTCATGGGCGCGTTGGATCTTCTGCGGGGTCGGGCGGGTGCCTTCGGGGTAGATGCCGAGGATTTCGCCCGGGCTCATGTCGTGAGTGAGCTGACGCACCGCCTTGATTTCGGTCTCCGGGTCCAGCGATCCGCGCCGGATGAAAACGGTCGGGGTCCAGCGGCCACCGATGTCGATCGCCGGCAGGGCCTGAATTTCGCGCTTGATGACGAATCGCACGCCGATGCCGTACTCGTGGCCGATCAGAACATCGGGCAGGAGGTTGTCGATGATGCTGGCGTGGCGGATCATCAGGATGGAAGGACCTTTCGCGGTCAGATCGAGGCCCTCGGTCTCGATCTTCACCCCCAGGAAGATCTTCACGGCGCCGAGATGGTTGCGGGCCCAGCGGATACGCAGCACGTAGATCCATCGCCGGCGGGTTACCGAGCCGGAGTTGAAAGGCCCGCCGGTCAGCACGTAGATGAACGGCAACTTGACCAGCGCTTCGATCTCGCCAAAAAGGAAACACCAGAGGGCGGGTAGCAGTCTGACGCTGACCCAGGGCTTGCGGCGTTTCAGCCACAGGGTGAGGTCGACGATCGCCGCAATCAGCAGTAACAGCGGGAAAAGTACGGTTCCGAGGACAAAGAGCAGCACCTCGGCGGTGATGCCGAGCACCCGTCGAAGCATCCTCGGACCAAGCGGTCCCTGGTCAGGGAATAAGGGTCCCCTGCCCGGGGTCTGAACGCGCATCGGGTGATCGTATTTAAGTTGGCTGTCTCGCGGGATTCAGACCTTCCCGATTACCCGTACCATGGGGGGTTCGATGAACGGGTCACTCAATTGGTAATCGCCATAGACGGACCGGCGGGAGCCGGTAAATCATCCGTGGCCCGGGGGGTGGCGGAATCGCTCGGCTTGACGTATCTGGATTCAGGTGCCATGTACCGCTGCGTCGCTTACACCTGCCTCGACTGGGGGGCCGATCCTGAACAGTCCGGCGAAGCGACTTCAACCGCCGAATCGATCGAGATTTCCTTCGAAGACGAAGAAGTCCTGATCGATGGCGTTGATGTCACCGAAGAGATCCGCAGTCCCGAGGTTTCCGAAACCGCATCGAAGGTTGCGATCCATCCCGGAGTCCGCGACGCCATGGTCACCGAGCAGCGTCGGCTGATCGAGACCGGCAACTTCATCGCCGAGGGACGCGACATCGGCACTGTGGTCAGCCCCGATTCACCGCTCAAAGTTTTCCTGACCGCTTCGCCTGAAGTCCGCGCCCAGCGCCGGGCCGACCAGACCGGTGGAGATCCCCGCGAGATTCTGGTCGCCCAGATGGAACGCGACAAGCGTGATTCCGAGCGTGAACATGGTGCACTGAAGGCGGCTGAAGACGCCGTCGAAGTCGACACCTCCGACCTGAACCAGGAAGAGGTCGTCGAGAAGATCGCCGCCCTCGCCAGAGAACGAGGAATTGCCTGATGGCCCGAGTACCAACAGTCGCCGTTGTCGGATTCCCGAACGTCGGTAAAAGCACCCTGGTCAACCGGCTGGCCGGTGGTCGCGAGGCGGTCGTCCATCCTGAAGCCGGGGTCACGCGCGATCGCAAGAAAGTCCGCTGCGAGTGGAACGGACTGGAGTTCGACCTGCTCGACACTGGCGGTATCGATTTGGAAGACGACACCGAGATGGCGCTGGACATCCAGCGTCAGGCCCGCCTCGGCATGGCCGAAGCCGATGCGATCGTGCTCGTGGTTGACGGTCAGGGCGGGCTGCGCTCGGGTGACACCGACATGGCCCGGCAGCTGCGAACTTCGCCGGTTCCGGTTCTGGTTGCAGTCAACAAGTCCGACCGGCCCGATGACGAATACGTAGCTTCTGAATTCCATGCTCTGGGTCTGGGGGAGCCGATTGCGGTTTCCGCCACCCACGGCATTCGGACTGGCGACCTGCTCGACAAGATCACCGAAGCGATCGGCGACCGCCCGGCCCGTATCGAAGAGGACGAAAGCGTGAGGATCGCCGTGATCGGCCGCCCGAACGTCGGCAAGTCATCGATCGTCAACCGGATACTCGGTGACGACCGCGTGATCGTGTCCAACGTCGCTGGCACCACTCGCGACGCGATCGACACCGAGATCGAAGTTGACGGCCGGGCGATCACCCTGGTCGACACCGCCGGGCTGCGACGCAAGTCGAAGGTTGCCGGCACCGTCGACCATTACGCCCAGCTGCGCTCCGAGCGCGCGATCGAGCGGGCCGACGTGGCGATCATCGTCTGCGACGCCGCTGAAGGTGTGCGCTCCGAAGACCTCAAGGTCGGCGAAGTCGCAATGAGAGCCGGCTGCGCCACGATGATCGTGATGAACAAGTGGGACATCACCGAAACCGACATCGATGACACCCGCGCCCGGGTGGAACGCAAAATGAGGCTTCGCCCCGACGTGATCACCAGCTCCGCGCTGACCGGCCGCAACGTGGCCGGGCTGCTTTCGCGGGCAGTGGAACTTGCCGATCGTGCCGCCCAGCGCATCCCGACCCCGGCTTTCAACCGGTTCCTGGCTGAAGTGGTCACCACGACC
>Ga0105046_10006997_pt1 | contig 17822 bp, 20 predicted proteins | sample MAT03_FD_78385 | JGI IMG/M metagenome (GOLD analysis project Ga0105046, IMG submission 78385) | Freshwater microbial communities from Lake Fryxell liftoff mats and glacier meltwater in Antarctica - MAT-03 (megahit assembly) | ecosystem: Environmental > Aquatic > Freshwater > Ice > Liftoff...
GCTTCCTCCAGGCATGTGGCCCCAAATTGAAGAGGCTTATCGGGGAATCGCCAAGGGTGAAACCCCCGTGATCCAGGAAATGATGCGGGAGAATGGGGCGGCTTTGATCCGTCACATGGGGCTTCCTACATTGGCCGACCAGGCGCTACTAGAACTCGATTCCATTTTAAAAATTATTAAGATAGGCAATTATGCGGCCGTTTTAAAGGGAGCCCTCGATTGGGATCCTTTTTGTAAGGTGTATGGGGCCGAGGCGGGTGAAGAGGGCATTCGGATCCGCGGGGCTACCTTCCCCGATCTTCAATCTCAAAAAAATTATTTGAAAAATCGGGAAAAGGTCAAATGCCTCGATCATCGTTTACGCGATGACTTATTTCGGTACGTCGAAGAGAGCTGGTTGTGGAGCCCTGAAGGGATGAAGTGGAAACTTGGCGTGATCGCTTTCTGGGAACGCGCTTTTCAAAAGGCTGGGTTTCTCACGGTAGAAGGAAAAGATGCCGCCCGTGTTTTTGGGTTGCCTCGCGTGATCCGGATGGTCTTTTCGGAGGGTGAAGAGGAGAGAGGGGAGGGGCTTTACTTACCTCCCAATCAGACCTTTCTTCAAGGGGAAATTTTAACAACTCCTCACTTGCTAGGGGACGACGTGAAATCGTCCTTGCAATTCATCTTAAAAAACAGTACTGTTTTGGACGTGAACTCCCGGTGGATCTTGCAAAAGAGCAGGGAGAAAAAGTCGCCTTCGGTTCAACCACTTGAAGCTGCATTTCATGCAGAGAGTCTCGTGGCAAGCGCCGATGAAAGTCCCGGGGAGTATCCCCAGGCAGAGGGGCTTGTGAATGATCCTCTTGGCCGCTTATGGCCATTTGCATCGCTTTCTTTAACGGGAACAGCGGTGCAACCAAAGGTTCTGATTACAATCGGACCGATTGAGAGAATCGTCGCACTCCTTGTAGAGCTAAACGCCGGTCAGTTACCGGCCCGATTAGTGGAGACAAGAACAGTTTGAAGGTAAATCGCGAAATACGTGCCCCCCGGGTGCGTGTTATTGGTCAAAACGGTGAACAAGTTGGAATTGTGGCGCTTTACGAAGCGTTGGCGATGGCTGAGGCCGCAGGTCTCGATTTAGTTGAAGTGGTACCTGGAGCAAGTCCTCCGGTATGCAAGATCATCAACTATGGCAAATTTCGCTACGATTTAACTAAGCGGGAGAAAGAGAGCAAGAAATCGCAACACCAAATTAAGGTCAAAGAAGTAAAGTTCAAGCCGAATATCGATGAACATGACTTTCAAACCAAGGTGAGAAATGCCCGCAAATTTCTCGAGGAAGGGAACAAAGTGAAGCTCACTTTGACATTCCGCGGACGGGAAATGGCTCATACAGACATCGGCGAACGCCTTGTGAAAGAGGTGATCGAAGGGCTTGAAGATGTTGGGACTGCAGAAAGCATCCCCAAGATGATGGGACGGATGCTGAATGTTGTGGTATCCCCAGGAGCGAAAAAAAAGAAAAGCAGTGAATCTGCCCCTACGCCAATTCCCAAACCGCAAACGGGAGTGGCTCAAGGTGGATCGTAAACTCTCTAAGGAGTGGACTCGTGCCCAAGATGAAAACGAAGAAGGCAGTTGCTGCCCGCTTTCGTGTGACAGGAACTGGTAAATTAAAACGTTCCCGTCCCGGAAGACGACATATTTTAACAAAAAAGACCGCCAAACGTAAACGTCAACTGGCTAAACCAGCGCTCGTCGCTGACACACAGCTCAAGATGTATAAGCGTTTGATGGGCGTATAACAAGTGGAGATAAGCCGTGGTTAGAATCACCAATGCTGTTGCTTCACATCGCCGCAAGAAAAGGTTACTGAGACGCGCGAAAGGTTTTGTGGGAGACCGCAAAAACCATTTGCGTCTGACCCAGGACGCTGTCATGCATGCGCTCGCTTACAACTATCGCCATCGCAAATTAGCAAAACGGGAATTCCGCAGCTTGTGGATCGTCCGTATCGGCGCTGCCGCTAAGATGCACGGGATTTCGTATAGCAAGTTCATCAGTGGCCTAAAAAATGCTGGATGTGAACTGGATAGAAAAATGCTTGCCGAAATGGCGATTCGCGACCCTCACGGCTTTGCAGCCGTCGTTGCGACTGCTAAGCAAGCGCTTGCCTAAAGCCCTATAGAGAGAAGGGGAATCCCCCTTCTCTCACTCTGGAGGACACTTTGCAAACTCAACTCGAATCACTACGTCAAGAATTTCAAGGTGATCTTCAAAGTGTTCGCACCACACACGATCTTGAAAACCTCTCCGTCAAATACTTAGGACGTAAAGGCCCGGTTCAGGAATTGATGAAATTTCTGAAGGATCTTTCCCCTGAAGAAAGACCCGCTGCCGGTCAAAAAATCAACCAATTGAAAGAAGAGTTTTCACGTGCCTGTGAAACATTAAAGGAAACTCTCATCGCGCAAGAAGAGGCTGCAGCTTTAAAAGAAGAAAGATTAGATATTACCGTTCCTGGACGACGACGCTCCCTGGGCAACCGCCACCTTTTATCGCGTACGATGCAAGAGATTCTCGACATTTTGATAGGAATGGGCTTTACAGTCCAATATGGCCCCGATATCGACACCGATTATTACAATTTTGAAGCTTTGAATTTTGCGGAAGATCATCCCGCACGTGACATGCAAGACACCTTCTATCTTGAACCGAAGGTTCTGTTAAGAACCCACACCACGAATATTCAAGCGCGTGTGATGGAAGCCCATCAACCTCCACTCCGTATCGTCTCGCCGGGAAAAGTGTACCGGAACGAAACCGTCACAGCCCGCTCTCATGTACAGTTCCATCAAATTGATCCCCTTTACATTGATAAGGGAGTGACCTTCGCCGATCTTCTTTCTACCTTAGAAGAATTTCTGTGTAAGCTTTTTAACCAAAAAGTTGAAACCCGTTTTCGCCCTAGCTATTTTCCCTTCGTCGAACCCGGGCTTGAAGTCGATGTTCGCTGTGTGATGTGTGGCGGCCATGGATGTTCGGTTTGCAAACACTCGGGATGGCTAGAAGTACTTGGGGCAGGTATGGTCCATCCAGAAGTGTTAAAAAATGGGGGCATCGATCCTGAAGTGTATTCCGGTTTTGCCTGGGGAATGGGGTTGGAGCGTAGCGTTATGCTTCGCTATGGAATCAAAGATATTCGCTATTTCACAGAAAATGATCTCCGTTTTCTGCAGCAATTTACAGCATGAAAACTTATGAAGTCACCCCCGAAGAATCGGGACAGAAACTCCTGTTATTTTTAGGACAGAAGTTAGGAAGCGCTTATTCAGGTAAACGGCTTAAGCAAGCTCTTGAGGCGGGGTTTTGTCGCGTCAATGGGCGTCCCGAAAAGTTTGCTTCGCGTCTTTTAGGAACAGGAGATAGGATCGCAATCGACATCCAAGAAGGGGTAAAAAAGGCATCCGGGCCTGAAATTCTTTTTGAAGACTTTTATTACTTAGTGCTGAACAAGCCCATTGGAATGCCTTCTGAAAAATTAGCGGATCCGCATCACGCGCTTTGTCACCGTCTCGATAAAGAGACAAGTGGTGCCATTCTATTGGCTAAAACAGATGAAGCGCTTCGGCGTGCGGAAACGTTATTTCGTCAACGGATGGTGGTGAAAGAGTATGTGGCTATCGTCGATGGTGAGCCCGCAGAAGAAGGGCTGTTAGATAATTTTATTGGGACAATCACCCGATTTGAGGGGCAAACCCTATACGGAGTGGTAGAACCACACCAAGGGCAGAGGGCCATCACGCAATGGAAATGCGATGAAAAAAGAGGGGATTGGTCGTTCGTGCGTTGTTTTCCCCAAACGGGACGAACCCATCAGCTCCGGGTCCATATGGCATCGATGGGACATCCTATCTTGGGAGATAAGCAATACGGCAAAGTCTATCGTTCTTCCACGATCCCGCCTCGCCTATTCCTCCACGCGCGTCGCTTAAGTTTTAAACATCCATTTTCGGGAGGAGGATTTGATGTTGAAGCCCCCCTTCCCGCCGCCTTTGTAGAATGGATGGAAGAGACTCTATGAAAATTTTGATCGTCAAATTAAGCGCCTTGGGGGATGTGATCCATGCTTTTCCGGCGATTGCCTATTTGAGGGCCACCTATCCAGATGCACTCATCGATTGGGTCGTAGAAAAAGGGGCCTCGATGCTCGTAGAGGCACATCCTGATATTCGCAAGGTAATCGTGGTGGATACCAAAACGTTTCGGAGAACATGGAAAGCCGCGGCTCTTGCTTTACCTGAAGTCCAACACGAAATGTACGATCTTTGCATTGACCTGCAGGGTAATACAAAATCGGCTTTATTTACGTTTTGGGCCCGTGCACGTGAGAAAATCGGATATGGCTTTAAAACAGCTCCTGAATGGTTAAATCCATTGGTCACGCATCACCGTGTGAATCCTCCTAAGGGACACAATATCCGCGATGATTTGGTTTACATTGCCTCGCAAGGGAAAATGCACACGTTCACGCCGCCACCCCTGCTTCTGAAAGGACATGAGCCTGTATTGGCCGATCATGGACCCAAAATTTTGGTGGCACCAGGCAGTCAATGGACGAATAAATGCTTGGAACTTTCGACGTTGATCCCTTTTTTAAAAGAGATCGAGGGCTATTTTTATCTCACATGGGGATCACCTCAAGAACGTGACTTGGTGGCCAAAATCCAAGCAGAATTGCCTGAGAGAAGTGAGATTGTAGAGCGACTCTCTCTTCCTAATTTACAACGGCTTATGTCTAAAATGGATCAGGTGATTGCCATGGATTCTTTGCCGCTCCATTTAGGGGCAACAACGGGTGTTCCCACGTTTAGCATTTTCGGCCCGTCCTTAGCTCACAAATATAAACCTGTGGGACCTCTCCATGTGGCCTATCAAGGTAGCTGCCCCTATGGACGCACATTTGAAAAAAGGTGCCCTATTCTACGTACCTGCTCAACAGGGGCTTGTATGCGTGCTTTGACTGCTGAACAATTGAAGAAGTCATGGACACAAAAAAAACTTTAGAGCGGGAATTTACGGCAACAGCCTATATCGTTCAAGATGAAAAACTTCTCTTGATTCATCATCGCAAGTTTGGAAAATGGTTACCTCCAGGCGGACATTTAGATCCGAATGAAACCCCTCCTGAATGTGCAAAACGGGAAGCGCGCGAAGAGACAGGGCTTGAAATCGAACTCTGGGATGATACCATACTTGCGATCGATCTTCCGAATGCACACACCATTGAACGTCCATTTATTTGTCTGCTCGAGCAGGTTCCCCCCATTGGTATCACACCCGCTCACCAACATGTCGATTTTATCTTCATTGCGCGGCCTGTGGGAGGCTTTATCAAAGCCAATCTTCAAGAGACAAAGGGGATAGGGTGGTTTTCTTTACAAGAAATTAACAAAATGACTGAAACAGAAGATACTTTTCCCGATATTTCACTTAATTTTGTTAAAATAATTGATAGATTGTGTTACAATGGCTCTTATGTCGAATAAGAAAATCTCTAGTTCCCAAAGGTCCATCAGGCAGGATTTATTGCCTCCTGTGAAGCGTTTCATGACAGAGATCAATCTACGCGTAATGTCTATGGCAACTCCTATTTTTTCCGCGTCCTCTCATGCATTTAAAACCTTGTGGGCGTTAAAAGATTGGGAGATTCGTCCTCTTACAAGCTATGATTTCGCCTGGATCGGGCAAAAGGTGCGGCATTATCTTAAAGGCCTCTTTTTAGAGGCCCCTTCGAATGATATTGATATCGAAGTCTCCGATCCTGTCCTCTTGCAAAGAGCGGCAAACTCCGAGGAGCGAATGAGAGAGAGGGTCTCTCAGACATTACCAAATTCCCGCACACAAGAGAGAAATCGTCGGGTTCCGCTTCCCTTACCTTTAGATAGTCCAGACACACAAGATTATAACTCGCTAGGTTTGCTAGGTAAGATTCAGGAATGGGCTTTATTCCCTGGGATGCTCATCTTGGATTGTGTCGAAGCGTTCAGGCAGGCTTATAATGCCGAGTACTTCGACCAAGAAGGGTGTATGAATGAAGGTTTCTATCGGGAAGCCTCGTATGGACCGGTCGCTGAACCCACGCTTACGGAAGAGTTAGATCCTGAACATTGGAGGACCTTACCACTCGAATCTCGTCTTGCTCGCCTTGCTTTATATGCAGAGTCTCCTGAACGTGATAGTGCACTCTTTTCACCCGCTGTTACCAATGCCATGAGTGAATTGGACAAAGGTCCCATTTTACAAAAAGAAAGTAAACATTTGTCAGATCGCGAACGAAAGTTGATTGAGCATTATCTCAAACTCGGTAAATACCAAGGCCTTGAAGACAGTCCTGCCTTACAGGCTAAAACAGCCGTTCCCAAAGCTTTGACGGATATTAGAAACTATTCTCTCACATGGAAAAATAAAGAAGCCGCAGAGACTCTGGAAGATTTACGTGCTTCTGAGGAAGCTATTGGGGATCCGGATTCTTGGACGTATGTATACGCTTTGCTCCATTATAAAGAGTCATTCGAAATTCACTATGCAACGATTCTATCAACAGACCTTATCGCAGATCCTGGAAGTCCAAATGCACGCTTTTTAGAAAATTATAAATGGTTTGAACAAAGGTTGGGTCTCAGCTCGACACAAAAAGCCTCCAACATTTCCCCGGATTTTCCAACCCTTAATAATCCGAGTAACCTCTGCTGGATGCATACAGTCAATGCCTTGATTTTCAACTATGAACCCATTGCCCAAGAACTTTTTAAAATCCTAAACACCGGTCAACAAAGACCAACAGCTGTCCAAGGGCCCTTGCTTGTTACAACGACCAGTCAGACAGAATCAGTGCCGTTCGCTCTTAGAAATTGGGTGAACGCTTACCGAAATCGAGAAGTTCCTGCTGATTTGTCCCTTCGATTAGAACGTGCTCTGCTTTCAAAGTATCCCGCTTTAGGTCAAGTAGGACAGATGGGTTATCCAACTGAGTATTTAACCGTTTTACAGGAACTCAAGATTATTAATGCTCCTCAGCATCTTGTGAGTCCATCCGCGCCAGAAGAATTACAGGCAAAAAAACAAGCGTTAGAGATACAGATGCAAGGGATCGATCAAGATCGAAGCCTTTCAACACCAGAATTAAAGTCAAAAAGGCGTGAGATGATTCAGAGTAGTTTGAAATTCTTAGAAGCAAACATGCAAGAGATCCCTTATCAAGCACACGTAGACCAGGATCTGTTGTATACGATTTGGATTTATCCAGAGGCGATTCCTTTGAAACGCGTTGCGACTCCTAAAGGCTATCATTTACATGGGCTTATTCACTTTGGCCACGACCATTTTAAAACGTTCATGCCTCGTCGAGGGATGTGGCATGCGTTGGATGATAAAAATCCTTCTTTAAAAATGAAATTTGGTGAAATCCCTCAAGAGGGGTACCAGGCAGCCCTTTTTGTAAGAGATCCAGAAACGCCCATCTCTTTGACAGCAGAAAAACCAGCCCCTCCTACAGATGAGACGTCCGTTCATACAAGTCAGATGCCTGCTTCCTAAAGATGTGGGCCTTAGGATTTTCTCAATAAGAGAGCGCTGTAAGGCGTCATCTCAAACTGAGATCCTTGGAACATCCGGTTTTGTTCTTCTACAAAATCATCCGGCGCGGCGACGGCAGTTTGAGCAATGATTTGCCACTGTCCTTCTGGAATTTCAATAGTGGCGTTTTGATTCACGGCATTGAAAGCGATAAAGAGATCACGCATGCCATCGGGATCTTTGAGAGTGTAAGCGAGTAATCTTTGGTCCGTATTCCAATCAGGTTGATGAAGGTGGTGTCCATGCCAATCGATCTCTTCCGGTGTTAAAAAAATCTTCCGTTGAAAAAGAGGTTCTTTTTTTCGAAAGCGAATCATGGCTTTTACGAACCGATGGAAGGGAGCGTTTCGCGAAAGTTCATCCCAGCAAAACCAACTGAGACGATTGTCCTGGCACCAGGTGTTGTTATTTCCTTGTTTAGTGTGTCCATATTCATCTCCCATATAAAACATCGGAACACCAAGAGAGAGCGTCAGCGCTAAAATAAAATTCCGTTTTTGTCGCTCTCTTAAGGCGTCAATATCAGGTTCTGCGGTTGTTCCTTCTGCCCCACAATTCCAACTTTCATTGTCGTTCATTCCATCACGGTTGTCTTCGTTGTTTACTTCATTGTGTTTATGGTTATAACTCACCAAATCTTGGAGAGAAAAACCGTCGTGGCAGGTGATAAAGTTGATACTTGCTGTGGCTGAGCGAAAGGTGCCATAAAGATCGGTACTTCCACAAAGACGTGTGGCAAAGTCATTTTTGGTCCCGTCAGTTCCTTTGATAAATTTACGAACCGTGTCACGGTACCGTCCATTCCATTCACTCCAACGATCCGCAAAAGGATAAAAGGCCCCCACTTGATAAAGCATCGCCGCATCCCACGGCTCCGCAATCAATTTCGTTTGCGCCAAAATAGGATCACGTGAAATTGCTTCAATGATCAAAGCGGTCGGAATGGGTTCCCCATTGTCGTCACGGTAAAAGACAGAGGCTAAATCAAAGCGAAATCCATCGACATGCATCTCTGTGACCCAGTAGCGGAGGCTATTGAGGATTAATTGTGTCATGTAGGGTTCATTGGCTTTGACTGTATTGCCTGTGCCCGAAATATTGAGATAATCTCCTTGGGCATCCAAGAGGTAGGCACGTTTGTTATCCAACGCTTTAAAATGTAGGGTGGGTCCCTGCTTATTTCCTTCCGCAGTATGGTTATAGACCACATCTAAAATCACTTCGATCCCCGCAGCATGTAAGGACTTCACCATGTTGCGAAATTCATTCACAGGATCTCCACGTCCATATCGGGCCATTGGGGAGAAAAAATTGACAGTGGAGTATCCCCAATAGTTATAGAGCCGCTCTTTTGTGAGAGGGTTTTTCCGGTCGATTTCCGTTTCATTGAATTCATGAATCGGAAGGAGTTCTACAGCTGTGATCCCCAATTCTTGTAAGTAAGGGATTTTTTCAATCACCCCTTGATAAGTTCCAGGCTCCTGCACATGGCTGGAAGTGTCCTGCGTAAAGCCTCTCACATGCATTTCGTAGATGATCAGCTCTTCCATAGGCAAGTGCAGAGGGGAATCATCTTCCCAATCAAATGGCGGAATATCAATGGAACATAAAGGGGTAAAGGGCTCTCCCCAGCTGTGATTTGCATCGACTGCTTTTGCATAAGGGTCAATCAAAAGGGGACTTTCCCCCACACGTAAAGCGTACAAAGAACCAAGGGGTACATTTAATGCTAAGGTATGCCGAACATCCCCAGTATGGCTGCTTAAGGAGTGAGTCGCTAACAACACGCGGTCGGAGTCGTAAATATCCACATAGACAGGTTGATCAGTCGATGTCACCACAGAGAAATTCACATCGGGCCCTTTGCGTGACGCGCCAAAGGGGAGGGGGTAGCCAGAAATTTTCATCCCTTATGTTTAACAGATTTAAGGTTTATCATTTAAGCTGTTAAATTTTAGTATTTTGTGAAATAGGGGATTCCATTTTAAAAAAGATGTTATAATGTAAGTAGTGATAGCACTATTTAAGAGCAATCGGGTATAGTGGCTACCATGATGATTTAGACCCGGGAAACCGACGGAGGAATCCAATATGTCCATAGAAAACGCTAAAGCAAACCTAAAAGAGTTCGGAAAAGAACTCGGGCTGGAAGGGCTAGAGTTTGATGAAAACAACACCTGCATTTTGGGAATCGACGATGAGTTTTCATTACACTTAACGTACGAGCCTAATTCCAAACGCCTCTATCTCTATTCGCCCCTCATTGATGGGCTTCCTAAAGATACAAAACTTCTCCTGAAGCTTTATGAAAGGCTTTTGGAAGGTTCTCTTCTTGGTGGACAAATGGCAGGCGGCGGTTGCGGTGTGGCTGTGAAAGAAGAACTCATTCTGATCCACTGCACACTCGACATGGAACACGCTCCTAGCAATGCTTTGAGAGCCTTTGCTCCACTCTATGTCGAAACAGTTGAAAAATGGCGCCGTATTTGTGCCGATATTGCGCAAGGACGCGACGAGGGAACAACGCCTCCCAAACAACGGACTGAGCCAGCTCCTAGCTCCATGGGGGGCATGGGGATGGGCCCTGGCGGCAAACCCGGCCAAGGCTTCATTAAGATCTAACGTGTTTTCAGAGAGAGCCGCAACTCTTGCGGTTCTCCTCACTCTTCACTATCAAATAGAAGTAGCTAAAAGCAGTCTAATAGGGAAAGAAATTTTCCTTATGCACTGATTTCAGAATGAGATTTTAAGCACATATTGCGAAAGGCCTCAGGCCGCACTATCGGATTCCTGAACGGCTTTTCTAGCTCTAGCAAACATCTGTCTTTCAAATTCCTCCGTTAATCTTGGCCAGTCGATAGACGTTGAGGAGGCAAATAAGGTCGTTAATAAGCGCGCATCTTCGAGTACATTATTCCCACCCAAGCCACGATCGGGAGGCATGGCATGAGCTGAATCACCTACCAGCGTCACTCTAAACGAAGGAACCATGGGAAATTGGTCAGAATCGGAAAATTGAGTCGTGCGTATCAACCAAGGTGCCATGATAGCTTCAGCGGGGGTTTCATATACCAACTTTTTCAAATTTTCATGCCAAGATTCATGGCTCATCAAATGCTTAAAGTGATCTAATATGCGCTTACGACATTCTAGACCTTGATCAAACGGTTACCTAAGGAGCATCTCTTTTTCCGATTTCTTCGGAAAGTGCCCAAAAAACGGTAGGGCTTCTATCGGCCCGTTCTGAAAAGCATACACCCATGGAATGCGAATGAGGTCCCACGTAACGAACCAGCCCCTCTTTGTTTAGGGGAAGCAGCCTATCCCATTCTAATGTGCGGTCAATTTGCCCACCCAAGACAGCACGATTCTTATCCATCACTTTTGGAATCGATCCAAGAGTATTTCCGTAAATAGAGGGTGAAAGTTCTCTGACAGTGAAGGCACCGCCATCGCAACCTACTAAGAAATCCGCTTTGGCATACGAACCATCTTCAAAATGTGCGATCACCTGATCACCCTTGTCTTCAAACGTAACTAGCTGTTTATTCTATTGAATGTGAATGCCTTCTTGCAAAAGACTCCTCAGCTCAGATCGAAGTAGCTGGATAGCTGCATCTTGCCCTAGGGGAATCTTGAGAAAAGGAATCATTTTTTCATTCGCACAAGTAAAACCGTCGCCCACATCCGCCACTTTAGCTAGGGAGAGACGCTTCAATTGTTCAGGCGTCAGTAGGGCAGTCAATGCAGCCATTCCCAGCGCTCGAATGGAGATCCGATATCCTTGCGCTCGACTTGAAGGACTCAGATCTCTTTCAAAGACCGAAACATGGGATCCCTCTTTGACAAGCCCTTGGGCCAGCGCCAAACCTCCAAGCCCGGCTCCAACAATCAATATCGACGAATGATGAGGGGGTATTTGATTGGGCATGCACAACCTTTATCTTGAAGCGCCAATGAGTGCAACACAATGGGAGATAGAGGGAATAGTTAAGTCAAAAGGTTAAATGAGCATTCAAGTTTACATGCTAACGAGGGAGTTCAATGATTTTAACTTCGAAATCACCTGAATTATCTTCATAGAGGCTATCGTAGACCCAAAAGTGAAGGCGATCGGATGCGGCTGTAAAGGGTGTGGAACGGTAGCTATGTTGAGGATTATAGTCACCTGTACAGGAGGGGATTCCTAAGCTATTGCGGAGAGAAACCAGAGGGTTGAGGATGTTTCCGTTAGCCGTGAACTCAAAACACCCATCATTGGCCAGTTTTTCTCCTTGCTGAACCCATTTTTCTAAATTGACCACACCACGGACTTCCATTTGATATTGATGATGGAGCGTGAGAGGAATGGCAGGGGAAGGGGTGCCATCGGAACTGACTGTTCCAGACCAAATCACCTCTTCCGCAAACACGTGTGTCGCGAGTAATAGAAGGGTTAAAATGCGTGTACGCATAGGTGTTCTCCTCTCGCAGAGACCTTAAAAAAAATGGCACATGAAAATCAAAAATACGATTACAGTAGGCCTCTTGGCAACCTGATCTTTTTAGCCCGCTTACGAATCGCGGAGTTACATTCAAAAACCGGATTGTGGTCTCTCCCATGTGTCAATATGCGTCCTCAAATGGATTGGCAGATGAATGGCATCTCGTCCATTTAGGAAGTCGAGCTGTAGGGGGAGCGGCCCTTGTTTTTACAGAAGCGACAGCTGTCACTAAATAAGGACGTATTTCTCCGGATGATTTAGGGATTTGGGAGGATGCGCATATCGAACCGCTGTCACGCATTGCCACCTTTCTCCATCGTATGGGAGCTGTGGCGGGCTTGCAACTGGCTCATGCGGGGCGTAAGGGAAGCGTATCGGCTTCTTGGAAAGGAGGAAATCCTTTAGCCCTTTCGGAAGGGGGGTGGAGCGTGGTCGGACCCAGTCCTCTGCCTTTTTCAGAACATCACGCTCTGCCTGAAGCATTGGATGAACAGGGAATCGAAGCGGTTAAAAAGGCTTTTTTTGCAGGTGCTCAAAGAGCCCTTCAAGCGGGTTTTAAAGTGCTTGAAATCCACTCGGCTCATGTTTACCTTCTGCACGCGTTTCTCTCCCCTTTGAGCAACCAACGCCAAGATCGTTATGGGGGCTCTTTTGAAAATCGGATCCGTCTTCTCACGGAAATTGCCACCGATCTTCGTTAATTGATCCCCGAAGATATGCCTCTATTTGTACATATCTCAGCCATAGATTGGCTGGAGGGAGGATGGGATCTTCCCCAATCCATTCAACTGGCAAAAGTGCTTCGTCCTTTAGGTGTCGACCTTATCGACACCTCAAGCGGAGCCCTTCTCCCTCATGTGAAAATACCTGTGGCTCCTCTTTATCAAGTCCCTTTTGCCATGGCCATTCGTCGAGAGGCCCCTATATTGACAGGAGCTTTGGGACTCATTACCGAACTGCAGCAAGCCAATCAGTTGATTACCTCTGGCGAAGCCGATCTGGTCTTTCTCGCGCGTGAATTTTGCGTGAACCCTACTGGCCTCAAAAAGCGGTACAAGCTCTTTCTCAAGAGCCTTCCTATCCCACACCTTATGGGTATGCCCTTAAACGTCACTAACAGAAACATTGTCGATCGAAGAAGATTTATAGCGGAGAGATCCACAGCCAGCTATCAAAGGCTTTTTCGGTGTCTTGCTGTTGCTGCACAATAGCGGTAAGTGTCTGTTGGACTCTTGCATGTTCTCTGTGGATATGGGGAAGTAAAAGGGCCACTTGTTTATCGAGGGAACGAAAGCTCCAACGGGTCCGACTTAAATGGACGAGGGCCTCAAATGGAGGAGCGCCTTGAGTCAGGTGTTCAAGGGCTTTAAGATGTTGCGAGATTTGCGTGTTAGGGCTCACGCGAAAGATGTAATCGAGGAAACGCATATGGCGACGAATTGAGGCTAGCCCTTCGAGGAGATGAAGGGCGTTGGATAGCAGATGTAGATGTGCACGGCTGGTAACCCCTTGAGCATCGAGCGATTCAAGGGTGTTTTTGAAACGTTGATAAGCATCGACCGCTTCTGGATGGGAAGCGAGATAGAGCGACAAATAATCATTATGGAGAGTGTTCACTCTCGCGTCATCCCATTCTTCTGCTTGATCAATTTGATGATCCAAGGAGCGAAGAAGGGGCTCCCATTCGGGGTGAAAGGGAAGCCCTTCGGCGAGACGTTCCCTCTCTTGCAACCACTCTTTCTTCTTTTGTAGTTGATAATAAGTGAGTTGTAATTTTTCTTTAAGCCGCTCTTCCTGATTTTCCATCTTGCACCTCTCGATCCCTTCCGTTATGATCGTGCTTTTACCATGGGGGTATCATGAACATTATCCAAATTTTAGGCCACGTGGGTCAGGATCCTGAAACACGTTACACACCAAATGGACAGAAGGTGACTTCGTTCAATGTGGCGACGAATGTGCGGAAGGGGGGACAAGATGTGACGGTTTGGTATCGGATTACGGTTTGGGGAGACACCTTTGACCGAATGATGGCTTACGTTAAAAAGGGAAGCGCTCTCATTATTACAGGAGAGCTTGATGTTCCCGAAGTCTATGTGGCGAAAGATGGCCAGCAGCGTGTGAGTTTGAATGTGAAAGCTAATGCCATGTACTTTAGTCCATTTGGAAAAGGGGACAAAGCGGGCCAACAAGAGGGGGGCGCAGCTACTCCTCAGAAACAACAGATGGCCCAACAGTACGCAGAACCGGCTTTTAATAGCCCTCAAACTGCCTATGGACAAGGACAAGGCTCTTACACCCAACAGAACGACGATCCTTTGCCGTTTTAAGGAGTTTTTTCCATGGACTTTTCAGCCGCGAGCCCTGGATCGAAGCGCAAAGAAGCCGATCTTCTCTTCGTCCCTTTTTGGAAAACCAAAAAGGGACCTGAGAATGCCTCTTCGGTCAAACTTCCTTCCTGGAATATTCCAGAAGGAGATTTTGAAGGGAAAGCGGAAGAAGTTGTACTGATTTATGGAACTTCGATACCCGAAAAAAGGCTCGTACTTGTAGGGCTTGGAGAAGAGGAACACGTCACAGTCGAATTACTTCGCCGCGCTTTTGGGGCTGCTTTAAAAGCGGTGAGGAATAAAGGAAAGACGCTTCATGTAGTCTTACCTGAAGTGAGTTCGCTATCCTCTTCAGATACTGTTAAAGGGGCTATAGAGGGTATTTTATCTGTCAATTATCAGTTTACGCAATACAAAACAAACGATCAGGATAAAGGGAAAAACATCCATGCGATCGTGTTGATCACGGCCTTTCGAGGGGCAGTTGAGCTGGCCAAGCGTGAACAGGCCATTTTTGAAGGTGTCTATCTAGCACGTGATCTCGGCAATGGCAATGCGGATGATGTCACCCCTCATTATTTGGGACAAATAGCGAAAGGCTTAGCGAAAGAGAAGCATGTTTCGGTGACTGTGCATGACAAAAAATGGATTTTGGCTCAAAAAATGGGGCTTTTGGCAGCTGTGAGCCGCGCTTCGTCGAAGGAACCTGTTTTCATTGTCGCCAAATATGAAGGCAATCCTCGCTCTAAAGATTGGAGTGTTCTCGTAGGGAAAGGCGTCACGTATGATACGGGCGGACTCAATTTAAAACCTACCGGTAGCATGGAAGACATGAAATGCGATATGGGAGGGGCTGCAATTGTCTTGGGAACACTTAAAGCCCTTTCACTACTCCAAGCCAAAGTGAATGTTGCCGTTGTGATCCCCTCAACCGAAAATAGCATTGATTCAAGTAGTTATAAACCGGGCGACGTCTATACGTCGTATCTGGGTAAAACTGTTGAGATTACCAACACCGATGCCGAAGGACGTTTGATTTTAGCCGATGCATTAGCCTGGGCGGAACAACATCTCAAACCGACTCGCATGATTGATGTGGCCACCTTAACGGGGTCCATGATGGTGGCGCTTGGTTCTGAAGCCACAGGGATGATGTCCAACAATGATGCGCTCGCAGACGCTCTCTGCATTGCCGGGGCCGCCACTTTTGAAAGGGTATGGCGTTTTCCTCTATTTGAAGAGTATAAGGAAAATCTGAAATCCGATATTGCCGATCTCAAAAATTGTGGTCCACGATGGGCTGGAGCGATTAATGCGGCTTTATTTCTGCAGGAATTTGTCGGGAAAACACCCTGGGCCCACTTAGATGTGGCGGGTACGTTCTATATTCAGGGGATGAAACGGTATCTTCCCGCTTATTCCACAGGAACGGGAGTGCGCCTCCTCGCCGAATTATTGACGAAGGGCGCAGGATGATGCCCGCTGAGATGTATTTTCGAGAGAAGATTCCTGTTGCTATTTTAGGGGCGACCGGTGCAGTGGGACAACGGTTCGTTCAGCTTCTGGCTCAGCACCCATGGTTTGAAATCAAAGCCTTAGCGGCTTCTGAACGATCAGCTGGAAAAAAGTATGGAGACGCGGTGAGATGGATGCTTCCTACACCGATCCCCCCAGAGCTCGCCGCTCTTGAGGTACAGCCCTGTGAACCCACTTTACCTTGTTCACTCGTCTTTTCAGGGTTGGATGCACGTGTTGCAGGGGATGTAGAAAAAGCATTTGCGCAAGCAGGCTATATGGTGGTCTCGAATTGCCACAATCACCGGATGGATCCCACAGTCCCCCTTTTAATCCCCGAAGTGAATCCCAGTCATCTCTCTCTTTTGTCTCATCAAACCACATCAGGGAAAATTGTGACCGATCCTAATTGTTCGGTCATGGGCCTTGCGATGGCTTTAAAACCTCTTTACGACCTGTTTGGATTAGAAGCGGTGCATGTGGTGACCTTGCAGGCTATTTCAGGAGCCGGCTACCCGGGAGTTCCAAGCCTTGATATTTTAGACAATGTGATTCCCTATATCAGTGGAGAAGAACATAAGATCGAAACGGAACCACTTAAAATCTTGGGAAGCCCCTCAGAACCTGCCTCTTTTAAGATTTCAGCACATTGCACACGCGTGCCCGTCACAGATGGACACACCGCCTGTCTCTCTTTCCAATTAAAAAAGCCGGCGACTGCTGATCAAATCATTGAAGCTTGGAAAACATTTCGGAGCGAACCTCAAACGTTGCGTCTCCCCATGGCACCAGAATATCCACTCCATTATTTTCACGAAGAGGCCATGCCACAACCGCGTCTTCATCGTCAATTAGGGCAGGGGATGAGCGTGGCGATCGGACGTCTTCGTCCTTGTCCCTTGTTAGGGCACAAATGTGTCCTTCTCTCTCACAACACAATTCGTGGGGCTGCGGGAGCTGCCATTTTGAATGCTGAGTTGCTGGTCCAGAAGGGGCTTGTTCGCTGGTAAAAAGATCTGATTGAACTGCCACACACGGTTTTGAAAGAGCGCTTCTACTTTTGGGAGGGTCTCATTTTGTAAAAAAAGTTGGATCTCTTCATGGGTTCCGTGTGCAAAGCGACGCGTAAGGACTTGAAAGCTTTATGGTCTTTGAGTTGACTTTGATACAAGCGACACAGACGATTGGAATGGAGTAAAAAGGCCACCACCAGATGTGTTTTGATGGGGCATGGCGTATGGCGTTGCTCAATAAACACACGTGTCCACAACCAAATCGCTTCTTCCCCCAAAGAAGACACCGACAAACACATTCCGGCAAAACGGAAATCTTCCCGTTCAAGAGCTTCTCACGCATCGGGCAACAGATTTTTAATGTCCAGTATGGGTGGGCAGCGAGAGGAACGATTCGGGGCTCTTTCAGATAGCCTATAACAGGCCTGTTGATAAATGGTTTAAATAGCCGAATGCGGCTTGTAAATCCCGCACAACTTGATAAGCACTCCACGGATGCTTTTTTTGCAAAGCTGCAGGAAAATGACCTTAGAACTTCCGCAGGGCCGCAACGCCAATGTGGGCGTCGTCAGAGTTGTGGTTGCAGTCGACGATGAGGCCAACCGGGCCGAAGCCCCCAACAACTATTTGATAGCCTTGAAATTCCTCTTTACAGCTCGTAAGGGCGCATGGATTATGGCTAAATAAGCGTGTCTTTGAACCAAAGTATTGAGACAAAATACAAGCAGCAAATTCTAGTGTCTTAGGAACTTCGTAACTAATTAGAGATTTTTCAGCTAACTGAGACTGTCCGTTTTTTTGTGTAAATGGCTTCAATCATGTGTCCAAACCCAATCTATCACTGTAAGTAATTGATA
>Ga0105046_10006998_pt1 | contig 17819 bp, 11 predicted proteins | sample MAT03_FD_78385 | JGI IMG/M metagenome (GOLD analysis project Ga0105046, IMG submission 78385) | Freshwater microbial communities from Lake Fryxell liftoff mats and glacier meltwater in Antarctica - MAT-03 (megahit assembly) | ecosystem: Environmental > Aquatic > Freshwater > Ice > Liftoff...
GGGGAAACCACGTTAAAGTTCGTCCTTCGACGGGCGCGTGCCCGCACTATTCAGGGCGCATGCAGCGCGCATTGATAAAATGGCCGAGGGGATGAAAGGGATGAGGGAGATGAGAGGGATGAGGGAGATGAGAGGGATGACGATCGGGCTGCCCGCAGATATACCCAACGACGGCCCATGCCCATGACGGCGCCGCTCGACAAGTTTCTCGCCGAAGTCGCCGCTGTCGTCAGGCGCCGCGAGCTCGCGTCCGCCGGCCTGTGGTCGCTTGCCGCTGGCGCGGTCGCTGTCCTGGTGGGCACTGGCGGGGTCGCGGCGTCCCTGCGTGGGGACCTCGGGGCGCGCCTGGTCGTCGCTGCGACCGGCCTCGCGGCGGCGTCGCTGCTCGTACGGGCGCTGCGACGATCGCGGCGGCTGGCGGGGACGAGGCATCGGACGGCGCATACCATAGCCCAAAACCGTCGGGGGCTCACACGACCGTCCTCGGCCGCCGGGGCCGCCAACCTCACCCCGGTCGCCGACTTCGAGTTTCGTCAGGAGATCCTCGGGGCGGTCGAACTCATGCAGGGCGCCGCGGGCCGCGGGTCACCCGAGTTGGCAGCAGCCTACGTCGTCGCGGTCGCCGGACGCTTGCGCGCCTGCGAGCCTGGACTCGCGGCGCCGCCGGCCCGACTTCGTGCGCCTGCCCTCGCCCTCGCCGCGCTGGTGCTCTCGGCCGCCGTGCTCTCGAGCGCACCGGTTTTCCTTCGCGGCCTGGTCCTCCTGCTCGCCGCCGAGGACGGTCGTCCACCGGTCCCGCCCGAGCCGCTGTGGTCGAGCCTGCAAGTCACGCTCGTGGCCCCGCCCTACGCGGCCCGCCCGGAGCGCGTGGTCCAAAATCCCAGCGGTAAGCTTCGCGTGCTCGCCGGGACCCGCGTCGACGTGCAGTTGGTCCCGCGCCGCGCCTTCCCTCGCCTGTCGGTGATCCACGTCCATGACCCGGCCGAGGATCGGCCCGCGGCGCCGGTCGAGCGCATTGAGCTGGGGTATTCCGGCGATGTCGCTGCGCCGAGCGGCGCGCTGTGGACCGGCAGCTTCGTGGTGCGAGGCGCCGGCACGTGGCGGGTCGTTGCCGGTGACGATGATGATGGAACAGCGCCCGGATCTCCGCTCGAGCTGGAGCCCGATGAGTCACCGGAGGTCGAGCTCGCGCCGCTTCCGCGCTCGCAGGGCGACGTCGGCGAGCGTGACAGCGTCGAGCTGCGCTTCACGGCCCGCGACGACTTCGGGGTTGCCCGGGCGACGCTGGTGTTCACCGGCGCCGACGAGCAAGAGATCCGCCTCGACGCCGGGCCGCCTCCGCCCGGCGCGCGAAGCTGGCAACACCGCTACACCTGGGACCTCGCCAGCGTGCCGCTCGGCGAGCGCTCCGAGCTGAGCTACTGGCTCGAGGTCCGCGACAACGACCCGGGCCTCGGCATCACGCCGCTCGCCGACCCCCCGGGCAAGCTGGCCCGCTCGGCCCGCATGCGCCTGACGATCCGCGATGAGCAGCGCGAGCACGCCGAAAACCTACAATCGCTGTCGGACCTGCGCGACGCGGCCGTCGACCTCCTGGCCCGCCGCATGCTGTCCGAAGAGCCAGGTCTCGCCGGCGCCGAGCTGCCCGAGCTGCCGCCCGAGGTCGAGGACTTCGCCCGGCCCGAGGGAGTGTCACCGGGTCTGCGCGCGATACGATCCGCCCGTGATCTGCTGGCCACGTCGGAGCGCCTGCTGGCGGCCCTGCGCGCCGCGATCGATGCGCTCTCGGTCGACGCGCTGACGCCCCCGCGTGATGTCGCGACGCTGACGGCGATCCACCGCCGCCTGATGGACCTCCAACGCCGCGAGGCCGACGTGCACGCCGAGCTCCCGCCTGGCGCCGAGGAGCGCCGTCCGATCCCTCCGATCCTTAAGCGCCTCGCCGGCGTCAACCGTCAGCAGCTCACCCAGCTCGAGGACGAGATCATTCGCCTCGACGACCTCGTCGACGATCAGGTGGTCGCGCAGATCGAGGCGCTGGTGGCCAGGTTGCAGGCCTCGCAGCAGAAGCTGGTCGACCTGCTGGAGAAGCTCAAGGCTGGCGACGAATCGGTGCGCGGCGAGATCGATCAACTGCAGCAGCGCATCCGCGAGGACCTGCGCCGGCTCGCCGAGGCCCGCGCCAGGCTCGACAAGGAGGTCGGCCAGGAGTTCCTCAACCTCGACGCCTTCAAGGCGATGGAGGCCAAGCTGCGCAACCAGGACATCGGCGAGCAACTGCGCAAGGGCGACGTCGGCGGCGCCCTCGATCAGGCCCGTAGCGCCCTCGACGACCTCAAGAATCTGCGCGACGACGTCCAGCAGCGCATGGCCGATAACCCGCGCCAGGCCGCCGCGATGAGCCCGCAAGAGCGCGCTCGCATGGAGATGATGCGCGAGCTGAGCCGGATCCAGGACGAGGAGGTCGGCCTGCGCAGCGACACCCGCGGCCTGCATCAAAAGTGGCGCGAGCAGGCCCAGACCAGCGCGCTGGCGAAGGACGAGGCGAAGAAGCTCGCGCAGAAGGCCGCGGCGCTGCGCAAGGAGCTGGACTCGGTCAACGACGCCCGCCTCGGCCGCGAGGCGCGGCGGGCCCTCGACGACGCGCGTGAACAACTGCAGCAGCTCGAGGGCGAGGCTGCAGCCGCGCCTGCGCGGGCCCTGCAGAGCTTCGAGGCCGCGCAAAAGGCCGCCCAGGCGCTCGAGCAAGCTGCGGCGGGCGCCGGAGCAGGCTCGGGCGAGCGCAAGGCGCTCGAGCGTGCGAGCGCCGCGGCGGGCCGGTTACGCGACCAGCTCGGCGCCGCCCTGCCTGCGCCCGACGCCGGCCTCGGGCCCGAGCAACAGGCGTTGTTTGAGGCCGCCCAGCAGCGGCAGGCCGGGCTACGTGGACGCGCCCAGCAACTGCTCGAGGGCCCCAACGCCGCCGAGCTACCGGAGACCGGCCGGCAGGCGCTGCGCTCGGCGATGGGCGGCATGCAGGGCAGCGGCGACGCGCTCGGCGAGCACCGCGGCGGCCCGGCGATCGGGGCCCAGGGCCAAGCGATCGAGGCCCTTCAGCGCGCGCTCGACAGCCTGCGCGACAGCTCGCCGCCGGCCGGCGCCGCCTCGCACGAGGAGACCAGCACGGAGACCGAGCGTGATCGATCGCTGCGCGACGAGCTGATGGACGCCATGAAGGAGGGCGCGCCCCAGGGCTTCGACCGCGAGGTCGAGCGCTATTACGAGGAGCTGCTGCGATGATCAACCTGGCCCACATGACCCTTCGGACAGCTCTGCTCGTGCTGCTCGGCACGCTGGTCGCCTCCCCGAGCGCGGCCGGTCCGCCCGGCACCGACGAGCCCCCGACCCCGGCCGAGGCCCCGTCCCCGGAGGCCTTCACCGACGCGACCGGGCGCTTCGAGGAGTCCCTCGACGCCTGGGATCTGGCCGGGGCCGAGGCCGCGATCGCCGAGCTGCCGGCGGGCGCCCTGCGCGACGTCAAGGCTGGCGTGCTGGCGTTGTTTCGGGCCCAGTACCCCGAGGCCGAGGCGCTGCTCAGCGGCGCGTTGACTTCGGGCCAGTTGCCCGCGGCCACCGCGATCACGCAAGAGGCCGATCACTACCTCTCGCTCGCGCGCGGCCAGCAGCGGGCCCTCGGTCCGGCGCTGCGCCAGCTCTCGCCGGATGGCCACGTCGAGTTCGTCTGCGCCGACGCCCGCGACGCGCTGCTCGCCCCCTACCTGTTCGCGGCGATGGCCGACGCCCGCGACGCGCTCGGCGGCGACCTCGGCGTACTGCCCGATCACCCGGTCCGTTTTGAGATCCTCGACGACGCGGCCAAGCTCGCGCTCGTCTCGCCGCTGAGCCTCGACAACGTCTACACCACCGGCACCGTCGGCATCACCAAGTACCGCCGCATCATCATGGTCAGCCCGCGCGTGCTGCTCTACGGCTACGGCTGGCTCGACACCGCCGTGCACGAGTACGTGCACTACCTCGTCACGCTGCGGACCCGCAACCGCGCGCCGGTATGGTTGCAGGAGGGCCTGGCCAAGCTGCTCGAGACCCGCTGGCGCAGCGTCACTCCGATCCCGCTGGAGGCCGCGCCGCGCAAGCTGCTGGCCCGCGGACTGGCCCGCGACGACCTCGTCAGCTTCGCCGAAATGTACCCGTCGCTGGCGATGCTGCCCTCGCAAGAGCGGGCCGCCCTCGCCTACGCGCAGGTCCAGACCATGCTCGAGCTGCTCCGTGAAGAGAAGGGTCAGCCGGGGCTCGCCGTGTTGCTCGATCGCGTGGCCGCCGGCGGCGTCGCCGAGGACGCGCTGGCGACCGCGTGGGGCGGCAGCTTCGACGCGTTCCACGAGCACTGGAAGGCCACCATGCGCCGACGCACCGCCGGCAAGCCGAAGCCCGGCGACTCCAGCTTGCGCAAGCTGCAGTTTCGCGAGCCTCAGCAACCTGACGCCAGGCCCGTCGACGACGACGCCGACCCCTCGCTGCTCGGCGACGTGTTCTCGCATCTCGGCGGCGGCGAGGCCCGGCAACACGCGCGCCTGGGCGTGCTGCTGACCCTGCGCGGCCACCTGCCGCAGGCGGCCAGGCAGTACGAGAAGGCCCGCGCCGCCGAGCCGAAGCTCGCCTCGGACGCGAAGCTCGCGCGGCGCCTCGGCGACCTGTATCTGCAACTCGGCCAGCCCGTGAAGGCCGTGCCGCTCCTGCAGATCGCTGGCGCCGACGACCCCGAGCAGGCCAACATCGCCGCGTCGGAGGGTCGCGCGCTGCTGATGACTGGCGAGCGCGCGGCGGCCCGCACGGCGCTCACGCGGGCGCTCCGCGTCAACCCCTTCATCCCGACGCTGCACTGCGATCTCGCCCGCCTCGCCGTCAGCGATGACGAGCGCACGCGCGAGCAGGCGCTATGTCGCGAGTGATAGCTGTCCCAAAGACCAGGTCATCCGCCCCCGCGCCCGGATTCGCGCGTGCGCGGGCACGTGCGGCGAAATTATGGCTTGCGCAAATCATCGTCTTCCAAGATAGCTAGGGGGCATGGGCGGCTGACTGTTGTCGCGTCCACGTGTGTCCTGCCCGCATATGTCCCGGCCAATGCACCCGTACTGCCACGGAGGCGCCTGATGTTGACGCTAACTAGAAAAGTCGGACAAAAGATCCGCATCGGTGACCACATCGAGATCGTCGTCCGCGAGATCCGCGGCCGTCAGGTCCGTCTCGGGATCTCGGCGCCGCAGGGCCTGCCGGTCTATCGCGAGGAGCTCTACCAGCAGATCGCGCAAGAAGGCGGCGCTCCGAAGGACGGCGAGGCTGAGGCGACCGACGCCAGCGGTCCGGCCGAGGCGGCCGACCCCGACGACCCCACCGACGGCGGCTGACGCCTCACGGCAGCCCGTTGAGCGCCCGAACCACCGCGAACAGGTCGCCCTGGTCGTAGAAGTCGACGGCCAGGAAGTTCGGCGGTTGTTTGGCCTCCTGCTGGCACTGCGTGGCGCGGCTGTACAGCAGGTCGTAGGCGTTGGCGGTCGCGGCGTCCGGCTGGGACGGCGTGTCGAACATCGTGCTCAGCCAGTGGTTGACGAGGAACAGATCGTTGCCCATCACGCCGCGGTTATGCGCGCAGCTAAACTCCTCGACGCTGTGGAAGCTGTACGGGGTGTCCCAGGTCAGGTCCCACACGTGATGAAACCACGCGGGTAGCGGCCCGCCGTTCTCGGCAGTCACGAGCAGCCGGGTGTCGGCGTCGATCATCGCGGCCAGAGTCGGCCACGCCGCGCCGGGCTCATGCGTGTAGACCCGCTGCGCCAGCGCGCTGTCCTCGAGGTCGGCGACGATGCGATCGACCGCGACGTCGTCCTCGTAGATGATCGTCAGGACCTCGTCCGGGTTCGCCGCGAGGAACGCCTCGATCTCGAGCAGCGCCTCGAGGTGATCGACCTCGCCCAGCGCGCAGCCGCCGTGACACAGCGCGGTCTGCCCCGCGTTGTCATGCACGTCGAGCATCATGCAGCGCACGCCGTCCAGCAGTTGCTGGCCAATACCGTGCTGCTGGTTGGCGTTGACCTGCCCGAAGCCGTCGTCCTTCGCCGCGTAGGCGTTGTGTGTGCACGGAAACACGACCTCGTCGAAGCGACGCTCGCACAGCGCGGCGTCCCCGTTGCAGGCGCGGGCCGGCGGCAAGTCCGGGCCTCCGGTCGTCGGCGCGCCGCTCTCGCTGCCGGCCGTGGTGGTCGTGGTGGCCGTGGTGGTCGTGGTCGTGGTCGTGTCGTCGGTGCTCGTCGCGCTCGTCGTGGCTGGCTCGCCGCTGCTCGCGGTCGTCTCGCCGGCCGCGGGTGTGCACCCGATCACGAGCGCCGCCGCGGCCGCCGCGACCGTTCGCGCGCTCGAGGTCGACGGGATGGCCAAGCTGGTCGGGCGACTGCGCATGGCCGCAGGATCACTCGCGCGCGCCGGCCTGTCACCCCTCGTGCGCCCACACGACGATCACTCGCAGCTTGACAGTCAGAGGCGGCGACGATGTAGTGGCGACTTGCCCCCTGAGACCATGTCCAAGCCCCACGCCGGTCCCCTAGCGGTCGTCCTTGCGCTGTGCTGGGGGCCAGCTTGCGGGGATTCGGTGCAGGTCGACAGCGAGGGCAGCAGCGGCGGCGCGACGGCCACGACCAGCGGCTCGACCGGGCCTGCGCCTGCCACCTCGACCACGCCGACCACCTCCGGTGAGCCCGTGACCACCGGCGGCACCACCAGCGATGGCGGCACCACCGGCGATCCGACGACCGATCCGGCCACCTCGAGCACCGGCGACGAGAGCTCGACCGGCGAGCCACCCGACCCTGCCGCGCCGCTGTTCGAGCCGGGCGCGATCGCCGAGTTCGCGCTCGATCTGAGCGCCGAGGCCATCGACAGCCTCGACGCCGACCCGAAGATCTACGTGCTCGGCGACCTCACCGTCACCGTGGGCGGTCAGGTGACCGTGCTGACCGACATCGGCGTGCGACTCAAGGGCAACTACGGCTCGTTTCGCACGCTCGACGAGAAGGCCGCGTTCCTGTTCAACTTCGATCGCTATATCGATGACCAGCGCCTGTTCGACCTGGAGAAGCTCGCGGTCAACAACATGGTCCAGGACCCCAGCATGCAGCGCGAGCTGCTCGGCTACACGTTGTTTCGCGCCGGCGATGTGCCGGCGCCGAGAGCCGGACACGCGACGGTCTCGGTCAACGGCGAGCTCTACGGCCTGTACACCACGATCGAGACCGTCGACAACGAGGAGTTCCTCAAGACCTGGTTCTCCGACGACAAGGGCGCGCTCTACGAGGGCGCGTACGGCAGCGACCTGTTCACGGATCTCGTCCCGAGCTTCGACCAGGACAACGGCGACAACGTCGACTTCATGGATCTGCAGGCGCTGGTGCAGCAGCTCGACGCGATCGTCGATCCGGCCGACTTCGTCACCGAGGTCGACAAGCTCATCGACCTCGATCGTTTCCTGACCTTTGCGGCCACCGAGATCTACCTCGGTCACTGGGACGGCTACGCGTGGACGCGCAACAACTTCTTCGTCTACCGCGGTCCGGACCAGCGCTGGGTGCTGCTGCCGTGGGGCATCGACCAGACCATGGTCGACAACCTCGGGCCCTTCGGCGGCGAGGGTCGACTGCAGCAGATGTGCGTGCAGTCGCTCGAGTGTCGCATGCTGCTCGCGGAGAAGTTTCAGGCCGTGGTCGCCCGCGTCGACGAGCTCGGGCTCGCCGCGCAGGCGCAGACCCTCGCTGACGCGCTGCGCGACGCCGCCGACGCCGACCCGCGCAAGGAGTACGGCATCGACAGCGTCGACGGCAACGTCGCCGCCAACATCGAGTTTCTGACCAACCGTGGCCTGCAGGTGATGGACGACCTGATCTGCACCGACCCGAGCAAGCTCGACGCCGACAACGACGGCTACAGCGGCTGCGGCGAGGACTGCGACGACGGCGACAAGACCATTCACCCCGGCGCAGCCGAGATCTGCGACCTCGACGACGACAACTGCGACGGCCAGTGGGACAACGACCCCAAGTGCCCGCAGTGCATCGTCAAGAAGCTGCCGGCGCCCGCGCTCGGAAGCGCCGCGCTGTGCTTCGGCGCGAGGACCTGGGCCGAGGCCGAGGCCGACTGCGTCGTGCAGAAGGGCCACCTGATCGCGGTCCACACCCAGGCGGTGCAGGACTTCCTCGAGGGTGAGGCCTTCGCGATCCAGGACACCGACTGGTGGCTCGGGCTCAGCGACAGCAAGAACGAGGGCAGCTTCGTGTGGAGCAACGCGAGCAAGCTCGACTTCACGAGCTGGGCTGGCGGCGAGCCCAACAACTCCGGCAACGAGGACTGCGTGCACCTCGCGCCGTGGGCCGACGGCGACTGGAATGACATGTTCTGCGATCAGGTGCGGCCGTACATCTGCGCGGTGCCCTGAGCGCCGCTGCGCGACCCACCTGCGCGCTGCTCAGCGGCGCACCTGCGCCACTTTTTGCAGCGCCGCTCCGGCGGCGTCGGCGAGGCGTGCCGAGGCCTCCGCGACCGCGGCGATCCGGCCGGCCGCGCGCACCAGCTCGGCGACTGTCGCGGTCGCCTGGCGCAGCCGCTCGAGCTCGCCGGGCGCGAGCGGGCGCAGCTCCGTGCCCGCGAGCGCGGCCCGCTGCTGCTCGTCACGCAGGCTGTTGAGGCGATCGTCGAGCGCGCGGACCTCGTCATTGACGCCGGCCCAGCGAGCCGCGTGCTCGAGCGGATCGATCGCGTCGAGGCGCGTGCGCAGCAGTTGGCTGACGTCCGACAGGCGATCGATCGCGGCGGCGACCGCTTCGAGGTGGCTGATATCGCGGCGCTTGCTCGGCATTGGTCGGCTCCTAAAGGGGCGGAGTAGTGATGCCCGTGACGGGATCGCGGCGTTGCTGGCCCGGGCCGATCGTCTCCGGTCCGCGCGGGCCGGGCTCGGTGGGCGGTTGACCGATCGGGGGCGTCTTCGGGGGCGTCTTCGGGGGCGTCGGCGGTACTGTCGGCGGAGGACCGGCGCCCGGACCGGCGCCCGGAGCCATCGCCTCCTGCGCCGCGGCGACGCTGGCTTGCACCTCGGCGAGCTCGGCGTCGACCTGCGTTGCCACCTGCGCGCCGTACTCGACGTAGAAGCGGACCCCGTCGGTGAACCGCAGCGGGCGTGACAGGCCGAGCAGTTGACGCACGAAGCGGTGCAGCGCGGCGCCGTCGATCGCCAGGGCCGTGCGCGCCGCGAGCACGCTCTCCTCCCACGCGAGGCCCTGGTCGCGGACCTCGTAGCTGGCCTCGCTACCGGCGACCACGCCGGAGAACAGCGCGAGCCGCTTCTCGCGATCGGGGGTGCCGGCGACTCGCCACTGGGCCAGCGTGCGCGCGTTGTACTGCCCTTGCTCGGCGACCTCCTGCCGGCGCAAGACCAGATTGCGCTGGCGCAGTTGGACCACCGCGCTGCGGGCCGCCGCGAACGCGGCGGTCTCCGCCTCAAGACGATCGCCGGCCGCCGCCAACGCGGAGGCCTGGGTGCGCATCGCCTTGGTCCCGCAGCCCGAGGTCACCAGGATCACCGCCGCGAGCGTGGCTGTCCGTAGAGACATGTCAGTACACCCCTCCGGCGACGATCCCGAAGCCGACCGCGCTCACGATGATCTGCGCGAGCGCCTCCGGCTGGAAGCCGCCGCGCGTGAACTTCGCCAGCTCGGCGACCCCGGCGACCAGGTAGACCTCGCGCACCGCCATCGCCGCGCGCGAGCGGTCGATGCTGGCCTCGTGACGCACGCCGAGGTCGAGCACGTCGGCCTGCTGCTGCGCCGCGCGACCCAGCGTCCACGCGTTGCTGTAGGCCAACAACATGCGGGTCGTCTCGTCGCGGCAGCCCTGCTGTTGCTGCGCCTCGAGGAACGGCTTGAGCGCGCAGCCCGAGCGCTCGAGCCGCTGGAGGTCGGCGTAGGCCGCGACGAGCAGGGTGTACTCGTCGAGCTGCGCCGTGATGCGCGCGAGGTCGATGCGACGACGACGCTCCGCGTGGCCGATCGCCGAGGCGATCGCGTTCGCCTCGACCCGCACGGTCTCGCGGATCAGGCTCAGCACCGCGACCTCGAAGGCGTCGACCACGGCCTCGACCCGCTGGATGCCGGCGACGGTGCCGTGCAGGGCCCTGGCCAGCGCGGGCGACACCTGCATCGCGGCCGTCGGTGCGCGCGCCGGCCCGCCGCCGCTGCGCGCCTGGATCAACGCGCCGAGCGCCGCGAGCTGCTCGCGCAACTGGATCACCCGCCCCTCGCGTGCCAGCGCGGTGTAGTCGTGGGATGTCAGCGCCGGGTGGGTCGGGATCTCATCCAACGCCGCGAACGCGCGCTGGACCTGCGCGGGGTCGCAGGTCGCGGGCCCCGCGGGCCCCGCAGGCATGGGAGTGACCTGTCCCGAAGACCCGGTGGTGCTGGCCGCAAGGACATGTCCCGAAGGACCGGTCGCCTCGCAAGGCCGGCGCGCCGCGGCGTAGGCGTCGAGGCGGCGCGACAGCTCGAGGTCGTGGGCGGCCAGCGCGTCGTGGACCGTCGCCGCCGCGGCCGACGTCGCCCCGAGTCGCCCGCCGTTGCACTCCGCCACGCCCGCGCAGCCGGCCTTGAACAGCGCGCCGAGGTTGCGCCGGCGATCGCCGCACAGCCCGTGCACGCGCTTGAGCGCCGCGACGATCGCCGGGTCGAGCTGCACCCCCGGCGCGGGCGGTGCGGCCGGGCAGCGCGGCTGCGGCACCGCGGTCTCCGACAGGCCCATCGCGCGCGCGCCGACGACGAGGTCGGTGCCAGCCTTCGCTAGGCGGGAGGTGTCGCTCTGGGGTCCGGACCACGCCCGCCCCTGCCCGCGAAGCTCTGCGAGCAAACCGAGGATCGGGTCGGGCCCGGCCGGCCTGCTCGGCTCCTTGCGCGGGCGGCCGCTCGCGGGCGACTCGGACGCGGCCGCCACCACCGACGCGAACGGCAGGGTCAGCCCGCCGAGCTCGGCGATCCGCCGGCTGAGCTTGCTGCACAGCGTGGTCCAGCCGTCGGCCTTGAAGCGCCCGCGACAGCGCGGGTGCATCAGGATCTCCGTCTCGGGGTCGTTCTCGTCGATCGCGGTCGCCGAGAGCACGTCGAGCAGGTCGCGGTCACGACCGGTCTGCGCCCACGTCCGCGCCAGCGCCATCTCCTGCTCGAGCATCGCCGAAGCCTGCTGCAGCTCGGGCGCGAAGCCCTCGGTCAGCCGCGCCGCCTTGAGCTCGGCCTGCGCTTGCTGCGAGCCCTCCGCGTCGCGTTCACGATGCAGGTGTGCCCCGCAAGCCGGCATCGCCAGCGCGACGGCCATCGAGATCCAACCACCGAGACGGACACGCTGCATCAGGGCCGCCCGACTGTCGCACGACCCCCGCAACCACACAAGCGGGCCACGCCGGCTCGAACACGCCGCGCTGATACGTGGGACCGCGATATCTGCGATATCTGCGATACCATCGCGTCGCGTGGTCCCGTCTCGTCCGTCTCGTGCCCCGGCGACCGGCCGACTCGCGGCGCGGCGTCGCCTGCTCGCGCTGCATCACCGCCACGCCGGACTCGTGCGCGCCATTTTCTACTGGCTCGGGGCCGACCTCGAGACGATCGACGGCGCCGTGCTTCGCACCTTCGTGCTCGCAGAGCGCCACGACGCGCCGGCGACCGGCGTCCGGGCGTGGCTCGGGCGGCTCGCCTGGCGGGTCGCCAACCGCCCTGACCCCGACGATCGCGCGGACGCGCTGGCTTCGGCTCGGGCTTCGGCTTCGGCCCCGCGTCTGCCGCCCGAGGCCGATCTGCTGGCGCGTTTCCTCGCCGCGCACGTCAGCACCGCGGCCGAGCGCGCCGCCTTCGTGCTCGCCGAGTTCGCCGGCCTCGGCCCGGTCACGCTCGGCGTGGAGCTCGACTTTCCGGCCGAGGCCGTACGCCGCCACCTCGCCGCGCTGCGCGAGGCCTTGCGCGCCGACCCGGAGGTCCAGGCCCGCGGAGGCCCGCGCGCCGTGCTCGTGGCCAGCCTCGGTTGTTTCCTCGCCGACGAGGCCTGGCAGCGCCGCAACGCGGCGGCCCTCGCGGCGCAGCTCGCCGGATCACCTGGCCTTTCAGACATGCTCCGCAGGCCGCCGGTGATCCTCGGCCTCGGCCTCGCCGCGACGGTCCTGCTGTCGCTCTGGACCCCCCCGGCCGCGCCCGCCCTGGCCCCCCGCCGACCGCCGACCGTGACGGTCGCCGTGCCGCTCCCGCCGCCCGTGGTCGTCGCGCCGCCCCTGCCCTTACCTGTCCCTACGGTCATGTCGCCTGCGCCCGCGCCCCGCACGGTCGCGCGCCGCGGCAAGGGTCGGCCCTCGAAGGCCCGCGAGGCCCTCGCCGCGCGCGAGAAGCTGGCCCAGGCGCGCGACCCCGGGGCGATCATCGTCGAGCTCGAGATGATCGGCGCCGGCCGAAGATCACTGACCACCAACCCCCGGCAGGCGCTCGCCTACGCCGACCAGCACGCCCGCGACTACCCCGACAGCCAGCTCGTCGCCCAGCGCGCCGAGCTGCGGGTGCGGGCCCTGTGCGCGCTCGGTCGCCGTGACGAGGCGATGGCCGAGGCCCAGCGCCGCCCGCAACCGAGGGTTGCGGACGCGCTGCGCGACGCCTGCAAGGGCTGAGCTGTCACCGGCGCTCGATCTGCCAGCACGTATGGATCCGGGGATTTCGCGCGAAGTCCCGCGGGATCGTGTCCCGCGTGATGTCGGTGATGACGAGATCGGCGAGCGCCTCGGCGTCCATGCGAAACCGGCGAAAGTTGGTCGAGAACAGCAAGATGCCGCCGCGCTCGAGCAGGTTGACGGCCTCGCGGATCAACGCGACATGGTCGCGCTGCAGATCGAACTCGCCGGCCATGCGCTTCGAGTTGGAGAAGGTCGGCGGGTCGAGGAAGATGAGGCCGTAGCGCCGAAGTTCGTGACGCATCCAGTCGCGACACTCGGCGGTGACGATCCGGTGCTCCGGCCCGGTGATGTTGTTGAGGTCGAAGTTCTTGCCCGCCCACGCGGTGTAGGTCGGCGACATGTCGACCGTCGTCGAGGCCAGCGCGCCGCCCAGCACCGCGTGGACCGTCGCCGAGCCGGTGTACGCGAACAGGTTGAGGAACCGGCGCCCGCGGGCCAGCTCGCCGACGCGCACGCGGGTCTTGCGGTGGTCGAGGAACAGCCCGGTGTCGAGGTAGTCGGTCAGGTTGACGAAGAAGCGCGGCTTGCCCTCGCGCACCATCAGCAGCTTGCCGGTGGCCGCCTGCTTGCCGTACTGCGAGCCGCCGCGGCTCTTGAGCCTGACCTTGAGGTGTACGCGCTCGCGCGGGACCTTGAGCACCTCGGGCACCACCGCCATCACGTCACGCAGGCGCGCCTCGGCCTTGTCCGGCTCGATCTCCTTCGGCGGCGCGTACTCTTGCACATGCACGCTGTCGCCGTAGACATCGACCGCGACCGCGTACTCCGGGATGTCCGAGTCGTACACGCGGTAGCAGTCGAGGCCCTCCTGCGCGGCCCACGGGGCCAACTGCTTCCGGTTCTTCTCGAGCCGGTTGGCGAACGACTCGGCGGCGTCGCTGCGCACCACCGGCCGCTCGCTGCGCGGCCGCTGGATCGCGGCCTCCTCGATCTTGAAGCGGAGCAGGTGTACCGGCAGCGCCCCGTTGAAGAGGTCGTAGATCTTCTTGGCGCGCAGGCCGATCGCGTGGCCTAGCTCGCGGTCCTCGAGCAAGATCGCCGCGTCGCCGCCCATGTGGCGGGTACGCAGCAGCTCGCCGAGCTCGCGGTACAGCGGGCGCAGGTCCTCGCCTCCGCCGACCCGCGCGCCGTACGGCGGGTTGCAGACCACCAGGCCCGGGTGCCTGTCCTTGGGGACAGGCGCGAGCAGTTGCTCGCCGATCGCCCAGCGCTCGACGTGGACCTGCGTGCGCAGCCCGGCGGCCTCGATGTTGCGGTGCGCCGCCGCGATCGCCAGGCCCGAGGTGTCGTGACCGCGGATGTCGGGAATTTTGTCGCGCCCGGCGGCCGCGCGCGCGCTGGCCTCCGCGACCAGCTCGCCCCAGATCGCGGGCTCGTGCTGCCGCCAGCCGAGGAACCCGAAGTAGTCGCGCCCGAGGCCCGGCGCGCGGTCGCCTGCGATCCACGCGCCCTCGATCAGCAGCGTGCCCGAGCCGCACATCGGGTCGAGCAAGGGTCCGCCCGCGGCCGCGATCGCCGGCCAGCCGCCACGGATCAGTACGGCCGCGGCGAGGTTCTCCTTGAGCGGGGCCATCGCGCCCTCCTCACGATACCCGCGGCGATGCAGGCTCTCGCCCGAGAGGTCGATCGAGATCACGGCCTCATCGCGCTCGGCGTCCTGCCCCGGAGGACCGCTCCGTTTGCGCAGGTGTACGTGGATCCGGAGATCGGGGCGCAGCTTGTCGACCGAGGGCCGGCGGTCGCCGACCCGTAGTTGGTCCACGACCGCGTCCTTGACCCGCTGCGCCCCGTACGTGGTGTGGACGATCGCCGCGTTGGTCCCCGTGAAGTCGACCGCGAGGGTCTGCGTGTGATCCATGTGCGCGGACCAGTCCACCGCCAGCGCCGTCTGGTACAGCGCGTCGCCGTCGACCGCCGGGCCGCGCGTCAGCTCGAGCAGCACGCGCCCGGCCAGGCGCGACCACAGGCACACGCGGTAGCCGAGCTGCAGCGAGCCGGAGAACAGCACCCCCGCGGGTTGCAGCTTGTAGCCCGCGACCCCGAGCGCGCCGAGCTCGGCGGCGAGCAGCTCTTCGAGGCCCTTGGGACAGGTCGCGAAGTACTGGTGCATCCCTGGCGTCGCGGACATCGCGGCCTCATTAGCACGACGCGCGCGCCGGCGGACCCCCCGGCGCCGGCCGTTTCACGCGGGCGGGACCACGGCCACGGCGCAGCCGGCCACCCCGGCGAGCGCGGAGGCGGTGCTGGTGGTGAAGATGCGGGCCCCGACGCCGAGCTGCCGCGAGCCGACGATGATCAGCGCCGCCTGGCACTCCTCGGCGACCGCCGCGATCTCCGCGACGCGCTCGCCGAACACCACGCGGCGCGGGCGGTCGCCGAGCGCCACCTCGACGGTCCACGCGCTCGCGGCCGCGAGCGCCTCGGCGCGCTGACCCTCGCGCTCGACGTGCCAGCGCGGGTCGAGCGCGCCGAGCATGTCGCCGTCCTGCCGTTCACCGACGTGCAGCAGCTCGAGCGGCCGGCCGACCGCGGCGGCGAAGCTGCGGGCGAACTGAGCCGCGCCCGTGCTCGCCGGGCCGAGGTCGGTGGCCAGCAGGATCGGCCCGGGACCGACCTCGGCCAGCTCCGGCGGGACCACGATCACGGGCCCCGGGAGCTGTCGGAGCACGCGTCGCGCGACCCGTCCGAGGCGCACCAGCGTGGTCGCGCCCGTCGCCGCCGCGCGTCCGAGGATCAGCCCGGCGGCGTGCTCACAACGCCCGGCCAAACCCTCCTCCGCGCGCGGCACCATCAGCACCTCGACCTGCTCGAGCGGCGGCAGTCCGAGCCGCTCGCACCGCTGGTCGACCGCCGTGCGCACGGCGTCCGCGGCCTCGTCGGCCCCACCGGCGAAGCGCCCGGTCCCGGCCTCGAGCACATGGACCCCGAACACGCGCGCGTCGGCGGCCTCGCGCAGCCACGCGGCGAAGATCAGCGCGCCGTGGCTGCGCGGGCCGAGGTCGAGACCGAGGAGCCAGGGATGAGCGTTGTGCATCGCCCCGATCGGGCGCCCGCACCGCCTGCAGCGCAAGCAAAAACGACGCGCTCGCGGCATGATCGGCGGCCGATCACGCGTAAGTGATATCCGAGAGCGGCGAGGAACGATGCTGGAACGCCTGCACAACGTCGACTGGAGCGCCTTGACGCACGCCTACGGGCCCGCCGCCGATGTCCCGGAGCTGATCCGGGCCCTGGCCGGCGCCGACCGCCAGGCCCGCAAGGACGCCTATTGGGAGCTCTACGGCAACATCTTCCATCAGGGCACGCGCTACCCGGCGACCGCCCCGGCCGTGCCGTTTTTGCTCGAGCTGCTCGCCGACCCGGCGACCCCCGATCGCCACGCGCTCTTGCTGCTCCTGACACACCTGGTCTGCGGGCAATTCGGGGTCGCCGCCGATCCGACGCTCTACGCTGGCGAGCCCGATGGATCGGCCCACGACGCCGACGACTACGGCACGATCCTGCGTGACGTCTACCGCGCCGCCGAGGCCGGCCTCCCGATCTATCTCTCGCTCGCGACCCGCGCCGACACGGCCCACCTGCGCGCCGCAGCGGTGTTCATGCTCGCGTGCCTGTGGACCCGCGCGGCCGTCGTCGTCCCGGCGCTGCGGGCCCGCGTCGCCGACGAGGCGAGCGCCGTGACCCGCGCGACGCTGGCGTTCGCGCTCGGTCGCCTGCAGTGTGCCAGCGCGACCGACCCCATCCTGGTCGCGCTGCACGAGCGAGACCCGGCGCCGCTCGTGCGCTTGCTGGCCGCGGTCGGCCTGGTCCGGGCCGGCTCCGGGCCGGCCCCGGAGGCCGCCGTCAACACCCTGATCGCCGCCGTCCAGGACCCCGACGGCGTGCCCGGCTACGACCAGCTCCCGTGCGGCGAGCGTGACCTCGCCGGCGACATCGGCCACGTGCTGCGCAGCGTCCCGCGGGCGCTCGGCCTGCGCGCCCTCCCGGCCCTGTGCCGCGCGCTCGAGCGGGCCGAGGACTTCGGGACCGTCGGCCTCGTCGAGGCCATGCTGACCTTCAGCTTCGGCGAGCGCCACGACCTCGCCGACGCCGACGCCGACGCCGACGCCGACGAGGATGACCTCGAGGACATGTCCCAAGTGCCAGCCCCCGAGCCGATCGATCCGGCCCGGTTGACCGCGGAGCAGCGCGAGGTGCTGACCGCCATGGCCCGGTCGCACGAGCTGTGGACCGTCGGTAATCTCTTCTACGTGCTGCGCAGCCACGGCATCCCGACCGAGCGCTTTGCCCTGTGCGCCCTCCTCGGGATCGAGGCCGTGCGCGACGAGCCGGCCGAGCTGGCCTCGCAGGCCCGCTTCCACCGGATCCACATGCACGACCCGGCCGCGGCCGCGAGCCTGCTGCGCCGCGCCGTCCTGCTGGGCCCTGGCGACGCCGCGCTGTGGCAGCAGCTCGCGCACACCCTGCTCGCCGCCGACGACCCCAACGAGGCGCTGATCGCCGTCGACCGCGCGCTGGAGATCGACCCCGCGCTGGCGGCCGCGCACTTCGAGCGCGGCCTGATCGTCGTGAACCTCGACCCCGGCGCGGCCGCGGAGGCGTTCGCCCGCGCCGCCGCGCTCGGTCACCAGCCGCTCCAGTCGTCGACCAACTACGCGACCTGCCTGGCGATGATCGGCCGCCGCGAGGAGGCCCTGCAGATCCTCGAGCGCCTCACTACGGAGCACCCCGAGTTCGCCGACGGCTGGTACAGCCTCGGACTCGCGCAGCTCAAGCTCGGCCGCCTGCGCGCCGCGCTCACCACCCTCGGCCGCGCGATCGACCTCTCGCCTGACCACGGCAACGCCCACTACGCCCGCGCCTGCGCCCACGCTCTGGCCGGCGACGCCGTGCCCGCGCTGGTGGACGTCGCTCGCGCCGTGGCGATCGACCCCGACCTGCGCGCCGCGATCCGCGACGACGCCGACTTCGCGTCGATCGCCGACTCGCTCGAGTTCATCCGCCTCACCGCCGGTGATGCAGCGGA
>Ga0105046_10006999_pt1 | contig 17818 bp, 10 predicted proteins | sample MAT03_FD_78385 | JGI IMG/M metagenome (GOLD analysis project Ga0105046, IMG submission 78385) | Freshwater microbial communities from Lake Fryxell liftoff mats and glacier meltwater in Antarctica - MAT-03 (megahit assembly) | ecosystem: Environmental > Aquatic > Freshwater > Ice > Liftoff...
CCGATCGCTCGTTCGCAATCGCCACGCGCCAGCCACCCTTCCCCGGAGGCGGATCACCAACCGCCACATCACCCGACAAGGCCACAAGCGCCGAAGCCATCCCCCGCGCGCGCAGCGTCTCCAACGCTTTCTCCGCCGCGAACCCTTTGGCGATCCCGCCAAGATCGAGCTTCATGCCCCGCCTTGCGAGCCTGACCGTCCCCGCTTCTCGCGAGACCTGCACGCCGCGCCAGTCCACGAGCGACACCGCCTCAGCCACCACCGCCGCGCTCGAAGGCGCCCCGCTCCTGCGGCTCTCGCGCCAGAGCAAAACGGCTGGCCCGACAGTCGCGTCAAACGCGCCCTCCGTCAGCCGCGAGACCTCGCTCGCGCTCTCCAGAATCTCAATCATGGACGAATCGGCAGGCACCGACGCACCAGCGGCGGCGTTGATCGCTGAGAGCTGGCTGCTCGGCCGATAGTCGCTCATCAGCTGCTCAAGCCGGGCAATCTCAGCAAACGCCGCCGCAGCCGCGTCCCTGGCTTCTTCTCGGGCCTCCGCGTGCAGAATAATCTGCGTTTGCACGCCCATCAGGACTCTTCTAAACTCGTACCGCTGGGGTGGAGTCTGAACGCAGCCCGCGCCGATTGCGGCCAGAGCCAGCAGCAGAAGCAGCCACCAGCGCAAGGGCTGGCGCAGGCTGATGGCAGAGGTCAAGCCGACAGGTCCGAGGATGTGCTGAGGAGCTTCCATGCGTTGCATGTTCTATCGATCCGTCCGGGGCCGTGCCGGGATTCTTGCGATCACGACCGCGATGGCGGGCATCTGCGCCAGCGTCGCCGCCGCCGCGCAGCCCGCGGCGAAGCCCGCAAACAGGCCCAGCACCCCCGATGCCACGCCCTTCAAGCAAGAGATCCCCGTCGCCGCGTACCAGATCGAAATGTCGCCCATCCCGGGATCCAGGGACGGCAAGATCAAGCCCTTCTACATCTCACGCCACGAGATCACCTGGGACGCCTTCGACGTCTTCGTCTTCAACCTCGATGTCGAGCAGGCCTCGCTCTCAGAGATCGACGCCGACATCGTGACGCGCCCAAGCAAGCCCTACATCCCGCCCGACCGCGGCTTCGGCCACGAGGGCTTCGCCGCCATCTCCGTCCACTACAAAAACGTGCAGGAGTTCTGCGACTGGCTCAGCGTCCGGACCGGCCGCCTCTACCGCCTTCCCACCGAAGATGAGTGGGAGCACGCCGCCCGCGCAGGCGGCGATCCCAAGAGTAAGTACGGCTCCATCGCGCCCGAAGCCCTTGGCGATCACGCCTGGTACGCCGCCAACTCCAGCGAAGCACCCAAGCCCGTCGGCACCAAGCGCCCCAACGCGTGGGGGCTGTACGACATGTTCGGCAACGTGCAGGAGTGGGTGGTCGGCCGCGACGGTAAGCCAACGACCAAAGGCGGCGCCTTCGACGATCCCTCAGAAGAGCTCGCCATAACGAAGAGCGCCGTGCAGGAGAAGTCCTGGAACAGCACCGACCCGCAGGTCCCCAAGAGCAAGTGGTGGATGTCCGACGCACCGTTCCAAGGCTTCCGAATCGTCTGCGAGATGAAGGACGGGGCACCGGCAAAGTACGAAGGGCCCAAGCCCTCACCATCATCGCCCGCACCCGCCGCACCGCCTCAGCCATCTCTCGCACCCTCACCCAAGTAATCCGCCCCCCTCCTCGCACGCTCGCAACACAGAACCACTCCACGCGCCACAAAGAAAGCCTCTCCAATGCCCAACCCCAACGAGCCCACGAATTCCCCGTCAAACCACGCCGCCTCACGCCGCGAGTTCCTCTCCGCCGCCGCGCTCGCAGCAGTGGGGGGCGCGGCCGCCTCCGCATCACTCGGCGGGTGTGCATCTTCAGCCACCGCACAGTCCACTTCACAACCAATCCAGCCGCCACTAACCCCCAACTTCACGCCCAGCGCTATCCGCCCAACCGTCGTCGGCACACCCCGCACCGGCCCGCTCCGCATCGGCCTCGTCGGCTGCGGCGGCCGCGGCACCGGCGCCGCAGTCCAGGCCCTCAAGGCCGATCCCGACACGATCATCGTCGCCGCCGGAGATGTCTTCCAGGACCGCCTCGACTCCTGCCTCGCCGCCGTCGCCGAAGAAATGGGCGATCAAGCCTCCCGCGTGCAGGTGCCCGCAGATCGCCGCTTCGTCGGTTTCGACTCCTACAAGCCCGTCATCGATAGCGATGTCGACGTCGTCCTCCTCTGCGGCTACCCGAGCTTCCGCCCGATGCACCTCGCCTACGCAGTTGAAAAGGGCAAGCACACCTTCGCTGAGAAGCCCGTCGCCGTCGATGGCCCCGGCCTGCGCAGCGTGCTCGCCTCCGCCAAGGCCTCACGCGACAAGGGGCTCGCCTGCCTCGTCGGCTTTTGCTGGCGCTACCACGACGGCATGCGGGCCGCCTTCGACCGCGTCAACTCCGGCGAGCTCGGCCAGATCACCAGCGTCTACACCAACTACCTCGGCGGCACCCTCGGCAAGAAGCCGCGCAAGCCCGACTGGAGCGACATGGAGTTCCAGATGCGCAACTGGTGGCACTTCACCTGGATCTCAGGCGATCACATCGTCGAGCAAGCCGTCCACTCCATCGACCGCCTTCGCTGGGCCACCGGCGACCGCCTCCCGACGCGCGTCACCTGTCTCGGCGGCCGCGCCGCCCGCAATGGTCCAGAGCACGGCAACGTCTTCGACAACTTCTCCGCCATCTACGAGTACGAGGGCGGCATGAAGACCTTTCACGCCTGCCGCCAGATCGACGGCCTCCCCAACGACAACTCCGACTACATCGAGGGCACGCTCGGCTCCGCCGTCATCGGCAACGGGGGCGACACGCTCGTCACACGCGACCGCGCGGGCAACCAGACGTGGAAGTACGGCGGCCCCAAGCCGCGCGACATGTACCAGGCCGAGCACGACGAGCTCTTCCGCTCCATCCGGGCCGGCAAGCCCATCAACGACTGCGAGGAAGGCGCCCACTCCACCCTCATGGCCATCATGGCCCGCATGGCCGCCTACACCGGCCGGACCATCACCTGGGAGCAAGCGCTCAACAGCAAGGAGGACCTGATGCCCCCCTCGCTGGCGATGGGTCCGATCCAGACGCCCCCAATCGCCGTTCCCGGCCGCACGCGGTTCGTCTAACCCGAGAGCTCGATTGCGCGCCGGAATCCACCCGGTGCCGTTACCCGCCCGTTGCGCACCAAACCCCGCTTCGGGAGTACAACACTGTGCCCGAACGTGCCAGACCATCCGTGCCGGGACCAGTCAGGGTCGCCGCACGAGACTGGCCGCCGGGCTTGGGAGGCCTCTCATGCGCACGCTCCGCCCTCACCACGTGTCGTTCCGCATGGTTCCAGCCAGAACTCCGAGGCGGGTTCCGCTCGCCGGACTTCTCGCCGCGCTCGCCACCTGTGCCGCGTCCCTCCCCACACTCGCCCAGCCAGACGCTGCCCGCACAGCAGTGCAGACCGTGGTGGTCCCGTTCAGCCGACACCGCCCTGAGATCGTGAGCCCAATTACCCTCGGCGCCAGTAGCGCCCGCATCGAGATCCGCGACCAGGTCGCGATGACGATGCTGGAGCTCTCCCTCTCCAACCCCGCCAGCACGCAGCAAGAAGCACAGCTCCTCCTGCCTGTTCCCGAGGGCGTCGTTGTTCGCTCGCTCCACTACGACGGCGTCGGCCCCGAGCCAAAGGCCGAAGTCCTGGACAAGGCACAGGCCCGCGCCATCTACGACGCCATCGTCCGCTCCATGCGCGATCCCGCCCTCGTCGAGTTCTACGGCACGGGCGTGATCAAGATCTCCGCCTTCCCCATCCCGCCCGGCAAGACCCAGAAGCTCTCCCTCACCTACGAGCAGGTCCTGACGCAGGACGCCGGCCGCGTCGACTTCCTCCTCCCACGCAGCCAGTCGCTCGGCGCCGAAGGCACAGTCTGGACCATCTCCGCGTCCATCCGCGATGCTCGCGGCGTCGCCTCCGTCTACTCCACCAGCCACGAGGTCGCAACCACGCGCATCAACTCCAACCACGTCAATATTGCTCTCAAGGACGCCGCTGCGGCCCAGTCCGGCAGCATCCGCCTCTCCTACGTCGTTCAGCCCAGCGAAAGCGACGGTCCCGTCGTCACCATGTCCGCATACCCCGACCCGTCCCTGAGCCCCGCGGGCGGCTTCTTTATGCTCATGGTGAGCCCGCCAGCGAACCTGCCCCCAGCTTCGCAGCGTCAGCAGCGCGAGGTCACGATCGTACTCGACCGCTCGGGCTCTATGCGGGGCGAGAAAATCAAGCAGGCCCTCGCCGCCGCGACGCAGGTTGTCAACGGCCTCGCCGACGGTGAACGCTTCAACATCATCGACTACTCCGACTCACTCGCATCCTTCGCCCCCGCACCAATGGTGAAGGACGCACGCACCACCAAGGAAGCACTCGCATACATCAACGCCATCCAGGCAAACGGCGGCACCAATATCCACGACGCCCTCATGGAAGCCCTCTCCCCCAACGCCGCCGAGGGCACGCTGCCGATGGTCCTCTTCCTCACCGACGGCCTCGCCACCGTCGGCGTCACCAACGAAGTTCTCATCCGCGACGCCGTCAAGAAGTCCAACACACACGGCCGCCGCATCTTCGGCTTCGGCGTGGGTCTCGACGTCAACACGCCCCTCCTCTCCAACATCGCGTCAGGCTCGCGCGGCGCGTCAACCTTCGTCCTCCCCGATCAGGATGTCGAAGTCGCCGTCTCGCAGGTTTTCCGCCGTCTCGCAGGACCGGTGCTCGCCTCGCCGGTGCTGAAGGCAACCGGGAAGGATGGTGAACCGCAGTCGAGCCTCGTGCGCGACACGCAGCCGCGCGAGCTCCCGGATCTCTTTGAAGGTGACCAGCTCGTTGTCCTCGGGCGCTACGTCGGCAATCATCCCCCGGCCTTCACGCTCGAAGGCTCATACCTCGGCACCACCCGAACCTTCACGGTCGGCGCCGACGTCGCCTCCGCAAGCGTCTCCCCGCGAAACTCCCACGTTCCACGCCTCTGGGCCCTCCGCAAGGTGGCGTCGCTCGTTGACGAAGTCCGCCAAGCCGGAGCCTCCGGCGGCGTCGCCGACGCACGCATGAAGGAACTCACCGACGAAATCGTCCGCCTCTCCAAGCAGTACGGCATCCTCACCGAGTACACATCCTTCCTCGCCAAGGAAGACTCGCCAATGCCCACCGCCGCCGCTGCGGGGATCACGGTTCGAGACACACTGGACAGGCGCAGCATGGACCGCGCAGGCGCTGGGAGCGTCAACCAGGAAGCAAACGTCTCGAAGCAGTTGAGCTCAATGGCACCCGCCGCGGCGAGCGGACGCTTTCTCAACGAACGCCTCGAAAGCGTCCAGATCACCTCCGTCAACCAGATCGCCGACCTCACCTTCTTCAAGCGCCCCAACAACCGCTGGGTCGACGCACGCCTCCTCGATCAGGAAGACCAGGCCCCCGACCAGACCATCGCCTTCGCAAGCCCCGAGTACAACGCCCTGGTCGACCAGCTCATCATCGAAGGCCGCCAGGCCGCACTCGCCCAGAGCGGCGAGATCTACCTCCAGCTCGCCGGCAAGCGAGTCCTCATCCAAGCCCCGTAACCTGCTCCCGGGCACCCCGGTCCCGGGTGGCCCGCTCCTGGGTAGCCCGCCACTGCGTGGCGGGCTTCCCATTTCCTAACCCCAAATGCCGATCCATCAATCTCAATCGCCCAACCGCCGCGTCTAACAAGCAAGACACCCGCCACGAAGTGGCTGGCCACTTGAGCCCCGGAGCCCCTCGTGCCCCTCGCCAAAGTCCTCGTCGTTGAAGACGACGCCGCCATCCGCCGCGGCCTCTGCGACGCACTTCGCATCACCGGCTACGCGCCCAGCGAAGCGTGCGACGGCCAGACCGGACTCAAGCTCGCCCTCGAAGGCGAGTTCGATCTCGTTCTCCTCGATGTCCTCATGCCCAAGCTCGACGGCTTCGGCGTCCTGATCCAGCTCCGCGCCGCCAAGCCCACACTCCCCGTCATCATGCTCACCGCCAAGGGGGAAGAGTCCGATCGCATCAAGGGCCTCAAGGGCGGCGCGGACGACTACGTCGTCAAACCCTTCTCAGCCTCCGAACTCCTCGCACGTGTCGAGGCCGTCCTGCGCCGCTCCGCAGAGCGTCCACGCGCCCGGACCAAAGCCACCGTCGCGGGCCGCACCATCGATCTCGAGCGCCGCGAAGTCCTGCACGCCGACGGCACGCGTGAGCTCCTCTCGCAGCGCGAGTCCGACGTCCTCTCATACCTCATCGCCAACCCCGGCCGCGCCGTCTCACGCGATGAGCTCCTCCAACGCGTCTGGGGCCTGGATCCCCGCGGCGTCCAGACCCGCACCGTCGACATGGCCGTCGCGCGCCTCCGCGAAGTCCTGCGCGACGATCCCGCCGAGCCGTGCGTCATCGTCACCGTCCGCGCTCGCGGCTACATGCTCGCTTCAGATTCCACACCCGACTCGGGCGCACCCTCCACCGGAGCCGCCCAATGAACGGTCCCCGCTGGTCCATCATCATCTTCCTCGCCTGCGTCGCCGCCGTTCTCGCCGGCCTCGCCTCGCTCACGTTCTACACCCTGGGCCTCGAGCGCCGCGACTATCAGGCCCGCGCCGACGCACGCCATCAGGAGACACAGCGCCTCGTCCTCTGGCGCATGGACTCTGCCCTGACGCCCCTCCTCACGCGCGAGGCCTCTCGCCCCTTCTTCGAGTACGAGCCCTTCGTCCCCGCCGATCTCGGCTACGGCCGAATCCCCGGCCCCATCCAGCCCGGCCAGACGCTCGTCCCCTCGCCGCTCCTTCGCCCGCAAGAGCCCCTCGTCAAGCTCTACTTCACGCGAAGCCGCCAGGGCTTCGTCGCCTCGCCGCAGGCCCCGCCCGCGCCGCTGCGCGAGATCGCCGAGTCTGTCTACATGTCTTCCTACGAGATCGAGCTTGCCGAGCAGCGCGTCCGCGCCATCTCGGAGCTCATGGGCCTTGGCCCCTCGCGCATCCCGCCCCGCACGCAGCCCCCCATCGCCCTCGGCACGTCCGGCATGCTCAGCGACGCCTCTCCGCCAGCCAGCGGCAACACTCAGACCCCGCCCACGTCCGCCATCGCTCCGCCGCAGGTCGCCCAGCAGAGCGAAGTAACACAGTCCGCCAACGAGTATCGCGCACGCCAACAGATCGCAGACACACTCTCGCAGAATCGCGCCCCGCAAACCGCTCCGGGGCCCGACGTCTCGCGGCGTGCAGACAAGTCCCCCGGTTCCCCCGGTGGTGCTTCAGCAAGACCCTACCCCGCCGAAGATCAACGCGCGGCCACATCGCACGAAAAGTCCGCGACACCACCAGCCGCGAACGACCCCCCTCGCCGCGACGACCACACTTCCACAGAGCTTGCAAAGAGCCAATCTAGTTCGACCGACTCCAAACCCGGTGTTGCCGAGTTAGCCGAGGCCAAGTCCGCCGCAGGCGACACCACCAGATCCAAGGATGAAGACGCCGCAGGCACCTCCACGCTTCATCCGCGCGCAGACGAGCTTGTGTTCAGCGCCGGCGCCAGCTCCGCCCCCGGGGCCGCTGGCACCAACCTTGACGCGCAGTCGGCCCCACGCTTCTCAAACCTCCTCGCCCTTGCACCGATGGGACCGACGGTCGAAGTCGGCCGTCTCACGCCGCGCTGGTTCACAACAGGCAAGGCGAGCGAGCCCGAGCTCATCTTCGTGCGAGAGGTCGTCGTCGAGGGCGAGCGCATGGAGCAAGGCTTCTGGGCCGACTGGCCCGCCCTTCGCAACATGCTCATCTCCAACGCCGGCGACCTCGCGCCGGGCGCAACGCTCCGCCCTCTCCTTGCGGGCGTCGACGAATCCAACCCCGCCCTCCTCGCGCGCACGCTCGCAGGAATCCCCGCCGAACTCTCTACCGGAGCAGCCCCAATTGCGCAGGTTCCAGTCTGGTCACCCGCGCGCCTGACGCTCCTAATCACCTGGATTGTCTCGCTCCTCGCGATCCTTGCCATCGGCATGGTTCTCCGCGCCGCGATGGAGCTCGCCGAGCGCCGCGGCCGCTTCGTCTCCGCCGTCACGCACGAACTCCGCACACCCCTCACCACCTTCTGCCTCTACTCGCAGATGCTCGCCGACGGCCTGATCCAGGGTGAAGACGCTCGCGCCACATATCTCCAGACCCTCAAGTCCGAGTCGCAGCGCCTCGCTCGCATCGTCGAGAGCGTCCTCGAGTACGCACGCCTGGGCCACAAACGACCCGGCCAGGTCCGAACTCTCCAGTCCGTCCAGCGACTGATCGACCAGGTCACACCCCCCCTCGCGCAGCGCTGCACGCAAGCAGGCATGGCCCTCGAAGTCAGCATCGAAGGAAGCCACAACGCCGCCGAAGCAATGGTCGCGGCCGATGCGCCCACCATCGAGCGCATCCTCTACAACCTCGTCGACAACGCCTGCAAGTACGCCGCCGCGAGCACCGATCCGCGAGTCCATCTCATCGCGCACGTTGATTCCAGCGGCGTTGTCTTCTCGGTCCGCGACCACGGCCCCGGCATCGATCCCGCCGAGCGACCCAGAGTCTTCCGAGCCTTCGTCCGAGGCACGCGCGAAGCCGCCGGCACCATCCCCGGCCTTGGCCTTGGCCTCTCACTCGCTCAGGGCCTGGCCCGCGAGATCGGCGCCGAGCTCAGGCTCGAGCCAGCCCCGCAAGGCGCGCGGTTCGACCTCCGGCTCCCCCTTGCATGAGTGCAACACAAATAATACAATGTAACACATACGGTATGTATAGTATTAAAACATCAGATCATGGCAGTGGATCGCCCCACGCCTCCGGCACCACAATCACGCCGTCCGCGCCCCGGCCAAGCCGCCACGGCCGCGCCGATCCGTCGTGCATCACAGCCTGCATCGCCCCGCCGCGGGCGTGCATTAGCGCCAGCCGCTGAGCCCGGTGCGCCGGATCACGAAAGTCCACAACACTCCAGCACCGACCTTCCGGGGGCAGGTCCGGCCCTGGCCGAACCGCCGCCGTGTCCATCAGCAACGGCCGCTCGCTCGGCCGTTCCACAGCATCCATGCGGACATGCGCCGTGACGGCGGCATCATCAAAGTTGCCACGATCATCCGGGGATCCAGCGTGCCCCGTCGCGTTGATCCCATACGTCCGCGTCATCACGCGCCCATAGAACGCACGCGATGAAGGGCACACCAGAACGCTCTGTGGCGGCGATCGGCCGATCGTCGCAAGATCAAGCCCCGCGCCAAGCTGCACAGCCATCGCCCAGTTCGGCAGCATCGTGTACGGCTGCCCAAGCGCAGGCGAGAGCCCCTTGTGATCATCCGCATACGCCCGCACAATCACGCCCATCTGCCGCAGATTCGCAAGGCACGCGGTCGAACGCCCCGACTCTCGCGCCGCGCTCAGCGCCGGAAGCAGGATCGCCACCAGAATCGCAATGATCGCAATCACCACCAGCAGCTCAATCAGTGTGAACGCGTCGCGAACGTGCAACCTGCCTCCCCTTCCCCGACCCACGCTCACAATCACACATCGCATCAACCGACTTTAGGTCAACCCCGTGCCACGATCATCCGAGCTCTGGCAGATGACCGTGGTCTTGGCCTGCGGGTCAGACCACCACAACGCTCGCAGACGACCATGGCTTAAAGGGCGCTCACACCTGCTCCATCCCATCCGCATCTCCGAGTTCTGCATCTCCCCTTGCAAGTCCCCAGTCCCTTACTCCCTCCCTCACTCACCCCGGAAACCGCGCCCCCTGCGGCCGCGTCGTCGCCAGCCGCTCCAGCAGCGCGGGCACCGCCCTCTCAACCACCATCTCCGTCCGGTGGTTCAATCGCACAAACCCCTCGCCATCCGCGTGATCCAGAAACGTCATCAGCGAGTCAAAGAACCCCGCCGTGTTCAGCAGCCCCACAGGCTTGGAATGAATCCCAAGCTGCGCCCACGCGAGAATCTCAAAGAGCTCATCCAGTGTCCCCAAGCCACCCGGCATCGCGATGAACGCATCCGCCATCGTCGCCATCTTCATCTTGCGCTCGTGCATCGTTTCAACAACATGCAACTCCGTGATGCCCCCGTGCCCAAGCTCGCGCGTCTCCAGCAACGTCGTGATCACGCCAACGACGCTCCCCCCAGCGCCAATCGCCGCGTCCGCCACCGCGCCCATCAGCCCCGCGCGCCCGCCCCCATAAATCAGCGTGATCCCACGGTCCGCGAGCCCGCGACCAAGCTCAAACGCGGCCGTCGTGTACTCCGCGCGCCCACCATGGCTCGCGCCACAGAAGACACACAGCCGCCGGATCTCCCGCGGCCTCTCATCCCTCGCCGCGCTTTCACTGGTCCGCTCACTCACGCCGCCTGCTCCCGCGCCTGCGCCATCACGGCCCAACAGGCCTCACCGTGATCGTCTCCCCATCCTTCCCCGTTCCCGCCATCGTCGCGCCTCCTTCACCCAGCACGCGCACCACAACGTTCCGCGCCGGCCGCGCCCGATCACCCTCGGTCTTGGCGACCTTGATCGAGATGCTCCCATCACCGCCGCGCGTCGCTTCGTACGTCGTCAGCAGGTAGTCATCCTTCTGGAAGTCGTACCCGTCGGTGTCGTCCTCGTACAGCGTGCCACTCGCCTTCCCCGCGTCATCGAGCGAGACAACCAGCACCAGCGGGTCCAGCGGCTTCTGATTCACAAACTGGATATCCGGCCCCTGCGGCACAATCGCCCCGCCGCGAACATACAGCCGCGGCAGATCCGCATCAGTCGAAGCCTCAAACTCGCGCCACACACCCTTGGGCATGACGGGCACTCGCGAGCGATCCGGCATCACCTGCGCCATCACCAGCACGTCCGATCCGATCAGGAACCCATCGTCCTCGCTCCGCAGCGCCGGATCCTTGGGATCAGCAAAGAAGAGCGGCCTCGCCACGGGCAGCCCAGTCATGCTCGCCTCGCGAAACACCGAGTAGAAGTAGGGCAGCAACCGATACCGACGCTTCAGCGCCTCGCGGCTCGTCGCCTCGACCTTGGGCCCAAAAGCCCAAGGCTCCTTATCGATCGCGTCCTTCCCCGTGTGCCCGCGGCTGAAAGGCAGCAGCGCACCAAAGCCCATCCAGCGCGCAAATAGATCACCGTCCCCATCGCCCATGAACCCGCCGATGTCCGGCCCATAGTTCGCAAAGCCCGACAAGCCCATGTTGAGAACCATCGGAATCGAAGTCTCAAGGTGGAACCAGTTCGCCGTGTTGTCGCCCGACCACCCCGCGTGATACCGCTGCCCGCCGATGTACGTCGCGCGGCTCAGAACAAAGGGCCGCTTGTCCGGGTTCGCCGCCTGAATCCCCTCGCGCGATCCCTTCACCATCGTCATGCCATACACGTTGTGGTACCGCGCATGGTCTCCCGCCGCGCCCTCAACGCCCTGCGCGGTCCCATCCGGACGCTTGAGCGCCGGATCGCCCGCATGCCTGTTGTTCTCCGGCATCGTCTTGCTCTGCACATTGAAGACGGCAGGCTCGTTCATGTCGTTCCAGACACCGTTGATCCCCTCGGCCATGAAGGGGCCATAGAGCGGCGCCCACCACGCCCGGACGCGGGGGCTCGTGAAGTCAGGGAAATAGCACCAGCCCGGCCACACCTCGCCCTGGTAGACGGTCCCTCCGGAGGTCTTGGTGTACACGTCGTTGGCAAGCCCAGAGTCACGCACGCCAATGAACCGGGCCCACTCGGCCCGCATCATGCTCGTGAACTCCGGAGTCCACTTCGCCATCGCCGCCTCATCAGGATCCGTCCCCGAAGCGTCGTCACGCGCCTTGATCCCGGGGTTGATCATCCACACGTTGTGAAAACCATCCGCAAGCAGGTCCGCATTCAGCTTCTTCGGATCGGGAAAGTACTCGCGATTGAACGCAAAGACCCGGAAGCCCGCCATGTAGTCGATGTCGAACCAGATCACGTCCGCCGGGATGTCGCGGTCGCGAAAGCCCTTGGCGATCTCGCGGACGCGCGACTCGGGGTAGTACGAGTACCGGCACTGGTGGTAGCCGATCGTCCACTTCGCTGGCAGCGGCATGTACCCAGTCAAACGGCCAAGCTCCATTACCACCGCCTGCGGCGTCGCGCCATCGATCACAATCACCGGAAACGCAGGCCCATCCGCGATGAACAGGATCTCGTCCGCGTTCGCCTTCGCAGTATCAACAACACACCGGTACGTCGTGTCCGCAAGCACGCCAAACGCCGTCCCATCAGGCCTCACCGCAAGCACCCACGGGTGGCTCTTATAAAGATGCGGCGAATCATCCTGATACCCATACGCGTCGAAGTTCCACGTCTCGATCCGCCGCCCGTTCCGCAGCAGCGGCCCGCTCGCCTCGCCCGTGCCATACAGCGAGGTGCCCGGCGTGATCTTGACTCGCACCGACTGCTTCCCATCGTCAACACCGAAGATCGGCGCCACCGGGAACGCGGCCGGCGCAGGCCCGACCGCGCCCTTCTCATCCGCCAGCGCATAGCTCGGGTTCGCCGCCGCGCGAGCCTCCGCCGAAGCATGAAAGCGAACCGTGCTCGCGCCCAGCGATTCCGCGACGCTCGTCGCCCTCGCGACCTCCGGCGCCTGCGCGATCACCGTGGACACGCTCCCCGCCACGCTCGCAAGCGCAAGCAGGCCGCACGCCAGCGCAGTCCTCAACGAACTACAGGGTCGGGCGCGATCATGGCTCGTCTTCGGCATCGAATCGCGCATGGAAGTCTTCCGTATGAGGTGTGCAGGAACAAAGTCCGTGACAAGAGGCGCAGTCAAACGCGCAGGATAGCGGCAACATCCACCTCCCGCAGCACAATGTTCCCGGACCCACTCTCTTCCGCCACCACCCCAGCCCCACACCCCAGCCCGCCACCAATAACCCCACAATCCCACTGGTGACCACCGATTTCCCACCCGCGAGGCTCATTTACCTCTTCCCAAACCCTCCCAAATCAGCCATACTCGGCGGGATCCACCAGCACACGAGCGGACGTATCTGGTGTTTGTCGATGATCCCTCGCCGGGGCCCGGTTCCAAATCTCCTCCACGCGCCGCGCGAACGCTCCCGATCAATCCCCGGCACACCTCCTCCCGCCACCAAGACAGAAAGTCAATAACCATGACCGTCCAGCCCCGCACCCTCCGTTCCACCCGCATCATCCGCCGCACGCTCGCCCTCGCCTCCATCGCTGGCGCGATCCTCTCGACCTCAACCGCGCAGGCGCAGTGGCAGCCCTGGGATGAGAATCCGCCCGTCATGCTCCAGTGGTTCGAGTGCCGCTGGCAGGACATGGAACGCCGCATGAGCGACTGGTTCACCGCGGGCTACGGCTCTGTCTGGCTCCCCCCAACCTCCCGCGGCTACGTCTCGCCCTCGAACTCCAACCAGAACGGCGACTCCGCTGGCTACGACCCCTTCGACCGCTTCGACCTCGGCAAGCCCGGCGCGACCACCGCCTACGGAACCGAGTCCTTCTTCCATGAGCTCGTGCAGGAGTACCACCGCGCCAACGGACTCGTCTTCGTTGACATGGTCCTCAACCACAACGCCGGCCGCCAGACCGGTCAGAACTTCCAGCTCGAAGGCGGCTATCCCGGCTTCTGGATGGGCCCCCTCAACACACCCTTCAAGACCTCAACCAACAACTGGGGCGACTTCCACGCCGGCGTCGCGGGCGGGTTCTACCAGAGTGAGAATCCCGGCGGGGCGCGCTACTGCCTTCTGCAGGGCGACCTCGTCGCGCTCATCGATATCAACCACTCCACCAACAACCAGTTCATCCGCCAGCCCATCCAAGCTGGCAACCCACTCAACATCCCCGCCGGCACGGTCTTCAACCGACCCGACCCCGAGAATCGCCGCTTCTACTTTGACCTCGGCCTCGGAACAGAGAACGTCGCCAACCCCGGCATGTCCTTCGCCCCCGGCCTCAACACCGGCATCTTCGCCGCCCCCTGCGACATCCCCGCGCGCAACGAGCCCGCCACCAACTTCACGCGCAGCCGCTTCAACCTCGCCGATCCAACCGCAGGCGATCCCGTCCCCGAGAACGCCACGACCTACCTTCTCCGCTGGACGCAGTGGATGCTCGATGTTCACAAGGTCGATGGCTTCCGCATCGACGCCGTCAAGCACATGCCCAGCTGGTGGTACGACACCTTCTACGACTCCCTCGTCTTCAACAAGCGCATCACCCCCGACGGCCGCGCCGTGATTCCCTTCTCCTTCGGCGAGTCCGTCGAGGGCAACGACTTCTCCCTCGACCGCTACGTCCGCAAGCCCAACGGCCGCACCGCAGGCCGCAGCGCCGCTGGCGACGCCTTCGCCAATCGTGATGTCCTTGATCTCAACGGTGCCGGCGGCCTGCGCGACGTCGTCAACGGCTTCGCCGACTGGAACAGCGCCCTCGGCCGCCACATCGATTCCACCGACGACGGCTTCCAGAACGGCTCCGTCGGCGTCAACCACATCTGGAGCCACGACAACGGCACCACCGGCAACGGCAACGCCGCGCCCCCGACTCCCACCAGCCGCCAGCAAGGCTGGTTCGCCCACGCCTACCTCATCATGCGCCCCGGCCAGGCCAAGATCTTCCACAACGCCCGCGGCATCAACCGCGCGGGCGGCTTCTGGCCCCGCGCCGGCGTTACGCCCGTCATGGGCGTCGAGCCCACCACCGGAACCATCAACCCCGTCATCTCAAACCTCGTCCAGCTCAGCAACTGGTACGGCCGCGGCTTCTACTACCCACGCGTCACCGACAACGAGGTCCACATCTTCGAACGCGCCACGCCCGTCGGCGCTGGCCTCTCCGGCAACGTCCTTGTCGCCGCCAACCGCTCCTACGCCGGACTTGGCATCACCAGCTTCGACCAGCGCACGTTCAACTCCGCCTTCCCGCAGGGCACGCGCCTCATCGAGATGACCGGCAACGCCGCACGTGCCGACGTTGATCCAAGCAACCAGATCGACGAAGTCATCACCGTCGGCGCTGGCGGCTCCGTCACCGTCCGCATCCCTCGCAACCAGAACGTCAGCGGCGTCGATCACCACCGCGGCTTCGTCGTCTACGGCCCCGCCGTTCCCAGCGGCACGCTCTCGATCGTTGGCGCGACGGGCGCTCTAGCCGCCGAAGGCCCCGCGACCGTTCCCGTCATCGCTCCCTGGCGCCGCCGCACGTACGAAGTCCCCGTCGTCACCGGCAACACCTTCACCATCAGCCTCACGACGGCCAACGGCGACACCGGCGCACCCAACAACAACAACGCCGACGACAACGCAGTCTTCCGCATCAACCAAGGCTTCCAGGACTGGAACGGCAACGGATCCGTCGACATCGACCACACCAACATCGTCGTCCCCGGCTACGAGCAGTTCGTCACCGTCCGCCAGCCTCTCGCCGGCACCGCCAGCACCAGCGGCCTCTACCAGCAGTCCATCAACGCCGCACTCCTCGAAGACGGCATGAACTACGTCTCCGTCAGCGCACTCCGCCGCCGTAGCGCCGGCGAAGCGCCCCTCTTCCGCGAGTTCCGCACCGGCATCTACATTGATCGCCTCCCGCCCCAGGCCCAGATCGTGGACCCCGGCACACAGCCCGCCGCCACGATACAGCTCTCAATCTCGGTCCGCGCTCTCGACCGCACCGTTACCCGCGTCCACCTCATCGCCAACCCGCCGCAAGTCGCTGATCCACTCGCGCTCGCCGTCCGCGCCGGGTTCCCCGGCACCAACGAAGCCGTGCAGCAGGACCGTCGCGACTACTCGCGCATCCTGACCGGCCTGCAAGACGGCCCCAACACCATCCTCATGCTCGCCTTCGAAGAATCCGGCCGCGGCTCGTTCCAGACGCTTACCGTGCAGGTCGGCGTGCCCGCCGCGCCCTGCGACTACGACTTCAACCAAGACGAGAACATCGACCTCGTCGACGCGCAGCAGATGGCCCAGGTCTTCGTCGGCCTCCTCCAGCCCGAGCCCAACTGGCTCGACGGCGACCTCAACGGCGACGAGAACGCCGACCTCACCGATGCGCAGCTCCTGGCCCAGTACGTCGTCACCGGCAACTGCCCGCTCTAATCATCCGGGTACCACGCTCTGAGGTACCACGCCGCTCCGCGCCGTGTCTCCTCCCTGCCAGACCACCCCCCAAAAACAAAGAACCCCCGGCTCATGCCGGGGGTTTCTCGTTTAGTCACATCCTCGCCGCAATCTACTTGACGCCATCCTTGCCCGCGATGTAGCGGATCAGATCAACGCAGCGCGCCGAGTACCCAGCCTCGTTGTCGTACCAGCTCACAATCTTGAAGAAGCGCTTGTTGAGCTCGATGCACGCGCCAGCGTCATAGATGCTGCTGTGCCGGTCGCCGATGAAGTCGCTCGACACAACCTCCTCCTCGGTGTACGCAAGCACGCCCTTCATCGCGCCGTTCGCCGCGGCCTTCATCGCCGCGTTGATCTCCGCAAGGCTCGTGTCCTTCGCAGTGCGGAACGTCAGGTCCACGCACGAGACATCCGCCGTCGGCACGCGGAAGCTCATCCCCGTCAGCTTCCCCTTGAGCTCAGGAATGCAGAGCGTCACGGCCTTCGCAGCGCCGGTGCTCGACGGGATGATGTTCTGGTACGCGTTGCGACCGCCGCGCCAATCCTTCTTCGAAGGACCATCCTGCGTCGGCTGAGTCGCCGTCACAGCATGCACCGTCGTCATCAGCCCCTCGTCAAGTCCGAACGCATCCTGGATCACCTTCGCAATCGGCGCGAGACAGTTGGTCGTGCAGCTCGCGTTGCTCACCACAGTGTGCTTGGAAGCATCGAACTTCTCGTGGTTCACGCCCATGCACAGCGTCGGAACAACCGCCGCATCGCTCTTGGTCGGAGCCGAGATGATCACGCGCTTGCACCCCGCCGCCACGTGGGCGCTGGCCTTCTCAAACTCCGTGAAGAGCCCGGTGGACTCAAGCACATAGTGAACGCCCATGTCCTTCCACGGCAGCTTCGCGGGATCGCGCTCCGCCATCGTCTTCGTCGTCTTCCCGTTCACCGTGAAACTCGTCTCCGTCGACTCGACAGTCGCCAGCGTGCCGCCCAACATGAACCGACGATGCATCGTGTCGTGCTTGAGCAGGTACGCGAGGTTGTCGGCCGGAACGAGGTCATTGACCGCGACTAGCTCAATGTTCGAGTCCTCCGCGGCGATGCGCGTGACAAGGCGACCAATGCGTCCAAACCCGTTGATGCCGATGCGAATAGCCATGTGCGATTCTCCAATGATCGCCGCCCAAGCCCAAGCCAAGGCGACATGCGTGTGTGCGAGCCAGCAGGATAGGAAACCGTTTCACGCCCCGACGCCTCGACCCAACATGTGATTGCATCATGCCCTCCCCCCTCGATGCCTCGATGCCTCCTGCCCAGATGCCTTCTTTAATCCCAACCTCTTCCGTCTTCCCTCTCCCCTTCATGCCTGCCTTCATGCCTCTCCGTTCATCTCTTCCTGTGCGCACAAAACTCCCGCCCACCCCCAACGCTCGCAAAATCTTACAGATTATTTCTACCCCTAGATTCCCAGCCTGAAACCCACCTGAGCCTTCAACCTCGAACGCTCCCTGTGCGCACAGGCGCGGGCGCGAGGCGTGTGTATAGAGGCCCGCATTATTTCGGCCCAAGTCAGAGTCGCCAGCCCAGTCGGTCGGCCAGCAAGGTGCAAAGG
>Ga0105046_10007000_pt1 | contig 17818 bp, 12 predicted proteins | sample MAT03_FD_78385 | JGI IMG/M metagenome (GOLD analysis project Ga0105046, IMG submission 78385) | Freshwater microbial communities from Lake Fryxell liftoff mats and glacier meltwater in Antarctica - MAT-03 (megahit assembly) | ecosystem: Environmental > Aquatic > Freshwater > Ice > Liftoff...
CCTCAGTGCCGGCCCCGCCACATTTTCAGAGAATGCAGGCGCATCGGCATCAACGCTGACTGTGACCCGCACAGGCCCCACGACGGCAGCGCGGATCGTGTCGCTAACGTCATAGAATACCAGCAAGGCGACGGTTCCCGCAACGGTGACCATTCCTGCGGGCCAGACGACCGCAACAGCGACGATCGCTGCGATTGACAACAGTACAGTCGAAGGTGACGTAACGGTGACGATTACCGCTTCAGCGACGGGATTCGTAAACGCGACAACCACGCTGACGGTCAACGACAATGAAACAGCACTGAGCCTTAATACCAGCCCTGCCACATTTTCAGAGAATGCAGGCACATCGGCATCGACGCTGACCGTGACCCGCACCGGCCCGACGACAGCGGGTCAGATCGTGACGCTGACGTCATCCAATATCACCAAGGCGACGGTTCCCGCAACGGTGACGATTCCTGCGGGCCAGACCACCGCGACAGCGACGATCGCTGCGATTGACAACGGTATTGTCGATAGTGCCGCAACGGTCACGATTACGGCTTCAGCGACGGGATTCGCGAACGCAACAACCACGCTGACGGTCAATGACAATGAAACCTCACTGAGCCTCAGTGCCAGCCCTGCCATATTTTCGGAAAATGCAGGCGCATCCGCTTCATCGCTGACTGTCACCCGCACCGGCCCGACGGTCGCGGCGCAGATCGTGACGCTGACGTCGTCCAATACCGGCAAAGCCACGGTTCCCGCGACGGTGACCATTCTTGCAGGTCAGACCACAGCGGTCGTGACGATCGCCGCGATTAACAACAATACGGTCGATGGTGCGGCAACAGTCACGATTACAGCTTCGGCGTCGGGATTTGCCAACGCACCAACCACGCTGACTGTCAACGACAATGATATTCCACTGACAGCGGTGTTCATCGCCCCCGATGCGGTGCAGTCGAATGGAACAAAGATCACACGCGATTCCACTTCGCAGGTCACTGGTACGACTGTTGCAGGAGCGACAATCACCCTGGACAGTAACGGCGATGGCGTGTTTGACAACGGAAGTGCCACCGCTGGAAACGACGGAAACTACACGGTGGATGTAACATTGTTGCACACTGCGACGAATCATGGAGAAAACCGTCTGGTCGTGAAATCGGTTTCCGGGCCGAATTCCGCTGACACCGTGGTCAATGCGCATCTGGCGGTCGGCACAGTCGTACATTTTGCCACGAACCGGGGTGCGTATGACGTCGAACTGCTGGACACGGAAGCTCCATTGACCGTGGCGAATTTTCTGAGCTATGTGAATTCCGGTGCGTACCAGAACATGTTCGTCCATCGCACCAACTCCGGGAGTGCAAGATTCATTCAGGGCGGCGGATTTAAGGTCGTGAATGGCCAGGTCAGTTCTGTGGCGACAACGGCCCCGGTTACTAATGAATTCATGGCGGCAAATTCGAATGTGAGCGGAACGCTGTCGATGGCCTTGCTCGGAAACGGGACCGGCGGAAGTCAGCCAAACAGCGGGACAAGTCAGTGGTTTGTCAATACGTCAAACAATGGAGCCGGGTTTGATCCAGGACAGTACACGGTCTTTGGACGGGTGATTGGGGACGGCCTCACAGTGGCGAGCGGGATCAGCGATCTGACACAGCGAAATTTGAATACGCTGTACAATTCATCGGCACTTGGAGAAGTACCGCTGTCTGCATTCAATCCGGCCAATACGCCAATCACCGGAACCGCGGCGACAACTTTGAACAGTGCTGTGGTCACGGGAACTGGTACTCTGTTCACGACGGAACTGGCGGTTGGACAGTCGATTGTGATCGGCACCGGGCGTGCGTACTTCGTTGCGTCGATTCAGTCAAACACTTCGCTGACGCTGACCACAACTGCACCGATCACGGCCGCGAATCAGGCAGTCAAAAAGAACGTTGTGCCAAACGACGCCGACTTTGTGGTGTTCAGCAGCATCGGCAAGATTCTGGATACGATCTAGTGCTCTGTCAAGGCTTGGAAAAGGGGTCAGGAACCAATAGCCAAATGGCCCAGAGAGTGCTCCGCACTATTGGTTCCTGACCCCTTTTCCAGGCCACAACTCCTCGTTTCATGTTTGATAGAGCACTAGTCTAGTACGAAGACTCCACAAGCAACATGGCCGCCAAAGCCCAATGACAGCTTGGCGGCCTTTTGCATGTATGGCATCTTGCGAGCGTGTGGCTGCAATGGTATGCGGCAACGTTCATCTACGGTGGTCAGATTTGTCGTGCCAGGGATTTGTTGATGATTCAGCGCAAGCAGTGTCAGAACAGTTTCCACGCTGCCAGCTGCACCCAGCAAGTGCCCAATGGAGCCTTTCATGCCGAAGCACTGTGGCACGTTGGCCCCGAACGCCATTTGAATGCCTCGTGCTTCAGCCAGATCGTTCGATTCCGTTCCTGTCCCGTGCAGACTCAGGATATCCGGGGAGCGTCCTCTCAAATTCATCGTGCGTTTGAGAACCTCGCTGACCACCGCACCGCTTTCATCGACCTGCGTCATCCCGGTGGGATCGTTGAGCCAGCCTCCTGCGACGATTCTCGCGATTGCCTTCGCATGGCGGGCCGTGGCATGGGCGCGGGATTCCAGCACAGCCAGGCCAGCACCTTCGCCCACGACAAAGCCGTCACGGGACTTGTCAAACGGACGACAGGCTGCCGCAGCATCGCGGTTCCGGGATGTCACGCGCAGACGGTGAAAGGACGCCAGCACCGATGATCTGAGTCCGGCATCCGCGCTGCCCACGATGCACACGTCACATTCGCCGCGATGTATCATGGCGGCACCCTGCAGAAATGCAATGAGTCCAGTGGCACATGCAGCGACCGGACATGAACTTGCGATTGTCGCTCCGGTCAGTGCCGTGATGGCACGCGTCGCACTGTCAGGCTGCACGCCGCAGTTCCACAAATCCGCAGAATCGTTTTGAAGTTGAATCGCAGGCTGAGAGAATCGTTCCTCCGCGTCGTCTCCCGTTCCCACTGTCGCCATTTGTAACTTGAGTGTACGACGCGCCGCCAAAGCCTCCGCCAGCCACTCGGTCGATCTCAATCCACCCTTGCTGCTGCCGAATACGACGGCCGTACGTTCGGGCTTCAGGTCACTGCACCGCAGTCCGGCATGCGACATCGCTTCCGCAAGCGCCACGAGTGACATCGCCACCATCGGTTCCGATCGCCACGCGCCACTTGCGTTTGCTGGAACTGTTTCCAGCAACTGCGAACATTCCAGACGCATGGCGACTGTCGCAAAGTCTACCGCCGCACCTTGCAGAGCCAGACCCTCCATGGCCGACAGTTGATCGAAGTGATCGATATCGTCTCGTGTCAGACTGCGACCTGCCCTGTGGCCGGCAAGCATGGCGTTCCAGGTCGCATTGGCGGAACAACCTAGAGGCGTCACAAGACCCAGACCAGTGACCAGCACGTCTTTGTTGCGATTCTGATTTGAGAATTCAAACACGTCGGTTGGGCCACTGGTCTCGAACTTGCGCAGTTTTTCAGTTTCAAACAGGATACAGGCAACACAACGGAAACAAATCCCCCCAGTGCGTGGAGTTCAAAAGTCATCGGAAAAACGTCGGCGATGTCGCTCCGCCGATGGTAATCGTCTGTCCTCATGTGCGAAAGCATCACCACGAACGGGGTGTCCACAAGTCGTTCTCAAAGCCAGCACCATGCTGTGCCCGAGAATACTCAACAGGCGGAGCGACGAGGCGACGCTGGCGACTCTTGAACATTTCGCCGCCAATCCGATTAACGCAGTCGTAGTGATTGGTCCAGCCTTGATTCTGCAAAATAGTGAGTCCAAAGTGTGGCGTTTTTCCTTCGCGCATTCATACTGAGGCGACTACTATCGGTAGCCCTCAAAGTTTCCTCGCACATTGCGTTGCCATCGCTTCGGAACGTGTTAGGATTTGAGGCAGTCTACCGCTCAGGACAATTCCTGAGGAATGGAATCGATCTTGCATTGGGAATCATCTCAATGCTGATTTTCGCAGTTCTGCGGGGTCAGATTGATGCCTGGGACGCCCATCATGCTTCAAACTGCAACACTGACTGCTGCAGAATTCCGCAACCGTAAACAAGACGACACACGGTTCATGCCGCAGATTAAGTCTAAAGATGGACTCAAGTCCTTTCTCCTGACGTCGCGACTGCTGTCGTCGATGGATTGGAATTCCGTAGAAGGCCAGTTGGAAGATTCAAGCGGTGTCGAGTCGATTCTTCATCTGCTGGAACGTCGACAATTGCTGACGCCGCTGCAAACCGGCCGCATCCTGAAAGGCGAAACGGAAGGACTTGTGCTGGGGCAGTACAAGTTGCTTTATCGAAACGCATCGGGAAGCTTTGCACGCGTGTTTCGGGCAGCCTCTGTGGATGATAATCGTGTCGTGGCTCTCAAACTGCTTCGCGAGCGTTGGGCGGATGACCCCAGAACAGTAGCGAGTTTCGAACGGGAAGCACGCATCTGCCAGAAATTCGCGCATCCCAATATTGTTCCGATCTATGACATCGGCAGCGAAGGGCGATTCCATTACTTCACAATGGAATTCGTCGAGGGCGGCAATCTGCGCGACTTCATGAAAATCCGACGCACACTGTCTCCCCCTGAAGCGACACGCTGCATTCTGCACGTCTGCCAGGGATTGGAATATGCGTTGAAAATGGGCGTGTCGCATCGCGATCTGAAACTGACAAATGTGTTGATGAGCAGCACCGGCGTCGCCAAACTCGTGGACTTCGGGTTGGCCGGAGCCGAATCGGCCAGTCAGGCGGGAACCAGTGACGACGTGCAGCGTGCTCTGGAATACGCATCGCTTGAGCGCGGCACAAATGCACCTCGCAATGACCCTCGCAGCGATTTGTTTTTCGCCGGTGCGATCTATTACGAACTGCTCACTGGCGAAGGCCCCTGGTCGCGTACGAGGGACCGTGAAGAGAAGATGCTGTTGAGCCGATATACGAACACGCGTCCGGTCGAAGCGATTCGTCCTGACCTGCCTCAGTCGATCGCGCGTATCTGTGGTCGCCTGATGGAAGTCAGCCCCTCCGCGCGATATCAGACGGCGACTGAAGTGCTGCGGGATCTTCGCGCCGTTATGTCGGAACTTGGTCAGACGACCGAGGACTCGCCCGGCGAAAAACAACCAATGACGATCGAGCTTAAATCGGATTTCCGGATGCTTGTCGTCGATACGATGAAAAAACGTTGCGCTAAGGTGAAGGAATATTTTATCAGCAAGGGATTTGACGTCGCATTCGTGCAGTCGCCGGAAACGGCTTTGACACTGCTCAAATCCAAACCGCCGGACGGCATCCTGTTTCTGGCCGACCACAACACGGCTGAGGTACTGCAGGTTTTCCCGCAGGTTCAGGCATACGCCCGATCGCAAAAAGTGCCTTGTCTGGCCGTTTTTGCAGCGGAAGACGAAGAATCCGTGAAAAAGAAAATCCTGTCCACGCGTTTTGGTACCACCATGTTCCAACCCGCGACGCTGCGGGACATTCGCATGCACTTCGAAGACATCGGTGCTGTGACCAGGTAGCCTGCGAACTGCGATGAGTCTGCAGGTCGCCTTGTGGAGTTTGCTGCGGTCTGATTAATGCATCTTACATTTCGTTCGAAACCACCAAAATAAAAAAACAAAGATTGCGATCGCATCCATTGCGAGCATCATTGCCTCCAATCCGCTGACCGCTCCGATCCCCGGAAGAATCCATGGCTGAAGACTATTTGTGAGATGAGCCGGGCGCGGGAAGCGACGGGATTCATTCCAGAATGACCAGCAGGCCCATGCCGCGACGCCAAAGCTCGCAGACAGCAGAAGGACCCGGACCCATGAAACCGGTTTCGAAACACTGTAGCGAATGGGTCCACTTGCAGAATCGGCGACCGTGCCGAGTGTTGCGTCATGGTTGGTGTCGTCACCATGAAATTCAGAATTCTGACGTTGGGCGTTTCGCAGCTTGTCAGCAGCTCGGCACAGTCCGATCACCGTCTCTACAGGCTGCCAGTCCATTCCTTCGTCAGGCTTGACCAGATCCAACTCTTCGATGGCTCCATCCGCCAGCAACTGTGCCAACTGTTCGAACGTCAACGACTGCGAGGAGTCATCCGAGTGCTCCGAATCTGCGCGTCGCGAATTCGACAGAATTTTCTGAGTTTGAATTAACCATCGACTTGACATGTGAGGCCACCACCGTCGTTACGCACAATGCGTCTCAATACTCATTGTCACTGCTGATGCCGGCATCCAGCGGCGTTCCAATGAGACGAACACTTTGCGGCGTCATCAAATTATAGAACACTTTGCCGTCGATGGATTCATGCAGAAACTGTGCCCTGCCATCCGCGAAACCCACCGAGACGCCGCCAACATGAAAACTGTTCGGCCACGGAGATTCTCCCTCAGGCATGGCTTTGCCGGAATTGATCGCATGAACGCCGAAATTCGCCAGACTGAAATCCACATTGCCTGCCGCACAGACACTGTTCCTGCAGACATGATGACTGAAGTAGAACTTCGTCTTCCGCGAGTCACACGAACCCCAGTTGGAATTCGCGGAATTTGGGTCATAGCCGGTCCGCACGTTTTCGGCGATCAGCAGCGTATTCGACATGCCGTCCACGACACTCGCCGTCGTGTGATATCGCTTCGTGCCTTTATAGCCCGGTGAATTTTCGAATCCCCAGTTCTCGTTGAAGAACAGGCCGATGCGGCGAAAAACTTCTCGATCCGACGGATCGCCGTCATCCACATCGGACGCGACGCACACCTGACCATTCCCATTCAGATCCAGCACGGAATTGAATGGATCGACAATACAATCCTGCACGGAATTCAGCACGGTCGATTCGCCGATACCGCCGTTCACGGCGTAACTCAGGTCACCACGACCATCGGCGGAAATATCCGACGGGCACGCCAGGACTTTGACATGCGTATCCGCCAGCGTCTGATTCGCCGGATAAGTCAGCAACTGTCCATGATCCCAGCGATCCGCCAGATCTTTTCGATCGATCCATGCCAGAATTTCGACAACCCAGTTGTGATGCGGCCCCGGATTATTCTTATCCGGCCCGCCCCAATACGCCGCCGCCGGAAACCGCTTCTTCGTTTCCGTCGCATTCAACAAAGCCAGCGACAGATTTTTGACGTTGTTCAGACACTCTGTCCTGCGAGCTGCCTCGCGAGCACTATTAACGGCCGGAAGAATCAACGACATCAGCAACGCAATAATGCTGATCGACACGAGAAGTTCAATCAATGTAAATCCACACCGCCGCACCATCATCCCCCCGGCGAGCGGCAGGGGGTCAGCCCTCCGTGTCGTTGCTCTCATTTTCCTTGGAGGGCTTACGCCCTGCCGCTCGCCTGAACGAATCATTTCGCAACCTCCACGCCTGCGCGCGCCTGCTGCCTGCGATTCATTGGTCATTGAGATTTGAGCATTGGTCATTTAAACTCCTCCGCCTCCTCCGCCAGCAACTTCGCCCGCACCCGAGCCGCTTCCTCCTCGGTGATGTGATAGATGTAGATGGAAAAGCCGATCATATCCACGGGTTCAAAGTTGTCGAAAAAGTAAGTGAAGTTTTCCGTCGACCATGACCATTCCCCATCACCTTCCGGCACACTGAAGTGCAGCCCCTTCAGCATGCAAACACTCACTCCATACCAGCCAGGCTGCGGTCCGCGAAGACCATCCTTGCTTACAATCTCTGGATGACCTTTGACATACGGCGCGGGAAGTTTGTATTTCAATCCAATGTCTTTGGGATCGAAGCCCGTAAACATCGCAGCACTCAACGGAGCAGCTTCAGGATGCTTGTCCTGCCACCACTTGAGCATCAGGATATCCTGACCCCAGTCGATGTTGCTGTCGACCAGCCACTTGTGGCCGCTCTTCGGCCCGCCCGCGAACTCATTGAAATACGACATCCAGTGCGGAGCAAACCACAACACTGCCGCTGCTTGCCATGTGAGACACGCATACGAAAACCACTTCCAGAATCTTCCCAGAGTGACCGTGCGTGCGGCGATGATGAACAGAAACGGATACGCCGGAAGCACGTACCGCATATGGTGATTGAACCCGGTTTGCGATGAGACCATTCCAAAAATCAATATCGGGGGAACCACAATCAGCAACCACTCGCGAGTGCTCTTCTTCGTCCAACGCTTCAAGTACCAGAGGCCATGCACAATGCTTGCATACAGCATCAACTGGAACCCGATCGGCTCCTTCACCAAAAAACCAACCAGATAGTAATACCACCAACCCCCATGCTTCCATTCGCCCATCAGGTAGGAGCGAAAACCGCGCTCAAAATCTCCCCGTTGGATATCGATGCCTTCGAGCATGTTCCTTGGCAGTGGAATCGGCACGTTCTCGGCGATGAACGCTGAAACTACGCCCACTTCAGTTTCGGCATGTACTGTTGAAATGTCGGCGCTGCCCAATCCTCGAAGCGATTTGCTTTGGAACGGACAGTCCTTGAGGTACACAGGTGAATCCGTGAACCCATAGACGCCATTGATGACAACGATGCAGGAAATAACTGCAATGCCGACGCAGACGGCGCTCCGGAAATGCAAATTCTGTTTCTCGAACCGCATGGCAATTCCGGCTGTCACCACAAGTGGCAGCACCACGAGCCATGTCGCTTTTGTGCATATCAGGTAACCGGCTGCTGCACCGACAACGGCAGCATGAAGCACCGATCGCGTCTGGAAATAATGCCGGAAGGTCAAAACGAAGAGTACGCCGCCGAGCCCCGCCCACGCATCCGACGTAATCAGGCTGGCATGTGAGATCATGAGCGGGCTTATCGCACATAAGCCGATTGCGACGACAGCAGAATGATTTAACAATTCTTTCGCCAGTCGAAAGAGTCCCCAAACACCAACGAATGCGAACGGCAACAGAAACCATCGAGCGATTCGATAGTAGTGGATGCTTCTCGGGCCGTTGACGGCGAAAAACCGTCGTCCTACAGCAAATTCTGAGCGATCACCCCAAACTGCACTGTACGCGGACCAGTCATAATTTGGCCGGGCAAACCGCACAGGGATCGCCGCCAGAAGGCGAATCAGTGGGGGGTTGACGCCGTACAGTTGGATCCTGCCACTCTCCCAGTGACTGAGCCCTGCCGACAAATGTGCTGTCTCATCGATCGGTGGACTATGCACGATGATGCTGGTGCAGAGCAGTACCCCAAAGAGCAAGCCGGGGACGAGATGTACGTACTTTAGCATCGTCATCTTCCGTCCTCTCAGCCGACGGAATCAGATCCGTTTTCGATCTTCGAGTGAGATCGCGACCGAGTCCGTATCAGCAACAGTAACAGCACGGCGAAGAGGCTGAGACTGCCAATGATGATGAGCAGGCTTGATCGTGGCGCCGGTGGCTGAGTATCGAATTTGTTCTGCAACTTCCCATCAATCCAGTCACCGAGAATACCGCCAGCCCCGGGACGCATATCAATAACAGCTGTCTCGTTCTCTACATTCTTAAACGATTCGTATTGAAAGAGTTGGTCGGGCTGATTCTCATTGATTTTTGACCATGCGAGGTTTAGCTCGAACCGTTCCTGTTTTTTTCCTTGTTCGTCGTTCATTTCGAGGACAGCGGTCACGGGAACCCAGTGCCCAGATTGCTCCGCCCACGATGTCTTTGCTGAGTACGAACACTTGTAGATATCCCAGTAAGGTTGCATTGTGCGATATTCGACGGGCGTAAATCCATTATGTTCGTCGATTGTCATGCTGTGTTTGCCCCAATCAATCGTCACGAGTCCGGACTCTTTTACGAGCCGGAAATAACGCCGGACACTGAGATTATTGATCACATTGTCCAGTGGACACAACAGGCTATTGGCGTCCAACTCGTAGTTCGATCCATAGTAAAGGAAAAATGGTTGCCAACCACTTTGATCCTGCAAATCGATCATGCCCAACGAACGAAAATCAATCAGATGCAAATCATTCCGACGTTCTACTAAGGGCCAGTCCGGCGTTCCGATATTTAGATTCGAATCGTGTTTTCCGTTCTTCGAATAGAGTGCTGAATACGTTTCATTCTGAACGAACATCAGGTATTGATTGACCTGAGAATATGGGCCACCAAGTGCCTCCTTCAGTTTTCCTGATTCAGTCAACGCCTTCAACTCTTGTTCGCCGATGTCCCTTCCAAACACAGCAGGCATGTTGTGTTCAATACGAAGTCGTCGGCGTTTTGTATCGAATGCCCTCAGGCCCTCAATGCGGCCATCAATGTTTGCAGAAGGTTCGCCTTCGTTCGTGGCCTTTCGTTGCCCCGTGTAGGCGACAACCGCGGCTGAAATCGCCTCGCGTGCCGCCTTCATTCCGGCGATGAGATATTCAAACTCACGCAAATCGGCCTCGGAAGGCGGCGGAAACAGTGGTCCACCAATGGGTCTTGCACCTTTAGGAAGGAGCTTTGAGGCTTCGTTTTCCGACGATTTTGAATCCACTTCGACCGAATTGATGTCCTGCCCAACGGATTGCTGATTCGTAAAACTCAGCAGCAGGATGATCAAGGCAAACAGTTTTGGTGGCAACATCTTCGGGTTCCCGTCCGATTTCTTGATTTCTTGAGTTCTGTAGCCTGAGACACAATTGTGAATGGCCTGAATGAATAAAGGCTTAGGGACCACTCACTTGTTTTTCAGTAAATGGCTACCAAGTGTCATCCTGACGGTAAATCCCACTGGATACCGGCTGCTGTCGATTCAACAAGGGTCGCCTACAACCTTTGCCTGGTTTGCAATGATCTTCTGCGCGGCAGCTTGTCCACAGATATTCTGTACAAAATACGGAATCCCATTCACCTCGATTATTTGTGGATGACAATCAAGCTGGCAACCTGTAATCGAACCACACTCAACATCATCTGGATCCCCATTTGGTTTGGTTCTGATCGTCCAGTCGTCTTTGCAGCCAGCGTGCTGAGTTGGTTCACATGGGAATGCACCAATAACCACCTCGCTAAAGATGTTAACCACGCCGTCGCATCCGCATTCGGATGGATTGTTTTCTCCGGCCGGTACTTGTGGATTTCCGGAGCATGGGCATAAAGCTTGCGTGCAACCATTTGTCCCCATTTGGATTCTTGCGTATGGGTATGGATTTGTGGAATTGTACCACTGCGAGCACGACGCATTCTGCTCTTTGAAGCATCCTGCGTGCAGCTGTTCCGCAGTAATTGTGGAGGCCACACTTGCCATGATTACCGAAATCAATTGAAAAGTTGTCAGTTTACGCATCGGATTCTCCTCATGCCTGCAGAAGGTCAAAACGAAACCACAAATCTAACCGAAACAAATTACCGTGACTCTTGCGATCGTCACTCACGGACTTTGAAATGCACAGGAACAGTTACTGTCTGCTCATCATCCGCCACAGTTATTATTGTTGAATAAATTCCCGGGAGACGTTCTAAAACTGATATCGTGGCCTTCACAACGTCGCCATTCATTGGATGGACCTCAAACCGAAGTCGTGGGTCATAGCAACTGAATTCGGGACGCCAGCCGGGAACTTTAGAATTCTTCAGATCAGCCACGAGCGGAACTGAGACTATCGCATTTGCCTTAATTTCTCCAAAATGAAGAGCGGTGGGGTGTACGACAAACCCGCCGTGCGAATCCAGCCGTATGTCAATTGTCTGACGAAATCCATGTTCGTCAGACACTACCAACTTGCCCGTTCTGGACAAAGTAGGGTCTGCTCCAGGCTTAATCGAAAGCGTGCCCACGACGGACGAATTATCCGGCTCTGACATCGCTACAACACACCACGACGGCGCTGATTGAACCGCTAGCCGTTCCGCACTAAATAGCGCAGCGTCAAATCGCACGGAAGTCGCTCCGTCGTTTGAAATTCGCAAAGTGCTCGGCATAATCGAAAACGATGGAGCGACGGATCCTTGAATTGTCACTCCGACGACTGGGCCGTCCACTGTATTGAACTCAACACCAACGGTGTATGGCCCTCGCACAAGTGGTGACTTGACAGTAACCGTGCCTTTCAGGACGCTGCCTGGTGGGATTTCAGTAGAGGCCAACAACACTTTGGTGCAGCCACAGGTCGTCGTGTTACCAACAATCGTCCACGGTATTCCCGTCGTGTTCGGAATCTGAATCTGTCGAGCAATCGTTGATCCTGGGGTGGTAATTCCAAGATCAAATGTTTCGTTAGTGGTCCCTAGCCTGCCTTTTTCAGAAGTCCGGGACAGAACGGTTTCAGACGTTCCGAGCCATCGCGCGACGAAACCTGCAAGCAACACAACGATGCACAAGCCAAACGCAGTTTTCGCCACTAATCAAAACCTCGAATTCCTGGACCAACCTAGCTTCGGGTGGAAGGCAACCAATTGGCGGATTGCACTGACCGCGTCAAACACGGTCAGCTTCTTGCCTTCCTGTCGCTCTCGTGCGCGATAGCGAACCGGCAATTCCGCGACGGTTAGATCTTCGAGCGAAATCTTGGTCACCACCTCAGGACAAAACTCGAACCGCTCGCATTGTAAATTCATCGCTCTTAAGTCTGCAGTGCGGAACATTTTGTAGCACGTGGCTTCATCTGTAAGTTTGATGCCGTAAAGGAGGCGAACCAGCACGTTAAGGAACCGCACGCCCGATTGCATGAGCCAGCGGCCCTTTTGGAGTTTTGGGTTGTCGAGATACCGGCTGCCGAAGACGACGTCTGCTTGGCCTGACTGCATGACGGCCCACAGCTTGTTGATGTCTGCCGGATCGTATTCCAGATCGGCGTCCTGAATGATGACGTGGCTGCGAGTGACTTGGTCAAGGCCCGTACGAATTGCCCGGCCTTTGCCGCAGTTGCGGTCGTGCTGCAAAACAATTATGGAGAGTTCACCTGCAGCAAGTCTTTTCTGTGATTCTGCGGCATTTTGTTCCCACTGAACGCTGGCCCGGGCTCGCCAATGGGCCAGTTCTTGCCACGTCCCATCGGTTGAGCCGTCATCGACAATGATGATTTGTGAAACGCAGGGCTGGGCTTCAAGACGGCGAAGGAGTTCGGCGACGGTGCGGTCTTCGTTGTAGACCGGGACAATGACGGCGAGGCTGTCGATTGCGATCGGCTGCTGAGTCGCCTCAACTTCGTTCGTTGGGTCAAGCACTGTGGTCATGACGTGAACTCCAGGAGGAATGTTCTGCGGATCGCCGTTGTCTCGAGCCACTGATTCTTCCATTTCGCGTTTCTGTCTGCCAGATTCCGCTTTCCCCCCAAGATTCGCGTTATCCCTTATGAACGGGAGAACGGGAGAAGGCGTCGAGATTAACGACCTAAATGCGGATGTCAACGATTGCAGTGAGAAAAATTCGTCTATTTTTCGGAAATACAGGAATTCGTGTGATGCAGTGGATTGACAGGTAGGGTTGATACCAAATGGTTGTTGGTCAGAAGTGATCCCCCCGCCGTGATGACATGAGACAATTTGTGGCGCGAGAACTCGGGAGACTTCGGAGTAGATTGCGATTGAAGCACCGGGTGTTCATTCGCGGTTGGATTGTGTTTCGGTACGCTTACTTTTGAAAACACGTTGCCGCTGCATCGGGTATTGGGTGCGATGGCAGAGCGATCGTATGTAGGATGGACATTCATGTCCGTCGAAGGGCCAACAAATACCGTCGCAGCAAAAGGTTCTCGTGTCTTGACAGCCGTGCGAACATGCGACGGTACCTGGCCAATCTCTCGGACATGAATGTCCAAGCTACAGGAATCGCAGTACGTGGCCAATCTCTCGGACATGAATGTCCAAGCTACAGGAATCGCAGGTTTGGACCGGGCTGAATGAACTCGGCTCACTGGAGTCTTACACGGTCAGATGATCGGTGTGCCGATAGATTCGCAGCGTGATGACACTTCAAACTGAGGGCGAGACTGATGACACAGACTGTGTGCCGATTGCTGAGTTTTCTGCTGCTCCTGCTCGCAGCCGTGTTTGCGTTTCAGCGGGCTCAGGAATCCGAATACATCGGCATTGATTTCGTCCAGTTCCATTTGACCGGACTGCATGTCGTCCATGGCGGCGACCCTCATGTGTATTCCGAAAAAGTACGACGCGAAATCCTGGACCGTGCGTGGCAAGACGCTAAGTCTGATGGAATTGAGTCGAAGTTTTATCAGGCTGTGAACTTTCGCCACGAGCGATCATGGGAGTCATATTCATCGCCGTTTCTGTATGCGGTGTTTGGTGCGGGCGAGAAAGGAACGAGTCATGCGTATGGACGAGCTTTGAATTTTTACTGGATTGTATGTCTCGGTTCGACAATCATTGGGTTCATGACGTTTGGCTGGGTGTTGCGGATTCCCGGTTGTTCGATGCTGTTGGGGGCGGTGATTCTGGTGTGGTTCTCCCCACTCCGAATCGATATGAATGTCGCAAATGTGGATCAGATTCAGTTTGGAATGGTCGGTGTCCTGGCGGCAATCCTGGCAGTTCGGGGACGTCAGCGTGTACGCCGTGGCATTGATCAGACGGACGTACGTTCACAAGGTGACGTGGCGCACCTGAGTGCTCATCACGCGGAGTGTAATGGCTACTTTCGGCGACAATTTGTGGCGGGTGTCTGGCTGGGGCTGTGTCTGGCGTTTAAACCGAATTTGTTATGGTGCGGGGTGATGTGGCTGGGGCCTGTGGCAATTGGATTATGGAACAAAAATCAGCGTCATTCGGTATGTGATCAGCACAATCAGCGCCAACTGATCGCAGCGATGATCGGTGGTTTGCTGGGTGGCATCATGGCGGTGGCGTTTTCGACGATGTGGTTTCCATTGCATGCCTGGATCGAGTGGATTCAAGCGGTACGTTTGCTTCCCGACGAAATCATTCAGACTCATCAGGGAAATTTCTCGCCGACGTATTTTATACGTTCGTGCGGAGTCCCCGGATGGTTGACGTCGCTGGCGGGGACGGTCCTGGCGAGTGCGTCGATATTCGTCATGTTGCAACGCCAACGGGATCGCCGGGCCGAAACGAGTCAGGAGACTCGTTCTACGGACATCGCCATGTGGCTGGCGATTGGTTGTCAGATTCATCTGCTGACGTCGAATCTTGTCTGGTATCAGTACTGCGTATTGAGTCTTCCGGCAGTCCTGGTGCTCCTCCGCGAGTCGGTATCAGCGCCGTCAAGGTCGGAGACGCTGATACTCAGTGGGATACTCTCATGGTGCCTTTTGCTCCTCGGACTGCAACCGGTCGATGAATGGTTGGCCTCAGCACCGAATGAGCATTGCCTGCGCTGCACGATCAGCAATGGGATGCTGCTCGTGCTTGTCGTGACGATACCAATTAGACAACGCCGGAACTCTTTAAATCGCCGGGAATAAATTTTGGTTCATTCATTTTTCCTGGTCATCTACCTGGACTGCATCATAAACTCACTCACCTTCGGTCCGACCACAGTCTGGTAGCAAGGTCAGTTTGGGTTCTGAGCGAAGTAGTCCTCGTGATATTCTTCGTCGTGGAAGTAGATTGACTCTTTCCCGAGCTGCGCCTCGCTCGCACCGATCTACGCCCGGAGCCAGCATTGTCGGCGTACGGCTCTTTTTGCGTGCGAGGACTCGTCACTGCGGCGAAACAGTGACGAAGTTGGCCTGCTGGCTTGACCTGGAGCCTTTCTCAGGTCACTCTGTAAGCACTGTTTGCGGTTGCAGGATGATGGAGGCGCTCGCCCGGTGTCATTCACCCTCCCAACCGCGACTTCCCGCCGTCAATAACTCCCGCCTCAATTTCTCAAGGTGGCTCATGATGCAAACCACTCCGTTACAGACTGAATCATCCCGACGCCGTTTTCTGGCAACATCCGCAGCAGGTGCTGCCACGTTGGCTGCCATTTCAAAACCGCTGCATGCCGGAGCTTTCGCAGCAGGCAGCGATCTGCTGAAAGTGGGGCTTATCGGTTGCGGTGGTCGAGGCATCGGAGCCGCAGAACAGGCATTGAATGCTGATTCTGGTACGGAACTTGTCGCCATCGGCGACATTTTTGAAGATGCCGCTGAACGTGCGCGCCGATCTCTGATACGGACGTACAACAAAGAGGGTGCCGCGCCGCGCGTGACTGTTTCGGATGACACATGCTACTCAGGCTTCGATAACTATCTGCGAGTGATTGAAAAGTCGGACGTGGTCCTGCTGGCCACAACACCTCATTTTCGCCCTCAGCATCTGCGTGCCGCTGTCGAAGCCGGCAAACACGTGTTCTGCGAAAAGCCCGTTGCTGTCGATGCGCCTGGCGTGCGCTCAGTGATGGAATCGTCTGAGATGGCAAAGGCCAGAGGACTGGTGCTCGTGTCCGGTCTGTGCTGGCGATATCACCCCGGCAAGCTGGCCACGTTTGCACAGATCAGGAACGGTGCGATCGGTGACATCGTGACGATGCAGTGCAGTTACATGGCTGGCGGAGTCTGGGATCCGCGGCGCACGCGTGACAAATGCGACAGCGAAATGGAGTACCAGATTCGCAACTGGTACTATTACACGTGGCTCTCTGGCGACTTCAATGTTGAACAGCACATCCACAGTCTGGATAAAATGATGTGGGCGATGAACGATCAGACGCCTGAATCGATCAGTGGTTCTGGTGGTCGTCAGGTTCGCACCGATGCCAGGTACGGCAATATTTTTGACCACTTTGACATCGTCTACACGTGGTCAAACGGAGTGAAGGCGTTCGCACGCTGCCGTCACTGGCCAAATTGCGAAAACGAGGTCGAAGACTATATCTTCGGCACAAAGGGCCGCGTCAATGTGATGAGTCATAAGATCGAAGACTTTGCCGGCAATGTGATCTGGAAATATGACGGCCCGGACGGCGACATGTACCAGATTGAACACAATGAACTGTTCGCCAGCATTCGCAGTGGTCAGCCTATCAACAACGGCGACTACATGTGCAAGAGCACTTTGATGGCGATTGCCGGACGTATGGCCGGCTACACCGGTCAGCGCCTGACCTGGGACGCGGTTCTGAATTCCAAAGAAGACCTCAGCCCGAAAGCCTACGACTGGACTGACAATCCAGTGCCGCCAGTGGCGATCCCCGGAAAAACTCCGTTTGTCTGATTCGAAATTCCACCTGGCATCGTCGAACAAAGACTGAATAGGTTGTGATCATGCTTCGTTGCTTTACTTTCCGCTGTTCGCAATGGTACATCAATGCCATCGTTCTGCTGGCGCTGAATTCGCTCGGAGCACAATGTCCTGCCACCGCCGAGGAAGCGGTGCCTCCGGTGGTTGATGCCGAGAAGCCGAACGAGACAAGGCCCGCCGAACCGACGCCTGCCGATGAATCACTTAAGGAGGGACATTCCAGCCACGGCGAAGTCTTTAACGAAGGACCTCGTCAGTCGGCCTATCTGATGGGCGGCTGTGGCGTCGTGAGATTTCCGGTCACAACGTCGAACGCCGAAGCCCGGAAGTTCATTGAGCAGGGCGTAGCTCAGTTGCATGGGTTCTGGTACTTCGAATCAGAACGCTCATTTCGCCAGGCCGCGATGCTGGACCCGGACTGCGCGACGGCCTACTGGGGTATGGCAATGTCAAACCGCAGCAACGACAAACGAGCCAAAGGCTTCATCGCCGAAGCCGTAAAGCGTAAGGACAAAGTGGAAAAGCGGGAACGGATGCTGATCGAGGCATTTGACGGGTTTATCAACGCCAAAACCGAAAACGACGAGCAGAAGAAGCAGCGCGCCGACAAGTACGTGAGCGATCTGGAAGAC
>Ga0105046_10007005_pt1 | contig 17811 bp, 20 predicted proteins | sample MAT03_FD_78385 | JGI IMG/M metagenome (GOLD analysis project Ga0105046, IMG submission 78385) | Freshwater microbial communities from Lake Fryxell liftoff mats and glacier meltwater in Antarctica - MAT-03 (megahit assembly) | ecosystem: Environmental > Aquatic > Freshwater > Ice > Liftoff...
GCGCGGCCGCCTGCGCGTCGGCGCCGCCACCGGCGTGCACGACCACGAGCGCATCAACGCCTTGGTTGCCGCTGGCGCTGACGTCATCGTCGTCGACAGCGCGCACGGCCACTCGAAGAACGTCATGGACACGGTGCGCTGGATCAAGCAGCAGCACGACATCGAGGTAATCGCCGGCAACGTCGCCACTACCGAGGGCGCGCGCGACCTGATCAAGGCCGGCGCTGATGCGGTGAAGGTCGGCATCGGTCCCGGATCGATCTGCACCACTCGCATCGTCGCCGGTGTTGGCGTGCCGCAGATCACCGCCGTGATGAACGCGGTGAAGGCGACCAAGAAGGCCGGCATCCCGGTGATCGCCGACGGCGGCATCAAGTACTCGGGCGATCTCGCCAAGGCCCTCGCGGTCGGCGCTGACGTGGTGATGCTTGGCTCGATCCTCGCCGGCTGCGACGAAAGTCCGGGCGAGTCGATCATCTACCAGGGCCGCCAATTCAAAGCGTACCGTGGCATGGGTTCGATCGGCGCGATGCAGAAGGGCAGCGCCGACCGGTATGGCCAGGACAGCGCGACCGAAGCGACCAAGCTGGTTGCCGAAGGTATCGAAGGCATGGTCCCGGCCAAGGGGCCACTTGGCATCGTCGTCCACCAGATGGTTGGCGGACTCAAGGCCGCGCTTGGCTACAGCGGCGCCAAGACCATTCCCGAGCTGCAGAAGAAGGCCGTACTCTGCCGCATGACCAGCGCCGGATTGCGCGAAAGCCATCCGCACGACGTCACGATCACGAAGGAAGCGCCGAACTACCGGCCCGAATAAATGTCCCAGCACGAAACCATCATCATCCTCGATTTCGGCTCCCAGGTCACCCAGCTCATCGCGCGCCGGGTGCGCGAGGCCGACGTCTACTGCGAGATCATCTCGTGCCACGCCGGCGTGGCAGTGGTGAAGGCGAAGAACCCCAAGGGCATCATCTTGTCTGGCGGTCCCGCCTCGGTGTATGCGCCAGGCGCGCCGCAGATCGACCCCGAGCTGTACAAACTGGGCGTGCCGGTGCTGGGCATCTGCTACGGCATCCAGGTCACCGCCCACAACACCGGCGGCACGGTGGTGAAGGCAGAGCACCGCGAATTCGGCCGCACCGAGATCATCTGCGACGTGACCAGCCCGCTGTTCGCTGGCCTGCCCGGTGAACAGACCGTGTGGATGAGCCACGGCGACCGCATCGATTCGATCCCCGGCGCCACCGCCATCGCCCGTTCGACCAGCTGCCCGCTTGCCGCGGTGCATGCGCCGAAGCTCAATTTCTGGGGCGTGCAGTTTCATCCTGAAGTCACGCACAGCGATCACGGCACCGCGATCATCCGCAACTTCCTAGTGCGTATCTGCGGCTGCAAGCGCGACTGGACGATGGGCTCGTTCATCGACGAAGAGATCCTGCGCATCCGCAGTCAGGTCGGCTCCGAGCGCGTCATCCTTGGCCTGTCGGGCGGAGTTGATTCCTCGGTTGCCGCCGTGCTGCTGCACAAGGCGATCGGCAAGCAGCTGACCTGCATCTTCGTCAACAACGGCGTGCTGCGGAAGGACGAGGCTGACGGCGTGCGCAAGCTGTTCGCCGACCACATCGGCATCGACCTCGACTACGTCGACGCCACCGACCGTTTCCTTGATGCGCTGGCCGGCATCTCTGATCCCGAGCGTAAGCGCAAGGCGATCGGCAAGCTGTTCATCGACGTGTTCAAGGACGAGGCCGCCCGCATCAAGACGACGAGCGGCGGGCAGGTCAAGTTCCTCGCCCAGGGCACGCTGTACCCCGACGTCATCGAATCGATCTCGGTCCACGGCGGCCCCGCCTCGGTGATCAAGAGCCATCACAACGTTGGCGGCCTGCCCGCCGATCTCGGCCTCGGTCTGGTTGAACCGTTCCGTTACCTGTTCAAGGACGAGGTCCGCTCGATCGGTTCGAAGCTGGGATTGTCCGACGCCGTGGTCTGGCGTCAGCCCTTCCCCGGCCCAGGCCTAGCTGTGCGTATTCTTGGCGAGGTCACCCGCGAGAAGGTCCGCGTGCTGCAGGAGGCCGACGCCATCGTCCGCGCCGAGATCGCTGCTGCCGGCCTCGAACGCTCGATCTGGCAGGCCTTCGCTGTGCTGCTGCCGGTCAAGTCGGTCGGCGTCATGGGCGACGAGCGCACCTACCAGGACTGCTGCGCGGTGCGCTGCGTCACCAGCACCGACGGCATGACCGCCGACTGGGCGCAGCTGCCGCACGACTTGCTGGGGCGGATCAGCAACCGCATCATCAACGAGGTCCGCGGCATCAACCGCGTGGTCTACGATATCACCTCCAAGCCGCCGGGCACCATCGAGTGGGAGTGATGGATTGTAAGGAGTTAAGCACTCCGAGGCAGTCCAGTTCCGACACCGTATCAGCATTGGAAAAGCGACCGACGAAGCACCGACACGGCTGACTGCTGGGACTTTTGCTGGGAGTTCGTTTCGAATCGCTGGCCGAAGTCCCGGCAGAAGCTCGTGAAGGGTCATCACCATGGGCGTCTTCCGACGCTCGGGTTCGACTGTGTGGACCATCGAGTTCGTGCATAACGGCACGTGCTACCACCGGTCATCCGGCTTGACCACATGCTGGAACCTATCGCTGCCATTGGGCTGAAGGACGGCAAGGCCATGGTCGATCCGCAGGAGTTAGCCGATTACGAGAACTACGTCCATCTGCGTCAGGCCGTGCTGCTGTACCCAGCAATGCTGCCGCCTGAGGCTTGTCCGCCGTAACTTGTATCTACGCTCTGTAGGTAGAAGAGGAGCCGCGCCATGACAGCAACCGCCGTGCGCAGTAAGTTGTTCTGGACCGGAGGCAGCCAGGCCGTCCGCCTACCCAAGGCCATGCGCCTGGCTGGCTCGGAGGTCATGGTCAGCCGGAAAGGCACGGCCATCGTCATCAAGCCAGCCAAGGAGCAAAAATCCTGGGACGGCTTCTGGGAAGCCTTTGAGCCTCTGATTGGTGATGCCTCCATCCGTCGTTGGCCAACAGGACCTGCCGAGGTCCGTGAGCAGCTATGAAATACCTGCTCGACACGGACCACTGCATCGCCGTCCTGAACCGGGATGCGCGTATCAAGCCAACTCTGGAAAGTCACGCCGCCACAGCTATCCGGTTGAGCACCGTCTCCTTGGCCGAACTGCGCTACGGCATTGCCAAGAGCGCCAAGCAGGAGGAGTCTCAGGCCAGGTTGAGGCACCTGCTCGGGAAGATCACCCCGGTGCCGTTCGATGACGATGCCACCATCCGCTATGGCGACCTGCGGGCTCTGCTGGAGAAGCGGGGGGCGTCCATCGGCCCCTTAGACACCTTGATCGCCGCTCACGCGCTCTCTCTTGGCTGGACGCTGGTGACGCACAATACCCGTGAGTTCAAGCGGGTGCCGGGCCTCGTCGTCGAGGATTGGCTGACCTGATCGCCTGAGTTAGCCGCGCGCTGCACCCGCCCCAGGTCATACGACCTGGGGCTCTTTGTTTCGTCCCACCCAGCCCAGGCCATCTGGCTTGGGCGTTTTCATTCAGGAGTCCCTCATGCCCAAGAACTCAAAGCGCTATTTCCTGGCCAGCCTCTGCTCTGACCGACCCCGTGTAGCGTTGTTTCGCTTTCGAGTTCATATGGAGTGCTGGGACTTCTGCTGGGAGTTCGTTTCGACCAGGCGGGATTTTGGCCTTTCGTGGTGGACTCCGTTGATGCCCAGTTCGATACCGTCCGATCATAAAAAACAGTGAAATTGCAGGGAAAACCAGCACCGACGGCATGGCCGCCGACTGGGCGCAACTGCCGCACGACCTGCTGGGGCGGATCAGCAACCGCATCATCAACGAAGTGCGCGGCATCAACCGGGTGGTCTACGATATCACCTCCAAGCCGCCGGGCACCATCGAGTGGGAGTGATGGATTGTAAGGAGTAGGATAAACTGGGCGAGCAAGCCTGCCTGCCTGTTTGATGATGGCAACCGAACCACCGAACCCAAAGATGGATGCCATGGATACGGCAACTTTCCGTGCTTGCCTGCCGCTCGCCCCCGCTGATTCCGAGCCGATCTTTCTCACTGGTGCCACGGGCTACATTGGCGGACGACTGGTGCGTTGGCTGCTTGATCGCGGGTGGCGAGTGCGTGTTGCGGTTCGATCACCAGAAAAGCTGATGGGCCGCTCGTGGGCCAACCATCCCGGGCTGAGTGTGGTGGTCGTCGATCTTGCGAACCGGCGGACCTTGGCGCAGGCGATGGGCGGATGCGGGACGGCCTATTACCTGGTGCACTCCATGCTGGTGGCAGGGGCAGATTTTCATGCGCGGGATCACCTGCTTGCTGAGGTGTTTGCCCAGGCCGCAGAGGATGCCGCTCTGGAGCGGATCATCTATCTCGGTGGTTTGGGCGAAACTGGGCAGGGACTCAGCGAGCATTTGGCCTCACGTCGATCGGTCGAGGAAGCGCTTGGTGCCGGCCGCGTACCGCTGACCGCATTTCGCGCCGGAGTGATTTTGGGCAGCGGTTCGGCGTCTTTTGAGATCCTGCGTTATCTGGTAGAGCGTCTGCCGGCGATGGTCACGCCTCGCTGGGTGGTTACCGAATGCCAACCGATCGCCGTGCGCAACGTGCTTCATGTGTTGGTCGCTTGCTTGACCACACCGGGATCAGTTAGTGCGACGCTTGATCTAGGCGGCCCTGAAGTGTTGAGCTATCGCAAACTCATGCAGACGATGGCTGCTGCTCTTGGACTACGACCGCGAATCATCGTCTCGGTGCCGGTACTGACCCCGCGTTTATCCTCGTGGTGGATTCATCTGGTGACCCCGATCGATCATCGTTTGGCGCGACCATTGGCCGAGGGCCTGCGCAATCGGGTGGTCTGCCGGGATCAGCGTGCCAACGAATTGATGCCGCAAGAATTGCTGAACGTACGCGAGGCTATTGATCTGGCTTTGCAACGGAAAGCCGCCGACGATGTGGAGACTAGTTGGAGTGACGCTGGCCCCATGCCTGGCGATCCCACCTGGTCAGGCGGCACGGTGCTCGATGATCAGCGCACACGCACGACCACCGCCAGCGCCGCTGCGGTATTTCGCGCCATCTGCCTGGTAGGCGGCGATCATGGCTGGTATGCCACGGATTGGTTGTGGCACCTGCGCGGCGTCCTCGATCGCTGGGTTGGCGGCCCTGGTCTACGTCGAGGTCGGCGCGACGCCGTGCGCTTGCTGCCTGGCGACGCGGTGGATTTCTGGAGGGTTACAGCGGTTGAAACCGACCGTCGGCTGGAGTTGTCTGCCGAAATGCGGCTGCCCGGTGAAGCCCGCCTGGAATGGACCATCATCGACCGCGGGGATCATCGCGACGTCATCCAGCATGCCCGGTTCCGGCCACGCGGTTTGGGCGGTCTGCTCTATTGGTATGCGGTGCTGCCACTGCATGTGCTGGTGTTTCCTCGACTGCTTGCCGGCATACTGCGGGCAGCTGAAAATTTTGGAGGCGGGACGGCACAGCGCTGAGGGGTCACCGGGCCGGCCTTCGGACCAGGACGCAAGCAGGCGAAGCTCAGTGCAGCAGACGCCGCCCAACAGTGGTGTGGTCGGGTCGGATCGCCGGACGACATCGCCGAAGCAGTGCTCTATTTCGCCGGTGCGGGCTTTGGAACTGGAAAGACCCTGGTCGTCGATGGCGGTATGATCCGGACGATGATCTACGTCTGACCAGTCGGTGCGTTGGTCGTCCCCAGCCCCGTCGGCATTCGCCCTTTGGCCCTCGTGGGCGGTCTGCTAGCGTGCCATCGTGCCAGCTGATGAGCTTGATGCCCTGATGATCGCCGCCCAGGGAGGCGATGCCGAGTCGTACGCCCAGTTGATCGAGCAGACCCAGCATATCGTCCGTGCGACCATGCTGCGCGACACCGCCGACGCCGACCTGGCTGACGAACTTGCCCAAGAGGCCTTCGCCCGCGCTTGGGCCAAGCGAGAACAGTACCGGCCGGGGACCAGTCCGCGTGCCTGGCTGATCACCATTGCGCGCAGCCAGCTGATGGAGCACCACCGCCGGCTGGATCGTGACCGTCGGCATGCGCACGAAGTGGTGCGCGCCGAACTCCTGCGCCACCGGCCCGAGGACGAGGGTGGTCGCCGCGCCGAGATGCTGGCGGCGCTCAAGTTCTGCCTGGAGAGTCTGGGCGATGAGCACCGCCAGCTGATCGAGCTGGTGCACGGCGAAGGACTGAGCAGCGATGACGCCGGAATCCGCCTGGGCATCCGTGCCGACGCCTGCCGTCAGCGGCTGTCGCGGCTGACCCGCAAGCTGCGGGAATGCGCCGAAGGTCGGCTTGGTCCGGTTGGAGGCAGGCCGTGAGCGAAGCCCTGTCATCCGATGGCGAGCTGGCACGCGTGCGCGAACTCGCTGTCGCCTTTGCGCTCAGCGAGATCGACGATGCTGGCCGTCAGGAACTCTACGCTCTACTGACCGGCACGCGCGGTCCGGAGATGGCCAAGGCGGCCTGGGAGCAGCTCGATGGCACGGTCGATCTCCGTGTCCAGCTTGGCGGCCCGGCCTTTACCGAAGCGGTACGTCTGAAGCTGGCTGATGACGGCTCGTTCGCGCGCGCCGCCAAACGACGTCTCGGCACTCGGCCGCCGCTTGATCCGGTTGATGCACCGCCGGCGCGCCCCAACCGCTGGAGCCGCCGCTTGGTGTGGTTCCTGGTGCCCATGTTGATTGCCGCTGGGATCACCCTGCTGGTGCTCCGGGCGCAGCCGCCTGCCACCGTCACTGCGGTCAACGGCCTGCCGGTCGCCGGCGGATCGGCGCTGCTGCCAGGAATCGGTCTTGATCCCTCTTCACCGGTCGCCGTGCCACCGGGTGCCGCGCTATCCTGGACCTGGCGCGATGGCAGTGCGGTGGTGATCGTCGGCCCGGCCAGCGCCGTGGCCCAGCCAAGCGGTCTGTCACTGGTCGGCGGAACCGCTTGGATCGTCGCCAAGGCTGCCGGGTTGACTATCGGCACGCCCGACCGTCGTCTGCACCTGCCGCCAGGAGCACGCGTCGCCATTTCGGTGGCCGATGGCAACACGGTCGTCGCGGTGCCAGGCGGCGCTCCGGGATTCGCCGAAGCCCCTGCCCCAGGCCGCCTGGCGGCGTTTGGTGCCGACGCGGCCTGGGATGCCCCACGAGCGGTCAGTGGCGTAGTGGCTTTGCCCGGACCATGGTGGGATCTCGACGTTTTGGTTGGCAGCTGGGTAGGTGAACGACGTCTGAGCCTGACCCTTGATGCCGGGCCGACCCTGGTTTTGACTCCAACCACCCTGACTCTGTCCGAAGGTCGCGTCGCCCGCCTTGCCGGCGCACCAGCCGACGTCCGCCACCTGCATCTGCGCGTGCGCGGCCGGCGCGCCGAAGTCACCGTGGATGGTGGCGAGACCCACCTCGTGATGCTGGCCAGCCAGCCGACCGCCCTGCGTATCGAGCGCTCCGGCGCGGTCGGAGCAGAGGCCCAGTTGAGCACCGGTCCGGCGCCGCAACCCGTTCTGCCGCTGGCAGGCTGGTGATCGCGCGCAAGCATATGGCCATGCGTCTGATCGCCTACAGTCCAGCCATCATCCTACTGCTCACCAGTTGTGGAGAGCGGGCCGGAGCTCCGGTGCCTGCTCCAACCGTACCTGCTACTGAGCCTCCGACGGCTGCGGCTGCGGCTGCGGCTCCAGCTGCGCCAGCTGCGCCAGCCTCCCAGCCGGGACCGGCAGTGCCGATCGACGAGCATTTCGCCGCCACGCGCGACGGTTGGCGGGCCGATTTCACCCTCCGGCTGCCAGCCTTGCCGCAGGCCGCCTCCAAGGGGATGCGCCGGGCTTGCACGGCGTGGCTGTTCCAGGGCCTGGCTGCCCCTCGCGGCACCATGGCGGAAACCGGCGAAGCGGCCCTGACGGCGCTGGTCGCCGATGGGGCGCGACCGACGACCTCGACCGAGCCGTGGTATTGCGAGCGGTCGGTGGTCGCCACCCACTTTGGCCGGGGCTGGCTGGCCCTGCGGCGTAGCGATGTTTCGTTTGCCGGCGGAGCCCATCCCAACAGTCGGGTGGAAAGCATGATCGTCGAGCTGGACGGGGTGCGCGCGCTGGACCTCGACGAGGTCGTCCCGCCAGAACGCCAGGGCGAACTGCGTCAGCTCTTGGCCCGCGAGTTGCGCCGCATCCGTGGTCTGTCCTCCGACGGTCCGCTGACCAGCGAAGTCGCCACCGATGCCGATCTGCCGATTCCGCTGCCGCTGCTGACTGACGAGGGCGCGCGCTTCGTATGGAATCCATACGAGATCGGGCCCTACAGCGACGGCGCTCTCGAGATCGCCTTGCCGGCGGTGCAGATGCGGCCGTTCCTGGCGAATGATCCCTGGTAAGAAGCGACGTGCTGACGCGGATGGATCGACAGACTACCAACAAACATATTGGAGGATCAGATGAAGCGTGAGCCCGTGGTGACGTATCTGACTAGGTATGTGCAGATGCGGAACGCCAAGATGTTCGGCATGTTCACCTCGATCTTCGTGGTCGGCGAGATCATGCAGGGTTACAAGCATCATCGTGAATTGTCGGACTACACTCAATTTGAGAATGCCCTGGTCTCGCAGATGTTCGCGGACGGCACCGCACTGGATGATGTCCTGGCCTGCCGGGATGGACTGGTGTCCTACAGCGAGGAGATCCAGGTTCGGGTGACTTGGCTGGAACGGCTCAGCTATCTCGTGGCCATCGTCGTCGGCTTATCCATCTTGGGCCTGGAGGGGTGGACGAATGGGATCCGCATGACCTGCTTCATCGGCCTGTTCCTGGCCTGTTTCTATCTGCTCTACGCCGCCTCGCGCCTCAACCACCTGTCGGTCATCTACCAAGGTTTCATCCAGGTGCTGGATGACGCCGTGAAGGAGATGAAAGCTGCGGCGGAGGCGCAGGCTAAGACCGCCGACACAGTCACCGACACTTCGGCGCCGCTGGCCTGAGACCTTACGGTAAACGCGGATATTTGCTGAAGTCCGGCTTGCGCTTCTCGAGGTAGGCGCGGTGGCCTTCGCTACCTTCTTCAGTCATGTAGAACAGCAGCGTGGCGTTACCGGCCAGCTCCTGCAGTCCGGCTTGGCCGTCACAGTCGGCGTTGAAGGCTGATTTCAGGCAGCGCATGGCGAGCGGGCTGTGCTGCAACATCTCGTCGCACAGCCGCATGGTGGCGGCTTCTAGCTCGGCGAGCGGCACGACCTCGTTGACCAGGCCCATGGCCAGCGCTTCGGCGGCGCTGTACTTGCGGCAGGTGAACCAGAACTCGCGGGCCTTTTTCTGTCCGATACAGCGCGCTAGGTAGCTGGCGCCGAAGCCACCGTCGAAACTGCCGACCTTCGGCCCGGTTTGCCCGAACACCGCGTTGTCGGCCGCGACCGTCAGGTCGCAGACTAAGTGGAGGACTTGGCCGCCGCCGATCGCCCAGCCGGCGACCATCGCGACGACCGGCTTGGGGCAGCTGCGGATTTCACGCTGCAGGTCGAGGACGTTGAGGCGTGGAACCACATCGCCGTCCTTGCCACCGACATAGCCGCCGTGTCCACGCACGCGCTGGTCGCCGCCCGAGCAGAAAGCCTTCTCGCCTGCCCCGGTCAGGATGATCGCGCCGACGTCGAGCTGATCGCGGGCGTGGGCCAGGGCGTCGCGTAGCTCCTGCACGGTCTGCGGGGTGAAGGCGTTGTGCACCTCGGGCCGGTTGATGGTCAGCCGGGCGACCACGCCATCCGCGCGGCGCTGATGGTGGTAGAGCACGTGGCCGTAGCCGCGGTCGATGGGTGTCCAGTCGGGCATGTCGGGAATGTCGCCTCGGCGGGCGCGTGTCCACGCTCAGCTGGTCGCGAGACTATAGATCGAAGAACCACAGGGCGGCGCGGGCTACGAAGCCGTTGCCGCCGATCTTGCCGGCAAGGGCCAGTTGGCGGTTGGCGAGCAGACGGTCGCGTAGTCGAGTGCGGAACAGCACGGTCACCCGCGCCATGGCGAACGCCGCGAGCGGAGCCAGGAGCAGTCCGATCACGGCCATACCAAGCCAGCCGGTGTGCGCCCAGCCGCTGGCATGTAGCGCGCCTGAGCCGGCGGCGGCCTGAGCCAGGCCATCCAGGCCGTTGCCCACAAGGAGGGCGACCGGGTCGCAGGCGAAGCTGAGCAGCTTCATCAGCCCCCAAAATACGAACACCGTGCCGAGGTGGCAGTTGACGACGATGGCGACGAGCAGGATGGCGCAGGCCAGCGGGCTGGGACCGCCTGATAACCACAGCGGCATGAATCCGAGCAGCGTGCCCAGCGCCGCGGCGGCGGCGATCTGCCAAGGCGCCGCGGCGGAGACCAGCGCCTTGATGAAGCCGCGCAGGATCTTGTACATCGCGTACATCACTTCCCCCAGCCCTTGAGCAGATCCTTGGCCTTTTCCTGAGCCTTCTGCACCTCTTCGTTCTTCTGCAGCTGCTGAACCTTGTCGTTCTTGCGCAACTGCTCGTTCAGGAGCTTCCCGCCTTCGTCGATCGCCGCCTGCTTGGCGGCATCGCCCAGCGAGTCCTTGACCAGTGCCGTCAAGCCGTTGTCGGTCACTTGCGGATCCTGAGGCGTGCCGCCGAGCTTCATCGTCCAGTCGAGCGGCTTGCCATCGAGTCGATTGACGATCTGTGCCACCTGGGCCTCCTGCTGACTGGGTGCCTGCGGCGCTAGCTTCAGCCCGGTAATCTTCGCTTGCACCGTGCCGTCAAGCCGCTCCGCCCAGCGCAGGTCCAGGACCACGTCGGCGAGTCCGCTGGCGCCGTGTCGGGCGATGGTTTCGCCGGCCAGTGCGGGATGGGCGAGCGCTTGCAGTGGCAGAGCGAGAGCGTTTACCTTGGCCCGTCCTGCTCCGAAGCCGAGATTCAAGGTACCGGCGCCGCGTGTCTGCGTCTGCACATCAAGACCCCAGTCGGTGCCTTGTTCGTGGCGGCCCCAGCCCAGGTTGAGGCCCTTGACGGTAAACGAGGTCACGGCGAAGGGCGTGTCGTCCGGTAACTGGATGTCCCGTCCGCTGGCGGAAAGGCGCCGGATTAGCACGCGCATGGCCGGACCGGCCGGGCCCGGTTCTGGTTCATAGGTATGTGCACCATTCCAATCGTGGGCCGGCCGCTGGCGCGGCGGCTTGGCCGGGGTGGCCGGGGTGGCCGACGTCGGCTGCGCCTCTGTCGCGTCTGCGTCCTTGTCGCGATTCTGGTGGTACTCATAGGCTTTCCTGGCGTATTCCCACCAGTCCAGCTTGCTCCAGTCGATACCGCCACGCTCCTCTGGCGGCGGGGTGATCAGCGGAATGGTGCCGTCGCCACGCCGGCGGAAGTCGCCGCTGGCGCCTTCAAGTACCACGTTGTCGAGCACGATGTCACCACCCAGACAGGCGAGCACATCGGCGTCCAGCTCAGCAGTGTCGGCCTGCATCAGCGAGCGCGGCTTACCCTCGACGTACTCGCGCAGATCCAGTTTGGTTATGGTGATGCGGCCGCCGAACAGGGATACGGCGATCTGCGTTTCGGGAGCGATCTCCAGTCCGGCCAGCCCGGCCGCACTGCGTACTTTGCTGGACAACCAAGGCTCGATCACCAGCGGCACCAGAGCCAGCAGCACGAGCAACGCCAGTGGGAGCAGCCACAGCGCGGCTCGGCGCAACAGGCGGGTCCGAGGTTGGGGAGCGGTAGCGGGCGATTGGGGGGCGGTCACGGTGCGGACTATTGCACCCAGGTGAAAACATCCATCGAGGACTGGAGGGTACTGGCAACGCCTAGGAGCGCCTAGGAGCGCCTAGGCTGGCGGTCTGAATGCATTGCTTCACCTGGCCAACCGCCGACCCTCCCAGCCATGGATCCTTTCGGGCTGAACGCCGCCGAGGCCCGGAGCTGGGCCCAATCGATCGGACTGCCCGCCTTCCGTGGCGAACAGCTGGTGCAGGGGATCTATCGCGCCGGGGCCGACCGCTATGCCGATGTGAAGGGCCTGCCGCGCGATCTGGCTGAGCGCCTGGACGCCGCCGGTCCGCTACTGCCCGGGGTCGAGGTGAAGCGCCAAGAAAGCCGCGACGGCACGGTAAAAAGCCTGTTACGCCTGCATGACGGCAAGCTAGTCGAGTGCGTGTCGATCCCCACCGCCACCCGTCACACTGTCTGCGTCTCCAGCCAGGTGGGCTGCGCGGTTGGCTGTTCGTTCTGTGCCAGCGGCCTTAATGGGGTCGAGCGTGACCTGACTCCCGGCGAGATCGTCTACCAGGTGGTCCACCACCAGCGCCTCAAGCCGGTGACCAACGTGGTGTTCATGGGCTCGGGCGAGCCGATGTTCAACTACGACAACGTCCTGCGTGCCATCCGCGTGCTGGGCGAACCGCTGGGATTGGGCATGGGCCGCCGCCGGCTGACCATCTCGACCAGTGGAGTGCCGGCGCGCATCCGTCAGCTCGCCGTTGACGAGCCGCAAGTCACCCTGGCGCTGTCCCTGCATGCCGGTGACGACGAAACGCGCAGCAAGCTGGTGCCGCTGAACAAGCGCTGGCCGCTGGCTGAGGTGCTGGCGGCGATGGGCGATTACGCCGGAGCGGTTGGTCGCCGCGCCACCCTGGAGTACGTCCTACTGGCCGACGCCAACATGACGCACGCGCATGCCTTCTCGCTGGCTGCCGCGGCCAGGCCGATCGGCGCGCATATCAACTTGATCCCATTCAACCCAGTGTTCGAGACCGGCCATCGCCGTCCGACCCCGGACGAAGTGCTGCTGTTCGCCGACCAGTTGTCCGCCGCTGGTGGCCACGCCACCGTACGTGGTTCGCGCGGCACTGACATCGATGCGGCCTGCGGGCAGCTGAAGAAGCGCGTCGACGAAGCTGCTCCGGCCTAACGCGTGCCGCGCAGAGCGTGCGCCCCGCGGGCCAGCGCGGCGGCGATGTGCTCAACCTCGTCGGAGGTCGAAGGCATGCCCAGGCTGATACGAATGCTATTGGCGGCATCTGCTGCGGTGCAACCCATTGCACGCAGGACGTGGCTACCCTCGCCCGTCGTGCAGGCCGAGCCGTTGCTGGCCGCCACCTCGGCCAGCGTGCCGAGCCAGCCCGACTGCAGGCCGGGCAACGTCAGCATGCTCGTTCCTGGGATCCGCGCGGCGTCTGCCCCGTGGATGACGATTCCCGGCAACGCCTGTCGCAGCAGACCTTCGAGCTGGTTGGACAGGACCCGCAGATGTGTGGTGCGCGCGCGCAGTCCGGCACGGGCGGCAGTGCAGGCAGCGGCGAATCCGACGATACCCGGCAGATTGTGGGTGCCGGGGCGCAAACCGCGCTCTTGGCTGCCGCCATGCAGTTGCGCCGACAGGCCCAGACCACGGCGTATCCACAGAGCGCCGCAGCCTTGCGGCCCATACATCTTGTGGCCGGTGCAGGCGAGAGCGTCGGCCCCCAGAATAGTGACGTCGACCGGCAGCTTACCCACCACTTGGGTCGCATCGCAGACCACCAGGATGCCGTGTCGTCGTGCCATTGCGCTGGCAGCGGCGACATCGTGGATCACGCCCGTCTCGTTGTTGGCCAGCATCAGGGCGAGCAGGCCGGTACGGTCATCGAGCGCGGACTCCACGGCCTGGCCGCTCAGTCGACCCTGGGCGTCGACCGGCAGCACGGTCAAATCGGCGCCAGCTTCGGCGAGTCGGCGCAGCGGCTCGCTGATCGCACTGTGCTCGGTGGCGCAGGTCACCATGCGCGGGCGACTGGCCAGTAGGCGTTCACCAAGTCCGAGGATGGCGAGGTTGCAAGCCTCGGTTGCGCCGCTGGTGAAGATGATCTCGTCGGGCCGCGCGTTGATCAACGCGGCGACCTCGGCGCGGGCCTGATCGAGCTGGGCCAGGGCGCGACGCCCATAGGTGTGCTGCTTCGCTCCGGGATTGCCCCACCCGTCGCGCAGGACCGCCGTCATCGCCTCGACCACGGTTGGCAGTGGCGGAGTGGTGGCGTTGTAATCGGCGTAGATCACGGTGAGAGCCTACGCTGGCGACAAGGGGCGGAAGAGCAGAGCCGTCGTGCTTCAGCTCTTCCGCGGGACGGCTTTGCGCCAATGCTCCGGTATGTCCGCCGAGCACCACATCGCCGCCGCCTGGAAGTCGTACCGCCAGGCCAAACCCCGGCAGGGTGTCGAGCACGCCCAGCGTGCCGTCGAGGCCGACCCTGACGATGGTGAAGGCTGGTATGTGCTGGGGTGCAACCTCGAACGCGCCGGGCGCCTGCGCGATGCGGATCGCAACTTCATGCGGGCTGAGGAGACCAAGCACAATCCAGCAGGGGCCCCGTGGCGAGTCAGCTGGTCGCGCTTCCAGCGCTCGGTGCAATCAGCCGCTTCGGCGCTGCCTGACGATCTGCGTGGCGCGCTCGACGAAGTTACCCTGGTGATGGCCGACTACGCCGAGCCGTACATCATCCAGGAGTACGAGGATCCCGAACTGCTCGGCCTGTTCGAGGGAGCAACCCGCGCCGACCGCGACGGCCTGCATGGCATGGTCAGCCCACGCATCCACCTGTGGCGGCGCAGTCACGAGCACGCCTGCGCCTCGGCCAAGGAGTTCGACGAGGAGATCCGTCAGACTCTCCATCACGAGCTGGGTCACTACCTCGGCTTCGACGAGGGCGATCTCGAACGACTGGGTCTGGACTGAGAGCCTGCATTCCTGCCGGCCATCACCAATTCTCGGCATTAACTTCGAAGTGTTCCTGTGGGTGGAGGCAGGCCGGGCAGACATGCGGGGCTTGTTCCCCTTCATGGAGGTAGCCGCAGTTGCGGCAGTTCCAGGTGGTCGGCTTATCCTTGGCGAACACAGTGCCATTAGCGACGTTGGCGAGCAGCGCGCGATAACGCTTCTCGTGGTGCTGCTCGGCGATGCAGATGCGCTCGAACGTGGCGGCGACTGCAGGAAAGCCTTCGGTGCGCGCGATCTTGGCGAATGCCGGATAGAGCTCGGACCACTCTTCGTGCTCGCCATGCGCCGCCGCTGCCAGGTTCTCGGCGGTCGTGCCGATCTTGCCGCTCGGGAAGGTGGCGGTGATTTCCACCTCGCCACCTTCCAGGAACGAGAAGAACCGCTTGGCGTGTTCCTTCTCCTGGTTGGCAGTCTCCTCGAAAATGGCGGCGATCTGCTGCAGGCCTTCTTTGCGCGCCGCTCCGGCGAAATAGGTGTAGCGGTTGCGTGCCTGCGATTCGCCAGCGAAGGCCTTGAGCAGATTCTTCTCGGTCTGGGTTCCGATGATGCTGGGCATGGTCGTCCGATCAGGTGTATGGTGCAGCAGCCAGCCTAGCCGCACGGCCACCGATGGAATCACCGGTGTATGTCGCGTAGAGGCCATTTGGCCCTCACACATTCGCGGGTGTGATTAGACAAGCAGATTCCATCCGCAGCATGCACCGATGCCCAATCCCTATCAGGCATACTGGTGCGAGGAGAACATCTGGCAGCTCGCCAGCCGGCAGGCGTCCGCCGCAGGCGAACGACTGGTCATCGTGCTGACCGGCGCCGGCGGCGGCGAGGTGGCGTGCTGGCAGCAACGGGCTGGGCGGGCGGATCAGCCGCTGCTGTGGGATTACCACGTCGTGCTCGCCGCGTGCGATGGCACTGCTTGGCGGATCTGGGATCTCGATTCCTGTTTGGGATGTCCGGTTCCGGCGGCGGCTTGGCTATCCGCGACCTTCCCGTCGTCGCAGTTGGTCGAGCCCAGCTTTCAGCCGCGTTTCGCCATGTTTCTCGCGGCGACCTGGCTGAGTACGTTCGATAGTGACCGGTCGCACATGCGACTGGCGGATGGATCGTGGCAGCAGCCCCCGCCGCCCTGGCCAACCATTCGCGGAGGCGGACTGACGCTCAGCGAAGCGGTCGAACAGGCGCGTGGCGGTTGCGACCTGGCGACCATGCGGCGACGGCTGCTGGAGGTGTAGCCTGGGTTAGCGCTGTTCGATAGTCGTGGCGCGTTTGGCTGAGCGCACATCGCCGCTGACCAGCGCATGCAGCCGCCAGGCCTGGGCCATCTCCGGCGCGGCTCCGGTCAGCTTGGTGGCGATGGCCGTCGCGGCCGGATCGCCGCGTAGCCAGGCCTGGCTGGCGTCGCGGGCCAATTGTCTGGCGACCTGCGGATCGATGCGCTGCCGGCACGCGATACGCCAGCGCACCAGGGCGGCAATGACCGCCAGCAGGACATAGGCAGGCAGCGCTCGCGGCAGCACCCAAGCGGCAGCGAAACCACCGATGGCTGCGGCCAGCAGCAAAACGGCCAGCAAGAAAACGGTAGGGACGAGGAGGGGAATTCCGGCGGCGGGCCGGCCATCGACAATCAAGCCGGCGCCCGGCAGCAGGGCGTCGGCGACAGCGCTACGGTTCACTTGCCCTGGTAAAGGCGGGCGGCCAGGATTTCGGGCAGCCCGACCGCACGGATCTTGTTGGCCGCGGCATCGATGTCGTATTCGATGCGGTTGATCATCACTTCGCGCTTATCGCTGTCGAACAGGGCCCAGCTGGCTTTGTTGTTCTCATCGCGTGGCTGACCAACCGATCCGGCGTTGACGATGGTCGCCGTCTCACCGTCGATCGGGATGGCGTTTTCCAGCGTATAGGTGATCGGGTCGGTGTCGAAGAAGCCAACCGGCACGTGGCTGTGGCCGAGGAAGCCGAGCGATGAGCCTAGCCGGCGCAGGGCTTCGAAGCTTTGCTCGGCATCGAACACGGTCTGAATATAATTGAAGGCTTCAGGCTGGTGGAAGGTGCCGTGAGCAACCGCACAGTGGTCGTAGGTCAGCACCAGTGGCAGATTGGCGAGCCAGTCCTTCTGATCCTGCGAGAGCTGCTCGCGCGTCCACAGGGCGGCGGCTTTGGCGTAGGCGTTGAAGGCGTCGATCGAGATCTTGCCGACCGCGGCCCAGTCGTGGTTGCCAGCAATAACGTCGCATTTGAGGGCGCGGATCATTTCCAGGCACTGCACCGGTTCGGCACCGTAGCCGACGATGTCACCCAGGCAGACGACGCGGTCGACCGAACTCTCGCGGATCGACGCCAACACCTTGCCGAGGGCTTCGGTGTTGCCGTGAATGTCACCAAGGAAGGCGTAGCGCACTCAAGGGCTCCAGCGTTATGGGATATCTTGCCGCTCGAAGAGCGCCAGCCCCAGAGCTATCATACCACTACACCACAGGCCGGTGTAGATGAGGCCGATGCCGACTGCCGACAACGGCAACCCACCCTCGACCTGGGCGGCGTCGTCAGCGGCAAGCAGGTCCAAGGCCGGTAGGACTACGGCTCCATGCAAACCCATCTGCGGCAGCAGGTGGGCGACTATCCAGATGCCAAAGCAGGCAAGGATGTTGCCGGCCAGGCCCAGACGCAGGGCCAAAACGATCGCCAGGCAGGTCAGGCAGGCGGCCTGGGCCTGGGCCAGGACGTGACCGCCAAGTAGGCCAAGCCAGGGGATTGCGACGATGTCCTCGGGATTGCGATGGCTATGGCCGAGGCGGTCGAATTCGAAGCCAGTGATGCTGCCCAGATGGACGCAGGCGATGTGGATGAGGGCGAGGGCGAGGCCACACAGGGCCACCGCGGTCAGCACACCCAGGGCCTTGCCGATCAGGAACGAACCGCGCGATAGTGGTTTGGCCAGCAGGGTCAGGGCGGTGCGGTCGGCGAGTTCGCGATGCACCGCGATGGTCGCGCCGACCACGCCGACGAACAAAGCGACCA
>Ga0105046_10007008_pt1 | contig 17806 bp, 13 predicted proteins | sample MAT03_FD_78385 | JGI IMG/M metagenome (GOLD analysis project Ga0105046, IMG submission 78385) | Freshwater microbial communities from Lake Fryxell liftoff mats and glacier meltwater in Antarctica - MAT-03 (megahit assembly) | ecosystem: Environmental > Aquatic > Freshwater > Ice > Liftoff...
ACGGTGACCGAGGCGGTCTGGCTGCAATAGTTGTTGGCGCTGGTGGCCACCAGTGTGTATGTTGTGGTGGCATCGGGCAGGGCAATCGGGCCGGAGCTGTTGTCATCGCTCAGGCCAGTTCCGGGCGTCCACTGGTAGGTGGTGGTACCTGTGATGGCGTTGCCGAGTAGCACGGGATAATTTTGACAAACGATGGTATCGGCAGCCAAAACGGGGAAGAAAAGGGTATCCACATTGATCGTGATGGTATCGCTAACGGTACAGCCTGCGATGGAAACGCTTGCCGTGTAAGTGGTTGTGACCGGAGGGGTGGCGATTGGGCTTTGGCTGTTGGGATTGTTGAGTCCGAGTGCAGGGGTCCAAACCAGTCCGCTGTTGGAAACGTTGTTGCTGGCCTGCAATTGCACGCTGGTTCCCTGGCAGATGTTCAACGGGTCGGTGGTTGAAACATCGATACTCGGGTCGATGATTTTGATAAATACCGAATCAAAATCTACACAAGTAGCAATGGTTCCGGTTACTTCAAGCCAAAGGTCCTGAACGGGCGTAATGGTAGGGTTTCCGATGAATGGATTGCTCACGGCGCCTGGAGGTGTCCAGAAGTAGTTAACAGCGCCGGTGGCTTCGAGCTGAAGGGTAGCGCCCGCACAAACAAAAATGGTATCGGCACCTGTGTTTACGAAGACTTCTACGTTGTCCTTAATTTCGATGTTGAGCGTGGTGTACACTACATCGCCGCAACCGAAGTTGTTTGAAAGTTGGATGGTAATGACTTCAGTACCTTCCGCCATGTTGTCGGCAATGGGAAAAATGGGGAAGCTCAGCTGGGTAATGCCTGCTGGGAAAGTGATGACACCGGGGATGTTGAGGTTGTAATCTAAGCCGAGGGTTGCCGAACCGCCGATGGTTACAACAAAGCTCAAATCAGTCTCAAGCGGCTGGGTGAGCGAAACGACAAGTTCGTCCTGGGTTCCCGAACAATCTTCAATGAAATAATCAATGCCGCTGGCAAACTGAACCTGGAGGTTTGGTGTACTGCCCCTGATTTCCGAGATGAACACGCCGGAATCGTAGGAGCCGTCGGCCCGGTCGCCCACAGCAAGTTTGAGCCGGTACGTATTGCAAGGCGTCACGGCGGTGCGTGCTGTCAAACTTTTTTTGATGCCGAGCGAGTCGCTGGTCAGGCCGTCGTATTCCAATACCTGTCCGATTTCATTGTTGCGGTAGTATTGCCAGTTCAGCTGGTTGTTCACGCTGTTGATCTGTACCGGCAGGTTGGTGTTTGGAACGGTGGCAATGTTGATGGCGTTGCCGATGTTGGGATCGCCTGTGATGCCTGGCCCCGAAACGAGGAATGCAAAAATATCGTTGAAGGAGGAGTTTACAAATTCAGGGTATTCATCCGAACCAAAAACGTACTCAAACGTCAGTTCATCGGTGGCCACGAACACATCAAGTTCCACGATGCAAGCGTCGAATGACAGCGATGCATTGCCTTGTTGCTGGGAGAGGTAGTTCAGGTCCGGATCGCCGGCTGCGAAATTGATCAAACCGGCACTGGTCAGCGAGTTTGGACCGATGGCGATATCGGCGGCGCCTGTAGTCAGGATGAGACCTTTGTTGAGGCCGAGTTCGTTGTTGTTGTCGGTAGTGAGAAAGCTGAATGTTCCGTAAGCGCCGGCAGCACAATCGATGCTGGCAACGGTTACGGTGGTAAACGGCGTGGAAATGGCATCCACGATGCCGTCTGCGGTCACATCGCTGTCAACAGACATGGCTGGAAATCCATCACAAGGTTCCGAGCTGCATTCCCAGTGTCCTTTAAATCCTTCAAATTCGGTGAAGGCGTCGGACTGGAACTGAAGCGTCAGGCATCCGCTCGAAGCCTGAACCTGGAAGCAAACACCGCCTCCGCCTGCAATGTCGACAGCGCCGAATCCGCCCCCGTTGATGTTGGCGATAAGCGGCGAGTTGGTGTCGTCTCCGTCGTAAATGGCGAGAAAATCACCACCAAAAGCATTGTCGATGTTGAAATAATCGAGGGTAAAAGTGATGCAACCAGAGGGCTGGCTGGGGCAAATGACATACGTGAAACTTTCATCGGCGCCATAATCACCATCGGGACCACCGGTGTCGTACACGGTGCCGCTGCAAAGCGTCGACCCGCCGTCGTCAATGTTGGTAATGGGCGGAATTTTATCAACACACAACACAAAACTGCCCGAATTGGGCGCCGCTGTTGTGGAATAGTCGGAAATACGGATAAAATATTGCAAACCAGGGGTAAGGCCGGTCACATCGATAAACACTTCGTTTTCACCCACATTCGCTTTGGCGCAAAGCAACTCAGCCAGTCCATCGAAGGTGCAATCGCCACGGTAAATGGCAAATTCCGGATTCTGAAGCGGATCAGTGCCCACACCCGTTACCGTAATGCGGAAATCAAACAAGGTGTCCGGACAAGTGAACATGAACCAAACATCGCGTTCGGCCGTTCCGCTGTTGAAGCAGGAAGGGTTGTTGTCGTTGCCGATGTTGGAAGACGTAGCGTTGACGTTGTTGAAGGTATCGAGCGGACATGCCGGAGCAATCCCAAGGTCGATCAATCCGGAACAATCGTCGTTCGCCGGTACCTGAGCCTGTAGCGCAAAGGCTGTAAAAAGCGCTGAAGCAAATAAAAGGATTTTTTTCATGTGTTCGCGAAGTAGCAATGTGTCGCAACTTTAGAGTTTCGTGCACGTATCGGAAGAGAGCCAAAAATAGGGAGTTCAAACCGAACCTCCTACCACAGCCCCTCTTTTGTGTCGCCAGATGGCAGTATCGTGTACAAAAAGCTTAAAGCAGGGCGCTTACGGGCAGTCTTCAAGCAAAAGGCGTACCTCCGCAAGGGTAAAAACACCGTATTGATTGCCCCAGGCATTGTTGATGTAGTTGAGGATGTTGGTAACTTCAATGGCGCTGAGGATGGGAACTCCTGGCATTTTTTCGCCGTAAACCTGCCCGTTCACCACAATGGTGTCGGCAAGTCCATGGATCACAATACAAGGAAGCTTGTCCCTTTCCTTTTCCAAGTAATCCGCGCCTGCAAGCGGGGGCATGAGGGCACCCAAACCGCGCCCGTCATCCATGTGGCAGTTTGCACAATTGGTTTTGTACAATGCTTCGCCGTCGCGGTAGGTGTTTTGTTCGCAAGCCGTACATATGATCACAAAACAAAAAATAAGCAAAAAACCATTGCGCATGTAAAACCGGATTTATTTGGGTTTTTTGTAACCAAATTGCTCTTCAAGCAACAAGTCGATGTCCTCCATGAACCGGTCCGTATCGGCCGCATCGGTGCCGTCGCAAAACGAGCGTACATGCCGGTTTTTGTCCACCAGGATCAAACGTCCCGAGTGATCAAAACCACCTGGCGCTTCCGGATTTTTGGTCGCTACGCTGAAATAGTTGTCGGCAACACCATAAATCTCATCCTCTGCACCCGTCACCATGTGCCATTGAGGCGCACCTACGCCAAGTTTGTCGGCATGGCGTTTAAGGGCCGCCACCGTATCGTTGCGCACGTCGATGGAGTGGGAGAGGATGACGATACGCGGATCGCCCTTGTATTTTTCATAAATGCGAACGCCGTTGGCTTTTACTTTCGGACAAATGGTTGGACAATGGATGAAAAAAAAGTCAACCACATAAATTTTACCCGCAAAAGTGGCATTGGTGACGAGTTGACTGTCCTGGTTGACAAAAGCAAAATCGGGAACGGTAGGGTAGATGGTGTCGCCGTTTACCACATCTCGCTCTCCCAAAATGGGAAGTATGCGTTTTTCTTCGCCACCGCAGGCTGCCAATCCGGCAATAAGAAGCAGCATCCACAGGCTGTATTTGTTCATGGTTGGTTGAATTAAAATTTGGTAATTTTAAAACAGATACGCCGCCACTTAGTTGCTGCTGCGCAAACTTTTTCCCAACGCCAGCGCAGCTTCGATGTCGGATTTGTTTTTGTCGATTTTGACCTTCTCTGCGGTCAGGTACGCAAGAGCTTCTTCGTTCGACAACTTGTCGGGTGCTTTGTAGCCGGCCATCCAGTCCATCATATCGCGCCCGGCGCGGTCAAGGGCTGAAATACCCACAATCAGGGAGTCGCGGCGCGGGCCGGTCTGACCAATCGAGTCCATCGTGGCCAAGGATCTTTTCAATTGCCGGCCGATACTTTTAACTTCAGACATTTGGGCCATGGCCTCGTCGTGCACCTGCATGGTGGATTCTTCAAGGACTATGACTTCAGCACGTTTGTCAGTGCAGGCGAAAAAGAGCAACAATACAAAGGGAAATAAAAATCGCATTTTTTATTGCAAAAATACACGCGGAATGTTGATGGTTAGCATTAAAATGGTGCCGCGTGCCAGTTTTTAATCTTTACAAAGAAGAAATTCGGATTTTTCCTCAGGCAATGGTTGTAAAAAAGTGACCTTCAGTATCTTTATTTGTTTTTATTACTTCACAGTAATGGTAATCATGCTGACTCAATGATGATTTCAATGGTTCTGAAAAATATCAAAATACCTTGTTATTGTCTGCCATTCCCCTAAAAATCCCCACTTTTGCACAACGAACCATTTCCATTATGCTGCTTGCCATTTCGCCCATCGACGGCCGCTATGCCGATAAAACCCGCGAACTCGCCGTTTTTTTCAGCGAATATGCCCTCATTCGTTACCGCGTTTTTGTGGAAATCCAATACTTCATCGCGCTTTGTCAGTACGGTCTGCCCCAGCTTGAAGCCTTCGAAGAGGATGCCATCGACGACCTGAACGCCATTTTTGAAAACTTCAGCACGCAAGATGCCGAAGCCATCAAAGCCATCGAACGCGTCACCAACCACGACGTTAAAGCCGTGGAATATTTCCTCAAGGAACGTTTCGATGCCCTCGGCCTCGGTCCTTTGCGCGAATTTGTGCACTTCGGCCTTACCTCGCAGGACATCAACAACACCGCTACGCCCTTGCTTTTCAAAAATGCCCTCAACGAGGTGTATTACCCTCAAATCGAAGCGCTGCGCGACCATTTGTACCAAATTGGACAGGACTGGGCACGCGTACCCATGCTCGCCCGTACGCACGGTCAGCCAGCTTCGCCCACCATGCTGGGCAAAGAAATTCAGGTGTTTGTGGAACGCATCAACGTACAGCTCGATCTTCTGCGCGCCATCCCGCACCGAGCCAAATTCGGCGGCGCCACAGGCAATTTCAACGCGCATTATGCCGCTTATCCCGACTACGATTGGCGACTTTTCGGCAACGATTTTGTGCGCGAATTCCTAGGCCTCGAGCGTTCACAGCATACCACACAAATAGAACATTACGATTGCCTCGCCGCGCAATGCCAGGCCATCGGGCGCATCAATACCATCCTCATCGACTGGTGCCGCGACGTGTGGACCTACATTTCCATGGAGTATTTCCGTCAAAAAACCGTGAAAGATGAAGTGGGCTCCTCCGCCATGCCCCACAAGGTGAACCCCATCGATTTTGAAAATGCTGAAGGCAACCTCGGTCTGGCGAACGCCGTTTTCCAGCACCTGGCCGAAAAACTGCCCATCAGCCGCCTGCAACGCGACCTCACCGACAGCACCGTACTCCGCAACCTCGGCGTGCCCATGGCCCATACCCTTATCGCCATCAAATCCCTCCGCAAAGGACTCGAAAAACTCGTGCTCAACGAAGGCAAACTGTACGCAGACCTGGAAGACAACTACATGGTCGTGGCCGAAGGCATACAGGTCATCCTGCGCCGCGAAGGATACCCCCAACCCTACGAAGCGCTCAAAGCCCTTACCCGCGGCAAAGCCCTCATCACACGCGACGACATCCACGGCTTCATCGATGGACTTGAAGTTGCAGAAAGTGTGAAAGAGGAGCTCAAAGCCATTACACCGCACAATTACACGGGGGAGTTTTGAGATAGCTGCTAGCCGTTAGCAAAAAAAACACCCATTTGGTTGTTAATCAGCCAAATGGGTGTTTTTTTGCCTGCTGCTTGGTTCCCACGCTTTACTGGGATGACAATTGCTGCCTGCTGCCTGCTGTCTACTGCCTGCTATTTAGCTCTAATGACCGCTTCCATCTCCTTAAGCAATTGTTTGCCTTCGGGTGAAAACTTTGCGGTGCGCAGAGGGTTGTTGAGGCTTTCGATGAAGAAGGCGAAATTATCGGCCAGCACTTCGTCGGGGTGGATGATGTAGCCCGTGTTGTCGCGGATTTGTTTGAAAAAATCGGGTTGGCTTTCAACTTTGAGTGTGCTGGTGATGCCGTCGTTGTCTACGATGACCTTCCATTTGCCGTTTTCCTGTTTTTTTACCTCGAAAAGGTTGAATTCGATGTAAGAAAAGAACACGTCTTGGCCATCGATGTACCCGAAAGCATTGGAATAAATGATGGGGATGGCCTGAACCACGCTGCCATCGGCCTGTTTCAGGTCGATTTTTTGCGCAAAGTCCACACCATCGGGATTGTGTATGATGCGGTTGGCGATTCCGGGTTGCATTTCCAGGTTGTCGTAGCCGATACTTTCAAAGCCGATCAGTTTGTACAATTCGGCGCTTTTTTTGGGATTACGACGCGAATAGACGTGAAAAATCTCGTGAATCATGGTCGATTTGAACGCAGCCCGGTTGCGGGTGCGCAACACATCAGCCGGAATGATGATGGCGTTTTCGCGGGTGTAATACACGCCATCGCCCACGTGTTTACCTTTGGTTTTCACGAGCAACAGAGAGTCAGGAAGGATGTCGGGCGATACAGACAGACAGAGTTTCATGATTTCCTTCATCAAACCGGTTACAAACGTTGCTTCTTCCGGTGTGAACGCCGCTACATCGGCGCGTACAAAGTTGGTGTAAGCGTCGGCCCAAGTACTGCGGTCTTGATTGATGAGCGGTTCCTTCATTTGGATCGACATTTCAACCGCAGTGATGCGTTCGAAATACTTGTCCGTTTTGTCGTAGGAAATAACGCGTGCAGAAGCGGCACTGTCGAGCAAAACAGTGACGTTGCTGCCCAGGTTCACTTCGTAGGCAACGGTTTTTTGGGCAGTACAAGCGTAAAGGCTTACCGCAAACAACAAACTGAAGTAATATTTCATGTGTATGGGTTGAGTGTATTTGAAGGGTCGAAATTAAAAGAGCCAACGCACAAAGTTTCAATTTATCGTCAAACGTTGGGAAACAACATTCGATTATGCCTTCAGGAATTACAAACTCAGATTACCTTTGATCATCGCTTCAAACAGCAAGTCATTGCAAATGATTGAAAACTACCCTTTTTTTCGTCCCGGGCTTGTTTCCGGCCTTTTTGCGGTTTTGATCCTGGTTTTGTTTGGGTTCAACGCCTGCAATCCTTCCGACAACGGTAAGTCGGCGGATAACAACGACGATGTGGCGCCGCCTGCGGATGCCTTGTTTCAAAAAATACCTTCTTCCGAATCGAACCTTCATTTTGTAACAGAAGTACAGGAAGATTTCCAGGACAACATCGTGCTGAATCCAAACTTGTACAACGGCGGAGGTGTAGGCGTTATTGATGTAAACAAAGACGGGTTGCAGGATTTGTATTTTACCTCCACCACGGGTTCCTGTAAACTGTACCTGAACTTGGGTAACATGAAGTTCAAAGACATCACCAAAATGGCGGGAGTACAGGCTTCGGAAGGCTTTAAAACAGGTGTAGCCATTGCCGATGTTAACGGCGATTCCTGGCCGGATATTTATGTTTGCCGCAGCGGTTTGAGGGCTGGAGAAAACCGGCGAAATCTTCTTTTCATCAACAATTGGAACAACACCTTTACCGAAAGTGGCGCAGCTTACGGCGTGGATGATCCATCGGCAAGCAATTGCGCCAATTTTTTCGATTACGACCTCGACGGAGATCTGGATTTGTATGTGGTCAACTATCCCACCGATTTCAGTTTTTCCAGCAAAATGGACCTGAAGGAAATGCCCGACGGCAAAGTTGTGCCCAACAAGGAGCCCCATACCGAATTTGATTCCGACCGTTTGTTGCGCAACAACGGCAACAGCACCTTCACCGACGTATCCAAAAAGACGGGCATTAACAACCGTGCTTTCGGTTTGAGCAGCATCGCGCTGGACTGGAACGGCGACAACTGGCCCGATATCCTGGTGGCGAACGACTACATCGATGCCGATTTTTTATACATCAACAATAAAAACGGCACGTTTACCGACCATTCCGATAAAAGTTTCCGCCACATGGCCAACCATACCATGGGAACCGATGTGGCCGACATAAACCGCGACGGACTTCCCGATTTGCTGGCCCTCGACATGCTTGCCGAAGACTTTCCCCGGCAAAAATCGCTCAGCACCATCATGAAAGACGACCGTTACAAAACCCTGACCAGTTTCGGTTACGGACACCAATTGATGCGCAACATGCTGCAATTGAACAACGGTCCCAAAAACAACGACAAGTCGCAAATACCTACCTTCAGCGAGATCGGTTGCATGGCGGGCGTTTTTCAGACCGACTGGAGCTGGAGCGTGCTCTCCCAGGATTTTGACCACGATGGCTGGAGCGATATTTTCATTACCAACGGTTACCGCCGCGACGTTACCGACCTGGATTACGTGCAGTTTACCGACGATTCCATCATGAGGGTGTATGGCGGTATCGGTCCCGATAATTTCAAAACCATTTACGATTACCTGAACCTTATCCCTTCGCAAAAACTGCGCAATTACGCCTACAAAAACCGGGGCGATCTCACCTTTGAAAATACAACCATAAACTGGGGGTTTACCGACAAAACCTTTTCCAACGCCGCCGCTTATGCAGATCTCGACAACGACGGCGACCTGGATCTTGTGGTCAGCAACATAGAAAGCGAAGTGCTGCTTTACCGAAACACGGCTGCCGAAACCAACAAAGGCGCATGGCTTCAATTGCGCTTTGAAGGCACGCCCGGCAACCCAACAGGCGTAGGCGCTTTGGCGCGTGTTACGGCTGGTGGCCAAACCTGGCAGGAAGAACTGACACCGGTACGCGGTTTCAATACCTGCAACGAGGCTGTTTTGCAGTTTGGTTTGGGAAATGTGGGCAAAATCGATAAAATAGAGGTACTTTTCCCACCCGGCAACAAACTGCTGGTGCTGGAAAACCAACCCGTAAACCAACGCCTGACCCTCAAAATAAGCGATGCCAAAACGGGTACGCTTGCACCCATGGTCCGGTATACCCCGGCTCATTTTGAAGAAATTACGAACAGCAAAGGACTTGTGTTTGCACACAAAGAAGATGCTTACGACGACTTCGATACCGAGCGCCTGCTCCCCTGGCGCACCTCAGCCGCCGGACCCACAATAACTCTGGGTGATGTGAATGGCGACAAATTGGACGATTTTCACATCGGCGGCGCGGCAGGCAGTGCAGGCGCTTTGTTTGTACAAAAAACAGACGGGCAATTTGCAAAGATTTCACAAGCCACCTGGGACGCCGATGCCGCTTTTGAAGATGGAGGCGCCGTTTTTTTCGATGCAGACGGCGATTCAGATGTCGATTTGTTGGTGAGCAGTGGTGGCAGTATGGCAGCATTCGGCAACGAAATTTACCGTCCGCGACTGTACCTGAACGACGGCAAAGGCAATTTCACCCGCACCGACAATGCATTACCCAAAGTCACCGACAGCGGTTCGGCAGTAGAGGTTTTCGATTACGACGGCGACGGCGACGGCGATGTTTTTATCGGCGGCGGTTGTGTGCCGCGTTCTTACCCACTTGCTCCTAAAAGCCACATTTTCCGAAACGATAAAGGTGTTTTTACCGATGTTACTTCCCAAATAGCACCCGGTTTTGCCCAATGTGGCATGGTTCGGGCCATGGCTTTCGCCGATTTGGACAAAGATCAAAAGCCCGAGATGCTGGTCGCCGGTGAATGGATGCCCCTTACTGTTTTCCGTTTTGAAGGTGGCAAGTTTGTGGATGCAACGGCTGCGTTTGGACTGGATAAAAGCAACGGTTTTTGGCGTAGCCTGGCCATCGCCGATTTCGACGGCGACGGCGACCTGGATTTTGCCGCCGGAAACCTTGGACTTAATACGCGCCTTACCGTTTTTTCCGAGAAACCTTTTCGCATGTACGCCAAAGATTTCGACGGCAATGGCAGCATTGATCCGTTGATGTCGTATGCACAAAACGGAAAGGAATATCCTATGGCCCTTCGGGAAAAATTGCTGAAACAACTCCCGCCGCTCAAAAAGAAGTTTGTGCGCAATACGCCGTATGCTTATGCCGATTTGGAGGATTTGTATCCGCGCTCCGAACTGGAATCGGCGTACAAACTACAGGCCAATACCCTAACCAATGCCTGGTTTGAAAACCAGGGTGGCAAATTTGTCCAGAAACCTTTTCCCAACATGGCCCAAACCTCACCGGCACAGGGTTTTGTTGTAACGGACCTTAACGGCGATGGCAAGCCAGATTTGCTGATGGTGGGCAACGATTATGGCCAGCAGGTAGAAACCGGTCCCATCGATGCGGGCAACGGCGCGGTTTTGATCAACGACGGGAAAGGAAACTTCAAGGTGCTGCCCGGTTGGCAAAGCGGTTTTTGGGCCATCCGTGATGCCCGTTCGGTCAAACTGATCCAGCTAAGCGACGGGAAAAAACTGGCTTTGGTAGGCAACAACAATGGTGCTATGCAGGTTTTCAAAATGAAATAACCCACGGCATTTTCCCATCGTTCAGCCCCATTTTATGGCGCTTGCCGTACAGGAAATAACAAGCGAAACATACTTCCGCCGCCTTCACGGGGTAAAACCTCAAGGTCAATGCTGTGAAGATCAAGTACGTGTTTAACCAGCGATAGTCCAATACCTGTGCCTTTTACCTTGCCCCGGTGCTGTTCCAGGCGGTAAAACGGTTCAAAAAGCAGCGGAACTTCTGATGTCGGGATACCCGGACCGCGGTCCAGAATGTCGACACACATCTTGCCGGCGGTGTCAACGTTGAGGCCCACCGACACCGGCTGTCCATTGCCGTATTTGGCGCCATTTTCGATCAGGTTGATCAAAGCACTGCGGAGCAGCACCTCGTTACCCTGTATGGTGAGTGCTTCGTCGGATTCGGGCAACTGCCCCAGATCAAGGTTGATTTTGTATTGTGGGTGTTGTTTTTGCACCTGCGATTTGCTTTGCCACAACAATTCATCGAGCCGTAGCGGCGCCATGGCTATGCCTGCTGGTTCGTTGTAGATGCGGGCGAGCAAAAGCAGTTTTTCTTCCATGTCGTGCATGTAATTCACATCGTCGAGCACGCTGGCCAGCGCCTGTTGGTACTGGGCTACTTCGCGTGGTCTTTGAAGCGTTACTTCAAGTTGGGAGCGCAGGGCCTGCAGTGGATTGCGCATTTCGTGCGACACATTGGACAAAAACATGCGTTGCATTTGAAACGCTTTTTCCACGCGATCAAGCAAACCGTTGAACGTTTCGGCCAGTCGACCCAATTCATCGCTGTTGCCCCGTGCATCCACGCGCTTGCTGAGGTCGGTAGGCTGCATGGCTTCCACCTCTCCTACGATGTTGGAAACAGGCTGGAGCGCTTTTCCTGAAAAATACCAGCCTCCTCCAGCCATCAGGCCGAGTCCCAAAACATAACCGGCAAGCAAAATATGGCTGAGGTTCCAAAGTGCGGTATCGTCGCATTGACCTTCGGCCACCACCACGAACTGCCGTTGTCCGGCATCGCGAAACGAGATGCCCAAGGCAAACAAATTGTAATGTCTGAACCGGATTTCTCCTTTGGTTTGTATGTCCTGAAGCACTTTGACAGACACAGGAACGGCCTCGGAAAACAAGCTGAACACCCGTTCGTAAGCATCGTTGTACACACTTACATTTTCGAGGTAGGGGAGGGTGTCGCCCTCAGGAGCTGCCCAAATCACCGCCGCTTTTTCAGGCGTGAATTGCGGATTTCCAGCAGCAAGCAATGCCTGCGAACGCAAGTTTTTGTAAAAATTAGCTTCCGTATCCTCCTTAAACACCACCCATACCGCAACCAGGACCAAAGCCAGAATGAACGCAGCAATGAGCAGGTAAAGCAAGGTCAAACGGGTACGGATCTGCATTTTCTGAGTTTAAAGTTTAAAATATGATTCAAACACTTTCAACCATCAGCTTTCAACTTTTCCAAAACTTTCCAGAGTCCCGTTCCTGCATTTTCTGCGAAAACACGCAATCCTGGAATATCCACCGGAGCTGGGTCGGGATCGACGTAAAAAACCGGGATGTTGGATGGTGCGTAATGTACCAAACCCGCTGCGGGGTACACCTGCATGGAAGTGCCGACGATGATGAGGGCGTCGGCTTTTTGGCAAATTTCTGCTGCCTGTGCGATCAAGGGAACATCTTCGCCAAACCAAACGATGTGCGGACGAAGCTGGTGCCCGAGGTCGCAGGTGTCGCCGGTGTGGAGGTCGCCGGACCAGGGGTAGATTTTATTGGTGCAGCGTTCGCAGCGTACTTTGCGAAGTTCGCCGTGGAGGTGCAAAACCTGTGTGCTGCCCGCGCGTTCGTGCAGGTCGTCCACATTTTGGGTAATGATCCTTACATCGAATTTTTTTTCAAGTTCCACCAACGCATCGTGCCCTTTGTTGGGCGCCACTTCAAAAAGTTGTTTGCGCCGTTGGTTGTAAAAATCGAGCACACCTTCGCGGTTGTTGCGCCAGGCATCGGGCGTAGCAACGTCTTCAATACGGTAACGCTGCCAGACGCCGTTGGCATCACGGAAGGTTGAAACCCCGCTTTCGGCCGAAATGCCCGATCCGCTCAATACGACGACCATCATGGATCAGGCCCGGTGGAGTTTGCTGTTGCGGTAGCCGTAGCCGAAATAGATTACAAGACCCATAAGCAGCCAGATGAAAAAGCCCAACCAGCTGTGCGCTGGTATTTGTGCCATCATGTAGAAACAAAAAACGAGTCCGAGCATGGGGATGAGCGACAAACTGTGCCGAATGGCCAGCCACATGATGTACAAACAAGTAAAAATAAACAACCACATGGGGATTTTGTGCTGGAACAAGGCCCAGCCGCTTTCAAATTTATAGTTGTCGGGTACATTCATGGCAGCAACGGTGCTTGCGTACTTGGCATCGTCGAGTGCACCGAGGTATTTTGCAAGATCGTTTGAGGTGGCGGCAAATCCTTCGCTGTCGACAGCGGAAACCTGGGTTTTGATGCTGTTGATTTCACTTTCGGTGAGGTGCGACATGATGGTTTCCGCATTGAAAACCACCTTGTCGTTGCGCAGCCATGCGAGGGTGTCTTCGCGGTGCATGGTCATAAGGAAAAGCAGGATGGCCAGCACCATGGCAGGGAATACCCATTTGCCGTTGATGTAAGGCGTCCGGAATTTACCCCGTGGCGCCCCGGGTGTCATTTCGAGTTTGAGCACTCCGGCGCAGACCAACACAAAAGCGAACAAAGTACCCATACTGCAAAGATCGAGCACCGTATCGCTCGGGACGAAAAGCATGGGAACCACCACGAAAAAGCCGGTTACAATGGTTGCAAAAGCGGGCGTTTTGAAACGCGGGTGGATGCGTGAGAATCGTTTGGGCAAAAGGCCGTCGCGGCTCATGGTCATCCAGATGCGGGGTTGACCGATCTGGAAAACAAGAAATACACCCGCCATGGCCACCACGGCACTTACGGCGATAACCCCTGAAAACCATTTAAGCCCTATTTTATCAAAAACAAAAGCCAGTGGATCATTCACATCAAGCTCGGTATAATTCACCATGCCGGTGAGTACCAGTGCAATCAAAATGTATAAAATGGTGCACACAATGATGGAATTCATCATGGCTTTGGGCAAGTCGCGTTGCGGATTCTTGCATTCTTCGGCGGTGGTCGACAAGGCATCGAAACCGATGTAAGCAAAAAACACCGAGGACACGCCGGCCATCACGCCACCAAAACCGTTGGGCACGAAAGGATGCCAGTTGGCGGTGTCGACGTAAAAAACGCCAACAATGATTACCAGGGCCACCACCACAAGTTTGAGCACAACCATGACGTTGCCCACGTTTTTGGATTCTTTGATGCCGATGTACACCAGCGCGGTCATCAGGATGGACATCACGATGGCCGGAATGTCGAGGATCAGGCGCATGGCGCCAAATTGCGGCGCTTTCGACCATGCTTCCAACACTTCGCGCTGGCTGTAGGTAAGCTCACTCAAAGGTGTGCCAGCCAGTATAAGTCCGTTCGCTTCGGCAAAACCGTCGCGTGCCGAAACGTAATCTATCGTGGCCCAACTGGAGATGTGCCACCCGGCGCTTTCACACAAACTGGTGAAATAACCCGACCACGAAACGGCTACCGTAATGTTGCCCACGGCGTATTCCATGATGAGCGCCCAGCCGATGATCCACGCAATGAGCTCGCCGAAAGCAACGTAGGAATACGTGTAAGCGCTTCCCGATACGGGCAGCAGCGAGGCGAACTCGGCGTAGGCAAATGCGGCAAAACCGCATGCAAGCGCAGTGAAAATGAACAAAAAAACCACGGCTGGACCGCCATTGGCGCTCGCGGAGCCAATGGTACTGAATATGCCGGCACCGATGATGGCTGCAATGCCAAGAGAGGTGAGGTCGCGGACGCTGAGGTTTTTTTCCAGGGTTACGCCCAATTGCTCATTTTGGGCAGTAGCAATGGCATCGGGGACGCTTTTTTTGCGAAATAGGTTGTTGAAAAAGGCCATGTAGCGTGCAGGTGTTAGGTTTCGGCCGGGTTCCCGGCGCAGACAAGATTGTTTTCCGGGGGAAAAATAGGGCTTATTTCGAAACCTGTACCAAACACGTTTTATTTCACAGCCTTGATGCTGTAAACCATCGGCAAAACGCCTTGAAAACCTTGTATCCGGAAGTTGCCGTCGTCGCCTTTAACTGTTTTTGCAAAACAATCGTACGGCGAGAAATCGTACTCGTTCAGGAACTCGATGCGCAAACCCACACCGATCAAACTGTTGATGATTTCACCCAAACCGTGGTTCCAGCCGTACTCCTTGTATTCCAGATCGGCGTTGCGGTCGGCGTAAGTGCCTTGCTGTTCTGTCACGATCACCTCTTTGTTGTGGTAAGGGTATTTCAGGTGGGTCATTTCGTCGTCCATCATCCACAATACCGGGTGAAAATCGGCGATGTAAAAGAATCCACCGGGTTTGAGGAAATGGGCGATCACCGCTGCCCATGGCTTCAGATCTGGCAACCATCCAATGGTGCCGTATGAAGTAAAAACGATGTCGAATTGTCCCTGAAGATGGTCGCGCAGGTCGTATACATTGCAGCAAACAAACTCGGCAGGCAGGTTCGTTTCAGCGGCCAGTTCGCGGGCATACTGTACAGCCTTGTCCGACAAATCAACACCGGTCACCGTTGCGCCTTTGCGCGCCCAGGATAGGGTGTCCTGTCCGAAATGGCATTGCAAATGCAGGAGGCTTTTGCCCGATACGTCGCCCATCTCCCCAATTTCAATCGGTGTAAGCGCTTCGTCGCCTTTTTTCCAACCTTCTACGTTGTAGAAAGCACTCGTTTTGTGTACTTCGGTACGTTTGTTCCACCCATCACGGTTAGCGTCGAAGAAATTTTGGTAGTTGTTTTCCATGGTTGGTTTAATCGAAACGATCTTTTCGTAATACCTCAACAGTAGTTACAAATGCAATCACACCATATTTTTCAAAATAATTTTGGCTTAGCATTTCCATAATACTAAAAACCTTTTCTTCAGAAACAACTGTCTCTATTCGTATGTTACGACCTTCCCAGTCAGTAAAGTGTTTTGCATGCAAGCCTTCTCCATCAACTTCTGCAATAGTATAACCTTTTATTCCGCAGTTTTTTAAATCTGCAATTAGGCGATTTTGCAGCGAATCCAACGCTACAATGGTTATCATTTTGATAGGTACTAAATGTATCATACGGCATATAAGTTTTGTGCGATAGTTAGATACAGGGGTAATCCAAAAGTGACATTAAAAGGAAATACAATGGCTAAACTTGCTGTCAAATAATAGGTAGGGTTAGCCTCTGGTATCGCAATGCGCACTGCTGCAGGGGCTGCAATATAACTTGCACTGGCGCATAAAAGTCCAAAGATGGTGGCTCCTCCCATTGATAATCCAGCCCAATAACCTAAATAAATTCCCACTATTGCATGTATAACCGGCATTATTAAGCTAAATGCAAAGAGAAAAAAACCTACTTTTTTCAAGTCGTACAACCTTCGTCCGGCAACCAAACCTACTTCCAACAAAAACAAACAAAGTATTCCTCTGAACAACCCATCGTATAATGGTGCAACTTGTTCAAACCCTTTCTTTCCTGTAATTAATCCAATTAAAATTCCTCCAAGTAGTAATATGGTTCCTTTATTGGTAAAAATCTCATGCATTACCTTACCCATTTTACTTTGAGTTTGCGGCATTGCTTTTTTTGCAAAATAAATCGCAATGATAATTGCAGGAATTTCCATAATTGCCAACATAGCTGGCATGTATCCTTCATAGGAAATTTGCATTAAATCAAGAAATGAAGTACCCTCGCTAAAAGTTACTGCGGACACTGAGCCAAAATGTGCGGCTATTGCAGCAGCATTTAACTTATCCATTTTCCCTATCTTTTGCAAAATAAAATAGGAAACAACAGGAATGGTAACACACATTGCTATGGCTGCCAAGCAAGGTTTGTAAAAATCAACTATGTTTACTGATGTTAACTTTACACCTCCTTTCATTCCTATAGCAAACAGTAAGTAAATGGTTAACCCCATATACATTCCTTCGGGGAACTTAAGGTCACTTTTTAATAAAGTTGCAATTATACCGAGTGCAAAAGCCAGCACCATAGGTGAAGCCATACTGGCTCCAAATGAAGAAAAGAGATCCATTTTATTTCTTTAGAGTTTGTAGATAGTCAGGGTCCAAAAACTCCACTTTCCCAGTTTCTAAATTGTATACGGCTCCCACAATTTGACTTTCTCCATTTTGAACAGCTTTTGTTAAAACAGGCTCAAGATTTTGAAGTTGTTGCACCTGCATGGCTACATTTATTTTAACAGCATTTTCTACTTCATCACCCGTTAATGTTTTAGCTAATTGAGCTGCTGGTTTAATTGCATTTATTAGTGTAACAATATGACCAGGCACGTCAGGAATATTACAGGCAGCTGCCACAGCACCACATTTAGTATGTCCCAAAACCACTATAAGTTTAGCTCCCAAAACTGCATTACCAAATTCTATACTGCCCCAAGAAGCAAATGTTGAAACCTGGCCAGCAGTTCGAACAATAAACAAATCGCCTAAACCTTGATCAAAAATAATTTCACTTGGAACTCTTGAGTCGGAACACCCCACAATAATAGCAAAGGGTTTTTGACCTAACGACACCTCTTTAATTCGTTGTAGGTCCTGATGTGGTCTTAAGCTTTTTCCTTCGATAAAACGTTTGTTTCCTTGTTTTAAACTGATCAATGCTGAATCTGCCGAAACTTGGGCATGCGCCATAGTTGTCAACAGTGCAAGAACGAAGGTTAAATTTGTGATTGATTTTTTCATTTTTTTTGTTTAATTGATTAGGGTGCAAAGCTCGTAAAGCTTTTTTAATAAAAAATATTTATAAATTTAATTAAATGCATAAATAAATTTAATAAACAAACAACAAAAAAAATTAAGTAATTGGTTGTCAAGTGTTGGCCCGATACTTCAATTCTTTCACTCGAAGCACCAAATCACCA
>Ga0105046_10007010_pt1 | contig 17803 bp, 15 predicted proteins | sample MAT03_FD_78385 | JGI IMG/M metagenome (GOLD analysis project Ga0105046, IMG submission 78385) | Freshwater microbial communities from Lake Fryxell liftoff mats and glacier meltwater in Antarctica - MAT-03 (megahit assembly) | ecosystem: Environmental > Aquatic > Freshwater > Ice > Liftoff...
CGCCGAGCTGGAGGCGATGGTCGCTCCCGCACTGGCCGACACCGTGTCGACCATGCGCCAGGCGCTGCGCAGCGCAGGGGTGCAGCCGGTCGACCTGGATGCGCTACTCCTCGTCGGCGGCGCGTCGCGGATGCCGTTGGTAGCGAGGCTGCTGACCGACGAGCTTGCCATCCCGGTCGCCACGGACACCCATCCCAAGCACGTCGTCGCGCTCGGCGCAGCTCGCGTCGCCGCCGACGGACGCGCAACGCCGATGGCGTGGGCGGCGCCTGTGGCCGCGTCCCCAAGTGGGTCGCTTGCTACGCCATCGGACGCACCACCAGTGCTCCCATCGGCCGGGGCACCGGTCGGTAGCAGCACAGCCGACGGCAACGTCGCCGCGCGCGTCGCCCGATCGAGCTCGCGACCCACCCGGCGCAGGTCGCGACAAGGCGATGTCGTCGGGTCCGTCGTCATCGCCCTGCTGTGCCTCACGGGATTGGCCACGTGGTGGTTCCTGCGGTCCGACGACGACAGCGTGGCGTCGATGGATCCCCGGTCGGTTCGCCCTTCGATCACATCGTCCTCTGTGACGACCGGCGCCGCAGCGACGGCGGTACCAATCGCGACGACAGCGACGACCGGCGCAGGCGGGACGCCGCAGGGGAACCCGCCGGCAGTTACGGGCAGCGGGCCGGTTCGACTAGCCATCGAGCGTGACGAGGTTGGTTCGCTACGAGTTCGATGGAGCATCGACGAAGCACTCCTACCGGCCGGATCACCCTCGGCGCTTCAGGTTCACCTCTTCTACGACTCCCAGCACCCCGAGTCGGCCGGGGCGAACGCTCCCGAATACGGGCGGGATCCCGGCATCTATTACTTCGTGACCGATCCGACGCAGGTAGAGCTCGTCCCCTCCAACCTCGGCACAGACGACAACGACGCGACCGCGCTGTGCGCCCTCGTGGCCGACGACCAATTCAAAACGCTTGATCCTGCCGCCGTCACGTGCGTCGCGCTTCCGGCCCCATGAGCGCCAGCATCGAGACCGTACGTGGACTGGCGGAGGCTGTCATCATGGTCGCTTCGCGATCGGGTCGCCCCGACCTCGCCGAACGCTTGACCACCGCGACCGATCAGCTGCTGTCGCCGCGTCGGCCCGTGCTGGTCGTCGGCGAACATAAGAAGGGCAAGAGCTCGCTCGTCAACGCTCTGCTGGGTGCCGACGTGTGCCTGGTCGACGACGACATGACATCGGTCGTGCCGTGCCTGGTCGTGCACGGTGACGCAGTGGCGGCCTCGGTGGTGACGCTCGGGCCGGAGGGTGAGCAGCACGCAACGCTCGACCTGCGCGCCAGGAAGGCAGCGCTGTGTTATCCCATCGACAACGCGAGGTGGGTCGAGGTAGCCGTACCGCGCCGGCTGCTGGCGACGGGTGCTGTCCTCGTCGACACGCCGGGCGGCGGACTGACCTCGTCGGCAGGCTCGTTCACCGTCGCCGCCGCCCGCACCGCCAGCCTCGTCATTGTGGTGACCGATGCATCACAGGAGCTGACGTGGGCCGAGCTCGACGTCATCGAGCGGGTCAGGGCCGTATGTCCGTCGGTTCTGCTTGCAGTCACAAAGACCGATTTAACCCATCACTGGGCGCGCATCCTAGAGCTCGACCGGGGTCATCTCGACTTGCGGGGGCTGCACGACGTCGCCATCGTCCCCACCTCCGCCGTGTTGCGGCGCGTCGCCCTCGCACGTGACGACGGCCCACTCGATGCCCGATCCGGCTACCCCGAGCTCACCGACCGAGTGCTCTCGGCAGCCGTGGCGGGGGCGACGCCGTCGGTGCTGCTGAGCCAGGTGTCCGACGTGCTGGCACAGCTCACCGAACAGCACCAGGCGGCGCAAGCCGCAGCGAACGACCCGGCCAGCGCGCGGCGGCTGGGGGAAGCACTCGTCGACGCCCGGAGCCGAGCCGACGCACTGCGACGTGCATCCGCCCGTTGGCAGCAGGTCCTCAGCGACGGGATCTCGGCGCTCGCCGTCGATGCTGAGTTCGAGCTGCGCGCGCAACTGCGCGCGCAGAACGCCGAGAACGACGCCACGATCGATGCCATCGACCCTGCTCGCGAGTGGGATGGGCTACGGGCGCAGGTGGAGCGACGGCTCGCCGACGAGCTGGTCTCAGTCCACGACCGTCTCATCGCGTCCACGTCCGACGTCGCCCGGCGCGTCGCCGACCACTTCGCCGCCGCCGGCATCGCGCTGTCCGTGCCCGGCGATCTACGGGTCGGGCCGGCGCCAGCGCTGCCCTCGTCGGCCACCACGTCGCTGGCCGACATCGAACTGGTCGGCTCTGGCGTCGTCAACGGCGCGTTCAGCGCTATGCGGGGTTCGTACGGCAGCGTGATGATGTTCGGGCTGGTGGCTTCGTTCGCCGGGCTGGCGCTGATCAACCCGATCACCATCGTCGCCGGCATCGGAATGGGCGGAAAGGCGGTGATGGACGACCGCGACCGCGGTCTGACCCAACGACGCCACCAGGCGCGCAGCGCGTGCCGAGGGGTCGTCGACGAGGCGATGACGACGGCCACCAAGCACCTGCGCGACGTGCTCCGCTCCGTGCACCACGAACTGCGTGACGGGTTCGCCGGGCGGGCCGAGGAGCTGCAGCAGTGCCTCGACGCAGCGGTCGCCGCAACTCACGACACCGCCAAGAGCGCGACGACGGACCGGGCGGCAACCATCGCCCGTCTCGACGCCGAAGCTGCTCTGCTCGATCGTCTGCGGACGTCGGTCGCCGCGCTGAACGTCGGTGCCCCAGAGGTCGAGCGGCGGGAAGCGACCCATGCGTGATCTCCTCGACGACATCCGTCGGCTGCTGGACGCTTCCTCGCTCGTTCACGCGGGAACCGTCGACGGCGACCGGCTCGCATTGCTTCGCACACGGCTCGACGAGCCGCTGCGGATTGCAATCGCCGGACGGGTGAAGGCCGGCAAGTCGACGCTGCTCAACGCACTGGTACGCGACACCGTTGCGCCCACCGACGCGGGTGAGTGCACGCGTCTCGTGACGTGGTACCGGCACGGTGCCACTCCGCGAGTCGTCGTACACCCGCGAACCGGCGAGCCACGACCGATCGTGTACCGCAAGGATGCGACGGGTATCCGATGGGACCTGGGCGATCTGGATGCGGACGAGGTCGACCGGGCGGTGGTGGACTGGCCGTCGGTACCGCTGACGTCGTTCACGCTCATCGATACGCCGGGAGCCGACTCGATCCATCAGGAGATCTCCCGACGGGCGCGCACTGCGCTCGCTCCGGATGACGGCGAGGTTGGCATCGCCGATGCGGTCGTATACGTGATGCGTCACGTCCACTCGAGCGACCTCAGGTTCCTCGAGGCGTTCGCGCCTGCCGAACGTGGATGGTCCTCGCCGCTCCACTGCGTAGGCGTGCTCGGCCGCGCCGACGAAATCGGCGTCGCCCGTTTGGATGCGATGGAGACGGCGGCCCGGGTTGCCGAACGCTACGGCGCCGACCCTCGGCTCCGGACGCTCTGCGCAAAGGTGGTGCCGGTCGCCGGCCTGCTGGCCCAGGCGGCCGCGACCCTGACCGAGGACGACCTGGCCGTCCTCCGGTCGATCGCTGCGCAGGACCGGCTCCGAGTGGACGAGTTGCTCCTCGACGCCACAACCTTCGTCGGCGAGCCAGCCGCCAGCGAGCTTGGCGTCGGCCCTGCGACGTGCGCTGTCCTCCTCGACAGGTTCGGCCTGTGGGGGATTCGTCTCGCCGTGCACTGGCTTCGAGATGGCGGCGTCGCTTCAGCCGGCGAACTGTCCGCGCGGCTCGACGAGGCGAGCGGCATTCGGGCACTGCAGCGGGTGCTGCTCGAGCAGCTCGCGCCGCGCCGGACCGTGCTGAAGGCTCGAGCAGCGCTCGCCGGCCTCGCACTCGTCGTTGGTGACACGTCCGACGAGCCGAGCCGGCGCATAGCTGCTCGAGCCGAGCAGCTGATCGCCAGCAGTCACGAGCTTGCCGAAGCGTCCCTACTCGTCGACCTCCGCAGCACCGACCTCGGACTCACCGAGCACGAGCTGGACGCCGCCGAGCGGTTGCTCGGCGGCGCAGGGCACGACATCGCCCAACGCCTGGGCGTCGATCCTTGGAGCACGCGGGAGGTTCGAGAGACCGTGGCGAGGAGCGACGTCGAACGGTGGCGGCGGCGAGCCGAGAGCCCGTTCAACTCGCCGGCGACGACGCACGCTGCTCGGGTGCTCGCACGCGCCGGCGAGGCACTCGTGGGACGCAGCGGCGCGCACGGCACAGAAGGCGGCGAACAGTGAGCCACCTGGTCGGTCGATCAGTTGCTCGGTGGGTCGGCGCAGCGAGCAGGCAATTCTGGGGTCACCATCAGCGGGAGCAGCATCGACGAGCAGCTCGAAGTCCTGAACGCCGCTCATAGCGCACACGACGAGTCGCCGCTAGCGGCTCGCCGCCCACCGAACATCGGTCACCGAGCGGCACCTCCCAGAAGGAGCACCACGCTATGAATCGCGTTCGCTGCGGAGCGATCTCGCTGTCACGGCCCGGTTCTCAGTGTCGATCGCTTCGACCAACTCCGCCTTGGTCATCTTCGAGCGGCCCCTGACATCGAGCCGCTTCGCCACCGCCATCAGATGAGCCTTGCTCGCACGAGCGTCGACACCACCAGCCGTCTTGGTCGCGCTCCGAAGCGCGGCCCTACCAGTCTTCGCGTCCTGATCATCGCTCGGACCGCGTTCCGCTTTCGGTTCCCAGTGATCGCCAACCTTCTCGAAGGAATGCTTCAGCGAGCCGAAGGCGATGCGATGTGCCGCCTCACCGTCACCGTGTGACTCCTCGGCGGCCTCCAACGTATGCATGTACGTCGCCTGCGCCTTGCTCGAGGATCGCTTCAGCGTCGCAGGCAGCCGCTCGCGTTCACTCTTGTTCAGGACCATGGTCCACCGACCCGAGGAAGGCTGGGTCCAACGGACAGTGAACTGTCGATCATCATGAACGACACATACCCCCTCGCCTGCCGAACAAACCATCTGGTGACCGTCATTCCGCGCCCGACGCCACCACTCCGAGCCGCAACGACGGAGTGTGATGCTCTACGGTTGGCGAATGATTCCGCTGTTGCCCGACGCTGGCTGTGATGTCGATGATGTACTTGGTGAACTTGCCGCCAAACGGGTCGCCGACGTCGACTGGGCGTCTGGTCGAACCTTCGGCATGGTGTACGACGGAGGCCCTTCGGTGCATGAGGTGGCGGAGCGCACTGCGAAGGCGTTCCTGCACGAGAACGCACTGAACACCAAGGCGTTCCCGTCGCTCGGCTCCATTCAGTCGGAGGTGGTTCGATGGACGGCCGGGCTGCTCCACGGGTCTGCGAGCGTGTCGGGCTTCCTCACCAGCGGTGGCACAGAGTCGATCCTGTGCGCGGTGTTGGCAGCGCGCGAGCGCGCACGAGCAGAACGTGGCATCAGCGCACCCGAGATGGTGGTCGCGGAGAGCGCCCACGCGGCGTTCCACAAGGCCGGTCATCTGTTCGGGGTCACGGTCCGTAAGACGCGGGTTCGGCCTGATTGGACGGCCGACGTCGATGCGATGGCTGCAGCGGTCAATGACAACACGGTGCTGGTCGTGGGGTCGGCTCCGCAGTATCCGCAAGGGGTGGTGGATCCGATCCCCGCGATCGCTGCGCTCGCGACAGAGGCAGGCGCCAACTGCCATGTGGATGCGTGCATGGGCGGCTTCGTGCTGCCCTTCGCCGAACTGCTCGGAAGAACGGTTCCGCCGTGGGACTTCCGCGTCGACGGGGTCACCTCGATCTCCGCTGATATCCACAAGCTCGGATACGCGCCCAAGGGTGTGTCCGTGGTGCTCTACGCGTCGTCAGCGTTGCGTGCGTATCAGACGTTCGTGTTCGACGACTGGCTCGGCGGCTTCTACGCATCCCCTAACATTCAAGGCACTCGACCAGGCGCACCGATGGCCATGGCGTGGGCGGTGATGCGTCACCTTGGCGTCGACGGCTACAAGGCGCTGACCGCCACTACCCTCGATGCTGCCGACAGGCTTCGGGCGGCAATTGGTGACATCGACGGCATTCGTGTGCTCGGCGACGGCGCCTTCCATCTCGTCGCGATGGCGGGCGACACCGACTCGGCGGGCGGCCCCGTCGACGTGTTCGCGTTGGGCGACGCGCTCCAACGGCGCGGCTGGTTCCACGACCGCCAAACACCACCCGACTCGCTGCACTCCACCGTGTCCAACGGCAACGCGCCCGTCCTCGACGACTATCTTCAGGCGCTGCGCGACTCGGTCCACGAAGTGCGCGGCACAGTGGCGACAGACCGTTCCACGAACTACGCAACGCTCGAGTGACCAGCATGGACGCCGACACTGCCAAGGCACAGGCGTGGGCCACGATCGACCGCATTGAGTCCGAGCTGATCGAGATCAGCCATGCCATCCACGCACGACCAGAGCTCTGCTACGAGGAGCACTTCGCCGCCCACACGCTGTCCAGTGCACTGCAGCGACACGGCATCGAAGTAGAGGCGCCGGCCTTCGAGCTGCCCACTGCCTTCGCCGGCCGTTGCGGCACTGTGGGTCCACACGTCATCATCTGCTGCGAGTACGACGCGCTGCCGGGCATCGGACACGGCTGCGGCCACAACATCATCGGCACCGCCGGCATCGGTGCCGGCATCGCGTTGGCTCCGCTCGCCGAACACCTCGGGGGTCGGCTGACCACCCTGGGCACGCCTGCCGAAGAGGGCGGTGGCGGCAAGCTGCGGCTCCTCGAGCGAGGGGCCTTCGCCCACGCCGACGCAGCGATGATGGTGCACCCCGAACCCGCCAACGTCGAGATCGTGCCCTACCTCGCCAACGAAACGTTGGTCATCACCATGCACGGCCGCGCCGCGCACGCCTCATCGTCCCAACGCGCAGGCATCAACGCCCTCGACGCGCTGGTGCTCGGCTATCAGGGCGCCAATGTCCTGCGCGCCAACCTGCGCCGAGACGAACGGGTCTTCGGCATCATCACCAACGGAGGCCTCGCCGACAACATCGTGCCCGCCGAAGCAACCGCTCGCTACCGGATCAGAGCCCGCAGCAAGGACCGGCTCGACGGACTGCGAGCCCGACTCACCGAGTGTTTCCAGGGCGCCGCCCGCCAAGTGGGCGCCAGCTGCACCATCGAGTCGCTTGGCGGCTACCTCGACCTGCGCGCCAACCGAGCACTGGCGGCCGCCTTTCGGGTCAACGGGGAGGCACTCGGCCGACACTTCCTCGACCCCGCGACGGTCGCGATCGAAGTCGCCGGGTCCACCGACATGGGCAACGTCAGCTATGAGCTTCCGGTCATCCACCCCGTGCTCGATGTCGGCACCCGTTGCGCGGGACACACCATCGAGATGACCGCAGCAGCGATCACCCCCGACGGCGACCGCTGCCTGCTCGACGCCGCAAAGGCCATGGCCGCCACCGTCATCGACTTCTGGACTCAACCCGAACTCCGCGCTCGGGTGTCCGCTGAGTTCCTCACTTCCGCCGGCCATAGGCCCTCAGATCGTTAAGCACGCTCGTCGGGCACCTTGGTGCGAGGGGCGACTTCCTCGGTGGTTCAACCTCAGACACATCACGTCCCTGTGGTGCCGAGCTGATCGATCGAGGTGAATGCTTTTCGTGCGTGCGCCAACAGTTCGGCATCCGTCGGGTGATCCAGCGTTTCGACACCGACGACCCGTTTGGCCAGGGCGACGTGGCGTTCCTTGATGTAGGTCTCGAACGCAGTCTTGGCATTGCCCGGCCCTGCGATCAGAACTTCGGGAATGTCGCCCAGTGACGCCGCGATCTCATCGAAGAAGTGATGATCATCGGCAGCGTGTCCGGAGGTGATCGACCCGGCCTTGCGGTGGATCTTCCGGTTGGGGCTTTGGCTGTGGATCTCGAGCAGTTCGTTCTTGCCGATCGAGAAGCTGGCAATGCGTGCCTCTCGGTGATCGAGCCAGACGATGGCATGTGCTTGGGTCATGTATGACTCCTTCGAGTGAGGTGACAACAAAGCAGTGTTCCCAGCTGTCCTGCCATCAGGATGCGCCGGTCTGTGGTGACTTGGTAGGGAACAACGACCACAAGTCTTCGAATGACTCGACCAGTGGTGGCAGCGGATCACTCGCGCTGAACGGGCTCGAGTTCGGAGGGCTCCCACGCGCGCAGACGACGCAACAGACTGCGCTTCTTGTCGTGGTGACCGCCCATGCGGGTCAGGATCGAATCGAGCATGCTGACCGCGTCGGTGATGAACGGACCCTTGTTCAACATCACGCATTCAGCACGCGCCGACATCGCTGCGTCGGTGATCTCAGCGCGAGAGGGGTGCCCGGTGCGCGCAAGCGTGTCGAGCACCTGTGTGGCCCAGATCACGGGCACATGCGCCGCTTCGCACACCCACATGATCTCCTCCTGCACTTCGGACAGACGCTCGAAGCCGATCTCCACCGCCAGATCGCCGCGAGCGATCATGACGCCGACCTGGGCACTGCGCATCGCCTGCAACAACAACTCGGGCAGGTTTTCGAACGCCACCGAGTTCTCGATTTTCAACACGATGCCGAGATCGACCGCACCGAGCCGACGGAGTTCCTGCTGCAACTGGGCGACGTCTTCGGGTCGACGAACGAACGAGAGGCTGACCATGTCGGCGCGCCCGGCGACGAACACGAGATCTTCCAAGTCCTTCGGAGTCAGCGCCTCCAGCCCGAGATCGGTGTCGGGGAGATTGATCCCCTTCTCGGCCCGAAGATTCGCACCCCCCGGACGGACGTCGGTCACCGTCATCGCAATCTCATCGTTGGTGACGGACTCGATGACACCCCCGATCTTGCCATCGTCGAGCATGACCCGCTCGCCCGGCTGCGCCCGCTGGAACGCGTCCGGCAGGCTGCATCCAATGAAATGATCGATGCCCGCACGCGTCGCGGGCGCAGGCGCCATCGATCGCGTCAATTTGATCCGATCACCCAGTTCGACACGGTGGGCCAGCTCAATCTCAAGAAGTTCGCCAACGGCCACCGTGTCGTGATGCTGACCCCGGCACGTCATCTCAAGGCCCGTCATCACATACGTGGTGGCCTTCACCGTCGCGAGGCACTTCCCTTCCGCGACATCGACAACCGTCCAGGTTCGACGGGCACCTCGACTGTCGTGCAGTTTGATCCGATCACCGACGCGACGGCGGTGCAACCATTCGGCATCGCTGACGGGAATGTCGATGATCGACTCCGAGTCGGCCTCCGACACCGGCGAGGTCGGGTCAGCGGCTTCAACCAGTCGCACCCGAGCAGTCGCAACGACTCGACCGCGTTCGTCGCGGCGTGGTCGCACCTTGACGACACGTGGGCCGGGCAGCAGGGGGCCGGTGCGCAGCTTCGGACCGGCGAGATCCATCGCCACCTTGCACGGCCGACCATCGGCTGTGATACCAGACCGGATGAAGGCAACCATCCGTCCCCACGCTGCGCTGTCGTCATGTGCGCAATTGACTCGCGCGGCATCCATTCCCCGAGCGATCAATCCATCGACAAGGCTCTGATCGTCAGCGGCCTCGCTCGGCATCGTCACCATGATGCGCGTCTGACGGCGGCTCGGCGGCGACCCCAAGAGCATTTCCGCGTTGCGCGTGAGCAACCCCCGGCCCTCCTCCAGGCCGACGAGGCCAGCGGGTTGCGGTGCAACCTGACCCCTGAGGTCCGCAAGCACAGCCAGCACGCCGTCGATGGACGCGAGCACATGCGATTCCGACCGACCGAGCGACGACAGCCCGAGCGAGGACAACCTGTTCTGCAGCGCACGCATGTCATGGCGGCGCAGCTCCCGGTAGTGGACGAGGTTCACCGCCGATCGATGGTGCAGCGGATGCGCTGCCGCAATGTCTGCGGCACACGCTGCCTCAGCGGCCAACAGGCAGTCGCGCAACACCTCTAGCTCGGAAGCAACACTCCCAACCTCTTCGATATCGGTCACGATGACGACCCTACGAGCACATCATGAACACGGCATGAACAGCGGAGCCGAACTGGGAGACAGTGACCTCTTGCTCTATTGGCAGCCCTCGGTCAGGAACACCTTGATGTCAGCTGCATCTTCACGCCGCGAAGAAAAGGAAGGTGGCCCGATGCGAGCACTCGTGTAGCACGGTCCCGACCACAAGGCTTGGGAGGGGGTGCCGGATCCCGCCGGCTAGTGCTTGGCGGCGGCAGCGGTCCGCGACATCCCAGCCTTGGTGGTACTCATCGTGTTCCGCGCAGACTTCTTGGCAGTTCGACCCGTGGCCGTGGTCGCTTTCTTGGCTGCCGTGGCCGCTTCTCGCGCCGCCTTCTTCGCTGTGGTGACGGTGGCCTTTGCTCCGCTGGACAATTCGTTGGCTGTTGAGTCGACGCCGGTCTTGACGCTCTTTGCTGTCGACGCCACAGCGCGTCCCGCAGTTTCGACAGTGGAGCGTGTGGCCTTGGCCGTCTTGCGGGCGACCGATGAACCGGTCGCGGACGGGGTTGGCTGCGTCGAACCTGTGAACCGGGCGACAACATCACGGGCGACAGCGACGCCTCCCTGAGCAATCCCGCTCAGGTTGTCGCCGACCCGGTCAACGACGCCTGCGATCATACCCATCGGCGAGTTCGCGGGCGGGGCGTCCGAGGAACGAGGGTGCGGGTGCGTCGGCGCCGTCTTCTTCGCCTTTGCCAACGCCTCGCCCAATTCCGCCAGCTCGGCGCGCCCCATGGCGGCGCGGACCAGCGGAAAGAGCTCGGTCTGCTCCTCCTCGACGTGGTGACGCACGTTCTCGATCAGCACTGTGACCTTGGCGTCGAATCGCTCGGCGCGTGGGTCGAGACCTTGGAGCTCCGAGAGCACCCACTTGACAATGTGGTGCTCCTCCAGGCTCTCCAACGCAATGTCCTCGCTCTTGAGAACTCTCGAACGCGCCATCGGGTAGAAGACCTGCTCCTCGATCGAGGCGTGGACGGAGAGTTCCTCGATGATCCGATCGACGATTTCCCGCTTCTCGACGTACGCCTGGTCGCCTGCTTTCTCGAATCGCTTGAACAAGCTCTCGACGGTCTTGTGGTCACTTCGCAGCAAAGTTATGGCGTCCATGTCCGGCTGTTACCCACATCGGCAGCGCACTAAACAACTCCCCTGGCGTGTTTCGCCTGAATGGATGGCGGGTAGTGATCTGTCGTCGGCCGCCGCCGACAGCCTGTTCCGTCACTCTGGCGGGCACGTATCCTCAGGAGGAATCGATGTCAGTAGACGAGTCAATTACACAGGATCTCATCAAAACGTTGGAGAACGGCCACGAGGGCTTCCAGCGCGCTGCCGAAATGCTGTCGAATTCGAACGAACCAGCATTGGCGGCAGAGTTCACCAAATTCGGCGCCCAACGCAGCCAGTTCGCCACCGAGCTCCAGCAGATGGCCGCCAACTACGGAGACGACGTCGACAAGCGCACGACCCTGCCGGGGGCTATCCATCGTGGATGGATGGCGGTCAAGGACCTGCTTGCAGGTTCCGACGCCGACGGCGTGCTCGAGGTTGCTACTCAAGGCGAAGACCACGCTGTCGAAGAATACGAGTCCGCCATGAAAGCAGACATCTCAGACGGCTTACGGACAGTGATCACTCGTCAGTACTCCGAGGTGAAGGTTGCCCGAGACTTCGTCACCGGTGCCCGTGACAGTGCGCACGCCAAGAAGGCCTGACCAGTCCAGCCGCCGCCCTCAACGCTCAGGATCAATCGAACTGCCCCGGTGGCGCGCCGGGGCAGTTTCGCGCTCCGCGTGCGCGATCGGATTCCGGCAGTGCGCCGACATGTGTAGGACACCGAGCGGTGGGGTATCACTGGTCGTGGAGAGCGAGCCAGATCATGACGCGCCGGCCCCAGAGGAGCGACACCGTCAGGTGTGGGAGCGTCGTCGTGAGCACGAGTCATCCGCGCTCACCAGCCGAAGGCTGGCGCTGAGGCGGACCGCCGCACACTCTGACGAATGGAACGACCGTCGGTGGACGAGTCGCACCGTTCATCATGCAGGCGATCTCGTGGCTCGGGCGGGCACGGGCATTCTTGCTGTCGCCTTGACAGCAGGCTGGGCGATCCTCGGGACGATCCTTGGCTTCCCCGAGTGGTGGAAGACAGTGCTCTACAGCGTGACAGGGGCAACGACCTTCGTGATGGTGTTCGTGATCCAACACACCCAGGCCCGCCAGGTCTCTTCCATGCAGCGCAAGCTCGATGAGCTCCTCCGATCGTCGAGCGCGGCAGACAACCACCTCATCGCCGTCGAGGAGGCCTCGGACGAGGAGCTGCTCGCGCTCGCAGATGTGAGCGTCGAGGATCGCCGGCAGGCGAGCGGTCCATCCGATACTCCCCCGGTCCAGTCGCTGCCGGAATAGAGAGATGCCCGTATGTGGCCGATGAGCGAGTCAGTCGCCGGGATCGACGGGCTCCCGGTCGAACGTCGCCCACACGGTCTTTCCATGCTCGTGCCTTGTCGTGCCCCAATCGTCTGCGAGGTCGTCGATGATGTGCAGCCCACGACCACCTTGTTCGTCGGCCTCCGCCTCGGGGCTGGGCATTTCTGCACCGAAATCGGTGACGCTCAACACGAATGGGTCGTTGCTCCAGGCCTCCATCAACCCGCCGGCGTCCGTGTGTTGAACGACGTTGCTGACGAGCTCGCTTGCGACGAGCGTGACGTCGTCTGCCATCGCGCCATCGTCGGGAAACAACGGAAGCAGCGCTTGGCGCGCCTCCCTTGGCGCATCCGGATCGTTCGCGAACTGGTGGCTGACATCGGGATCGTGTTGGCCATCGTTTATACCCATGCGGTCCCTCTATCCCTGTCGGCCCACTCCTAACCCAATGAAAACAACTTTGCCTCGCCTCCTCTCCCGGGTGACGAACGCTCGTGAGTACGCGTCTGTGAGCGCTCAGGCGACGACGCCGCACGTGACGGCGAGCCCCACCGTGCTGGCAGCGGCGACCAGCGACGTTCCCCACGCCCATCTCTCTCGCTCAGTGAGCGCGAAGGCGACCACCCCGGCGAGGCAGACCCCGGTGCCCACGACCAGCGCGGCGCCCACCGCGCCGAGCGCCGGGGCGACGACCGCGATGACCGCTGTCGATGTGCCGAGGAGACCAGCACCGATGACGAGTGAGGGGAGCGGACCCAACCGCTGCGGGAGACCGCGGACCCCTGTCCGCTCGTCGGCAGCCACGTCGGGCAGCGTGTTGATGAAATGGGCCCCAACGCCGAGCAATGCCGCGGCCACGGTGATCGGTGCGGGAGCCAGTGAGCGTCCGACCGAGCCGAACGAGACGAACGATGGCAGCGCCCCGAAGGCCACCGCATACGGCACGGGACTGAGCACGGAGAACTTGAACCACCGGTTGTAGGACAACGCCGCTGCGACGGCGCCGAAGTGTGTCAGTGCGGCGCTCCGCCCCGACAGCAGCGAGAGCGGGACGCACACGGCGCCAGCGGCAAGTGCGCCGGCGCCAACCGCGCGCGGCGAGATTGCGCCGGCGACGATCGGTTTGTCGGACCTGCCGGCCTCGCAATCGCGGACCCGGTCGAGGTAGTCGTTCGAAAGGCCCACTGCAGCCTGGCCGGCCAGCACTGCGGCGCCGACCGCGAGCAATCCTCCCGGATCGCGACCCGATCGCCACGCGAGCGCGCCCGTGAACGCCGTAACGGCAAGCGCCGGACCGACGTGACATGCGCGAGCGAAAGCTGCCGCTGATCGCAGCTGAAGCGCACGTCCGTGGCGGAGACGGACCTCGGGTTCTGGGGTCGGCGCCGCATTTGCTGTGGCCATCACGCGTCCGCGACGAGTTGCGGGGACTCGTCTGCGCACGCAGACGAGCAGTTCGAGGAGGAGCTGGTCACCGAGCTCGAGACCATCAGTGCAGATGACGACCAGATCGCCACTGTGAACATCCGTTGTGTGGAGCGAATGATGAGCGCCGGCGAGGCCGAGCAGGGGGTCGGTGGCCGCCCACCGCGACAGTGTGCGGCTGAGACGATGGACCGGGCACGAATGCCCCGCATTGAGCACTTCCACCGCCGACCCGTCGTCCCGATCGACCCCAAGTGCAAACCCGATGATCGCCGTGAACCCAACCGCTGCCGCAGCAAAGGACAGCGCCTGCCCCGCCAAAGGTGCCCGTCGCCCCGAGAACAATATTGAACTCGCCCCGATCCCGAACACCACCCACGTACCAGTTGCGGCATCAACACGACTTGCCCGTTGATCCCACTGCCCCCCCCAATGCCAGAGCACCAGCGACCAGCGCCAACGCGGCATTCGGATACATCGGCGGCAAACTCGGGGCTAGCTCAACGATCCACTCCTGCCGCGCAATGTGGCCAACCCAAGCGGTCGCGCCAATCACTCCCGACGACCACGCCAAAGCAGTCCCGATCGCTTGCAACCGATCTGACGAACGCTGGCCCGGACGATCAAGCTGGACATCCGGCCCAAGACTGAACGCATCCACGAACTGGGTCGACAGAGCTCGTAGCGAGGCAGCGACGTGATCACCGCCCCCCTCAATCCGTGCGCTCATGAGTAGACGTTAACCCACGGCTGCGGATGCCCCAGAAGTCCAACGCCGCCCGACGTTTCGGCAACACGACCATGTCATCGGCAGATTCCGAGAGTCGGAGTTCCTTCAGATGGGCATGTACATCGTGCTCACCGTCAAACTCCGCCAGAAGGGCTCCGCAGAGTCCAAGCCGCTCGATGGAGAAATCGAGCAGGACGAGCCGGTCTCGCCGTCGTCGAGGTCGAGTCGGCCGCACCGTGGAAGACCGGCTCAATCCCGGTTGGACCCCGCTTGAGTCAGAAACGGTCCGGGTCTTGGTCCGCGGCGTTCGTCGATTCCTTCCATGTGGCGGCGACATTGCCACCGACGGGAAAGCCGCCGAGGTCCTTGAGCGAGCGGGCGAGGTGCATCAGGTTCCAACTCATGATGGTCGCGTTCTTGTTGGTGAACTCGCTGTCGTAACCCATCGGCACATCGGATCCTTCGACCGGGTCGCCGTAGCTGGGGCCAGGCCCGATACCGCCGATCCAGCCGCAGTCGGCTTGCGGCGGGATCGTGTACCCGATGTGCGAGAGCGCGTAGAGGATCTCCATCGCGCAGGCTTTGACGCCGTCCTCGTTACCGGTGACGACGCAGCCGCCCGCCTTGCCGTAGTAGAGGTACTGCCCGGACGCGTTCGTGTCGCTGCTGTAGGCGTAGAGCCGTTCGATGGCGAGGGTCGCCACGCTCGACTTCACGCCGAGCCAAATTGGTGTGCCGATCACGAGGATGTCGGCGTTCATGATCCGTCCATGGATGGCGGGCCAGTCGTCGACGTCGTCGCCGAGCGTTGTCGTGTCCTTGACCATGCCGAACCCGATGCGGTGGTCGAGCATGTGGATCAGCTCGACGGCGACACCCTCAGTGGCCATGATGCCGGCGACACGAGAGAGGAGCCGACGGGTGTGCGACTTTGCTGGGTCATGGACGAGCGAGCAGTTGAGGAGGACAGCGGACAGGCCGGAGAACTGAGGCATGAACACCACTTAACACCAAAACTGCGCTTCTCCCACGGTTAAAGCGTGCACCGTTCGGGTACGACGATTCATGACCAACGGCACTGAAACCAACGACGCACCCACTCCGATCGATGAAGAAGCAGCAGAAATTGATGCCCGATCGCCGGACGCCGAAAAGCAGATAGAGGAGCTGATCGAACACGCGCACGAACTTGCTCGCGATGCAGAGCTTCCGGGCGAGAAGACCGACTGACCCCCGATCCAGACGGGGGTCAAGATCGAGTCGGGCTGCTCGGTGGCTATCTGCTTTTCGCAAGTGGTGCCGTCAGGCGGTGTCGCAGGTCAACCAGTAGCGCTGCGGCTCCGTCGACGTCGGATGCGGCGCCGTGGACATGGAAGTCGGGGCGTTGCAATGCCCAGGTGCAGCAGTGCTCGGCGAACCAGTTGGCGTACGTGCCGTCAACATCGGCGTCGTGCGAGATCGCGACGACCGTGCCGGACTCGTCGTCGAACCATTTTGCCAACGCCATGTCGAGGTCGAGACGGTCAGTGGTGACCGTCACCATCCGCCAACCGACACCATGGACGTCGTCGAAGCGCGCCCTTGCGCCGTCGACGGCGACCATGCCTTGCGGGAACAAATGGCCGGCGACGGGGTCGTCCTCTGGTAGCAGGACGCCGGCGATCGGTGGCAGCGGCGGGATCGACATGGCGGTCTCGGTGAGACTGCCATTCATGAGTTCGTCACGGGCTGCTGCCTCGGCTGGATCGGACACGCAGATGATTTTGCCCAGCTCGATCGAAAAGTCGATGATCGCCCGAGCGTGCGGCAGGCGTTCTTCGGTGTAGCTGTCGAGCACGGAGTCGCCGCCTCGGCCACCAAGTGCCAGGTCGAGCTTCCAGGCAAGGTTCGCGACATCGCGAATGCCGGAGCACATCCCCTGCCCGGCAAAAGGCGGCATGAGGTGTGCTGCGTCCCCGGCGAGCAGCACCCGGCCATTCCGCCACTGGGCTGCGTGGCAAGCCTTGAACGTGTACACGGCGTGCCGCTCCAGCGTTGCGTTGTCCGGTGTGACATCCCACGCGGCCAGCAAGCGCCACGCCGCATCGGTGCTGTTGAGATCGTCGAGTGTTTCGTCGGGGCGCCGCATGAACTCCCAGCGACGACGGCCGGGGCCGCCGGACACGACGGTCGTCGGTCGTGCCGGATCGCACATCTGCAAGTTGATCGGGTCGTAGACACGATGCTCATGGAGCACGACGTCGACAATCAGCCAGTCGTAGAAGAACCCGAGGTCGATTGTCGCGATGTCGAGCAGCTGCCGGATCGTGCTGTTCGCGCCGTCGCATCCGACTGCATAGCGACACCGAACGTCGAGTGCGGCCCCGTCGTGATTGCGGGCGTGGATGGTCACGCCCTCGTCACTCTGACTGAGCCCGACGGCCTCGACCTTGCGCCGAAGCACGAGCGTTGACAACTCGCGTGCCCGGTCCTCGAGGAGCGCCTCCAGGCTGGGTTGATGAAACATTGACGACGACGGCCATCCACTTGGGCCCAGGCCGCTGCGGCCGAATCGTGCGAGCGGCAGCCCCGCTGCGGTGCGCCACTCGTATACGTCGGCGGGTTCCGAGATCTCGTCGAGCACACCACCGATTCCGCACGCTTGCAGGATGCGGGCGACCTCGTCGTCGAAGTGGACAGCCCTCGGCAACGAGTACGGGACCGGCCAGCGTTCGAGCACCGTGGCTGCGTGGCCGCGCTGGGCCAAGAGGATGGCGAGTGCACTGCCGACCGGGCCGTGCCCGATGACTGCCACGTCGCAGTCGACACGCTCGGTCCCGACAGAGCGATTCGCCATCATGGCTCTCCGATCGGACGGGTCTTCACAGCCATGACTGCAGGATACGGCTCGCCGCCGGCGCAGTCGGTGCGGTTCGGTCAGTGAACTCGCAGCAACGCCGCGTACAGCGTCAGCCCGGGTCCGAACGCCATCGCCACAATGTGATGACCGGTTTTCAAGCGGCCGCTCGCCGACATGCGCTCGAGCACGAGAAGCGTGGTGGCCGACGAGCAATTTCCGTACATCCGAAGCGTCTCCCGCGAATCCGCAACTGCCTCGTCATCGAGTTCGAGCCGTCGGGCGACGGTGTCGATGATGCGCGGCCCACCCGGGTGGATGGCCCAA
>Ga0105046_10007011_pt1 | contig 17801 bp, 13 predicted proteins | sample MAT03_FD_78385 | JGI IMG/M metagenome (GOLD analysis project Ga0105046, IMG submission 78385) | Freshwater microbial communities from Lake Fryxell liftoff mats and glacier meltwater in Antarctica - MAT-03 (megahit assembly) | ecosystem: Environmental > Aquatic > Freshwater > Ice > Liftoff...
ATGAGACGTTCCTCCTGGAGGAGCATGCTTACCCGGTCGGATGCCGCCGGCAGCGTGATGCTGATGGTGAGAGTTCCGTCGTCATTCGCCTGGACTTTGGGTTCCATGCATTCGTTTTGAACGGTGAATGTACAAATGTACAGTTATAGTTTTTACATTTATTCCCAGCTATTACATCGAATGGGCGGCACACCCCCTGCAGCAAGGCATCGCGACTGCTCTTGTCAGGAAATTGAACCGGCAAGTCCAGCAGGGACATCATAGTCGGTTCTGTATTATTCGGATCGTGGAGTTTGATGGGTGTGCCGTCGACTGGATGTAGAGACGCTTTTCCGAAGGTGTTTACCAATGGTATTCTCCCTTGAAACCTCTTCTTCGCGTTATTCCTCCAGTGTGACAATACGTCGGATCGGCGGCACACCCAGTTTGGTTATATCCTCCACCGCTGCAACAAATTTGATTTGCCGAGCCTTGCGCGCCTCAATCACCGTTTGTGAAAACCCAGCATCTCGTTGAATTTGCGCTGATGCATAAATTCTCCATAACATGATAGCCGTTACCAATGTCTCATACCTTCTGGCGGCATTCTTCATTGATCGGAATGGGGTTCCGATCAAGCGTAACGCTGCCTGCTGCCTGGCTACATCAGGGGAGCGAAGGCCATCGAAAATCGGAAGCAACGATTGTTGAAGCTCGTCAAGCCTCAATGTCTTGACTTCAACAGTCTTCGGAGATGGGAGCGTAACCGCGAGAGTGACTTCAGGAGGGCGGTCAGCCTCCAGCCGCTTAACTAGCAGCGTAGCCTCAATTGAGGGAACATCCTCGACAGGATTACCGCCGTGTGGACGATTACGGGGAGAGGATGGCGGAATCAATGCAGGGTCCGTATCGTCGGTTGGTGTGGTCACGTGATGCAGATCAATTCCGGTGGTGCGCTCTTTGTCACAGCCCACCATGATAGCGTGAAAAACAAGCAGGGGAACTAAACTTATCGCGGTCTTCGTGTTCATCTTAATCCATTTGATCGCGGTCGATGCAGATTGAGTTAAGACCGCAGTGTTACTGGTTCATGTAAAGGACTCGGATGAAAAATCGCTTTCGACAAACCTAATCCTCCCGTGCTATTGATCACTACAGACGCGTAGCGGTATTTACCTCCACAACTGGACCGACCAATCAGCTGAAATATGGGTTAGGCTATTTGGGTCACTTGGATTCCAATTCGGATTCGGACATACAACGTTTTCGGTAAAATCAATGGAAATAATTGTAGTATCTTCGATTAATTCCCTCGTTGGCAACGCAATATACCAATTTATCCACCCGGGATCTTCACCTTTGGCAGAAGGATTACCCGCCTTGTTCAAAGCGTAAGTTCCAAGCGGAAGGCCTTTTGGTCCGGTTGGTGAAAACCAAAGTTCGTCCGAGATAGTGATGCCGCCAAATGTGATTGAAGTATGTCCACCACCAATATTGTAGCCGGATCCTACTGCTGGAGGAGTCCAATGTAGTGACAGGCGACGAAACTTTTTGGGGACACCTGCGATCTCATACTGTTGCCAACTAATTTCAACCTTAATATTAGCATTTCGCGGATAAACAATATCATGAGTTTTGCTAACCCATTTCCCTGGTGGTGCCGGAGCTTGAATGAATATCCACAAGTCTTCTTTCTCAACTGTCTGCTCGCCGCTATTCACCGTTACAAATAGTACAAAAGGACCGTCCTCCGTCGGCGTTCCCGAGATGATCCCCGTGCTGGAGTCCACTGCGAGCCCGGCTGGAAGGCCGGTCACACTCCACGCATAGGTGCCGTCGCCCCCTGTGGCCTCAAGCTGGACGGGTGTAGGCGTTGTGCTGGCATTATCAAGATACTCCTCGTCGCCCGTGCCATCGGGGAGTTCCGACGTGGTGATTTCCAGCGTGGGCAGGGGCTCGCCTTCCACGTCAATCTCTGCCGTGGGCCGTGATTTCCAGGAATGTGACCTCCGCGGAGATCGTGCCGTGGGTGCCGGGATTGCAGAAATGGCCCGTGCTCGCACGGCCATCGACATCCGTGGTCACCTCGGCACTGTCGAGGGTGACAGCTTCGCTTCCCGAAAAGCTGACCGGTGTGCCGATTGCGGGGCCGGAGGCGAAGTTGCGATTCTCATTGTCGCTGCCGTTCCTGTACACATCCCAGCTCACGCAGGAGACCTCGGCGGTCACGGTGGCGCCGTCCGCAGCCAGCGTCATTGCGACGGTGGCTTCCGAATGGTCGAATACCCAGGGGTCGGGGGTGAAATCCAATGAGCCCGAGGACGTCGCCGTGGCGTAGCTGACATCGGCCCGCACTGTGGATGCCTCGCTGCCCATGGTGAAGGTGGTGGTCGCGTTGCCATCGGAATCCGCGGTCGCGCTCACTTCCGACAGGGTGCCGTCGCCCGGGTCCACGGCGAAAGCCACCGAGGCGCCGTCGGCGGCGCCGGACGCATCGTTCCGGATCTCGGTATTCCCCAGATCGTCTTCCCAGATCTCCCAGCTCGCAAACGTCACCTGGGCCGTGACCCCGCGCGTGGTCCCCGGCGGCAGTGCATCAGTGGTGTCATCCGCGGACATGGAGGTGGAAATCGTGTACTCGGTGCGGACGTATTGCCACACCGGCTCGTGGTGGGCAAGGGCGATCGAGGCGCTCCCGCCCTCGACATCCGCCCGCACGGTCGAATCCGCCGCGCCCATCGTGAAGCCCACGCTGGCGAACCCGTCCGAATCGGTCGTGGCGCTGGCGGCGGAGATTTCGCCGTCGCCGGACTCCACCGAAAACGCAACGCCAACTCCATCGGCGGGCACCGTGGCCTGGTTCCGGTTCTCCGTGCCGCCCAGATTGCTCACCCACACCTCCCAAGTGTCCTTCATCACCGTGGCGGTCAGCGTGCGGGTCTCGCCCGGAAAAATGTCATCCACCGGCCCATCGGCATCAAGACTGATGGACGACAGCGCGCTCTCGGAGTGGTCGTAAGTCCAGATTTCATCGAGCATGGTGAGGTCGATGTTCGCGGTCCAGCCGTCCCCCGCATCCGCCACCACACGGGACGTGGCGGCGCCCATCGTGAAGTTCACCGCGGCATTGCCGTTTTGATCCGTCGTCACACTTGCGGCGGACAATGTGCCGTCCCCAGATTCAAGTGAGAAGGCAACGGGAACCCCGGCCGCCGCCTCGGTGGTGTAGTTCCGGTTTTCGGTATTGCCCATGTTGCTCGTCCACACCTCATACGAATCCTGGGTGACGGCGGCGGTCAGGGTGCGCTGGTCACCCGGCATCAGCAGGTCCGTCGTCCCGTCCGCACCCAGGGAAATGGATGATACGGACGCTTCCGTGTGGTCATAGGTCCACCTCTCGGTGGTATCCGGCGTGAACGTGACGGTCGCATACGTGGTGCTGCTGGTGGCGTAGTTCACATCCGCCTGCACCACCGACTGCTCGCTTCCCATGGTGAAGCTCGTCACCGCATCTCCACCGATGTCCGTGGTGGATGTGGCCGGGGAAACGGTTCCGTCGCCGCTGACGACCGACCACAGGATCTGCGCGCCTATCGCGGGAGACGTGCCGTAGCTGCGGATTTCCGTGCTACCCCAGTCGCTCACCCAGACCGACCAGGAAGTGTAGTCCACATGCACCTGTACATCCTGCACCTCTCCAGAGGGTACGTTTTCAGTCGAACCGGACGTGCCCAGGGAGGCGATCAGCAGGCCCTCGTCGTGATCCCAAGTCCAAGTCTCGACGGGTTCGCTGAAGTTAATCGTACTGCTGGCGCCTGCCGCTTCGACCAGCACCAAGGCTGCAACCGAACCGCTCGTAAAGGTGGTGGAGCCATTGCCATTCCCGTCGGTCGTCCCGGTGACGGGTGACACGGAGCCGGCCCCCTCCACAACGCTGAACGCGATCCCTGCATTGGCCATGGGCGCTGTCTGGACATTGCGGATTTCAATCGTCCCGGACGGCAGGCCTGTCCAGACTTCCCAAGTGGATTGCTGGACATTCACGGCCACCACCCGGGTGTCACCGGGCAGCATCCCGGTGGTGCCGGCGGGTGCCGACACATCCATGATTACCAGGCTCTCCGTGCCCGTCTGGGTAAAGACATCCCCGTCATCCGCACGGGCGAGCCGACCTGCGGGCAGCAGGAGCAGGGCGGTGATAAGATAGGCGTGGAAAAGCCATGCGTGCCGCAGGCGGCGCCTCAGTCGTTGAAGGAAAGGAGTGCGGCGCCTACTAGGCGAAAGGCGAAAGGCGAAAGGCGAAAGGCGAGAGGCGAAAGGCGAGAGGCGAGAGGCGAGAGGCGAGAGAAGCGGGAGGAGTTTTCATCGCAACAGAGAGAGGAGGCTGGGGGTTTTCAGACTTGGGAGCGGTCTGCGTTTTGGGAGAACGACGCGTGGAAAACACGGAGTCGAAAAACAGCGCAAGGCAAAAATAACGTAAAACACGACGGGGCGTGATCCCATGAGGCCAATACGATCGAAGCCAGGTGCAAGGAGGGCACCTGATAGCGCCCTCTGGTAGTGGACGACGTAAGGAGGTGGGCACGCTTTTCAAGCGCGAAACTCGGAAAGGGAAAATCGGGCCGCCTCCTCACCAGGCTGTGTGAAAACTCCGATCGGCTTGCGTAGGTCGTTGGAAAGCGAGTCGCCAGTGTTCTTTTCCGGAGTTTTCACACGACCTGTCACGGCGTCAGCTACGACCGATGGATGCTCCGCTTCGCATGGCGACCGTTCCTGCCAGCATGGTCATCGTTCGACCGAGCGATGCGGCTAAGCTTGCCAGCATGGACCTTATTCCACCGTGCGGCGCGAGGGTGCTGTCGGGGTGCTTGTCTGCATAGCGACGGCGCAACCAGCAGAAGCACTTGGCAGTGGCTCAGTTTTAAACCCGGGGCCATTCTGAGCGAGATTCACTGTTCATGCCCCGAACTTGAGACTGGAAAATCCACGCAGAGTCAGGCGCATTTGATCGCATTCCTCACTCTTTCCGCTTGGCGCTTACCGTGCTGGTTGCCGCCTGATGTTTGGAACGGCGTTGTGCGCGCGAGGCGCATGTGCGCTCACGGCGCCGTCACGCGCAGGCGGATGAAGCGACCAGGCAGGCCCGCGAATGGTGTCTTGTCGCGCGCGGTGATGGTCTGCGTCGCGCCGTTATCGATCACCTGCCAGAGCTGATCGACATCCGCTGCAGCAGCGCTCCACGTTCCCGCGAGGGATGATGTGACCTGCACCGCGCACGCAACGTCCGGCGCGTTCTTCACCTTCGTATAAGTGAGCGTGAGTCGGCCGCCATTCGTCCCGGAGACGGGCGCCCCAGCCAGGCCGGGGCTTTTCGGGTCCAGACCAAGCGCGTATTCGATGAGGTTTTGCAGCCCGTCGAAATCAAAATCAACCGTCGCGCCCGCAACGCCGTTGCGGGCGGCCCACGCGGCGAAATTGTCGCTCACCGCGAGCGTCGCGGCGGCGCTGGTCACGGAGCCGTAGCTGTCGGAGATGACGCAATCGTAGCTGCCCGCGTCGGCTGGCTGCGCGACTGCGATGGTGAGCGTCGCGCCGGTCTGCCCCGCGAGTGGGACGCCATTTTTCCGCCACGCAAACAGCGCGACCGGCGTGCCCGCAGCCTGCACGGTGAAGCTCGCCGCCGTCCCCGCGGCGATGGATTTCGCGACCGGCTGCAATGCGAGGCTCGGCGGGCCGACGGTGAAAACTGTCCCCGCAAAATAGCGCGCGCGGGCCGGGATTTCCTTCGTCGCGGTTCGCGCGAGCGGCAGGCCGATCGGTGGAAATGGGCCGGCGATATTCCACCACGCCGGCGTCGGCGGCAGCGTGCCGGGATCGTTGTTCAGGTAATAGGAATAGTCCGTAAGGCTCGTCGTGCCCGGCGCCTGTACGCCGTCGGATTGCGTGTTGTTGCCGTACTCGAAACGGTTCGCGCCCTGGAGCGCGTAGCCGTCGCCGATAAAGGCCGACCACGTGCCCGTATAGGTCTCGTTGCCGACCACATTGAGCTGTGAAATCGCCGGGTCGGTGACGTTGATCCCATAGGTCTCGGAGCGGTTGCGAAAGAATGTATTCAGCGGCCCATTGGCATTGTGCGAGTTGTCGGGCCAGATGTGCTGGCAGATGTTGCCCTCGAACAGATTCGAGAACGGGTAGTTCCCGTGAAGGACGACGTCGCCGGAGACTTCGGACGGGAACTCGGTGCGCTGCTGCTCGCGCGAATAGTTGTAGCCGAAGACGTTTCCATTCACCCCCGCCTGGAGCAGCATCGCGTGGCGCAGAGAGCGAAAGGTGTTGTTCTCAATGAGGCATTCGCCCGTCTTGAACTCCAGCCGCACGCCGTAGCCGGAGCCGCCGCCATCGTATTCCGCGGCGTGATGGATGTAGCAGCCTGTGACGGAAACTTTCGTCGAGTAGGCGATGCCGACGTGGCCACCGAAGCCGTTATTCAGTTCGACACCGCGCACCCAACAACGCGCGGCGTAGTTGAAGTCGATGGTGTTCTTGTTGTCGCGATCCGTCGCCGTGCCGACGGTCACGCGCGAGACTTTCAGATTCTCGATCCCCGCCTCGGTGATGGGTGTGACCTTGCGAATCTCCGGATTCTGCGCGGCGAGGTAGGTGATGCGCAATGGCCGCTCCAGCGTCAGCGTATTCCCCGCGACGGCTGTGATACGCAGGATCTGTCCCACGACTTTCGGCGCCCATGTGCTCGCGCCCCACGCCACGTCATTGTCCTCGCGGATCTCCGCGTAGTCGCCCGCCACGAAGGTGCTCCCGGTGGTCACGACGATCGAATTGGAATGAATCGTGTAACCCGACACCACCGGCTGAAACACGCCGCTCTGTGCGCGCGAAATCCTGATGCCGGCGCCGATGTGCTCGACGGTGAGGGTGGTATTCGACGGGCGTTCGCCACGCAGCACGCAGCCGCCCGGCACTGTGAGCGTGGAGAGGAGACGATAATTCCCCGCCGGAAAATACGCGACGCCCGCGGCCCCGCCCAGCGACGCGATGGCCGTGGAAATGGATGCGCGATCATCCGTCACTCCATCGCCGGTTGCGCCGAAGTTCCGCACATTCACAATCGTCGTCGGTGATGGAATCGCGCCGGGATACCCCGAGTTCTGCCAGGCTGATCCAAAAGTGCGCGCCACGGGAATCAACTGCGCCGCATCACCCACCGCGCATCCGCAGGCAAACACGATCCAGCAGAGCAACCACGGCAGCCGGTTGGCGCTGATTTGCTGCCGTCGCGGCACGGCGGACTGCAGCTCACTTTCAGGGGGATTCATGCGGGCGAACGTATGCCGAGGTTCCCCAACGTCAAGGGACGGACCCGATCCCGCGGGACAACTCACCCCGGCACTTTGGTCAGCGTCACCTCGCGCCCTTCCTTCAGCGAGCGCTTGCCAGCTTCGAGAGCAGCGATGAGTTCGACTTTCTCCTCGATCGGATAGGGCTCGGTGCCCGTTTGCAGGTAGGAGAGGAATGCCTCTCCGGCCCAGCATTGTCGGCCATGATGGCAACGCCGGTACATCTCGACGACAAGCAAAGGATTATGCATCCAGAGCCTGATTCTCACAGCCGGAACCATGGTCTTCAGCTCGCATCTCTTCATCTTCTACTTCTTGCCGGTAGCACTGCTGCTGTACTACGCGATGCCTCAGCGTGGCCGGAACCTGCTGCTGACGCTGGTCAGCTACGTCTTCTATGGCTGGGCCAATCCGCTGTTCAGTGTGCTGATGTTCGCGTCCACGATGATCGACTTCGTCTGCGGGCTCTTCATCGCGAATCAGCTCACGCGGCGTGCATGGAAGGAGCCCGTGCCACTGCTGCCCCAAGGTGCAGTGCGCACCCGAGCGCAGCGGGTCGCACTGATCGTGACCATCAGTTCCAATCTGAGCCTGCTCGGCTTCTTCAAGTATTTCAATTTCGGCGCTGAAAGCTGGACGGCGCTGATGACCGCGCTTGGGCAGCCCGGTCTGGGGTTCGATCTCGCATTCAAGATCACCCTGCCCCTGGGCATCAGCTTTTACACGTTTCAATCGATGAGCTACGCGATCGATGTCTATCGGGGCGAAGCGCGCGCGATCCGGAACTTCGTCGATTTTGCCTGCTTTGTGGCGATGTTTCCCCAACTCGTCGCCGGTCCGATCATTCGATTCGCCGATGTCGCCGCGCAACTGCAACAGCGTACGCACTCGTTCAGCCATTTCGCCCGTGGCGTCACGTTTTTCAGCGTCGGCCTGGCAAAGAAGATTCTCCTCGCCAATCCATGCGGCAAGGTCGCGGACACCGTCTTCGATGCAGCCTCGGCCACCTTTCTCGATTCGTGGTACGGCGTGACCGCCTACGCGTTCCAGATCTACTTCGATTTCAGCGCCTACTCGGACATGGCGATCGGGCTCGGCCTCATGATGGGCTTCGTTTTTGCGAAGAACTTCGACTCGCCGTACCACGCGCAGTCGATCACCGAGTTCTGGCGCCGGTGGCACATCTCGTTGTCAACATGGCTGCGCGATTATCTCTATCTCCCCCTGGGAGGGAACCGCCTCGGTGCGCGGCGCACGTATCTTAATCTCGGGGTCGTCATGTTGCTGGGCGGACTTTGGCACGGCGCGTCCTGGAACTTCGCAATCTGGGGTGCGATGCACGGCGGCCTCCTGGCCTACGAGCGCGCGTGCGGCAAGCGACCGCTCTATTCGGCCTTGCCCAAGCCATTCCGTGTCGGACTTACCTTCGTGATCGTGCTGTTCACCTGGGTCTTTTTTCGCGCCAGGGACCTGCCGAGTGCGGCGGCTTACTGCGCGACGATGCTCGGTTTCGGCGCTCACGATGTGCAGGCGTTGCTGCTCTCTGGCATCATCGCGAAGCCGTACTATCTCGGGACGGTAGCGCTGTGTGCGCTGGTGGTGTGGACCTGCCCCCAGACCTGGGACTGGTCGCGACGCCTCAGTGCTGGAAAAGCCGCAATCGCGCTAGCGCTGTTCCTCGCCGCCGTGACTGTGCTCACGACCCAGGCGTACAATCCATTCATCTATTTCCTGTTTTGAAATCGGACCTGCGAGGACACCCACAGCCATGAAATCCACCGGCGAAAAAGACCATCGGCCACTATCCCGCGAGGATGTGGCAATGATCGAAGTCGGCAACACCGAGATCAGCACCGGGCTCGCGCGATTCCTTACCGTGTTCTTTCTCGCCGCGATCGTGCTGGTGCCTGCGGTGCAGCATTTCCGCGAGATCAACCAGTGGCGGGCAGGCGAGCGCATATCACGCCGACCCCAGGCGTGGGACATCCTCCGTAATGCGCGCCAGGCGGTGCGCACGTTGCGGCGGAGTCCGCTTCCCTTGTGGGACCGCGTCTTTGCGACAAATCGCGAATTCTTGCGCGAGATCCACCAGTATGAGGACCGGTTGGAGGAAGAATCCTGGCTCACCCAGACTGTTTTGCCGCCGGCGCAAATGGCTTTGTCGCGTGTCTTCGGCTTGGGAAATGAAACGGTGTACCTCGGACGAGGCTGGCTTTTCTACAGGCCGGCGGTCGATTACCTGACTGGCCACGGGTTTCTCAATCCGAACCAACTCGCGCGACGCACCGCATCGGGTGACGAATGGACGACCCCACCGCAGCCGGATCCGCTGAAGGCCATCGGCCAGTTCCACGACCTGCTGGCCGCACGCGGGATCGCGCTCGTCGTCGTGCCAGTGCCGGTGAAGGCCACTTTACACGCCGGGCAATTCACAGGCGCCGTCACGAACGGCACGGAAGCGATTCACAATCCTTCCTACCACGACTTCCTGCGCGCACTCGCTGCAAGGGGCGTCCGTGTCTTCGATCCCACGGAACCTCTGGCTGCCTTCGCGCACACCCACAATGCTCCAGCCTACCTTGCAACCGACACCCACTGGACACCGGCAGCGATGGAAACCGTTGCCGCCGCGCTGGCCACTGGGATCCGTCCGCTGCTGCCGGAGATCTCCACCACGACGGCATTCCAGAAGAATGCAGCCGCGGTCACGAATCTCGGCGATCTCGGCAAGTTGCTCAAAATGCCTGAGGGCTCACGCTGGCCCGCGCCGGAAACTGTGGAAATCCATTCCGTCCAGCCGGCAGCCGGCAGCATGGCGAAGGTGATCGATCCAGCCGCCGACGTGCTGCTGCTCGGCGACAGCTTTGCGAACATCTACTCGCTCGAGTCGATGGATTGGGGCGTATCGGCTGGTTTCGCCGAACATCTGGCCCTGGCGCTCAATCGGCCCGTGGATGCGATCCGACGCAACGACGCAGGCGCTCATGCGACGCGCGAGGTGCTCGCACGCGGGCTCTCGAACGGCTCTGACCGGCTGGCAGGAAAAAAGGTCGTCATCTGGGAATTCGCGGCTCGTGAACTGGCCTTGGGCGACTGGAAAATGCTCGGCGTGAAACCCGTCACCGCCCCGCAGGCCCGGCCCATTGGTGCCAAAGGCCTCCGTGCGCTGACTGGCGCGCACGCCCGGATGGTGTGGATGCAGGCAATCGATCCGGCCTCCATCGATGTGTTCGGAAAGGGCGATAATTTCCGTCTGATGGGCGTGGATACCGACGACGGACTCGGCATCCGCGAAATCCTCCCCGGTCCCGTCGCCTGCCGCAAACCGCTGCTGACGCCCGACGGTCGGCGCATCGTCTGCACCGACTTCCCCCGAGGTCAGATTTTCGTGGTCGATTGGGAAGGCACGAACTGCCGCGATGTGTCCCGCGGCTTCGCCACCGATGTACTGAAGGATCCCCAGACAGGATGCACCTGGATCTATACCATCACCAGTATGCTGGCCGACAATTCATTCAACGGCAGGCCGGTGTTCCGGTTCGATCTCGACCGACCCGATGTGCGCGAGACGGTGTGGAATCAGACCGACGTCAGCCTCGACAACTTCCATGTCTCCGATGACGGCCGTCGCGCCGCGGGGCTCTTCCCCTGGCCGCAGGCCGGCATTGCGGACTTGGTAAATGGCACGTTGAAGCCGTTTGGAAACGGATGCTGGACTTCGTTTGCGCCGGACGCGAGCGGCTTGGCTTGGGTTTTCGATGGCGCACATCGGAACCTGCTGTTCCAGGATTCCAAATCGGACGCCAGATGGACGGTCCCAATCTATCTGGCGCCGGGTGTCGGGGGATTCGAAGTCTATCATCCACGCTGGGGCAATCATCGGCTGTTTTTCAGCATGAGCGGCCCATACAAGGGCGGCGAAGGCGACAACCGGATCTTCGCGGGCGGGCACGAGGTCGAGATCTACGCAGGTCGCTTCAGCGCGGATTTCAAACGCGTCGAGCGCTGGGCGAAGATCACGACGAATGGACAGCCTGATTTTTTTCCCGACTTATGGATCGATCCATCGAGCCCGGTGGCGTTCGACCCGAACGATGTCGAGGCGCCGACCTCAACCGCACGAGTGGCAGCGGGTCCGATCGTCGTCGATGCGCGGCTGACGGCCCTGACACCGGCCCCCAGCCTGCGGTCCATCGCGCCCTATCGGCAGGCGCTCGTGGTTTATGCCTACGAGATCGTCAAAGTCCATCAGGGGAACGATCCGGGGCCGCGTATTCTCGTCCACCATTGGGCGCTCAGGAAGGATCGCAACGTCGCGCCTGCAACGCGCATCGGAGAAGTCGTTCGTCTGGCAGTCGAACCGTATGACGCACATCCCGAGTTGCAGGGCGAACGGGTAATCAAGGACGTGGAGGACATTGGATTCCCATTGTTCTACGAGCCTGCTCGCTAGAGGTTTGTCGCACTCATGACGACTTGGGAAATCATCGGACTCGTGCTGGCGCTGCCCGTGATGCTGGTAGGCACCGTGGGCAGTGTCGCGCCCGTGCTGCCCGGGGCGCCGCTCGTGCTGGGCGCGGCGATCGTCCATCGGTTCGTCTTCGGTGCCGCCGGCGCGAGCTGGATGGTCATCGGCGTGCTCACGGCGCTCACGCTTTTGTCCGTGCTGCTCGACTTCGCGGCGACCGCGTATGGCGCGAAGAAGATGGGCGCGACGTGGCGCGGCGTTACCGGCGCGATCCTCGGCACGGTGCCCGGCATGTTCTTCGGCCTGCCCGGCATCGTGCTTGGCCCTTTCCTCGGAGCGATGGTCTTCGAGATGGTGGGAGGGAAGGGCCTGCACCTGGCCGCGAAAGGCGGCGCGGGTGCGGTGCTGGGACTTTTTCTCGGAGGCGTGGGGAAGCTGGCGATCTGCGGCTCGATGATGGCGCTTTTTACGATCAATGTGATCCAGCGTTCGCTCGCGTGAGACTCCGATGCTGGGGTCGGAAGATTCCTTTTGCGTCGTGCGGCGGCGCGAACACTGCATGCGACCCCGCCCATGAATCCTCCCACGACATCCTTCCGTGAACGCCGCGTACTCCGGCTCTGGGCAGCCGCGCTCGCGCTGTGGCTGCTCGTAGCAGGAGCGGTCGCCCAGGTTTCCCGAGATACCGTGGTGGAACTCACCGCGACAACCAGCGCATCGCCGCCGCACATCGCGCTGATCTGGAATGCCGGCACGGGTGTCACCGGACAGAAGTTCTGGCGCCGCGTGAAAGGCAGCACCAATTGGGGGCACGGCCACCACGCTCGGCGCAGGCGACACAAGCTATGCCGACACGACAGCACTGCTGGGCTTGGCTTACGAATACTCGTTCCAACGCACCCGCTCGACGGCTCCCACCACGGCCTACGGCTCCATCGTGGCGGGCCGCCAGGTGACGCTCGCCGATCAACGCGGAAAGGTGACCCTGCTGGTGGACAGTACGATGGCGACTCCTCTCGCGCCGGAACTGACGCTTCTCGAACGTAATCTCGCCGGCGACGGCTGGACGATCTTCCGGCACGACGTCGCGCGCTCGGCGGTGAGTCCCGCATCCACGGCCACCACGGATTACGGCCCGCGTCTCGCTGAGTTGCAGGCCATCCGCCCGCTCGTGCAGGCGGACTACAACACCGCGCCCGGCACGGACTGGGCGCTGCTGATCATCGGCCGTGTGCCGGTGCCGTATGCGGGACAAATCGCGCCCGACGGCCACGGGAATCACGCAGACGCATGGCCGACGGATTCCTACTAAGCCGACATCGACGGGGCTTGGACGGACACGAGCGTGGACAACTCAGCCACCACGCTGGCCGACCTGCGAAACCGCAACGTGCCAGGCGACGGAAAATTCGACCAATCGTCGCTTCCATCGAATGTGGAGATCCAGGCCGGGCGCGTGGATTTTCTGAACATGACGAGCGCGCCCGCCGGCTTCGACGAGACGACGCTGCTGCGGCAGTACCTGGGCCGCAACCACCAGTTCCGCCGCGGTCTCGGCCCCTACGCGAACGTGCAGCGACGGGCGATAATCGACGACGCCTTCGGCTACTTCAGCGGGGAGGCGTTCGCCGCGTCGGGGTACCGGAATGCGATCGGCTTTTTCGGGCGCACGGCCGGGCAGGTCGATGCCGTGTATGCACGGCTCGGCATCCACTTCGACCTTTCGCACGGGGAGAGTTTTTACAACCCGTGGCTGCGCGATGTGGTGAAGGACCTCGTCGCCCGCGGCATCGCACGCGAGAGCGACGGCGCGATCTGCGTCTTCAGCGACGGCTCCGTTCCCGAGAAAGAGGATCCATTTTTGATCAAGGACGAGAACGGCTGGAAGCCCGCGCCCGCCCTCGTGCAAAAGGCCGACGGCGCCGCGAACTACACGACCACCGATCTCGCCACCCTCGACTACCGCAGCCGCGAAATCTCGCCGGATGAAATCATCTGCGTGACCGACGGGCGCCAGCAGCTCCACTTCCGCCAGCTCTTCGCGATCTGGCGGCGATGGCAGCCGCGCGTGCAGGCGAAGCTCTCGCATGTGTGGTTCGGCAGCGTCCTCGGCGAGGATGGCAAGCCGTTCAAAACCCGCAGCGGCGACACCGTGAAACTCGCCGACCTGCTCGACGAAGCCGTGGACCGCGCCGCGAAAGTCATCGCGGAGAAAAACCCCGACATGCCCGAAGCCGAACGCACGGAGATCGCAAAGATCATCGGCCTCGGTGCGGTGAAGTACGCCGACCTGCTGCCGAACCGGCAGGGCGACTACGTTTTCTCGTGGGAGAAAATGCTCAGCTTCCAGGGCAACACCGCGCCGTATCTGCAGAACGCCTACGTCCGCATTCGCGCGATCTTCCGCAAGGCCGGCATCGATCATTCCGAATTCCGCACTCCGAATTCCGCCTTCGCGCTCTCCGAGCCCGCCGAGTTCAATCTCGTCAAAAAGCTCGCGCAGTTCGGTGAAGTGCTGCCGTCCATCCTCGACGACCACCGGCCGAATCTCCTCTGCAACTACCTCTTCGAACTCGCGAACGCCTACCACTCCTTCTACGAAGCGTGCCCCGTCCTGAAAGCCGGGGAACCCGCCCGCAGCTCGCGCCTCACGCTCAGCGGCACGACGGCGCGCGTGCTCGCAAAAGGGCTCGAGCTTCTCGGCATCGGCGTGCCCGAACGGATGTAGCGCAACCGCGGTTCAGCCCGGCTTCGACGCCGCGCCTGTTTTTTTTGATCCTGCGAAAATACCGGAAAGGATTTCTCCCGCTGCGCGCGTCTTTACGACAAACCCCGGAATGCCCCCCGATGATACTGACGATGAAACGCTGGCCGTATCCGCCTCAAACGGCGACGCCGCGGCATTTGCCAGGCTCTTTGACCGCTACCACGACATGATCCGCGCCTTTGCATACCGGCTGTGCATCATTCCGCCACCGCCAGCTCTCGCGCCCGCACCCAGTTTCCCATCCGCCGCCATTCCTCCGACGTGACGAACAACGCATAGAACGCCCACATTTGCAGGCTGAAGAAAATGAGATCCTTCATCATCATCGCGATCAGCAGATGGAGGCCGATCCCCAGCACAAACGCCACCGGGCGCAGACGCCGGACGGGGAAGAGCAACACGGCGCTCAGCTCAAAGGCGAGCGAGACATGCTGCTGCACCGCCCACGCCCACTTCGGCAGATGCCGCAGGGCAAAGGCGGCGAAGTCCGTCCGATACACCCCCTGCACTTGGCTCCACAGCACGTCGTTGTATTGGAGCCAGTCACCCCCGGCTTTCGCGAGACCCGCGGCGAGGTATTGGAGCAGCAGCGTGCATTGCAGCACCCGCAGCAGCACGGCGGACTGCACCAGCCGTCCCGTGGTCGGATCGCGGGCCATCCCCGGCGCCAGCGCCATGAGCGCGTACACGCCGACATAGAGCTTGTTCAGCGTAAAGGCCGCCATGTAGTCCACGCGCTGCGCATAGAGCGCGCACAAGAAGAGCGCGATGAGCGCAAAGCGCCGCCACCGGTTGAAAATGAGCAGCCCCCCCGCGCCGAAGATCGCCAGCGCTAACAGCACCACCTGCCAGCCCGCCAGCAACGGCCACGGATCGGGATAGCCCATCGCGTTCAGTTCCTCCTTGGTGAGATGAAAGCCGTCCGCCGTCAGCCATTCCTCCCACGAGAGAAAACACCGTCCCATCCAGATCAGAAAGGTGATCGTAAAGAGCACCTCGAAGACCCGCACCCGCAGCGCATCCTGCGGTTCGAGCCAGAATGCCCCCAGGCGCTGCCAGTCGGGCGGCCACATGGCCTTGGCCTTCGCGGCTTCACCCCGCTTCGCCCTGTCTTGAATTCCGACGGATTGCGATCTCATCATCTCGCGGGGTTTGCCGGGGCCGCGGGTGGCGACGTTCCCTCAGGAGCCGTGGGCGGCAGGGAGGGCCTCGGTGTCACGGCAAAGCGAAGCCGGATGCCCGGAGGCCGCGAGCCATTCGGAGACCTCACGACGGGTGTTGGCGAAACTTTCGGCGCCGTTCGCGCGGACGGTGTTCGCACCGCAGAGGCCCGCCCCGAAATCACCCGGGGCGCCGCCACACCAGTGGTGCCGTCGGCGGATGGCGTCGGGACGGCCAGCAGCCTCCTCTGCGGGACCGTTCTGGCTCCCCCGGCCACCGTCGGGGCGGTTCCACTGGCTGCCCTTGGTGCGATTGCCTTGGTCGCGCCCGGAGCGATTCCAATGGCCACCCTTGGCGCGGTACCGCCCCGCGTCATCTGCGGCGTCTCCAGCGTTCTCGAAGACCAAATCTCGACCACCTTCCCCGCCACGATCTGATAGGTTCCGAGCACTTGGTGATTCACACCCTTCACCTCCGTGACCGGAGGCGGGTTCCACTCGCCCGCGGGATTCGCCAGCACCTCGTCCCCCACCTTCCAGAGAGTCCGTACGATCCGCAGAGACTTCAGCGGCGGTTCCACTCTCCCGTCCTCCTTCCCAACCCCGTGTTCTCCCGCCAGGCCAGGATCACTTCGCAATTTCCCGAACAGGAACTCGGCTAGTCGCAGTCTCACCTCTCCGCTCACGCGACTCTGATTCGTCTCAATGAGAATTCGGTCCAGCCGCGTGCCAAACCCCAATGCTCCCATGCCGAACATGGCGCTTTCCGGCACGGCAAATATCGTGTTGTCCATCCCCCGCCCCTCAATGTGCTGGTCCCACCAGACAGACCGACGCTTGGTGAATGTCTCGTCAACGGTATGCTGAAAACCCACCGCCTTCGGCAGGATGCTCCACGCACTGCCAGTCCAGCCGGACCCAAAAAAAGGCGCGACCCAGCATAGGACTGCAAATCCCACGAAAACACAACAAAGCGGCTTACTGGAAGATGGTTCCTCCACCGGAACTGAAGAAATCATTCGCATAGGCTCTTTCGTTTTCGCCTATCATAATCGGCTGAATATCGGTCGATGGGTTCTCCGCAAGGCTGCCTACGCGGAAGCTGTGTAATCCATTCCAAATGGCAGTGATACCGGCTATTCCTACAGGTTGTCAGGATACACCTCAAACATCTGTCATTTTCCTCCCGAAAGCAACTGATGCACCCGCGAACTTTTCCACCATTGCTCAACGTTTTTTTCGGGTGGAATGCTACCTGGCCCAGACGCCCGAGCTGCTTCAAAGGCAGCCTGAGTCATTCCGACGATCAGCCGGTAAGCTTTTGACGACTGGTCTTCGTCCTTACTTTGAGCCAGAATTGTCAATGCACTGACCAGGCGGTCAACTAATTGACGTTCTTCTAGTGTGCCATCCGCCATTACCGTGTTTACAAGGAAAAGGACGAGTTCCTCTCTAGGCCACACGATTTCCTTAATTTGCTGATTCCGACCGGTCTGATTCCGACGCAAAACCTCCATCGCAGAGCTAATCCTTTCGGGATCGCCGCTCGCCAAAGCTTCAGTGACCTCTTTGACTCGGTCCCAATCCTCGGTTGTAGTGCGGACCTTGTACTTTGTTTGAGGTGGCGTGACAGGCATGGATTCACGTAGCGACCTCATCTTATTCATGTCCGACACGGCGCTCTGCTCTTTGGTTGGTTTGCCATCAGAACACGAGCAAGGCAATAGGCAAATAAATATCAAGCCGACATTTAGCGGTTTCGAATTTTTCATCCTGTGTGTGTTCTGTTAGAAAGTTCCTATGGAACAGTTCCAGTCTCTCCTGCGGTATGAGTCTTCTTACTCACAAGGCGTCCGAGGATAGCCCCATTTTCGGGGTTAGAGCTTTCAGTCTGGTTCATAGTTCCCTTCCCAGATTGTGATATTCGATTGAATCTCGCCAGCTCTGCAGCGGGTGTGCCGTCCACGTGATGTAAGTTAGCTAGTAGGAATGCCATGTTTGTCGAAGTAAGTCCAAAGGGAGGCCCAGCGGGAAGTGGACAACAAAAGGGCACGCAGAGTGATCACCGTTTG
>Ga0105046_10007013_pt1 | contig 17793 bp, 16 predicted proteins | sample MAT03_FD_78385 | JGI IMG/M metagenome (GOLD analysis project Ga0105046, IMG submission 78385) | Freshwater microbial communities from Lake Fryxell liftoff mats and glacier meltwater in Antarctica - MAT-03 (megahit assembly) | ecosystem: Environmental > Aquatic > Freshwater > Ice > Liftoff...
CCGCCGATGGCCTATGGTCGCTCACCCTCTACGACGAGGCCTTCCGGCTGGTCGACAACGAAGATCACCGCCAACGCGTCAGCTCCAAAACGGGTATCAAGCCAAACCGCGACGGCTCACTCGACATCTGCATCCAGCGTGATTCGCCTGGGAAAGGCCGCGAGACGAACTGGCTGCCAACCCCCATCACGAAGTTCGTGCTCGTGCTGCGCCTCTATCAACCACGCAAGAACGCCCCCTCGATCCTCGACGGTTCGTGGAGACCACCTGGTGTGATCCGCGTCGAGTGACGGCGCGCGCCGCGGCGCCGTTCAAGGCAACGCGCTGGGCCCAAGCGGATGCATCGGCGGCTCTTCGATCGGATCGTCGCGCCCAGGACTGGGTATTTGATCGGGCTCTCGCACCGGATCGCTCTCCGGCCAAGGCTCGCGCGCGGGCGGCGACTCCGGGAACGGCTCACGCATCGGCGGCGTCTCGGGCCGCGGCTGCTGGGGCGGCGGCGTCTCGCGCGGGTCACCGGGGTCGCCTGGATCGCCCGGAGGCACGAGCGGCAAGCGCGGTGTGTTCGGGCCGTTCTGGCTGGCACGTGGGAACTGCTTCGACGGGCTGAGCCGAATTCTGTTGAGCTTGGCACTGGCGTTCAGCAGGTTCGCGGCGGTCATGTCGTGCGAACTTGCAAGTGCGGGGCCAGAGCAAGGCGCATGAAATCGCGCCGTAGGGCGCTCTTCGGCGCCCCGCGTTCGCGCCTCTACCGCGCACCTGTGGCAAATGCGCGCAAGCAAACGGGGGGCCGCGCAGTTGACGGGCATCGACAACTCGGAGCGCTACGTGGCTCTGCCGAGGGAAAGGTTTGCGAGGGCCTTGGCCCCGGTCCGGGAGCGCTCGACGCCCCCGAGCGAGCCTCGAGCAGCCCAGTTCTTTCAGGCTGATGCCGCGCGCGCCTGCGGCGCTCATTTCTGCTGCAGCGCCTGCGGCGCTCACTTTTGCCCCAGCGCCTGCGGCGCTCACTTCTGCATCGTGTGGCAGCCGAAGCAGCCGAAGCCCTGGTGCGTTTCCATGTTGTACGGCTCTTCGCCCAGCAATTTGGCCATTTCGGGCACGACGCGGCTGCCCATGAACTTCATCATTTCCGGGTGAGCTTTCATCTCGTCGGCCATCTGATCCTTGGCGTCGAGCGGCAGGATGTCCTCGTTGGGCATCTTGAAGTCGCCCTTGGCGGCGCGGCTGCCGTGGCAGGTCTTGCACGTGACCTGTTTGAACTCTTCGTCGCCGCTCTCTTGGAAGACGTTGGTCATCCTCGGCAGTACGACCGACTTCATGTACTCGATCTTTTGGCCGGGCTTCATGTCCTCGAACTTGGCGACTTCGGCGTTCGACTGAGCAGGCGTCTCGGTCGCACTCTCTTCGGCGCCTTCGGCCTTCGCGGGACTCGGTCCGTCGGCAGGAGTCGCTTCGTCATCCGGCGCGGTCGCCGGCGCTGCCGAACCACCACATGCGACGAGAGCCGCCAACAAGGAACAGACGACGAGGCCCAGGCCGGCACGCGATGATGAGGTGCTCATGGGGAAGACCCTAACGGTTGTGCGCGAATCTGCCAGAGTGGCGGACAGTCAGGGCTCGGACCTCGAAGCGGGACCGGGCGACGGCACGCCGTGCAGGGCGTAGATGCCGAACTCTTTGGCCAAGACACGGGCTGCGACCCGGCCGCGTTCGGTGACGGGCTTGTAAACGTCCGGTACTGGCACGGAGGCGGGCTCGGGCTCCCAGACGTCGGGGCGGCTCAGCAATTCTTCTTCCTGCACCGGCCGCGAGACGAAGCCCACGACTGAGTCGAGCGCCGAACCGAATTCGCGCATCGAGACGTAGCGGTGGCGCGGGTTCTTGCGAGTGGCGCGCAAGACGACTTCTTCGAGCCCGGCCGGCAGATCTTCGGCGAGCCAACTGGGCGGCGGGATCGGGCTGAACAACTGGTGCCGCAAGAGATCGCCCGAGTTGTGCGCGTCGAACGGCAAGTGACCGGTCACGACGCGAAAGAGCACGACGCCGAGCGCGTAGACGTCAGTGCGGGCATCGACTGGCTCGACCAAGATCTGTTCGGGGGCCATGTATTGGGCCGTACCGAGGATGCTGGTCGAGTTTTCGTCGTGATCTTCGTCGGGCATGCGCGCCATGCCGAAATCCAAGACTTTGACGTGCTCGGGGTCGTCGATCGGACCGACCAAGAACAAGTTGTCGGGCTTGATGTCGCGGTGGACGATTCCGGCGGCGTGCACGGCTTCGAGCGCGTGGGCGGTCTCGCGCACGAGGCGCAGGCCGAGCTCGGGATCGATGTGCTCCTTGCGCTTCAAGTAGTCGCCGAGTGACTCGCCCTTGAGGGCTTCGAGCCACAACCAGGGCGCTTCGTTCTCCGGTTCTTCGATGCCCAGGACGCGCACGACGGCGGGGTGCTGGATGCTGGCCAGAGCTTGGGCTTCGAGCAGGAAACGCTGGCGGAGTTCAGGGACCGTGGCGCTCTTTTCGTTCAAGCGCTTGATGACGACCAACTCGCTCGTGCGCTCGTCGCGGGCCAAGAACACGTCGGCCGTACCGCCCTGGCCCAGGAAGCCTTCGATGCGGTGGTGCTCGCCGACCCGGTCGCCCACGTGGCGGCTGGGTCGGAGCGAGAAGCCCCGGAGGGATGGGCGGCGGCGGTGTTCCATTACTGGGGGTGGCGTCGCCGAGTGGTAGAATTCCGCCGAAGCGGAAGCACGACGGTCCATTGTGGTCCGGCTTACCAAAAGGAGAAGGCTCGATCCAAAATACTCGCGTTTTTCACGGGCCGGGGCGTCGGGGGGACGCCCAGGCTTTACCCGGTTGTCCTCGGAAGGTAAGTGCGGGGCTCCCTTTTGGAGAAGAGCATGCGCAGAGTCGTCGTTACGGGCATGGGTGCCATCAGTCCTTGTGGTCTCGACGTTCAGTCGAGCTGGGACGCCATCACGCATGGCAAAAGTGGCATCGCGGCCATCACGCACTTCGACGCGAGCGACTACGCCGTCCGCATCGCCGGTGAAGTGAAGGGCTTCGTGCCCGAGAACTACATCGAGAAGAAGCGCGTTCGCGAAGCCGACACCTTCATCCACTACGCCATCGCCGCGGCCGACGAGGCCGTCAAATCGTCGGGCTTCGAGCCCAGCGAAGAGCAGAAGGAGATGGTCGGCACGATCATCGGCGTCGGTCTCGGCGGTTTGCCGATGCTCGAAGCCATGGGTCGCACCCTGGTCGAGAAGGGCCCGCGCAAGATCTCGCCCTATTTCATCCCGGCCGTGATCTCGAACCTGGCCCCCGGTCAGCTCAGCATGCGCTTCGGTTTCAAGGGTTCGAGCTTCACCACCACCAGCGCCTGCGCCTCGGGAGCCCACGCCATCGGCGAGGCCACACGCGCCATGCGCCTGGGTGAACTCGACGCCTGTTTGGTCGGCGGAGCCGAAGCCACGGTCACGGGTCTCGGCGTGGCAGGCTTCGCGCAGATGCGCGCCCTGTCGACTCGCAACGACGAGCCCGAGCGGGCCAGCCGCCCCTGGGACCAAGCGCGCGACGGCTTCGTCATCGCCGAAGGCGCCGCCATGCTCATGCTCGAGGAGTACGAGTCGGCCAAGAAGCGCGGCGCGAAGATCTTGGCGGAAGTCATGGGCTACGGCACCACTGCCGACGCTTACCACATGACCTCGCCGGCGCCCCAAGGCGAAGGCGCGCAACGAGCCATGCGCATGGCGCTCAAGAATGCCGGCCTTGCGCCGTCGGACATCGGTTATGTCAACGCCCACGCCACCTCGACCGGCATCGGCGACGTGAACGAGCTGCTCGCGGCCAAGCACGTGTTTGGTGATCACGCCCGGGGCAGCCTGGCCATGTCGAGCACCAAGAGCATGACGGGCCACCTGCTGGGCGCCGCGGGCGCTCTCGAGAGCGTGTTCTGCATCCAGGCCATGCTGACTGGCATCGTACCCCCGACTCTCAATCTCGAAAATCCGATCCCCGAGACCGAGGGTCTGAACCTGGTGCCCTTCACCGCGCAAGAGCGTTCGATCCATGCCGTCATGAACAACTCGTTCGGCTTTGGTGGCACGAACGCGACGGTCATCTTCAAGAGGGTTTGATCCACACCTGCGGCGCGCCGCCCGTGATCATGGGCGGCGCGTCCAAGGGGCGCGCATGGACCGGCTCAAAACAGCGTCGAGCTCGAAGCGCCGCTGGCCGATGCTGCCTTATTTTTCGGCTGGTCGGCGTAGAACACGAAGCGCCAACCCAGCATGCCTTGGCTCACCGTCATCGTCTGGCTGAAGGTGTGGCCGAAGGTGACTGCGGGTCCTGTCGAGAAGTGCCAGAAGCGAAACGGCTCATAGAAAACGCTGGCCGAGACGAACGAGGGCAAGCCGGCGTCGGCCAGGACGTTCTCGAGCTTCTGATCCGAAGCCGCGTAGATTCGAGCCACGCCCAGCCCGCCGTCGACCGACAAACCGATATCGCGAAAGCCGCCGCCGAGAGCCCAGAGCGGGAAGCCTTCGACGTGGAGCACGAAGGCAGTGCTGCTGCCGACGTAGTCCCCTCCAAGGGTGCTCGTGCCCGCCAGACCACCGCCGACCGTGAGCCAGTCGCGGATGGCGCCGCCTGCCCAAACGCCGAACGTGCTGCCCAGCGCCGCGCCCGTGTCGACTTGCTGGTCGGGATCGCCGAGGGCGGTGGCGCGATTCGGGTAGCCGGAGAAGTTGACGAGTGACAGGCCGCTGGTCAGGCCCACGGCGAGGCCGCCGCGCCGTTCAGTCGAAGGCGGCTCGTAGCTCACCAGGTTGTCGTCGGTGCTGCCGCCGGGCGCGGCGGCGTGCGCGATACTGGCAAGCAGTGTCGACGAGACGCCGGCGAAGGCTGAGCAGAGGAGCAGAGCGCGGCTCTTCATGCGGCCTGGGCTACCACGCGCGCGGCGCCCGGAAAACAGTGTAGCCGAACGGCGCAGTCCGGTCAGGAATGACGGCGCGTCCGCTAGAGCGATTTCACGGACAGATGGTCGTGACCGTGGTTGCTGGATTCAAGATGAGTCCGACGCCGATCTTGCTTTCCCAGTCGCTGTTCCAGGCAAAAGTGTAACTGCCGGCGTTGAGCGGACCGAAGGCCGTGGCGATGCCGCGAAAGTTCGAGTTCCCATTGAAGAAGCTGCTGGCGCCAGCCATGGGCGAGGCTGCCTCGTTCACACTGAAGTCCACGCCCGGATTGGGGCTGATGGCGGCCCCGAAGAACCAGCTGCCCGACGGCACGGCGCCGGACGTGAGCGAGACGTTCTGGGCATTGGCGAGCACCACCGAACGACCGGATTCGGCCAGGTCCTGGTCGACGTTCTCGAACAAGATGGCCTCAACCGTGGCGCCCGCCCAGTCGGCAACGGGCATGGTGACGGTCACGCCGGTGAGTGAGGTATCGAGCAGATCACACTCGCCTAGTACGTAAATCCCGCCGAACAGCCTGTCCACGTTGTTGCCGCCGGCAAAGACGCGATGCGTGGCGCGCGCGTCGTCGTCCGATTCGAGCCACTGCAGAGCCTTACCGCTGTAGGTGACCGACGCGGGCACGGGCGTGCCCAGGTTGAGGGCCGAGACGGCGACGACGAGCAGACGGTGACCGAGGGCCCCGGTCTCCTTGTCGATGTTCACGCTGAACGCGGCCGGCTGCGTCGACGTGTCCTGCTGCGCCGCTGCACGCGAGGCGATGGCGATCGTCTTTTTACACTGCTTGGACGCACAAGCGATGGGGTCGTTGACTTCGTCGAGCTGCAGACAGTCGGAGGCTTTCGCGCAGGATTGGCCAACGAGGCAGCCCCCGCAGCCGGGTCCGCAATCGACGTCGGCTTCAGCGGCGTTCTTGACCTTGTCCGTGCAAGAGGGCACGGCGCATTGGCCCGACCCGCAGACGCCGCTTTGGCAGTCTGCTGCTATGCGACAGGCCAACGCGTCGGCGCACGCGTCGCAGGTACCGCCACCGCAGTCCTCGTCGGTCTCGTTGCCGTTCACGATGCCGTCGGTACATGTCCGCTCGACAGAGCAAATGCCGTCGACGCAAGTGCGACTAGCGCAGTCGGCGTCGACACCACAGGTGCGGCTGTTTGCGCAATTGCTGCACTCCCCGCCGCAGTCGATGTCGGACTCGCCGTCGTTTTTGGTGCCGTCGTCACAGTGCGCGGGCAATGGGAAAGAGCCCCCACCGAAATCGAACTGGGGCGTCAGACAGGCCGTCGCACAGCCAGCCGCCAACAGAGCGCCCGAGGCGCGCGCCAACCAGACGCGGAGCCGAGTCCGCCCAACAAGAAAGACTGCCGACATGCTTTTGAAAATGTAGCACGCCAAAGCCTCGGAAAAACTGCGCCTTTCTCGGCAGGTCGCGCGAACTGGGCCTACATTGTCATGACGAGGAGTTTTTGGGGCGTGTGCGCCTCGTCCGCGCGCGGCTCTACACTGAGCCCGGAAACAGGCTCAGTAAGCGCCGCGTCGGTTGGGCTGGGCAGGTGTGGGCGGTCAGGCGCTTGGTCGGGAGGGAGGCTTCGTTGTAGCTTCGCCAGTCGTGAAAGCTTTGCGGGGGCGGATGGGCAGCGGGAAGCGGTTCTTTTTGGCGACACGAGCAGCCGGAGCGACCCTCGCGGGCGCGTTCTTGCTCACTCTGTCCAGTCAGGCCGGGGCCCAAGCTTCGCTCTTCACGCTCGATCGGGCGCAACCCTCGGGCGCACCCGACGACGGCTTCATGGTGTTCCGACCGCGCATGGGCCAGGAAACGCGCTTCTACGGCAACATGGGTTTGGGCTTTGCCTTGAACCCGCTCCGCAAAGACGCGGTCACCAACGACGCTGGCGCCAAGCGCAATATGGAAGACCCGGTCGGCGGTCAGGTCCTCGTCTACCCATCGGTCGGCATCGAGATCCTCGGGCGCTTCGGCTTCAACATGATGGTGCCGTTCGTGCCCGGTCAGTTCACTGGCGCCGATCCGGTCAGCCAAGGAGTGGGCCAAGGCGGCCTGTCGGGGCATGCCGGCGCCATGGGTGACGTGCGCCTCGATGGTCGCGGTATCGCTTGGGAATCCGAAGACAAGAAGACGAGCATAGGCGGCACATTGGCCGTGACGATCCCTTCGGGTAGCGAAACGGCCTACGGCGGCGACCGCGGTGCGACGGCCATGATCCTTGGCGCCATCGAGCACGACTTCGGCGACTTCTTCATCGCCGGTCACATCGGGCCGCACTTCAAGCCATTCGGCAGCATCGGCGGCGACAACGGCTCGCTCTACATCGGCAACGAGCTGCGTTACGCGGTCGGTGGCTTCCTGCCGCTGCGCGACAATCGCATCCGGCTTGGCCTCGAACTTTGGGGCAGCACCGGCATCGAGAGTGTCTCGGGTCAGAACACCTTCTTCAACAGCCAGAACACCACGGTCGAGTGGATGGCGCAGGGTCGCTTCTTGCTCGACGAGAAGAAGCGCGTCTTCGCCAACTTCGGCGGCGGCACCCGTCTTTCGGCGGGTTACGGTTCGGCCGATCTCCGGCTCATGGCAAGCATCGGCATGTACCTGACCATGAAGGATGCCGAGGGGTCGTCGCCTCCGCCCAAGAAAGTGATCGTGCCACGCGCCGAGCACTACGACAGCGACAGCGACGGCGACGGCTACCCCGACGCCATCGACGAGTGCCCTGAAGAGAAGGAAGACGGCAAAGGCAAGGAGCCGAGCAACGGCTGTCCCGCGCCCGCCGACGCTGACCAAGACGGCATTCCCGATTCGATGGACAAGTGCCCGAACGAGGCCGAAGACTTCGACGGTTTGTCCGACAAGGACGGCTGCCCCGAAGAGGACAACGACAACGACAAGGTGCCCGACGTCAAAGACGCGTGCCCCGAAGAAGTCGGTCCCCCCAACCGCGAAGCGGGTTTGAACGGCTGCCCGACGCTCACCAAAGTCACGGCCGACGGCAAGGTCGAGATCCTGAAATCGGTCGAGTTCGAGTCGGGCAACGCCCGCATCAAGCCGACGAGCTTCCCGATCCTGGACGAAGTCGTGCTGCTCATGAAGGCTCGTCTCGAGATGACGATCGACGTCCAAGGCCACACCGACAGCAAGGGCATTCGCGACAAGAACGTGAAGCTGAGCCAAGAGCGCGCGGCCGCCGTCGTGAAGTACATCTCCGATCACGGCGTTAGTAGCACGCGCCTCAAGTCGGAGGGCTTTGGCCCCGACAAGCCGCTCGACACCAACAACACCGACGCCGGTCGTGCCAAGAACCGTCGCGTGGAGTTCGTGGTGACGAGCGGCGCTGACGACGTCAAGGTCGACCGCTGAGGCTTTCTTCAGCTGGTGAAGCAGAGCAGCGCGGGCCAGGCGGCTAGCCAAGCCCAGAAGAAGCGGTTGAGGCCCAGCACGAAGAAGTTCGCCAGGTGAAAACCCAGGGCGAGCACGAGGAATGCGGGCGCCGCGTGCGCCGCGACGAACACCAACGGAAACGCCAGCTCGAAACCGAGCGTGACGAAGCCGAGCGCTCCAAGGATAGGGTCCGGTAGCTGGCGCACGCGCAGCGGCACGAGGTAGTGGCCGCTTTTCAGGATCGCCCCCAGCGCCGCACCGTTGCGCCAAGTAGGTTCGCTCAGCTTGGCGAGGCCGGCCACGAAGTAGCTGAGCGTCAGTTGGACAGCAATCCAACCGAGTCCCACCAGGCGCGCGGTGGGCCACCAGGGAGCAGCCAGCTCGATGGTCAGCCCGCTGAGCACGACCAGCGTCATGCGATCGCTGCCGCCGTTGAAGTTGCCGTCGAAGCGCGCGCCGACGAGCAGAGCCGTAGCAAGCAGGGCCGGGATCGGAGCCCCGATGGCGGTGAAAAGGACGAGCAGAGCGAGCACCGCCTGCAGCCCGAGCAGCCACCCAAACCCAGGTCCAAACAGCCCGCGCCACCCACGAGGCGGCAACGGGTACAGCGCGCCAGAAGACAGCTGGCGCGTCACGAGGGCGAACTCGAGCGTCTGCAGGAGCAGCGCCAACGCGACCAACCGCCGGCACCACACGACGGCGTCACTAGCTGCGAGCATCCCACTCCAAAATGGCCGAGATCCAGGTGGGCGCGTCTTCGTCGACGGCGACCCCGAACTGGAATTGGTCGCCGGGCAACGCGTTCGCGGCCATCTGCGCTCGCACGAGGGCCTCGATGCAGGCGTAGCTTGCAAGAGATTCGGGGCACACGCCGGCGCGTTCGGCAAGGTCGGCGAGATCGGATGCGAACTCCTCGAGCACCGCCGCGCGCGCGAGCCACAGGTTTTCGTGCGGATTGACGAACAGATTCCAGGCCCGACGCGGCGGTGGCAACCCCGGCTCGCGCCAAGGCGACGATTCGTGGCGGTGGAGCAGGCGAAAAAATAGGCGTGCTCGCGGCGCGCTGCTCGTGAAGAAGCGCCAGCTGGGGATCAGCGAACGCAGCAATTCACTTCACGCCTTTGGACGAGTCCTCGACCGTGCGACCGCAATTGGCGAGCGATCTACTCACGACGAGCACGCACCCGATGGTCAAAGGAGTCTTGGTCATGGGGTCAGATGCATTTTATCACGGATGGTACGGCAATGTCACCGGGGAGCGGAGGAGCCACGCGTTCGAATTTCCGACACGCCTGGCCCCTTGTCCTGGACGAGCTTGAGTACAGGGTCGGTCTCCGCTTTGCTGCCTTCGGAGAGACGCAGCGATTTGGCCAAAGTTTCAATCGCCATCGAAGACGTGACGGTGCGGTTCGGGCCGAACACGGCGCTGGGCGGCGTGTCGCTCGTGATTGAGCCAGGCGAGTTGCTGCTGCTGCTGGGACCGAGCGGTTGCGGCAAGAGCACGCTCTTGCGCAGTGTGGCGGGCTTCGTCACGCCCGAAAGCGGTCGAGTGCTGTTCGACGGTGAAGACGTGACGACCGTGTCGCCCGATCAGCGCCAGATCGGCATGGTGTTCCAGAGCTTTGCATTGTTTCCGCACCTGTCGGTGGGGGAGAACGTCGCGTTCGGTCTGCGCGAGCGCAAGGTGCCCAGGGCCGAGATCCCCGCTCGCGTCGAGCAAGCGCTGAGCGACGTGCGCATGAAGGACTTCGAGAAGCGCCGCGTCGATCAGCTGTCGGGTGGTGAGCAGCAGCGCGTCGCGCTGGCGCGGGCCTTGGTGACGCGGCCGCGCTGCCTGTTGCTCGACGAGCCTCTGTCCAACTTGGATGCCAGTCTTCGCCAGAGCATGCGCGAGGAGATTCGTCGCGTGTGCAAGCAGCATGGTCTGACGACGCTCTACGTGACGCACGATCAGAAAGAAGCCCTGGCCATCGCCGATCGCATTGCCGTGCTGCGCGCAGGCAAGATCGTGCAATTGGGCCCGCCGCACGAGGTCTATAGCCGACCCAATTCGGCCAGCGTCGCCACTTTCTTGGGTGAGACCAACCTGCTCGACGCCGAAATCGTCGGCCAAGAAGGCGGCACGACGCGCCTGCGTGCGGGCGGCATCGAGCTCGAGTCGACCGTACCCGTCGCCGGGTCGGCAGCCGTCGGCGACCGCGTGCTGCTCTCGATTCGACCCGAGTGCATCCGCCTCTCGAAAGAGCCTTCTCCGGTCAACTCCTTCGTCGTGCACGTGAACTCGACCAGCTTCTTGGGCGAATACTGCCACCACGAACTCGGCCATGGCGAGCACAGCTTGATCGCCTTCGAACTCAACGGCCGTCCGCGCGACCGCCCAGCAGGGAGCCAGTCGTGGGCTACAGTCTCGCCCGACGACGTGGTCGTATTGCCTGGGGACAAGCAGCCATGATGCCCGAGCCCGGTCGCCGCTCGCTCTTCTGGGGGCTCGCGGCGTTGGCCGGCCTTTTGATCCTGCCGTTTGCCCTGCGTCCGCGTGGCGAGGCCAGCGACGTCGAGGGCGAGGTCTTGGTGGTGCTCACGCCGCACAACGAAGCAATTCGTTACGAGTTCGGCCACGGTTTTGCCGAGCACATGCAGAAGGTCGAACACCGCCGGGTGCGCATCGATTGGCGCAATCCAGGCGGCACGGCCGAAATTGCGCGCTATCTCAATTCGGAATACCGCGCCGCCTTCGAGCTCGATTGGACCCGGCAGCGCGGCGAGGAGTGGAGCGAGCGTGTGGCGCTCGCCTTCGCCAATCCCGTGCAGTCGACGCACGGCGACGACGAGGCAGCGCGGGCGCGCCGCACGTTTCTTGGCTCACGGATCGGCATCAAGGTCGACGTGCTGTTTGGTGGTGGCAGCTACGATTTCAAGCAGCACGCCGAGGCGGGACGACTCGTCGATTCCGGCTACGTGAGCGCGCACCCTGAGCTGTTCAACGAGCAGGTTATTCCGCAAAAAGTAGGCGGGGAGCCGTACTGGGACCCCCAAGGGCGTTGGATCGGCGCGACCGTGTCCGGTCTCGGTATTTGCTACAGCCCGGACACGCTCGAGCGTCTCGGCATCGACAGGCCGCCCGAACGTTGGAGCGACTTGGCCGATCCAGCTTACCTGGGCCAAATTGCTTTGGCCGATCCAAGCAAGAGCGGCTCGGCTGCGAAGGCGTTCGAAATGCTCCTCCAGCAAGCGATGGCCGAAGGCCAGGAGGCCGCTCCTGGAGATCCCGCGGCGCTGGGGCGCGGTTTCGATCAGGGCCTGTTGCTCGTGCGCCAGATCGCCGGCAACTCGCGCTACTTCACCGATTCCGCCAACAAAATCCCGCAGGACATCGCCCAGGGCAGCGCGGCTGCCGGCATGTGCATCGATTTTTATGGACGCTTCCAGAGCGAAGCCAGCGGCGGCTCGCGTCGGCTGACCTTCGTGCTGCCGACGCGCGGCAGCTCCCTCGGCGCCGATCCGATCGCGCTCCTGCGTGGCGCGCCTTCGCCCGAGCTCGCTCGGAAGTTCATCGACTACGTGTTGTCTCCGGCGGGTCAGGCGCTCTGGGCCTTCAAGCTTGGCGTTCCCGGTGGGCCCAAGCGCTATGCGCTCCGTCGCCTACCGATTTTGCCGGCGCTCTACGCGCCGAGTTTCGAGGCATTGCGCTCCGATCCGGACGACAACCCCTATTTGGCGGCACAAGGCTTCGAATACCACGGCGCTTGGACGGGGCCGCTCTTTCGCGCGCTTTCGTTCGCTGTGCGCGTCATGTGCGTCGACACCGAGGACGAGCTGCACACGGCCTGGGCGGCCCTCGTGAAACACGGTTTCCCACCAGCTGCCCGCGAGCGCTTCGAGCAAATGAAGGTCCTGTCCTACGAACGACTGAAGAACGAAGTGGCTCCGATCCTGGCGCGCGGCGAACCCCTCGACGAGGTCGAGCTGGGCAATCGCTTGGTCACCGATTTCAAGCTGGGTTACGAAGAAGTGACGCGCCTGGCGGAGGCCGGCAGATGAAACCGTCGGCGCTGTTTGCGGCCGCGCTCTGCGCGCTGCTTGGCCTCGTGCTCGCGGCCTTCTTCGTGTGGCCGCTGGTCGAGAGTGTCCGTGGCGCGTTCTTCGATCAACAAGGGGCCTTCACGTTCGCGTACGTGCGCGCGGTCTTCGACAACCCGGTCTACCTGGAGGGCTTCGGCAACTCGCTCGGCGTCGCGTTCTTCAGCACTTTGATTGCAGCGCTCGTCGGCATTCCGCTCGCTCTGTTGTTCGCCCGCGCCGAGTTTCCCGGGCGTCGATGGCTCGCTTACCTGGTGCCTTTGCCGCTGTTCGTGCCGCCTTTCGTGGGCGCACTGGGCATGCAGCGCCTGCTGGGCCCGACGGGCGCCTTCAACGAACTCTTCATTTCGCTCGGGCTCATGTCGGCGAGCCAGCCCGTCGATTGGCTGCGCGAAGGTCGTTTCGGCGCGGTGGTGGGTTTGACCGCGCTGCACCTGTATCCGGTGCTGTACTTCAACTTGTCGGCGTCGCTCGCCGCGCAGAACCCCGAGCTCGAGCGCGCTGCCGAACTCCTTGGCGCCAATCGGTTTCGCAAGCTGTGGCGCGTCACGCTGCCCCTGTGCGCCCCCAGTTTGTTCGCCTCGCTGACCATCATCTTCATCGCTTCGCTCACCGAGTTGGGTGTGCCCCTGCTCTGTGACTACGGACGAGTCACTTCCGTCCAGATCTTTTCGGGACTCAAGGACATCGCGCAAAATCCATTCGTTTACGCGCTCGTCACCCTGACCTTGTTCGCGACGCTCTGTCTCTACGGTCTGTCTCGGTTGCTCTTGGGGCGGCAGCCGGATGCTGGCGCGGGCGCCAAAGGCACAGCCCGGCGCGAACGTCGACAACTCTCGCGGCCCCTCGCCGCTGCTTGCACGCTGTTTGCTCTCGCCGTGCTCGGCTCGGCGTCGCTGCCCAACCTGTCGGTGGTCTTGTTGGCCTCGAGCCGCGACTGGTACGGCACCGTGCTGCCGAGCGGTCTCACCACCGAGCATTTCGAGGCTGCGCTCGGGCACGCCCTGGTCGTGCCTTCGATCGCCAACAGCCTGCGTTACGTGCTGCTCGCCACGGCGCTCGATCTGCTGCTCGGTTTTGCCCTGGCTTGGGTGGTGGTGAAGACGACGGCGCCGGGCAGGCGTCTGCTCGATGCCCTGAGCATGTTGCCGCTGCTCCTGCCTGGCCTCGTCCTGGCGTTCGGTTACCTGGCGATTTCGCGCGAAGGCCGACCGTTCGACTTCATCGATCCGACCGTCGACCCGACGGCGCTTCTGGTCATCGCCTATTCGACGCGCCGCTTGCCGTTCGTCGTGCGCTCCACCGAAGCCGGGCTCCTGCAGGTGGGCGCGGCGGTCGAAGAAGCGGCGCGCAGCCTGGGCGCCAGCGCTTGGCGAGTCGTGCGTCGGGTCACCTTGCCGTTGGTCATGCCTCACCTGCTCGCTGGTGGGCTCTTCGCCTTCGCCTTGTCGATGCTCGAAGTCTCGGATTCACTGGTGCTGGCCCAAAAACAGGAATATTTCCCGATCACCAAGGCCATCTACGAATTGTCACAATTGATCGGTGATGGGCGCTTGGTCGCAGCTGCGCTCGGGACTTGGGCCATGTTCCTCTTGGGGACGGCCCTCTTCGTGGCGCGCCGTTTCGCGATGACTCGCACGAGTGCCGGCAAGACCGAATGACGCGCGCTCGCTTCGTTCGAAATTGGATCCTGGCTCTGGGGTGCTCTGCAGAAGTCGCGTTCGCTGCCGAACTCGATCTGGGGCCGCCCGTGCCTCGCGTCGCGCAGACCGCGCCGACCGTCGGCCAACAACCGACGGGCTACGCGCAGCGCGCATTCGGTCTGCGGCTCGGTGCGACCTTGCCCGGGGTGGGGCCCGCGCCGGGGCCCTACGCGTCCATTCAGGCCTACGAACGCGCCGTCGGTCTGCTGGGCTGGGGGCCAATTTCAGCGCGCTATTTCGACGAATTAGCCATCGGCGGCGATGGCCACGGCTTCGCGTTCGCGGCTTCCGGTCAAGCTTCGATCGGCCCGCGCTATCGCATGACTGACCGACACAGTTTGGTCCTGCGCCCCATGCTGCGCGCCAGCATCCGCCAAGAAGGCGGCGTGTACCTGTCGAGTCTGCGCCTGCCGGGCCTCGAAGCCGGTTACCAGTACCAGGGCCCCAACCTCGAGTTCGACGCCGTCGGTCACGCTGCACCGTTGCTCACCGGCGTTTGGGCCAACGACACCTGGTCCGTACCGCTCGGCGGAAGTGCCTACGGCGTCTCGCTCAGCACCACAGCACGACCGCTGCGTTTCGATCTCGATCTGAACTGGTTCGGCGAGAGCGCCTCCGCCTGGACGGTGCTCGAGCTGAGAGGTCATTTGTGCGCGCTCATTGGGAAGAAAGCCCAGCTGCCCTCGTACAGGAGCGGGGATCCCCGTCGACCGGTGCATGTGGGTCCGCGGGCCGCTGATTACTCATGGAGCGTATGCGCGGACTTTGCCAGTATTCGTACGGAAAACTCGCGCTTGGCCAGTGAATTCGCATCGAGCTGGACGCTCGGCATTTCTCTGCTCACCGGCAGCTTCTCTTTACTGGACCCCGCCCCACCCCCGCGACTATCCTCCGCGCGCTCGACATCTGTCGTTGAGCAAATCGTTAGTTCTGAGAGAGGAAATCCATGATCCGTAACGCACTTATCGCAGTCGCACTCACGTCCCTCGTTTCCGGCTGCGCCATGTCGGCCAACTCGCCGGTCACCGGCTTTGTCTTCGAGTCTTCCAAGGGCGCAACCGCAGCCACGTCGAACGACGTCGGCACCAAGTCGGGCCAGTCCTGTGCCATGTCGATCCTCGGCGTCTACGGCGGCGGCGATGCTTCGATCGCTGCTGCAGCCAAGGCTGGCGGCATTACCAAGATCTCTTCGGTCGATAGCGACAACTTTGGAGTTCTCGGCGTTTACGCCAAGAACTGCACCGTCGTCTCGGGCGAGTGAATCGCGGGCGACGCGCTCTCGGTTCGCTGAACCCACGGAGCGAATCGCGGAGGGGGGGAGAGTCCAAGGGGCTCTCCCTTTTTTTTGGCCGGTTCGAGTCGATCAACAGCTCGGTTGGGCGGCACGGTGAAACTAGGCAGCCGCCGAATCCTCCTCCCAGCCAGGAAACGGATCGTCGAGGTCTGCCCATCCTTCGGGGCCGCGATCCATTTCGGCTGGTGTCAGCACCGCCATGTCCAGCTTCGCCCGCAGTCCGGCCTCATCGAGCCCGACGCCAATGAAAACGAGTTCCTGCCGCCGATCTCCCCACGGCTCCTGCCACTCGGCCTTCATTTCGCGTAGTTCCTCGGGATCATCCGGTAGTTCCTCATCATCAAGCGCGGCGAACCAAGTGCCGGCCCCGGCGCAGCTCGCGGCTCCGCCCGCCTGCGACCAGAGACCGCTCTCATCCATGCGGGACGCCAGCCAGAAGAACCCCTTCGAACGGAGTACCGTTTGCCACGTAACGGGCTCGCTCAGAAGGTCGAAGAAGCGCCGCGGATGAAATGGAACGCGTGAACGGTAGACGAAGCTGGTGACGCCGTATTCGGTCGCTTCTGAAACGTGTTCGCCTCGGGCTTCCTTGAGCCATCCGGGAGCCTCGGCGGCACGCCGAAAGTCGAACCGGCCCGTACCGAGGACACGGGCGAGCGGGACCTGGCCCCGATCGGCTCGGATGACCTCCGCCTCCGGATTCAGATGCTTGAGTACGCCTTCGAGCTGGAGCGCGTCCTCGGGACTCACGAGGTCGAGCTTGGATATGACCAGCACATTGGCAAACTCGATCTGCTCTACCAGCAAATCCGGGATGGTCCGTTCGTCGGCGTCGCTGAGCGCGAGGTTGCGTGCCCGAAGGTCATCGCGAGTGCGCCAATCCGCCAGAAAGTTCTTGGCGTCGACCACCGTCACCATGGTGTCGAGCCGCGCCACCTCGGAGAGACTGGCGCCCGTCTCGTCCTCGAATGTAAAAGTCTCAGCAATGGGCAGCGGCTCTGAGATGCCGGTCGATTCGATCAGCAAGTAGTCGAAGCGATCTTCTGCAGCGAGTTTACGGACCTCAACCAGCAGGTCCTCACGCAGTGTGCAGCAGATGCAGCCGTTTTGCATTTCGACCAAGCGCTCGTCGACCCGAGAAAGGGCAGCCTTGCCGCCTTTGACCAGCTGGGCATCGACGTTGATCTCACTCATGTCGTTGACGATCACTGCCACCTTGAGTCCTTCGCGATTGGCGAGAATCTCGTTGAGCAGAGTCGTCTTTCCGGCTCCCAGGAAGCCAGACAAGACAGTAACCGGAAGAGGGGCCTTGTGAATTTGCATCTGCGCCTAATGCAACAAAGTTGCAACAAGCGCAAGGGTGAAATGGGGGTCGCTCAGGGTTGTCCGACAGCCTGAAGGCCCGACTTCATTCGTCTTCGACCACTCTTGGGCTTTTCGCCAACGCAGGCGTGACGGGCGTGGCGGGCGTATCAAGCGCGGCGGGTGCGTTAGGACAAAGTCTGCGTCCGCGATTCTTCGGGCGTGAGGACGAGAACGAGCCTCACGAGCTCTCGGGCCTCGATCGACGGGGACCGATGCACGACGCCGTAGCCCGCGTGGCCCAGCTGGCCTTTGAGAACGAGTACGTCGCCAGTCGCAGCGCTCTGAACCGCGCCGGGTCGTCGCGCGATTACCTCGTTGGCTTCGTCGGGGCATTCGGGCGGACGGGCGAGTACGTCCCGATCCACTGCATCGTCGGCGAGCCATTGCGTGCCTGGCCCCACGTACGTCGTGGTGAGTCGCAAGCGGATGTAGTCCACGTGGAGCTTGCGGCACTGGTCGGTAGTCACGGCACCGAAGCTCATGCGCAGCTTTCGCTTACCGGCGATCGTCGAAAATTCGCCAATCAATGCCCCAAGATCCCGACCGAGCCAGGTTCTTGCCTCGCTATCGTCCAGGGCCCCCAGGACGCGCTCGGGATCGAAAATGGCAGAGTCGATCACGCCTTCGAAGCGAGGATGAGTGGTCGAAAGCCATCGCTCGAGCGACGCTGCGACTGTCTCGGGCAGAGGTCGCTGCCACGCGACGAGATTGAGACCACCTTCGGTGATGCGGCGGAGCACGTTGGGGCTCGACTCGATCAGAAACGAGCGAGCGGCCTCGGCAGGTGCGTGAGGAAGGCGGGCAACGGCGGACATGCCGTCAGAGTAGTCGCGGTCGCGGCAGATGCAACAGGATTGCGTTTAGGATTTGCGTTGTGAGATTTGCAGGCAACTCATTTGCAAGCACGTTCAAGGCTCATCGCGCTCGCAGGTACTCACGAATGCAGCATCGCCGAATGTGGCCAGATGCTCGACGAACCAGAGG